>PDWI01007316.1_pt1 | contig 13712 bp, 10 predicted proteins | sample 1430891 | NCBI WGS metagenome assembly PDWI01 (sample SAMN01162508, study PRJNA174530) | Oral metagenome, whole genome shotgun sequencing project. | biome: Marine environment; feature: Marine mammal; material: Swab sample of the gingival sulcus; isolation source: swab sample of gingival sulcus...
TAACTTTTAACTCTCATACTTTCTAACTTTTAACTCTCGGCTGTTAAATTATTAAAAGAAATATTAATAAAATACTAAATTATATGGAAAACAAAGAAGATAAGCAAGATATAAAGGCGAAGAAAAAAATTCGTTTTAGAACGATGGCAGTAGAAAGCGAAAGCCGATATAGAACCCTGCTGACAGAGAAGTTCAAAAATAGGCAAAAATGGGTTGCGCCCGACGAGACAAAGGTTGAAACTCAAATGCCGGGAACAATCGTAACGGTTTTGGTTCGCAAAGGGCAGGAAGTGGAAGAAGGCGATAGTCTGTTGATTTTGGAATCAATGAAGATGGAAAATACGATTATATCGCCACGTGATGGAAAAATTAAGGCAATAAAGGTAGCAAGAAAACGCGGAAGAGTAGTTTTATTAGGTAGTTAAAAACCTTTGAGAAATTTTGTGATTTAACTTTGTGCTGCTTTATGGTGGAAAAATATATAAAAAACCAATAAGTGGCACAAAGTAATTTCACAAAGTTTCACAAAGGAAAGAAAATGTATTTTTTATAAAAAAGTCCTTTTACATAATATTTAAGTAAAACAAAATGAACGACTTACATTTTATAAATCCTGCGCGAACCAAAGCTATTTTAATAGGTGTAAGCGAGTATGAAGACGAAAAATTTAACAATGTTAAGTCTGCTGTGCAATGTGTGGAAGATTTTGCTGATTTATTAGCAGATAATCAAATTTTAGGCTTAAACAAAGAAAAGCAAATAAAAATATTAACAGGCAGGCTTAATAGAAACAAAATTATAAAGGAATTAGATAAGTTTGTGGCAAGTGAAAACATTGATTATTTAATTTTTTATTGGGTTGGACATGGCGATGTAGCAAAAAAAAATAATGATGAACTTACAAAAGAAGAGTTTTGTTTTGTTACGTCTGATACTTCAAAGAGTAATTTTTACGAAACATCTATTCAATGGGATATTATAAAAAGTAAAGTTGAAAAAGGTTCGGGCATACAGCAACGTTTGTATGTAGTAGATGCTTGTCATGCGGGGGCAATAGCAAACTCTCTGGGTAAACAAGATAAAAGATATTATAATCCTGCATTTGATTTTGAACTTACACAAGGCTCGGCACTATTAGCATCGGCAGATAGAAAGCACGAGGCTTATTTTGACGATGAAGCCGAGCATACTTATTTTTCGGGAGCACTTATAGATTTATTGAAAAATGGAATTGATGAAGAAAATATAGATGGTTTTGAATTGGCGTTGCTTAAAGAAGAGTTAAATAATGTATTACAGAGGATAGACACACCTCAAAAATTTAACATAGTATGTAATCCCGGCAAAATTAATAACGTTTTATTTTTCAGAAATAAAAAATCGTTGTTAACTATCTCGCGTGAAGAAAAATTGCGAAAAGTTAAGGAATTTAAAGAACTTGTAGAAACTGTTGATTTTGAAAAAGACAAAGGACTTGAAAAACACATTAAAGCTGCTTTCAAAGATATTAGAGGAAAAAGTGAATATGCAGATATTGCTACGTCTTTGTTTAAGTTATTAGAAGTTTTTAATCAGAAAAAAGCATATTATCATAAAATTATGCCAATTCATAAAGCTGAAATTGCAACATTAAACAATACAATAAAAGAACATGAAGCCCAAAACAAACAAAAAGATAAAGAACTTAAAGATTTAACCAACCACAAAAAAGAATTAACTGACAGAGAAAAAACATTATCAGCAGAAAAAAAACGATTAGAAGCAGAAAACAGCAAGTTTAAAAAAGATTTAGAAAACCTTAAGCGCAATAAAGGGAAAAAAGATAAAAAAATAAGAGCAGTATTCTTACTAAATGCAGCTATATTAATATTGCTAATAATTTTGTGGAATCATAACTTAAACAATAATGATGAAAATTACAAGGCTGTAGTAATAGAGAGCCCTAAGGCTGTAGTAAAAACCTTTAAAAAAACAAAAGACTATATCGAAATTGTAAACGAAATAAGTTTTAAGATGATAAAAATTAAAGGCGGTACTTTTAAAATGGGTACTAATGATGGGGATCGTTACGACAGACCTATCCACAGTGTAACCATAGGCGATTTTTATATGGGAGAACATGAAGTAACATTTGCCGAATACGATTCTTTTTGTGAAGCAACCAACAGAAAGAAGCCCAGTGATGAGGGTTGGGGACGCGGAAATCGCCCTGCAATAAATGTAAGTTGGAACGATGCCACAGCCTATTGCAAATGGTTAAGCAAAAAAACAGGCAAGAATTATATTTTGCCCACCGAAGCCGAGTGGGAATATGCGGCAGGCGGCGGTAGCAACCATCAAAAATGGGCAGGTACAAACAGTGAAAATTCATTGGGCAATTACGCTTGGTATGAATTAAATTCAGGAAGCAAAACTCATCCTGTTTGCAGTAAACGTCCCAATACATTTGGCTTATATGATATGAGTGGTAATGTTATAGAATGGTGCAGCGATAGGGCTAGAACATATTCGTCATCATCGCAAACAAATCCACAAGGTGCATCAAACATTGTTCGCCGCCGCGTATTTCGTGGTGGTAGTTGGGACAGCTCTACTTATACTTGTCGTGTAGCTATACGTAGCAACAACTTTCCAGCTCATCGCTTCAACGATATTGGCTTCCGCGTAGTGTGTCGCTAATTTAACACATGCTATTCCCGTCTTTATTGTTTTGAGTGAAATTTTGGAGCGATTTTAGCGCGTGGGGCGGAGGCAACTACAATAAAACACACAAAAGGTGTAAAAAATAAAAAATATTAACCTATAAAAAACACTACAATATGAGTATCAAATTAACATTAAAAGTAAATTCGGAAAATGCAGTAAAAGATGCTACTGATTTAACTAATCAATTAAAAATTAAAAACTTACGTGGTGTAAAAGTGCGCCAAGAAGAGGCAGAACCCACAGAGGGTGCTTTGGCTGGCGGCGCATTTTTGGCTGGTATAAAAATTCTAATAGAAACGGGTTTTGCAACCGGATTAGTAAAGCACGTGGTAGATTTACTAAAAAATGGCTTTTTTACCACAACCAAGCAAATCGAAGCAGAAAAAGAAATTAAACTAAAAGAGCTTGAACTACAAGAACTAACAAAAATGCAAGAGCTGAAAAATGAGAGAGAAATTGAATTGAAAAAACTTAAACTGCAAGAACAAATAAATCAACGCGAGCATGAACTAAAAAAGCAAGAGCTTGCTATACAGCAAAAGTCAATAGATTTAATTGTTGAATGCAAAGACAAAAAAATTAACGTAAAATTGACAAAAGACGACAACGAAGAAAAAGTATTACAAACTCTTAAAGACTTTATGGACTGTTAGTGTTGCTTGTTTTTACAATCAACTGATAATCAATATCTTACAAGGCGTATTTTTCATCATACAACACTTTGATTATAAGAGACATAATTGTTAATTCCTCATTACTAATTGCAAATTGCTAAAATTATGGCAGGAAAATTATATTTAATTCCTAACACCCTTGGTAATTCGCCTATCGACAGGGTGATACCGGCATACAACAGCCGACTTATCAACAGTTTAAAATACTATATTGTAGAAAATATCCGAACGGCAAGGCGTTTTTTGTCAAAATCGAAAATACAGACTAAAATTGACGATTTAGTGTTCTTTGAACTCAATAAACGCACTTCGGCGCATGAATATCAGCAATATTTAGAGCCGCTTTTGCGTGGCGAGGATATGGGAATTATTTCGGAATCGGGTTGCCCCGCCGTAGCCGACCCCGGAGCCGAGATTGTGGCTATCGCTCATACTTTCGACATTGAAATTATGCCACTCGTGGGTCCGTCTTCTATTTTGTTGGCACTTATGGCAAGCGGTTTCAATGGGCAGCGGTTTGCATTCAACGGATATTTGCCCATTGATGCCCAAAAACGTGCGGCAGCCATAAAACGCGATGAACAACGCTCGGCAAAGGAAAATCTGACCCAAATTTACATAGAAACGCCTTATCGCAACGAACAACTATTGCAGGCTATGATAAAAACATTAAAACCTAATACCAAATTGTGCGTAGCTGTGGATATTAGCTTGGATAGTCAGCAAATAATTAGCCTAAGTGTGAGAGATTGGACACATTTTAATATAAAATTACACAAGCGTACAGCGGTTTTTTTGATACTGGCTTAGTTGTGAATTACGAATTAAAAATTACGAATTACGAACGGGCGTGAAAGTTAGAAAGTTAAAAGTTAAAAAGTTAAAGTTAAGAACCACCCCGCCCTTTGGGCACCCCTCCAAAGGAGGGGAATTTGCGTTCTTTGCAATTAAATTAAGGTGAAATAAATCCCTCTCAATTCTTAATTTTTAATTTTTCATTCTTAATTAACAAAGGTTGTTATTTTGAAAATTTTACAACGATATTTGCAAAAAAGAGTGTCGAGGCAAGCCATAATTGAGAATATGCCTGATGCTGATTTGGGTATAATTGTGGTGATACCTTGCTACAACGAACCCAACATTGAGGCTACTTTGCAATCAATAGAACAGTGCGACCGTCCGCATAAACAGGTGGAAGTGATAATTGTGATAAATTCATCGGAAATTACTGATAATAAAACAGTTAAAACAAACCGACAGACTGAATTTGCAATAAAAGAATGGCGGCAAAAAGAGCGCAATTATCATTATCAAGTAATAAATAAAGCGAATATTCCGCGCAAAAAATCCGGTGTGGGATACGCTCGCAAGTTGGGCATGGACGAAGCTATTATGCGTTTTGCCAATATTGGAAATCCTAACGGCATTATTTGCTCATTAGATGCCGACACGCTGGTTGCCAAGAATTATTTAACCCAAATTGAGCAAACATTTAAAGGCAAAAAATACAATGCCGGCGCAATATATTTTGAACACGATATTGAGGGCAACGAATTTTCGGCTGCAATATATCGGCGCATAACCGAGTATGAATTGCATTTGCGATATTACAGTAATAGCCTTATTTACAGCGGTTTCCCTTATTATTTCTACACGATTGGCTCGGCATTTGCCCTCACCGCACAAGCCTATTGTTTGCAAGGCGGAATGAACAAAAAGCAAGCGGGCGAGGATTTTTATTTTTTGCAAAAAGTTATGCAGATGGGGAAATTCTGCGCACTCAACAGCACGGCGGTTTATCCTTCGCCGCGCCCGTCCGACCGCGTTATTTTTGGCACGGGACCAATAATCAACGAATATAGTCAAACTCCTGATAAAGAATTTGTTACCTATAATTTTGCTGCTTTCGAGGCGTTAAAGCGATTATTTGACGATAAAATGATGTTTTTTAAAATAAAAAACCATGATTTTGAGCTTCTCATATCGAAATATCATCATTCTTTACAGGATTTTCTCACTTTAAACGATTTTAAATCAGCAATTAACACCATTAACAACAATATTGCACACGAAAAGAATTTTGCTCAAAAGTTTTTTCACTGGTTCAACGGTTTTCGTGTGGTTAAATATATGAATTTTTCCCACCAAAATTATTTTACCAAAATGCCGGTCGCTGAGGCTGCTTCAATATTGCTATCTGCGCAATACCCAAATGAAAATTGCTATAAAAATACTGCTGATATATTATTGAAATTTAGAGAATTAGACAGGAAAAGGCGATGATTTATATTTTCAATTATGAAGAAACTACCAAAAATCCCCAAAGGTTTTAGAAACCTTTGGGGATTTTTTTTAGTAGAGACGTTACATAAAACGTCTCTACCAATTAAAAAACGAAAATAATTGTTTCAAAACATCTTATTTTCAAGTAATTACTTCTTAGTTAAAGTAATAGTTACCTCCTTGTCTTTGCTTGTATCAATCACGCCGCTTGCTCTATATGTTGTGCCCGACAAATACATTGAAGCAGTGTAATTTACCTTACCATTTTTAATTGCTATTGTTTCAAAGTGTTGTCCCGGACAAAGAAGATATGTTTTGTTATTGCAAGTAAACATAACCGCAGGCATCAAACCGTATGATAAATCTCCGACTTTTAGCTCTACTCTTATTTTTACAGGCGTATATTTCTTAGCATTAAAATATAAATAATTATTACATTTTCTTGTATAATATTCGCCGGGTTTTAGAGTTGTTGTAACTTCCTCTTTGCCTTCGGGCACGTATGATGGCTTTCCTGTAAGCGTATTAGCTGCATCAGATGGAAGTTGTATTTTTTCATCTCCACTAACATTTTTAAAATAGGAATCTAATATTTCAATATTTTTTGGTAATTTATTAAATTTAGCACCAATAATATCAGAAATAAACTGAACATTATTAGGAATAACCACTGTGGCATCTTTCTTACCTACATAATCCAATATGTGTGTTTTGTCCTCATTTCCGTTTGCCAGTCTGCCAAAAATAAATCCTTTAGACGGTTTGCCGTTTATTGTAGTAATCGCTTTATTTCTACTAAATACGTTTTTGCTCAAGAATTTAAGACCTATTGGTAAACTAATAGATGTTATATTATTTTTAACAAAAGCAGAAGTTCCTATAAACGTAACACCCTTAGGGATTTTTACCGATGTTAATTGATTTCCTGCAAAGGCTTCTCTTTCGATTTGTTTTAGTTTTAACCCCCATTTTATGCTCTTTATTTTATTGTTAGCAAATGCAAACATTCTTATAGCTGTTGCATTGCTCGATATAGTTACTTCTTCTAAAAGATTATCTCTAAATGCACTAAATTCTATTATTTTAATGCCGTTAGGAATCTTTATAGATGAAAGAAGGTTACTTCCAAAAGCATAATCTCCTAAGTGTTTTAAAGTTGCAGGTAATTTAACGTTCATAAGCATATTTTTGAAAAATGCATAACTGTTAATTTTCTGTACAGTTGAGGGTATATTAACACTTACCAAACCCGTACCTGAAAAAGAGTAACTACCAATAACTTTAACGTTGGCTGGTATTTCAGGCTCAGCAGAATGTCCGCCATAAGAGTTTAATGTGCTTTTATCAACACTTCCGTTTCCGCTTTGTGCATATATATAACCTTTTGATTCTTTGCTATTTAGTTTGTGAATTTTATTAGCAGTAAAAGCTGCATCGCCTAATTTAACAGTTGCAGGTAAATTTAGTTCTTTAATGTTGTTTCCTGCAAATGCTTTATTGCCAAGTTCTTTTACCGACTTTGGAACTGTAAGATTCATCAACTCATTATATGCAAAGGCTGATTCGCCAATATGTGTAACACTTGCAGGTATAACAAGTTCTACTAAATAATTTAGTTTAAAGGCTCCTTTTTCTATACTTTTTAAAGTATTAGGTAATTTTACGGCTCTTACGTTTTTATTGTTAAACGCATCTTTACCAATTTTCATAATAGTTACGCCTCCAATTTTTGAAGGTATCACAATATTCCTTTCCGCACTTCTCTTCTTAAACTTAACAATGGTATTGTCTTTTACTTCTACGTCATCTGCAGTAACTGTGTAGACTTTAGGCAGTTTCCTTGATACATCAATTGCGCGTCTGCCGTAGGCTGCTCTATCACTATATTTTAGATAGCCTTTTACAACTTTTAGCTCTTTTTGTGTATCTGTACTTGTATAATCTGAAATAATTTGAGAATTAACCGAGTTTACTGCATCTCCTTTTTGGTCTTTTATACATCTAACCGATGCTTTATATTCATTAACCATAGCATCAACTGCACTGTGTGTAGGATAAATCCAAGCCAAGTAAAAGAGTCCGGTTCCCATCGTACTGCTTGTCCAGTATGGAGATTCATCCTCTCTTGGCATATTTCTTTCGTTATTACTTTTACCTACCGTACAAGCATTAAAACCGCTGCTGTTTGTACCTCCGTCTCGTTTTCCTCGCAATTGCTTTCCTCCTTCTTTTTTTCCTCCGAAATGGTCAATTAAGGCTTGCCAATCGCCCTTTTCAGGAAGGTGCCAACCTGTAGGACATACTGTTATTGCATCTTTCCAAGTGTAAACCCTACCTGCTTTCATGCCTTTTGGCAAATATGTTATCTCTACTGAATTAGGTGTTTTGTAATTTAGGTTTTGAGCCATCCATTCTCGCTCAACAAGCACACCTCCGTCATTTTTCATTTTTATCTTTACGGTTTGATATTTTTGCCCGTCTCGTGGGTCGGTTAGGCTGCCCATGTTATTATTGCTAACATTATTGTCTGCAACACTTACTACATCGTCTTGCACACATCTTACATTGTAAGCGTATTTTTTGTCTTTGCTTGGGAAATAATTGCCATACATTGTTTCCGGTCCCAAAGACCAAAGAGATACGTATTTTGAAGTGGATTCTTCAAATTTAGCCCAAAAATAAACATTAGTATTTATTCCTTCTACCTTCTTTTTTGCTATATTGTAAGAACCTACGGGTTTAAAATTAAGCCCGCTGCTATTATTTCCGTTTGTTTTCGTCCACTCGTCTTTTTTCCAGTTTTTGATGCTTTTTAGTGCTAATCCGGCTTTATCTTTGCCTCCAAATTTATCTACAAGCATCTCATATTCAGATTTGTCGGGCAAATGCCAACCAGCGGGACATGCAAACCTTGCTGATTTTTCTGCATAAAATACTTCGTAATTTTTGCTATCAGGGAATTTTGTTGTTGCGGTGTAGCTTCCTCCTTGTTTAAGTTTGTATCTTATATTTTCGGCCATCCAAGTTTTTGTAACTTTTTTTCCGCTTGCGTCGGTAAATTCAAGTTTTTTAATCTTGTATTTTTGTCCATCTCTCTTATCGGTAAAAGTTATATAGCTAAGTGGGTCGGATATTAATTTTTTAATAGGATTTTTATACGATTTCTTTTTTGGTGGGGTAGAGTTTGTATTGTTCGGTTTATTGCTTGGTTTATTGTTTGATACACCGGCAGTTGCATTATTCGACTTGTTATTTGATACACCGGCCGACGAATTGTCTGATGAAACTTCATCTCGAACGCATCTTATACAAAAAGCCTTTTTGTCGTCGTAGCTGAAAGTTCGGTACGCTGCTGAATTTCCCCAGTAGAAAACACCAACGGCTTTGTATCCATATTTTTCTTTTTGTGCCCAAATAATACCTTCTTGGGTTTCCTTATCTAATTTTTTTAAATCAACCTTGTATGTGCCTGTAGGAGAAATATTTAAACCACTGCTATTGTTTCCTTGTTTGTACTTCCAAGAGTTAGAACTTTTAAGTGCCAAACCTGCGGTTTTTAGTCCTCCAAATTTGTTAATTAGCATCATCCATTCTGCTTTATCGGGAATGTGCCAACCTTTTGGGCAAGCATTTTTTATTGCTGACCCTACATAGTATATTTGCTCTTTGCCACCACTGACTTTGCTTGCTACTGCGTAGCTGCCTTTGTCGAGTTTGTGCCTCAGATTTTCGAGCATCCATGTTCGTTTTACTTTTTTTCCGCTTGCATCGGTAAACTCAAAGGTTTTAATCTTGTAAGTTTGACCGTCTCTGCTGTCGGTAAATGTTTCGGTCTGCGCCATCGCATAAGCCGATACAAAAAATGCTAAAATTATTAATACTGTATTTTTCATCTGTTATAAAATTTAAAGTTAAAATTAAGAATTAAAATGTAAATATATAAATTTTTCAATACAACGAACCAACAAGTTCGTTATTTTTTTCATAAAGAAACTAACAAATATTCAAGTCATTATCAAGGTTTAGTTGAAAAATTTCCTGTTTTGCAAGATTATATTCCTCCATCATTTCGTTGATAATTTCTTTCACGGGTTTAATTTCGTTGATGAGAGCAGCAATTTGTCCAATTTCGAGTTCACCCTCTTGCAAATCGCCCTCAAACATGCCGCGTTTTGCTCTTCCTTTGCCCAACAATGCGCGCAATTCTTCGTCTGATTTGCCCGACCGTTCGGCATTGTTCAGTCTTTCGGCAAATTCATTTTTTATTAATCGCACAGGCGTTAAATGCTTCAAACTTAGCCTTGTGCCACCCTCTTTCGTATCAACTACCATTTGCTTAAACTGCTCGTGAGCCGACGATTCGGGCGTTATAGCAAATCTGCTGCCCACCTGAACGGCATCGGCACCCAAACATTGAGCCGCCAATAAAGCTCTGCCCGAGCCAATGCCACCCGCTGCAATAAGAGGCAATTGGCTAACTTTTTTTATCAAAGGAATTAATGTTAAAGTAGTGGTTTCCTCCCTGCCATTGTGTCCGCCGGCTTCAAAACCTTCGGCAACCAAAGCATCAACTCCGGCGGCTTCGGCTTTTTTGGCAAATTTCGTGTTAGCTATCACATGTACAACGGTTATGCCGGCATCTTTCAAAGTTTTTGTCCACAAAGCAGGATTGCCGGCAGCTGTAAATACTATTTTAACTCCCTCATTTATAATTATTTCTATGATTTTTTCAACTTCGGGATAAAGCAAAGGCACATTTACACCAAACGGCTTATCGGTGGCATTTTTCATCTTTCTAATATGCTCTTGTAGCACTTCGGGGTGCATAGAACCAGCCCCAATTAAGCCTAATCCTCCGGCATTGCTCACGGCACTTGCAAGTTTCCAACCGCTACACCAAGCCATTCCGCCTTGTATAATCGGATACTTAATATCGAATAATTCCGTTATTTTATTCATTTCTTTATTTTTTTATTAATAATAATGTATTACTTTTGCGGGTAATATTACCGACAAATGTACAAATTAATATTTAAAAAGCCATGTTTTTTTTCAGAATAAATAAATTACGTATTCTCGACAATATGGAATCGCCCAAATTTTTAGGGTTATTAGGTCCTGATATTGCTAAGGTTCGCATTATTAGTTTCGTTACTACCGACAGCATGTTGCTGCCCGATATGACTGATTTTATGAATACAAACGACCATGCTTTGCGCAAAGAACTGCTCAAAACTTCTGTAAAACAGGTAGTTGGCTCGCGCATTCTCACCGAGATTGACAACGTTAGGGATAATCATGTAATGTATTTTGGCGATACGGGCTATGTGCTGTTTCATTCGCAAAAAATACCCGAACATTTCGATTGGCAATTTGTAGTTTACGAAAGCGATAAATCAATTAGAGAAACTGCTGATATGATTGATGATATTGTCAATGATGATGAATTTGATGTTTTTAGCAACAATTTATTGCATCTTATCACTAAGGAAAAAAATCCTGCTTATGCGGCATCGGTGGCTATTGGCAAATTTGCAACCAAAGTAACATTGAAAGTTGCCAGCAAAAACAAAGATGATATGATTGGCATTATTTATATGTCGCTCAATCGCTGGGAACACTATCCCTTTGGCGAACGAAAAAGAGACAATGTGCCGGATTTAACCAATAATATGATGGTGGATTATTCTATATTCGGATTTGATGAGAATTGATGTTTTATCAAATTAGCGAGTAATTAGAAATTAACAATTTTGAAAAATTATAATATAAATAAAATTGTTAAAATACAGTAATATAGTAATTTAACAACTTAATTTTAATAATAAACTTATGTATAAAAATATAAAAAACATAGATAAAATAGTATTTGGGCGCGGCAGTTTCAACCAGTTGGACGAAATTATTGAGCCTATAAGAAAAGAGAACAATCAATATTTTGTTTTCATTGTTGATGATTTTTTCAAAGGACAAGAACTCGAAAATCGTTTGCCGGTGCATAGCAAAGATATTGTAAAATTTGTTTTTACGGGCAAAGACGAGCCTAAAACTTCGCAAATTGACAGTCTGCGCGATGAAATTATGGAAACGCAAGGTTTGCCATCGGGCGTTGTGGGCATTGGCGGCGGCAGCGCAATGGATATTGCAAAAGCATTGTCGGTGATGTTTGCGCAAGAAGGTTCTTCGGTTTTGTATCAAGGTTTGAATTTGGCAAAAAACAAAGGCGTTTACCATTTGGGCATTCCTACAATTTCGGGAACTGGTGCGGAATGTTCTACGACTGCCGTTTTAACCGGACCTGAGAAAAAATTGGGTATAAAATGTGAATATACGCCTTTTAATCAGCTGATTTTAGACTCAGAATTGACCAAAAGTGTGCCAAAAGACAAGTGGTTTTATACCGGCATGGATTGCTATATTCATTGCATAGAATCATCTTCGGGCAGATTATACAACACGTTTAGCAAGGCTTACGGCGACACAGCTTTGGACTTGTGCAGGCAGGTTTATCTTGGCGAAAATAGCGGTCAGACCGATGAAAATGCCGAGAAATTAATGGTTGCCTCTTTGTTTGGCGGATTAAGTTTAAGCTATTCGGAAGTTGGGATTTGTCATGCGCTTTCTTATGGTTTGTCTTACGTGTTTGGCACTCGACATGGCATAGCTAATTGCATATCTTTCAATGTTTTAGAGGATTATTATCCACAAGGTTATGATGAATTTAGCCAAATGCTGAAACAACACGATATTAATTTGCCCAAAAATATGGCAGCAAATTGGAGCGACCAACAAATTACAAAAATGGCAGAAATTGCCTACGCTCTGTCTCACATGTGGGACCATGCCATCGGCGTAGATTGGAAAGATAAAGTTACGCTTGATATGATAAAAGATTTATTTAAAAGAATGTAAATTTAACACTTCGTGCAATTAGCAATTAACAATGAGAAATTAACAATTATAATATTGATAATCAAATTATTGTAAAAACAGAACGGAGTGTTATTTGTATAAAACCTCACAGATTTTACAGATTTGTGGGGTTCAGCTATTTACACTACATATTAAATTAATTGCAAAAAAATAATATTTTAGCAAACAATAAATAATAGGATATGTTTTATGCCTAATTTGAATAAAAAATATTTGTTTAGAATAACTCATATTGAAAATATTGCACATATTCTTCGTTATGGAATTATTCATCAAATAACGCCAATTATAGTTTTCAGCAGATAGGAGATGATACATTATCAAAAAGGTAATTTATTTGAAAGCAAAGCCGATGCTCTGGTAAACACCGTAAATACAGTTGGAGTAATGGGCAAAGGAATTGCTTTGCAGTTTAAAAATATATTTCCAAATAATTTTAAAATATATTCAAAGGCTTGTAAAAATGAAGAATTGCAAGTTGGTAAACTTTTAGTTACTGAGGAAACAACTTTATTAACAGGTACAAAAATTATTATTAATTTTCCAACTAAAACCAATTGGCGATTACCCTCAAAATACGAATATGTAGAAGATGGATTAGTTGAACTAATAAAGATAATAAAACTACACAATATAAAGTCAATAGCTATTCCTCCTTTGGGTGCAGGAAATGGAGGCTTAAATTGGAACAAAGTTAAAGACTTAATAAACAACTATTTAAAAAACATTGATTGTGATGTTTTTATATACGAACCCAACGCTCATATAAAAGATATTGTTAATAAAAAGAAAGTAAAACTAACGCCTGCCAGAGCAATGTTGCTGTCAGTTTTATTTGATTTGGTTCATAGCGGCGAGTTTGTATCAGAATTTGCAGCAGAAAAAATTGCCTATTTTCTTCAACGTTTTGGAGCAGAGAACATTTTCAAATTAGAATTTAAACCAAATTTTTATGGACCCTATTCAGGGAAAGTACGACACGTATTATATTACCTTAATGGAAGTTACATTACCGGATATGCTTCCAAAGACAAAAAACCTTTTGAAGAATTAGGACTAAAAGGGGAAACTGAAAAGGAAATTGATGATTTTTTGAATAATCCGACAAATGCAAAT
>PDWI01007147.1_pt1 | contig 13710 bp, 12 predicted proteins | sample 1430891 | NCBI WGS metagenome assembly PDWI01 (sample SAMN01162508, study PRJNA174530) | Oral metagenome, whole genome shotgun sequencing project. | biome: Marine environment; feature: Marine mammal; material: Swab sample of the gingival sulcus; isolation source: swab sample of gingival sulcus...
TTCGCCTTTATTGGTTTTTCGTACAAAGGTTTCGCTATTTAATTCTTTTAAAAGTTCTTCTCTTGCTACCGGCGGTATAATTTCTTTCATTGGTTTTTACTAATTTATTGTCCTTACAATTTCGAAAATACTTACTCTATAAGCTGATATACTTTCTGCTTTATTTCTTCAGCCCACTGCTTATGCGATTTTTCTGTTGTTAAGCTTTTATATGAAATAGGTTCACCTATCGTAATGGTAAACACTTTATCACGCTGCTTAAACAATTCATCGGGTAAATATAGCATTTCTAAATTGGCTTTCAATCCCCAAAATTTACGGATATTGGCAAGGTTATAGAAAAAATTCGAATTTCGCCCATCAATGTGTATTGGCACAATATCTCGTTGATGCTTTATGGCTTTGGCAATAAAACTTTTCTTCCATTCCAAATCTTCTATTTTTCCCTTTTGTTTACGAGAAACCAATCCGGCAGGGAAAGTAAGTATGGTGGCTTCTGATTGGTAAGCCTCCTCTATTTGCTTTGCAGCCTGTTTTGCTTGTGCTCCGTGTTTATTAATTGGCAAAAATATATCTTGAACATTTTTTACGTGCATTAAAATATCGTTTACCATAAATTTAATTGGAGCAAACGTTCGTCCAAAAATACTAATAAGTATAATTCCATCGGGACCTCCCAATGGGTGATTCGATGCAAAAAGATACCTGCCTTCCGGATTTAAACGCTCTTGTCCCTCTATTTTATAAGTAATATTCAGTTCTTTTAAAGCACTATCGGTAAAATCAACGCCTTGTTTTTCGTGATTTTCTTTTAAAAAATCATTTATCTCTTCCTGATGAATAATTCTTTTCAAATAACGAATAATAAATCGCGGAAGCCATTTTGCCAGTCGCTTACTTTTACTTGCAATTACTTTTTCGACATCTATTTTTAAATAATTATCCGACGCTCTATTTTTCATAAAATTTATAAATATTTACGGCGACAAATATCGTAAATTTTTCGAGAAATTATACGCTTATTTTAGTTTTCATCAATCAAATATATAAAATAGAAAGCCTCCATATTCTAAAAAATTGTGCCCTTAACCTGTAATTTTCACTAATTTATTTTTCAATAAATTAAATAAAAAAATTTGGTTATATCGATAAATTTTATTTAAATTTGTAAGGAAAAGTTTATTTTTGTTAAATAACAACATCTTTCATAACAAAGCATAATAGTAGTATAATCATCATAACCAATACTATAATTTCTAAAATAATATACGGTAAAGGAAAACAATCTTAAATATCTTATTTTCTGTGCAAATATGGAAGTTCCATAAAAACAAAACACTATCGTATATTTAGAAATTACAACAAAGAAGCGTTTAAACTAACCATTTTTATTAATATAAATTGTAAGAGTATGAAAAAAGAAGCGTCTTTATTTATGGCTTTACTGCCCGTTATTTTGTTAATTTTTCTTTTGTCGTTAAACGTAATTTTATATGGTGATGATGCTACGAGTGGAGCAAACCAAACCGCTTTACTACTATCGGGAACCTTTGCCGCAATTTTATCGCTGTTTTTAGGGAAACGTTGGGGAAATATTCGTATGGCAATTATCAAAGGAATTACCAGTACCATGCAGTCTATTTTGATATTGCTTTTTATTGGAGCATTGGCAGGAACATGGTTGCTAAGCGGCGTTATACCGGTTATGGTTTATTACGGATTACAAATTCTTAACCCTACTATTTTCTTATTTGTAACTGTTATTATTTGTGCCATTGTATCCATATCTACCGGTAGTTCGTGGTCTACAGTTGCCACAGTGGGTATTGCTCTGTTGGGAGTTGGACGTACTTTAGGCTTTAACGATGGATTAATTGCCGGTGCAATTATTTCGGGAGCTTACTTCGGTGATAAAATGTCGCCACTTTCCGACACTACTAATTTAGCTCCCGCAATGGCAGGAACCGACCTGTTTACCCACATTAGATACATGACCGTTTCCACCATTCCATCAATTATAATTGCATTGAGCATCTTCTTAGTTATAGGTCTTTCTTCGAGCAATGCCTATCCTCAAGAAACCGTGCAAAGCACACTTACCGCATTAGATGGAATTTTTAACATTAATATCGCATTATTACTTGTTCCGGCTATTCTTATAGCTATTATTTTAAAGAAAATGCCTCCAATTCCTGCTATTTTTATTGGTGCTTTGTTGGGTGGAGTATTTGCTATTATTTTCCAACCGGAACTAATCAACAAATTAATTGCAGGCGATGCCTCGTATGTGAAAAAATCATATCTTTCTGTTATTCAAGCGATGTATGGCGATTTAACCATACCTTCGGATAATGCTACCATAAAAGAATTACTTTCTACTTCGGGTATGAAAGGAATGTTAAATACTATTTGGTTAATTTTATCGGCACTTATTTTTAGCGGTGTGATGGAAGAGGCTGGATTTTTAAGAAAAATTGCACATAGCATATTAAAGATTGCCCATTCAACAGGATCGTTAATAGCCTCCACCATAGGAACTTGTATTTTCTTTAACGCCACAGCTTCAGAACAGTATTTATCAATAGTAATCCCCGGACAAATGTTTAAAGATATTTATCGCAAGCGAGGACTAAAACCCGAATTATTGAGTAGAACACTTGAAGATGCAGGAACCATTACGTCTCCTCTTATTCCTTGGAACACCTGTGGAGCTTATCAATCATCGGTTTTAGGTGTTAGCGTAATGGCTTATGCCCCATTTGCATTCTTCAACCTAATTAATCCTGTTGTTGCTATTATTTTAGGATACTTAAATATTAAGATAAGAAGATATACTCCTGAAGAAATGGAAAAAATAAAACAAGAGGATAATTTAAAAGCAGAAACAGCATAATTTTTTGTTATTTTTTATAACAGATAATACTTCATAAATTATATTTTTGCAGCTCGAAAAGAAAGGTGCATATACCTTTCAAGAAATAATTCAATTTTAAACTTAAAAAATATCAGACATGAAAAAATCGTTTTTATTATTGTTCTTATTTTTAGTACCTATCGCCTTCACTATGGCACAAGAAGTTGAAGACAACAACAGCTCTTCTGATTTATCGTTAAATATTGCTATAAAAAACCGCCATCTTTGGAGATGTGGTGTTGGTATTGATGGCTTTAGTGTACAAAGCACATTACAGTACAGCTATAAAACCTTACGCATAGGAGCTTGGGGAGCTTACGAATTAGATGCCAAATCTTACGAAGAGGTGGATTTATTTTTAGAATGGGATTTCGCCAAGAATTTCACTTTCGGATTGTACGATTTTTACTATCCATCGGGAAAAACCGGACGTATGGAACGTGATTTCAGCCACTTTAAAAATTCGCCAAACCATGCAGTTGATGCCTTTATCAGCTATTCGGGTACCGAGCAATTGCCTCTTGGATTTGTGGTAGGTGCCTATATTTATGGTGGTGCCGACCAAGACGAAAAAGGCGACCAAAAATATTCGAACTATTTCGAATTAAACTACACGCTAAGTTTAAAAAACGATAGAAGTGTAAAATTCTATGTGGGTTCAACCATCGGAGACGATAGTGCTTATGCCTCAAGAGATATTGAAGACAATGCCGATTTTAACATTATTGGTTTAGGAGCTAAATACACCAAAGGCCTTAAAATTGGTAAATTCGATGCAAGTATGTCGGGAGAATTCCTATATAACCCCAATATCGACGGCGTTTATATGGCTATTGCAGCATCTATTGATTTCTAAAATTTAAATTACCATATTTAAAAGAAGATGTTCTAAAAGCTGCTATTATATATTATTTTTTTTTTAAGGAGCAGACCCCGGGGGTTTTGAAAACCCCCGAGGTCTTTTATTTATATATTTCTTATAATTTATTTCTTTTTATACCAGCTGCAATTTGAAGTTACCCAGAAGAAAATACCACTTTTTAATTGGGTAACTTCAAATTACAAATGATATAAATACTTATCTTTGTGCTTCAACAAATAAAAAACAAGCTATGTTAATTGTAATATCCCCCGCCAAAACTTTAGATTTCGAAACACCAAGCATTAGCAATACTGTAAGTGAAATTGCTTTTGCCCCGCAAGCTCAAATATTAATAGAGCAACTACGCACCATGAGTGTTGCTGAAATTTCAACTATGATGGGAATTAGCAATAAATTAGCACAACTCAACTTCGAGCGTTTTCACACTTGGAACTTGCCTTTTACTACCGAAAATGCCAAACAAGCCCTATTGGCTTTTAAGGGCGATGTTTACACGGGAATAGATGCCGGCACCTTTTCGGAAAACGATTTTGCAACCGCTCAAAAACAGTTACGTATTCTTTCAGGATTATACGGTGTATTAAAACCAATGGATTTAATTCAGCCTTACCGCTTAGAGATGGGGAAAAAATTAACTACTCCGAAAGGTAATACGTTATACGATTTTTGGGGCAATAGCCTTACGGCTAAAATCAACAATGATTTAAAAGATGGTAATCATAAATACATGATTAATTTGGCATCGAACGAATATTTTAAAGCCATTAATAAAAAAGAACTGCAAGCCGAAATTATTACTCCTGTTTTTAAAGATTTCAAAAACGGCACATACAAAATTATCAGTTTTTATGCCAAAAAAGCCCGCGGCTTAATGACTCGTTTTATCATTCAAAACAAAATTACAAATCCCGAAGAGTTATTGGCGTTTGAAAGTGAAGGATATTTCTATAATGCAGAATTATCGAAATCCAATATGCCGGTTTTTACAAGAGGCTAATGCAAAAAAGAACTTTATTTCCCCTTAAATTCTTGTTTTAATCGCTCGGTAACTTCGTAAACGGCAGGACAATAATGCGTATTTTTCAAGGTAATATTTAATATCTGATAGAAACGTTTTCTATCGGTATGAGGATATTCTCGACACGCCCTCGGACGATTTTCATAAATCATACAATAATTATCGGGCATTAAAAAAGGACAAGGAGTTTCCTTAAAAATATAATCGTTATCGGAATCTATCTGCAAGTAAGTATCTACCACCTCAGCTACTTTCATTTTTAGATGTTTTGCCATACGTTCCACATCTTTATTGATAATAATAGGACTGATACTTTTACAACAATTAGCACATTCTAAGCAATCTATTTCCTGAAAAACAGTATCATGTAACCGATGTACAATATCGTCTAATTGTTTTGTTTTTTTCTTTCGTAGTTTGGCAAAAAAAGTTTTGTTTTCAGCTGCACTATTTTGAGCTTGTATTTTTAGTCTTTCAATATCTATTTTCATACACTTTTGCAAAAATAGAACAAGTTAGTAGGTTAGAACAATCTCTTTTAAACCGCAAATTCTAACACAACAACTGTTCCGGGAAAACGATTGGTTTGTAATTTAGAAAAAATACGATGCTTTACCTGTTTCCAAAAAGCATTTCCCGATATAATTTTCATTTTCCCTTCGCTCTGAGCAATAAATTGTCGAATTGTAGATAAACCAATACCTTCGTGTATTCCGGTAATATCACCAGTATTGTTAGGCTGAATCGCCCAATTAATGGCATCTAACGAATTGTTAGAATGATGTTTTCCTGCAATTGCCTGTTTCATGTTTTTTCCCTTATTAACAATGGTAATACGCAGCTTCTTATTATGCGTAGAAAAATAATGAGCAATAAACACCTCATTACAACCACTATGACTAAAAGCATTACGGAAACTTTCAGCAACACACAATTCTATTGCCATTTTTAGCTGAGCATTTATGGTAATTTCGTTACGCTCGGGAAAAATACGTTGTTCCATATAAGCTAAAAGCTCCTCCTCATTATTTTCCAAACGCTGGCATTTAATAAGTTGCTTCCAAGCATTTTTAACAGGCTTCTTTCCATCCATCTTTTTTGTATTAAACAAATTCTGAATAGATTCAGGAATCTGAATAAGACTAATTTTATTGCGATTCTTTTCTAACGATGAGATTACACAACCTAAAAGGGCAAACATATTTGATTCAAAAACTTTGGTAGCTTTAAAATCGAAGGTTATCTGTTCGTCATAACACTTTTTAGTCTGTTCAAAAATATCGGTAAAGAACACAACTGTTTGATAGTCGTTTATTACTTTGTATGGAACTTCTATAATCATATGATCTTATTTTGTGTCGCCTAAATTAGTAATTTTGTATGGATAAAAAAAGCGACTACTAACGAGTCGCTCTTAAATCTGTTTTGACCCTATACTTTATTCTACAATCGACTTAAATTGTGCTTCTTCAAAATATTTAGCAAAATTCAAATCGGTTTTTGCCAAATATTTCATGGAAGAACTTTTATTCGTAGCAGTCATTAAATTACTATAAACCATTTCCTTATTATTGGTTCTAGCCCCAACAATTGCACGTAAATAAAAAGCGATTGCCGACTGATTATCTCCATTGTTTAACTTTGCTAAAGCTCCATCGTAATTTTCGGTTAAAATATCCGCCAAAGCTCCGTTTACGCTGTTGCTTTTTTCGAAGTTTTGTACAGCATCGTTATAATTACCTTTCTTAATGGCAATAATTCCTTTGTTATATTCCACTGCTTGTCCGGCACCTGTTGCAGCTCCGAACAACACTTCGGCACCTTCTATTTTATTATTTTTTAATGCAATTACTCCCAAATTATTTTTTACAATACTGTTATTTACATCTAATTGATTGGCTTGCTCAAAATTAATTTTGGCTTTTTCTAATTCATCTTGTGCAAAAAGTACAGCTCCAGCATTATTAAACCCTCTCCAATCATTTGGGAATTGTTTTTTTACTGCTTCGTAAATAAACAATTTGTTTTTATTACTGGTACAAATAGTTGCAGTATATAGCAATTCTTCAACATTTAATTTTTCGGGAGTATGTAGTGCCAAATCGATTAAATCTTCGTTACTTTTACCAATAATATCAACACTTACAATAAATTTTGCTCTACGCAATTTAGGCAAAATAACATCTTTTATTTCATCGAATACCGAAGCGATATTACGTATCTCTTTTTCACGAACTTCGGGATCGTTATACATTGCCAAAACACGAAGAATTAAATCTTTATCTCTAATATTCGACTGTTTCATCAATTTCTGAAAACCTTCCCAATCCTCAGGAGTAATTTTCGATTTCATTAACGATTTAGCTGTAAAGTTTTCTAAACCTGCACGTTTCAGTTCATTTTTCAAAAATTTTGTTGATGTTTTCTCCCTGTTAGCAGCTAATTTTTCATTCAATTTTTTTGTTCCGTCGGGCGATGCATAAGCAGATATTTCAATTCCCTTGTATTCCTTATCTTCGCTAACTCGAACTCCTTCAACATAATCTTTCAATGCCTGAATATCGTCTTTTTTCCCTTCGGAAGAACGTACTTTTGCACTATTAATTAAGTAAAATAAATCTGCTTCCTTCTTGTCCTCAATTACCTTCTGAAAAGCATCTTTTCCCATAATGGTTTGCGGATTATTAACCACCAAAGTAGCTGTGGCAAACACTCCATCGGCTAATTTCTCCGATTCAAACTGAACTTCTTTATTACCCTTTCGTCCTTTTAATCGTACATATAATCCGGAAATACGCATGGCATTTTTATAAGAGATTTTGCCTACATAATTAATCGTTTTTCCGGAAACGAAGGGAACAACAGTATGGTTACCCTGTACTTTTTCCCCTTGTAATACCTTGGTCTCGAAAACTTCTTCTCCCCCCTTAAATTTTAACACGGGAGTTGCTTCAACTACTACTTTCTTATGGAAATATTTTGGAGGAATGGTAACTTTTATTTTTACATCTACCATATCGGCATATTCAACTAATACTTTCGGATTAACTTGATATTTAATCTTACTTGCCTCTTTTTTCATCTTCTTTAGTCCTGCACAGCTTGATAGTACTACAACTGCAAGAAACAAAGCGAAAAGATTTAAATTTTTCATTTCTGTTGTCAGTTTTATTTGTTTATATTTTTTATTTTATTTTCAACAAAAGTATAAAAATAACGAAGACAAACAGATTTAATTTTATAGAAGTATTATTATTTTAGATTTTTTAACCCTATATGGATAATAAATGCCGAAATATATTTTTTTATTTACAGCTTAAAATTTAACTTATAAAAGAAAAAGCCCCTCGTAAAAAACGATAAGGGCTAACGATTCAATATTTTTCAGGGCGTTTTTCATTACAAAAAACCTTATAATTTTCAGGTATTAATATACACCTGTATTTAACATTACTAAAGGACAAGCCTCTTCTGTTTGAATATTATTTGCTTTTGCTATTTTATAAAATTCAGGGTTTTCAGTTCCAGGAGGAAACAGTACTCTATTCGGCTTTAACTTAACGATATAATCGTAATAAGGAACCAAGTTTTTTGCCGACAAATAAACTGCAACGGTATCTACATTTTCAACATCGGGAAGTTGAGTGGTAATTTCTACATCACTGACTCGTCCTACTCTATTACCAATAGCAATTGTTTCAATATTATGTTTACGCAACAAATCGATACACTTATAAGCATATCGTTCCGGTTTAACACTAGCTCCTATTACAACTGTTTTCTTCATATTTACAATTTTATTTTTAATTATTGGTTTTCTTTTGTTCATTCATTTTCCTCTTATTCTTTTTGAATAAGAACTGTTGCATAAGCAGCAATCCCCTCCTGCTTACCAACAAAACCAAGTTTTTCGGTAGTGGTAGCTTTTATTGCCAAGTCGTTTAAATCAATATTCATTACTTGAGCAAGTACTTTTTGCATCTGGGAAATTATAGGCTTTATTTTGGGTTGCTGTAAAGCAATTGTGGCATCTATATTTCCTATACTATACCCTTTGTCATGAATTATTTCCACTGTTTTTTTCAGTAAAATTTTACTATCTATCCCCTTAAAATCAGCTGAATTATCAGGAAAATGATAGCCTATATCTCTACAATTAGCAGCTCCTAATAGGGCATCGCAGATAGCGTGAATTAGTACATCGCCATCGGAATGAGCCACACAACCTAAGGAATATTCTATTTTTATTCCCCCCAACCAAAACTCCTCTTTGGGGGCAAGTTGATGTACATCGTAACCAAATCCGACTCTAATTTTCATTCTATTTTTCTATTTATAAAATAAGAGAGAAAAATCCATTGTAAATTATCTTCTTACTATTTTATCTAAACTTGCAGAAATGGTAAAACGAAGCGTATTTTTTAGTGGATTATTTTGTGCGGTTGCAATTAAGTAAGAAAAATCTAAGTCGAACCTATTCAGTTTTACTCCCAAGCCGGCAGTAAAATATTTTCTATTCCCTTTATCTTGATGCTCGAAAAAATATCCGGCACGTAATGCAAATTGCTTTTGATACCAATACTCCAAGCCTAACGACCACGTAATCTCTTTTATTTCTTCGTTAAAACCACCGGGAGCATCGGAAAAAGAACTAAAAATCCCTCCAATAACCGATTTATCTGCCGTTTGACCTCCCACAATAACACCATTATTATTATCGGTTAACTTTCCATTATTAGGAGTAGGTACCAACAGTTTATTAGCATCTAAAGCAACAGTTAAACTGTTATTGGCATCTAATTCAAACTGAAAAGCTGTCCCCAATCGCAAATTTGTGGGAATGAATTCATCGTTTCTGTTATCCGATTCATTAGCAGTATAACTAATTTTAGAACCAATATTTGAAATATTAGCTCCCCATGCCCAAAGCACTTTATTTCTTCCAATATAAATTTCTTTTTGATGGTAAATCGAAATATCTACTGCAAAAGCATTTCCCGCCTGTGTCTTTAAACCATTGGAATAGGAACTGGTTAAATCGGAACGAATATATCTGAAGGCTACAGCACCGGAAATGTTTTCACCCAATTTACGAGAATATGCAAAATCAATTGCCCATTCATTTGGGTTCTTAGTAATTGGAATATCTTCGGCATTTTGTAAAAATGTTATATCGCCTAAAGAAAAATAACGTAAACTGGCAGCTAACACTTGATTTTGATCTAAACGATAATATCCGGAAAGATATGCCAAACTCATATCTTTCACCAAGTTACGCAACCAAGGCGTATAAGAAATTGAAACCCCCGACTTCCCCTCTATCATTCCAAATTTTGCAGAATTGTAATGCATTGCATTAACATCGGGAGTTGTAGCTACTCCAACATCCCCCATTGCACCGGCACGTGCATCAGGCGAAATCGTTAAAAAAGGTACCGCTGTTGAAATATAATTAGCCCCGGTTGTTGATGTCTGAGCAAAACTTATGGTATGGCTAATAAATAATAATGCAATAACGATATATAGCGAAACAATTCTTCTCATCTTTTTGTGATTTTAATTTTGAAGTATTCAACAATAAAATTTGTAAACACTTTTACCATTCAGAATTAGTTGTATTTGCAAATATAAAAATAAACTGACAATAAACTATTTTATTGTCGTTTTATTACAAAAATAAATTAATACAAATAAATCACAGACAATAAAAAACAGCTCAACAACATCCACATACAACTAAAAAAGAAGCACTTATAATAAAATTCATTTATTAAATATTCTTTTTTAATCCAAAAAGAAAAAATAGTACTTTTGTTGCCCATATGTTCTATTATAGTTATCGTCTATAACCTATTTTACAGAGAAAAAAATTATGTACAAATTAAAAAACAATTTGTAAATACTGTTACAACGATTACTATTATAATGAAATCAATAATACAAATATTCCTTTTAAATTATATGATAACAATTTACAATAAATATATCTTTTAGATGTTCTATATAATTATCCCAAAAGATTATTTTTATTTATAAAATTCATTAGAGACACAATAAAAAAGATTACTTTTAGTTATATTTGTCGTGCATAAACTAAGAAAAAGAAAAATCGAAAATCTTATTCTATAAAAGAAAAATGCCGCAAGAATAATTTAATATAAAAATTAATTATGAAAATTAAATTAAGCTTTTACTGGACTATTCTTATCATGAGTTTAGTATTACTTTCATCATGTTCTAAGATGTTTGGAGGAAAAGAGAAGTCGAAAACCACAGGTTGGAATTATAACGACCCTGAAAATGGTGGTTATGAATATAACAAAGATTACAAACAACAAACAGGTCCCGGCTTGGTACTTATACAAGGAGGAACCTTTACTATGGGGCGTACCCAACAAGATGTTATGTACGATTGGAATAACATACCACGAAGAGTAACAGTGGCTACTTTTTATATCGACCAAACAGAAGTACGTAACGTCGATTACAGAATGTATTTAGACTGGACAAAACGAGTTTATGTTTCATATCCGGAAGTATACCAAAAAGCATTGCCCGACACTCTGGTTTGGCGTAAGGAAATGGCATATAACGAGCCTTATGTAAACAACTATTTACGCCACCCTGCTTATACAGAATACCCCGTTGTTGGCGTTTCTTGGGAACAAGCAGTAGCATATTGTGAATGGCGTACCGACAGAGTAAATGAACAAATATTGGTAGATAAAGGAATTCTAAACCACGATCCAACTCAGAAAGATGCCAATAATTTTAATACTGAAGCATATTTAGCGGGGCAATACGAAGGTTCAGTACGAAAAAACATAAAAGACTTAAACCCTAATAATGAGGAACGTAGAGTACGTTGGACAGATGGAATTCTATTACCAAAATATCGCTTACCAACCGAAGCAGAATGGGAATATGCAGCCTACGCATTGGTTGGAAATACTACAAAAGAAAGAGTATTAAACAGACGTATCTATCCTTGGGACGGACACGTATTACGTAACAGCAAAAGAAAGTTGCGAGGTAGAATGATGGCCAACTTCGCTCGTGGAAGGGGAGACTATATGGGAACAGCCGGAAATTTGAACGACTCGGGTGACATTACCGTTCCTGTTGACTCTTATTGGCCTAACGATTACGGTCTATTCTGTATGGCTGGTAATGTAAACGAGTGGGTAGCCGATGTTTACCGTCCTTTAACAACCGAAGATGTTGCAGAATTTAATCCTTTTAGAGGAAATGTATTTAAAACTGCAATTCGCGATAAAAACGGAAAAAAAGTAGAAAAAGATAGTTTAGGACATATTAAATATCGTAATCAAACTGATGAAGAACTAAAAGGACGTACCAACTATAAAACTGCCGACAATAGAAATCATAAAGATGGAGACGTACAATCGAGTGTTGTTTCTGATTACGAATGGAATAATCCTGCTCATAAGAAGAACGGAACAAGTAGAATGTATGTACAAGAAAATAGAGAAGGAGGTAAAGGTTATTCATCTCTAATAACTGACCGTTCAAGGGTTTACAAAGGAGGTTCATGGCGAGATAGAGCTTACTGGTTAAATCCAAGTACTCGCAGATTCTTAGACCAAGGAAAATCAACTGACGATATTGGCTTCCGTTGTGCGATGACTTACGTCGGAAACCCTAAAAACGTTATTATTAAAAGAAAAAGGAATAGAAAATAAAAATTATATCTCTAAGCCACCTCTACTCAAGGTGGCTTTTTTATTTTCAAAAGAGATTATCAATAAATTAAGAATGATTCAAAATAAATTTGTATTTTTGTATAGTTCTAAAATTTAAATTATGAAAATAGGAAAACCTTTTACCGGAATTATTGCGTTTGCAATTGTGCTATTAACAATGCCTCTGGGACATGCATTGATGATATTAATGGAAAAAACATTAGGACACGAATATATTTTTCCAGCTGCCTTAGGATTAGGTTTTTTCGGCTTAATTCTTTTATTTATCGGTATTATTGCATCTAAAAATCTTTTATCTACACTTTTAGGACTATTTGCAGGATTATTGGTATGGACAGGTTGGGTGGAGTTTGCATTTGTCTATTTTGCCCATAGATTTAATGTAGCACCTTTAATGGAAGCAGGCGAAGTGGTTACTAAACCGGAATATTTAATCATGCCTTCTTCCATTGGATTTTGGGCAATTATTATGTTATATTATTTCTTCGGAACAAAAACCGGCTGTACCTTTTTCACTTGGTTTCAGAAACAAATGAACATCACTAATGTAAAGAAATTGACTCCCGCCGTTCGCAACGTAGCAATTACCACATTCATGGAACTGAATATGCTATTGTGGACTTTCTATCTGTTACTTCTGTTTGTTTATGATAAAGAATTTATTGGTGACAATAGTATAACTGCACATGTTGTTGCCTATGGTTCGCTATTAATTTCGTTGTACCTATTTATTAAATTAATTAAGAAAAATAATATGGCCTATGCCATACGGTACGCTATTCCTACAGTAATTATTTTTTGGAATTTTGTCGAAATTTTAGGACGTTGGGATATTTTTAAAGAGATATGGGTACATCCCTTAGAGTACGCTACGGAAATGACTGCTTTTGTCGTGGTTATTGTAATATTGTTGATTATTGTAGCTTTTGAGCAGAAAAGAACAAGACAGAAAAATGAATTTACGAACCATAATTATTAGCATCTAAGCGAAACTACAGGCTTAAAAAGGAAGATTGCTTAATTGCACATTTCCCCCCGAAAGAATAACTCCTACTTTGTGGTGTTGGTAATTTTGCTTGTTTTTTATTAATGCAGCAAGGGCTACTGCACTGGAAGGTTCTATTATTATTTTCATGCGTTCCCAAACAAGTTGCATGGCAGCAACTATTTC
>PDWI01007148.1_pt1 | contig 13707 bp, 12 predicted proteins | sample 1430891 | NCBI WGS metagenome assembly PDWI01 (sample SAMN01162508, study PRJNA174530) | Oral metagenome, whole genome shotgun sequencing project. | biome: Marine environment; feature: Marine mammal; material: Swab sample of the gingival sulcus; isolation source: swab sample of gingival sulcus...
TAGACGTGTACCATGACGTTTTTCAAATTGGTCTTTGTATTTTTTACGCATATCCATTAACGGTTTCATATTGACTTCGTTAAAGGTGGTTAGCATAGCTGTGTCATTTGTTGCTGATAATAAGCGGTTCGCAACTGTTTTACGCAAGCGAGTCATAGGTACACGTTTTTCGGTGCGTTCGCCAACAGATTCAGCGACAGGGCGACCGTTATCGGCTTTAATTGAATTATCAACTTTTAAGGTTGGATTTTGCATGTCTTCTTTCGTCACACGCCCGCCACGTCCGCTACCTTGTAAATCGGCTGGATTTACACCACTTTCTTTTGCGTGCTTACGAACAGCAGGGCTTTGGTCTTTAAAATCACCTTCGTTTACTGTGCTTGCTTGGGTTGGTGCAGGGGTTTCTTCTGCTTTTTCTTCGACTTCTTTAGTCGCTTGAGCTGGTGCCTCTGCGGTTGCTCCTACCTCAAATTCACCGATTAATTCATCAGAAAGTACGGTTTCATCAACACCTTTGATAATTTTAGTAACTACGCCATTATCTTCAGCGATAACTTCTAATACGACTTTATCGGTTTCAATCTCTGCTAATACGTCATCACGATTAACTTGCTCACCCTCACTAACGTGCCATTCTACGATAGTGCCGTCAGCGACTGATTCAGGAAATACGGGGGCTTTAATTTCTGCCATGATTGGCTCCTTTGTCTTTTGTATAAAATAACTTTTAATTAGGTCTTCAACTCAATCTATTTCATTTGTGGGGAAGAACAGTTAGGGATTTATTATATCAAGGAAATAACAAAAGCGTAACCTAATATTTGTTTTTTATTTTTTCTACTCCCCACTGATAAGCTTTGAATATTTAACCTGTACTAATGTTATAAAACTAACAGCGTCGTAAATCTACTAATTCAAATCTAATGCAAAACTTTCATTTGTTTTTGCAATAATTATCAACAATAAACGGTAAAAGTTAATAATAATTCGTTGAAAAATTTAAAAAAAATGCTTCGATAGGTAAATTTAATCTATATCACCTCCTTTATTTGTTTAATTTCAGTTACAAATAAGAAATTTATGTTAGAATAGTCACATATAAAATTGATAAATTTATATGTTGTTTATATGTATTGTAATTGTATATGAAAGTTGGAAGATTTATAAGAAGGTGATTTATTATGTTACGCCGATTGACTACATTGACATTTTTGACTGCGACACTATCATTAACCGCCTGTCAGAGTTTATATGCTTATCTTCATCGTACAGATACGACGAGGGGTGAGACAGTGACAACAGGTGACCGTAATCAGGTTGGATTTGACTCTGCACTTGCATATAATAAATGGCAGTGGAATTACTTTTCAAAGCTAGCAAAAACTTTCCCCAATAACTATCAGTCTTCTACTCCAACAGGGAGCGTCTCGACCAGTGAATTTATTTTTGATAAAGTATTAAGAACTTCTGACGGCAATGTTTGGGATTTTAGTACAGAAAAGAAGATTCTTAAAAAACACAGCTGGAACAATCTTAAAGGTGCTGATAGCAAACAATGTATGCAAGGATTAAAACAGTCTCCAATTAATATTGTTAAAGCACTTGTGCCACTCACGGCTGTTAATAATTCTGATTATTTACGTTATCATTATCAACCACAAAACTTTACTGTACTAGATAATGGTCATAGTATAGTGTTTAAGGCAAATAACCCCCAAAAGACTGGTATTCATCTGCAAGGCAAACTGTATTATTTAAACAATATGCAATATCGTGCCATCAGTGAACATACGATTATGGGCGTACATTTACCATTAGAGTTACAATTAACTCATGTTGCCAAAGATGGTGAGACTGCTATTATTAGTATCATGGTAAATACAGGTCCAGCGAATAGACAGATACAAAACTTAGTGAATAGTTTACCAACTTCGGATAATCCTACTGCAACGAATAAGTTAATTAACTTTAATGCTGGCAAGTTGATACCAAACTATGGTTTTTATGCCTATGATGGTTCTCTTACTGTACCACCTTGCTCAGAAAATGTTAAATGGTTGGTAGCGACAAGAGCATTGACGGCTGATGTACAACAACTTTATCGCCTTGAATCAAAATATAGTGGTAACATGCGAGACTTGCAACCACAAGGCGGACGTACTGTTTATTTCATTAAATAACATGCTTATTTAAAACAAGCAGGCCGAATGACTTTTATTGACTGTGTTCTAAATTAACAAAGCGTTTTTTTAGAACACTTCCTGTTTTTGGGTTATCACATGAAAAAATATCTTCCGTTATTATTGGCATCACTTTTACCCTTAGCGTTATTTTCTTGGTTTGTGCCAAAACCGAGCAATCAATTAGATTTTTTTGTATTATGGCTAGTTGCCATGCTGTTATTAGCCTTGCCTATGGTGTATGCTGAAACGGCTTTGGCATATCGCAGTGCAACTTTTCCTTTGGCTGGGGTAGCAAAATTAACTCGTGAAGCAGATGCCAATATCCTTTGGCGAGCATTTGCTTGGATAAATTTGCTGATTATTATTTTAATCGCTAGCAGTCTAATTACCCATGCCTCTGATGTTTTGCACCCTCTATTATTACAAAGAGAGATTGTGCTTCCTAATTTTGCTGTGGCAGTCGGCTTGATGGTTCTTGCTGTGATTGTCAGTGTATGGGGACTGGAGTTAGGCTTGGTAAGCTTGTTGTGCTTTTTGGTTATCCTTGTGATGAATATCATGTTAGGTGTGACAGGCTTTGAAACCTTGCAAATAACTTCTGTGAGTTTAGGCGAATGGGGACGTGCGGTCATGCTTGCCTTGCTTAGCGTTGGTGCAGGTAGTGGCTTATATTGGTTTGTACAGGCTGATAACAAAATTGCCACCATTAATAAAAATAAATTTAAAGCAACAAAAATTGTCTTGCCCATTTGGATAACGCAATTAATCGTAGGCACATTGGCGTTTGTTAATGTCAATTTAGCAAGCAATTCTTCGGATATTGGTGCTATGGTTGCCATGCTCGGAGCAGTTTGTATTTCTGCCTTTTTATTAAAATTTGTCAGTCAGTCATTAACTCATTATTTTGGTGAAAATTTATTAGCCACTATCAAGGGCATAGTATTAACTTTGGTATTAGCCTGTTTATTTACCCTGCTACCAAGTACATGGCAATATAAATTATTAATCGTGCTAACTTGTGTTTCTGTGTTAATACTAAGTGTATTTACAGGCTGGCAGATGAAAATTAGTCATTTGCGTAAATCGATGAATTTTAGTTCAGAAGTGACTTATAATCTGTGGCGAGTAGCCGTACGTTTAATCGTGCCTTTGGCTGTGATTGTCGCTATGATTGGTTGGGTAGCAAACTGGCTTGGTTTATGATTGGTTTGACTTATGATTAATATCAGCCTAGCCTATGCCTTAAATGAGGACAAACAAGATTATCAAGAATTGCAAGTTGCAAACAATACGACCATTTATCAAGCGTTGCAACTCGCAGGTTGGCTTGATAAATATGAAGAATTAGCAAGATGGTGTGAGCAAATCAAAACGGGCGAACAGTCACTTGCGACAAAGCCAAACGCTCGTCTGTGGCGAGTTGGCATTTATTCACAGAAAAAACCACTCAACTATATACTACAAGCAAACGATAGAATAGAAATTTATCGTCCACTAAGATTTGAACCAATGAGCCGTAGAAAAAAACGAGCAAAGTGGTAAGGCTCCTTTCTCCCTCCTCTTTCTAAAAAGAAAGGTGTTGGTCTGTTAATATAAACAAAACAACCTTTCTGAGGAAAAGAAGTTTTGTTCTTTCATAAGACCAACAAAAACTATGCCTCAACAGACCCTAGACTATTTTTTGTGTACTGGTAAGCTATTCATACCTTCGATACGGCTTACTTTGCTTACTTTGTCATTGCTAAAATACACATATAAATATTGCTGTCCAGCAAGTACATCACTTTTTCCATCACGCTTACCAAAGGTACCCGCCTTATAAGTATAATTATAATCCCAACGATTAGGCTCTAGGGTATCCCTAAATGCTGGCATACCAAGTAAATACACAACTTGGCTTTTATTCATACCTATCTTTATTTTTTTGGCCTGTTCTTGTGTAATTGGTGTACCTTGTGGAATATCAATGGTATAAACACGCAACCAAGAGCAACCACTCGTTAAGCTAATCATAGAGATCAAAGCAAGTGTCGCTATTAAAGAGCAAGATTTTTTATAAACACGAGAATTTATCATTTTTTAAACTAATATCATTGATTAATGCCTTCCCAACGCATTGATTAGACTGCTGAACGTTGAAATTGGCATTTGGTTATGGTTAAATTAAACAAATATTTTATCATAATAAATGAAACTTTCTGCAATTACAATTAAATTACGATGAAATTTAATGGTTATTTTAATATTTTTCTAAGTAATTATCACTATCACTATTGACTGATGTCATCACAAAGACTAAACTATCAACTTAGGTTTGTTTTTTGAAAAAATTAATAAGGTAAAGAAATTATGGGATTTACGAATCAAGATTTACGCAAAGTAGGACTAAAAGTCACGCTTCCTCGAATGAAAATTCTCGAATTGCTAGAAAATGCCGAACAACATCATATGAGTGCAGAGGATGTTTATAAAACACTGATTGAGCAAGGCGAAGACATTGGCTTAGCAACTGTTTACCGAGTATTAACTCAGTTTGAACAAGCAGGGATTGTGGAACGTCATAATTTTGATAATAATCTGTCTGTGTTTGAGATTGCTCAAGATACTCATCATGACCATATGATATGTGATGTTTGTGGTAAAATTATTGAATTTCATAGTAAAGTCATTGAGGAAGAACAGGAAAATCTAGTAAAAGACCTTAATTTCACCCTTTCTGGACATTCTTTGGTGCTGTATGGTGTTTGTGATAACAAAGAATGTCAAGACACTTTAAAATAACTTTTTAGCTATTTTAGAATGACATAAATGATATATAAGGTCTGTGTTAAAAAATACGGACCTTTTTTATGCTACGCATCAGTTGGGAATTTTCACATGAAACACGCTCATTTCAATTGGCAACCTTATCAATTCAGCATTTGGCTTAGTCACTATTTTAAACCCTATTGTCAATTGTGTCATTGTCGTTTAACTGCTAACACTATTTTATGTGAGGAATGTCATCAGAGTATTTATTGGCTACCAAGTCCCAAACAAGTTGAATTAATCCATCAGAAAATATTAACCATTCAAGCCATTAGTTATTATCAATATCCCATCGACAAAATCATTCGTAATTTTAAATTTCATGAAGATATTCAGATGATACCAATTTTGTATCATCTAATTGGGCAACTGCCTTGCCCAAAAAATCATCATGCCAATAACAGCGTTATTCTTGCTATGCCGACTACCAATCAACGCATGGCAAAACGTGGTTTTGATCCCTTAACCATACTTGTGCCATATTTAGCAAAACATTGGCAAATTCCCGTTTGGCGAGGGGTACAACGGATTGATGATAGCACAAGCCAACGAGTGTTATCCAAGTTAGAACGGCAAAAAAATATCAGCGGAGCATTTTCTGTGACTGATGAATTAGCAGTAAAAAAAGTACTAATTTTTGATGATATTGCCACTACAGGGGCAAGTTTGCAAGAGCTTGCCAATACCTTATTACAAGAAAATCCACAGTTGGAAATTCACGCCTATTGTCTTGCTCATGGTAGTTTATAAAAAATTGCATGCTTGAAATATTATGTAAACCACCCCATTTAGCAACTAATGCAACTGAATATAGGAGTTTACTGTGGTTAAAATTCGTGAAGGACTGCCATTAAAAAATGGTAATATCACCCAAGAAGACAGTGCTAGCCTAACTGCTCAATTAGCAAATAATTCAACAACAAACTCGACTAATATTTCAATCAATCCATTTCAACCAAAATCAACGACAAAGCATTTAGCAGAAGCTTGCCTTGAAACATCTACTCTAATGACAACAAAAGAAAAGGGAACAGTGCATCGAAAAAATATTGACCTGCCTGCATGGATTGCGACAGTTGCCCAACGTATTGGTGAAACTCAACTTGACAAATTAACCGAAGCGGTCAAGCTTATTCGTCAATTGGAACATGATTATAAAGGCAATCGCTCGGATATTTTTGTCACAGGTATCGGCATGACCGATATTCTGACTTATCTATATCAAGATGAAGATGCCTTAGTTTCAGCAATGTTATATCGCTCTGTTCGTCATCATTATTTGACTTTAGAAGAAATCGAAGAGAAATTTGGTAAAGAAATTAGCACCTTAGTTGCTGACACTTTAGCAATGGGGAAATTATCCGAAACCATTGAAAGTAATAAACGCTTAGAAAATTATTTTGCTAATAACGAAAGAGAACAGCTAAATAATATTTATAGTATGTTGATTTCTACTACCAATGATGTGCGTGTGGTACTGATTAAATTGGCAGAACGTACCTTTGCCATGCGTGAGTTGTCTTTTTGTGCTGACGAAGAAAGGCGACAGCGTGTCGCTCGTGAAGTGATGACCATTTACGCTCCTTTGGCTCACCGCTTAGGGATTGCTCAATTAAAATGGGAATTGGAAGATTTATCCTTCCGCTATCTTGCTCCAAAAGATTATAAGCAAATTGCTAAATTATTATCCGAAAAACGCAGTGAGCGAGAGGCATATATTGAGCGTGTACAAACTCAACTAAAAAATGCCTTAGCGGAAGTAGGTATTAATGCAGAGGTCAGCGGACGAGTAAAACATATTTATTCGATTTATCGCAAAATGAAGTTAAAAAATCTGTCATTTGACCAACTTTATGACATTCGAGCATTGCGAGTCATGGTAGAAACGCAGGCCGAATGTTATCACGTTTTAGGGATAATTCATGGTTTATGGCGACATATTCCTGAACAATTTGATGATTATATTACCAATCCAAAAGCCAACGGTTATCGCTCCTTGCATACGGCGGTGATTGCTGAACATAAATCGTTAGAAGTGCAAATTCGCACCCATGCCATGCACTTTGAGGCGGAACTTGGCATGTGTGCCCATGTCAATTATAAAGAGGGTGGTAAAAGTAATCGTTATTTAAATCAACGTATTAGCTCATTACGACAATTGTTATCGATAAATAATGATAAAAATCCACTTGACGATGACGAGCAAACTAATCAAGCAAAACCCAATAAAGTCGATGAACTTGATGATGATGACAATGCGGTGGAAGTTGAAGAATTAAAACGCATTTATGTTTTTACTCGTGACGGTGATATTGTCGAATTACCAAAAGGGGCAACCGTGCTTGATTGTGCTTATCATATTCATACAGAAGTTGGTAATCGAGCCCAAGCAGCTAGAGTTAATCAAAGATATGTTCCGCTTACTTATCAATTAAAAACAGGCGAACAGGTTGAAATTATTACTAAATCCTCACGAGAACCGAACCGAGATTGGCTTGTGCCATCGCTTGGCTATATTCAAACAAGCCGAGCAAAAAGTAAACTCCGCCAATGGTTTAACCGCCTCGACCGTGATAAAAATATCGAAATTGGGCGAGAATTACTCAATAAAGAATTGGAACGCTTGTCGATTGCTCCTAATCGTGTGAAATTAAACGATTATAAATCACATTTTAATGTGAAAACAACTGATGATATTTTGGTTGGTTTGGTGACAGGTGATATTGGTATTCATCAATTAACCAATCAAATTTCTAAAGATTTAAAAATTGAGCCTGAAAAACAATTATCCGATTTCAAACCAAGTATTCATCCAAAAGCGACAGGCAAATTAGATGCTTATAAAATTTGCGTTGATGGTTTGGATAATATCGAAATTAACCTTGCCAATTGTTGTAATCCTGTGCGAGGTGAGCCGATAGCAGGCTTTATTAGCCAATCAAAAGGGGTGAAAATTCATCATCGTGGTTGTGTGGAATATGCTCGTTTAATTGAGCGAGAACCGGAACGACAAATTGATGCTACTTGGTATGCAGAAGTTGGCAATAGTCAGCCTGTGGCGATTTATCTTGAGGCGTATGACAGACGTGGGTTGTTAAAAGATATAACGCAAGTCCTTGATAATGAAGGCATTAATATTCGTAAAATGGAAACCATCAGTACAGATGATGACATTGCGAAAATTAAATTTCATATTGAGGTACTTGGCTTAACCCAATTATCAAGAATACTTGCTAAACTTGAACAGCAAGTGGGTATTCTAACCGCAAAACGAGCAGTGGGTTAATAACCCCACCCTAACCCTTCCCCTGAGAAAGGGAAAGCGAAACGCTGTTTCACCCTTTCGCAAGACAAGAGCTATGCTCGAAGTGCAAGGGGAGGGAAATAAAGAGAAAAAATATGCCTGAACTTCCTGAAGTAGAAACCACGAAAAAAAGCCTTGAACCGCTATTAGGGCAAACGGTTGCAAAAGTTAATGTTTATCAACCAAAATTACGTTGGCAAGTTCCTAATGACTTAGATTCATTGGTGGGTTATCGTCTAGAGAAAGTTGAAAGACGAGCAAAATATTTAATTATCACTTTTACGAAAGACAAGCAAAAACCAAAAGAATTAATTATTCATCTTGGTATGTCGGGCAGTTTGCAACAATATCCGCAGGCAAGCAAAAAACGCAAACATGACCATTTAATTATTTATTTTACCGAAACAGGAACGCAATTACATTATCAAGACCCAAGACGTTTTGGCATGGTATTATGGAAAGATGATGATAATAATTATGGTCAGCGACTACTTGACCATTTAGGCGTTGAGCCATTAACCAAAGAGTTTTCTGCCGATTATTTATATCATTATATTCATCATCAGCAAAAAAAGCCCATTAGCAAAGCGATTAAATCGGTTATTATGGAGCAAAAAATTGTTGTCGGTGTCGGTAATATTTATGCCACTGAAAGTTTATTTATGAGCGGTATTCACCCAGAAACTTGTGCAAATTTAATCAGTAAACATAAAATTGAATTATTAGTAAAACATATTAAAAAAATTTTAACGATTTCTATTAAAAAAGGCGGTTCGAGTTTAAAAGATTTTAGCACAGGCGAGGGCAAAACAGGCTATTTTCAACAAACCTTATTAGTCTATGGCAAAGCAGGCAAACCATGTCCACAATGTGAAACTATTTTACAAACTACAAAAATTAATGGCCGAGCAAGTGTCTTTTGTCCACAATGTCAGCCTTTTATTACCTTATAGCATTATTTTACTTGCTAATAGTAGTTGAACTTGTTTTAATATACCTAGTGCAGAATTTTTTTATTTCAGCGTGATAACTTGAGGATATGATAATGGCGAAAATGAATAAACTTGCTATATGGACAATGGTGGGTGGTTTGCTGTTGGCAAGCATTCAGCCAGCAATGTCAGCGATTGAAATTGATGAAAAAGAATTTGGTCCTACTTATGGAACTATGGTTGGTGATGCTGTGGTCGGTAAACCATTGCAATTAGCAGCAGCGGTTGCAGGCTCAATTACTTATGCACTTAGCTATCCATTTTCTTATTATGGTGGCAATGTGGAACAAGCCAAAAATAAATTGGTTTATGAGCCTTGGGACGCTATGTATCGCTGTCTTGGGTGTACGGTGAGTGAAGATAAATACTATAAATCACGCAATATCCCGCCCAATGCCAAGCGTATGGTCATTGATGGTCAATATGAAGTCAGTATTCAAACTGATGATATTGTAAACATTGAAGACCCAAGCGGTATTGTTACTGAAACTCAGTAAGTTTATTGATATAAGTATTTGTTCAAGTGAACAAGAGACATTATATTATGTCTCCGTTCGTGTTTTTTTGTTTATTTTCTGTGTTTTATCATTTTTGCATGTTATTTTTCATACAAGAAAGTTGTATCTCTATCAGCAAAATTAAAATAAGTATCATCATTAAAATCTTCAAGATATATCTTATTAAACTTCATTTTTGTTTTTATCGTCGGAATTTTTATTAATTTTTCTTTTTTATGGTCATAATAATGCCAATTTCCGACATAATCTCCTGTTAGTAGATTAACACTTGCTTCACCACTACCATCATTGGCGGCGTTACCCAAGTCATAACGGCTCATACCAATCAATCTTAATTTTTTACGTTTTTTATCATAACGAAATTGATTCGAATAACCTGAACGCATAAAATAAACATTTAAATAAAAGCCATTTTTAGCAGGTTTAATATCTATTGCCTCTAACAGAGACTCCAGTGGCTGACTTTCATAACGAACAAAATTTCTACTAGACAATAGACAAACTAGCCTTGAGGTTTTTTTATCGATAAAAATTTTATCTTTTTTGCCATCAAAATCTATGTCTTTATTCAGTGTTAATCCTGCAAAGGCAGAAACACTGAATAATGAAAGCAGTAAACAAGCCATAAAATTTTTCATAAAATTACTCCTTACATAAAGTATAGACAAGGGAGTCTTCTCCCTTACCTAGAAAATTATTCTTCTCGTGGTTTTTGAGCCTCGTTTTCTAATTTTAGGCCCACTGTGGCAAATTTAATTAATTTCATTGGGTTACTATTTTTAAACAAGGCATCAAGCAAACCACCAAATAAGCCGTATTTTTTCTGCGTATAAGGATACCAGTTCGCCTCGATTTTTTTGCTATCGGCATCAATCAAAATCGACTTACTACGAGCATAGCTTAACAAGCCCTCTTCTCCTTTTTGACGACCATAGCCACTTTGTTTAACACCGCCAAAAGTAAGCCATGGATTGCCCTCAGTAATCATCACATTATTAATAGATACCGCCCCACAATCTAACGCACAAGCAACACGTTCTGCACGCTTTTTATCTTTACTCCATACGCTTGCAGACAGACCAAAGTCACTATTATTGGCTAAAGCAATCGCCTCTTCTTCCGTGTCAAATGACATAATCGGCAGTACGGGACCAAAAGTTTCTTCATAAGTAATTAACATATCCTCAGTTAAATTACTTAATACGGTTGGCAGATAAACAGACGGATTACCCTCTAAACGACTACCCCCTGTATGAATAGTTGCTCCTTTTTCTCGTGCATCATTAACATGTTGCTCGATAATATCCACTTGGAAATCAGCGGTAATTCCACCAATATCAGCGTTGCCTGTATCGCCATAATGGACAATAAGTTTGTTTACTTCTTCAGTAATCAACTTGACAAATTCATCATAAATGCCACGCTGTACATAAATGCGTTCGACCGAGCTACAAGATTGCCCTGCTGTGGTCAATCCGCCCCACATTACGCCAGCTACCGCACGTTTTAAATTAACATCATCAAAGACAATTGCGGGGTCTTTACCGCCTAATTCTAAATCAACAGGAATTAATAAGTCCGCTGATTGATTTAAAATTCGCTTGCCTGTGCGAGTGCTACCTGTGAAAAATATTTTATCAGGGCGTTGGGCAATCAGTTTTTGGGCAGTTTCTCCTGTACCTTGACACATAAAAATACTGTTATTAATCAAAGGCACTTGAGCAAAAATATCAGCAAATACTTGTTGTAAAGGTGTCACTTCTGATGGTTTAAATACCACCGCATTACCCGCAACAAAACCCGCCATCACCGAAGTTAAACCAATATGAAATGGATAATTCCAAGGACTGATTACCATAATCACCCCATGCGGTTCATGGTAAATTTTCGAGGTTTTACCCATTAAAGTGATTGGGGTGGTCACTTTTTTTGGAGCAAGAATTTTTGGAGCTTGTTCTAGTAACCATTCTAAATTATCCAAAGCCCCCATAATTTCAGAAACAACAGCATCAGTACGAGATTTTTTGGTTTCATTAACAATACAATCGGCAATTTTTTCTCTATGGTCGTTGATATAGTCAATTAGGGTATGCAAAGCGTTTGCACGTTCTGAGACAGTGGTTTGACGTAGGGCTTTACTTGCCTCACGAGCGTTTTTAAAGGTGGTTTGTATTTGTTCGTCGGTCATTTCTGCGATAGACATGGGGTTCTCCTTAAATAAAAATGGGTATTAATATGTACTGATGTTAGCATAAAGCATATTTGTAAACTTTCAATAAAAAATCATTTTACTTCGGTAGGATTAGATTTTAAAAATATTGATTGAAATTTAGTCAATAATTTTTTTAGACTTCCACCTTCGATTTTTTGTAAATAATTTTTTATCCATAATTGTTCTTGTGGCAAATTCATTTTTTGAAAAGTAGTTAAAGCTGATATCAAATAATTTTTCACCTTTTGTTTATTATGGATAGGGTCTTGTTGCCACAAAATATCGGCAATCTGTCCTTTGGTGATAGCTATTGCTTGAATATCCCCTAATTTTTCATATACAGGTAACTGTTCGTTTTGGCGAATATCGAGTGCTTTGTCTAATTGCCCGCGTGCTTGTAAAATATCAGCAATTTTGCCTTTGGTGATGGCTGTTTCTTTAACATCATCTAGTCGGATAAATAAAGGTAAAATATCTTCTTGTAATACTTGTAATGCTTGTTTAGTCTCGCCTTGACAATATTTTATCTCCGCTAATTCACGCTGTATTTTTGCCTGTGTATATTTATCATCTAAGTCTTTAAATAGATTAAGTGCTTTGTTAAAGACTCTTTTAGCATGGTCATAATTACCTATATCTGTATAAAGACAAGCTTGCTCATATAATAAATCACCATGACTGCGTAAGGCATTGTCATGAGTATCGCTAGAATTGGATGTTATATATTGATGAATTTCATCAATTCGTTGCTGTTTTTTTTGCTTATCCATATTGGAAATCACTTTCCAATCATCATGCCATCTAGTATTATCTATATTGTTTGGTAGATTAAAGTCTAACACCAGCTCACGCCATGCCCAAAAGTCAGGAGCTTGCAGGGATAAATCATAAACATGTATTTCCAATAACCAAAATATCAGTGTGGTAGACACTAGCTCAGCAATTAATTCACGATGATAATTAATCCCTCGAAGAAACTGCTGATAATTTGCTTCATCAAAACTTTCTAAGTTAATAATATGAATAAGCTGTGGTACACTAGATAGCTCAAATAGCTGTTGTTCAAATTCTGTAAATGTTGCAAACTGTTTAAGGTCAATAATCAAAAAGCTTGTTAGCTTGTTATTAATTTGAGCAATTAATCCATCACGATAGATAAGTTGGTTGTACTGTACAATAACCGCATGAAATCCTTGCATATTTTCAATCATATCAACTAACTGCAACCATGCCCCAGAATGCCTAGGTCGAAGTTGACTATCATTCATAGGCAATATATCATTTGGCTTAGTTACATCATCAATATTCATAAAATTATTTTTACACTTTAACTGTATTATATTTTAGGAGTCAGTGACACCACTTACTTTTTTATAACCTGAAAGGGTAGTAATAACAGGATGACTTTTCCAAAAGTAATCATTATATTCTAATAATATTAAATGATATAACATAAAGTTACTCAATTCATTTGTATATTCATCGGGCTCATCAGGGTTATTATCAATTTCAACAAGTAACTGATAATGTTCATGTTTCAGCATACGTTTATATTCTTTGGCAATATCACTGACTGCTTGCTTTGCTGAATTTATGGCGATAATATTATTTTCTCTGCGGTTGCACGCATAATTTAATAAACGTAACAAGTCACGCATGTGACCACCACTATATTCAATTAAATAATCAA
>PDWI01007422.1_pt1 | contig 13707 bp, 9 predicted proteins | sample 1430891 | NCBI WGS metagenome assembly PDWI01 (sample SAMN01162508, study PRJNA174530) | Oral metagenome, whole genome shotgun sequencing project. | biome: Marine environment; feature: Marine mammal; material: Swab sample of the gingival sulcus; isolation source: swab sample of gingival sulcus...
TGAGGTAGCGGCTTTGCTGAGAAAAAGTAAAAAGACTGTTTTCCACGTGATAAATAAGGTTGATGGACCAGAGCAGGAACTGGAGCGCCTTACCCCTTTCTATGAATTAGGAGTTGAAAAACTATGGCCAGTCTCGGCTGAACATTCCTTTGGTTTTTACACATTGTTACGGGATTTGTGTGAAAAAATCGAAGGAGCTGTAGAAGATGATGTACCTGAAGATGCGATCAGAGTTGCCTTTTTCGGTCGACCCAATGTTGGTAAGTCGTCGATGATCAATCGCATTCTTGGAGAAGAGAGAATGGTTGTTTCCAATGTGTCTGGAACTACCCGTGATTCTGTCGACACTCTTCTAACCCATGGAAAATATAGTTATTATCTCATTGATACTGCCGGAATACGACGAAAAGGGAAAACCAGGGAAAAGCTGGAAAAATTTTCCATATTAAAGGCTTTGGGAGTTCTTGAGCGTTGTGATATAGCGGTTGTGCTTATTGATGCAGAAGAATTATAGGGTATACCCAGGAACAGGGGAGGGCGTTAATTCTGCTGGTGAATAAGTGGGATTTGATTCAAGATGATAAAGCGCGCCAGCAGCGATTGATGGCAGAAATTGCGATGGCAGTCCCCTTTGTCGGTTTTTCTCCGATATTGAAAGTTTCGGCGCTGACCGGTTATGGTGTAAAACTTCTTTTTCCCACTATTGGATCTGTATACCGGCAATATTGCTCAATCTTTCCTACGGCTGCTTTGAACAAATTGTTACGAGACGCAATAGAGGATCATTCCCCGCCGATTTATAAGAATAAACGGCTTAAATTTTACTATACTTCCCAGATTGGCAGTAGGCCTCCAAGATTTATCGTAATGACAAATAGCTATAAAGGGGTACATTTTTCCTATAAACGTTATCTGACAAACAGGTTTAGAGATGGCCTTGGACTTGATAAGATTCCGATTCAGCTTATTTTTAAAGATAAATCGGAACAGAGAGATCGTAAGAAATAAAAGGTAAAATTGGACCAATATCAACTGCCACACAGGTAGTATGAAAAATCGGCAAAACAGGGGTGTCAGGAAATGGTTCAAAAGAAAATATGTTATTGTTTCAATTACACATTACAAGATATTCAGAATGACTATCATATGCATGGTACGTCAACTATTATGGCCCGTATCATCGATGAAAAGAAAGATGGAAATTGCAATTGTGAATTAATAAATCCTCAAGGAAGATGATGTCTCTCTGATGTTCGTCAGGTTGTGAACGAACTGTCAGGACTAAAAGAACTCAAAAGCATCTCACCGTGATAAATACCCGAAGGCTATAACTTACCAAATCACTTTTCCTGTTTTGGGTTTTATTGCGGATTTTGGTCCGCAAGGAACTTTTCTGCCATATTTATTCAACATATTTTAAAAATAATGGTTATAATTTGAGGATACCGTTGAATACCTGACTATGATCAGATATGTCGGTATGTTTTTTTTCGCTTAATTATTTTGGAATTTAGTTACAATTTTTTATGAAACTCAAAAATATTACTCGCATGCAATACAAACCGCCTTACGGTTGGGTTGTTCGTTTTCATTACAACAAAAAATCTTACCAGAAGTTTTTCAGAGACTCTAAGTATGGAGGAGAAAATCTTGCTTTACTTGCCGCTGTTTCATGGCTGAAAAATGAAAAAGAAAAACTTGGTATCTCAAATATTCCGCTATCCATTGCTGGTACATCACGCAGTAATACTGGTGTCAGAGGGGTGTCATTTTCGAAAAAATCCAACCGATATTTTGCTTCGTGGACAGACACGCGAGGAAAACTATCAACTGTAAGTTTTTCCGTTAAAAAGTACGGTAAAGAAAAGGCCTTTGAACTAGCCTGTGCTAAACGCAAAGAAGGGGAAGAATTACGGCTTAATGGATATATTGCTCCTGATAAGATAGGGAGACAAATTGGTATTGTGAAAAGGGATCCCAGGAGATATAGTCATGAAGAGTTAATCACTGCGTTGCAAAAGAAATATAGTGAGTTAGGGCGAGTACCTACCAGTCGGGATTTTAAACATGTCCAACCAAAGTACAACCGCTACGAAACTGCTTTTGGAAGTTGGAATAATGCCTTACAGATAGCAGGAATAGTCGACTAGAATGTCGCGCGTAGAATTGTTTACACAAGTGCAACCCAACCTTTGTTGATGGTACCAGGGTGGTTTGATTGACTTGCGTTAAAAAAATACTCTCTTGGTTGGCTTCCTGCTTATTCTAATTCCTGGTCCAGTGTGGTCCCGGCTGGACGCTCGTAGCGACCTCCGGGCGTAAGAAAAAGCCACCTGGTTGGAATACCATTCTGAGAGACCACTACCATCCATGCCTCACGACCTGGAGGACCGTCATGCACAAACACTGGTTTTGCCGCCTTTTCACCTGCTGAAGAATTGATGTGCTTTGAAGCTAACATGGCGGCCTTCTCCATCGAAAGACCGGTAACGACAGATTGGTTTTTTGATTTGCGGACCACAGCTTCTTGCCCCATTTGTCCCACTGCTGCAACTACACCGCTACCTAATATCCTTATAAACCCGATCTGACCATTTTCTAAGTTTACTGGAACCAGCCAATATGAGGGGGTTCCTGATAGAGTATTAACAAGGACAGGCGTGCCAACTTCAGCATTCTGCCACTCTTCTTTTTCTGAAGAAGCACTTTTTTGAAATTGGGTAATTTCCTGGTTTGCTATGGTTGCAGCCTGTTGAGCAGTTAAAAACATTTTATCCCCTTTGCCCATGTTTTTGCTAATAACAGGAAGATCTGTCTGCACACCCGATGATAAAACTGATGAGTGAAATGTCAAGAATAGCATGGTCGAAATAATGCTTATAAAAACAACGAGACAGATCTTATCCATAATTTACGGTTGTCAATTGTATAGTAGACTTGTTTATGAGAAGCTCCCTGCAAAACTTCATTACTCTAGTATTATCCTTGTCAAATAGCATTATTAAGCATAGTGTAATGTGCTATTTGGTGCAGAGAGCTTCTCGGTGGGCAACTGTTCAGTGTGTCAAATGCTCGACTATCTATATGCTTTTAACTACATGAAGTTGTTCTATGACGGACATAGATAAAATTGGTATGGGTCACAGCATCCCAATCCTCCCAGTATACTTTACCTCCGGCACATATATTTGAATTCCATGGCCATGGGTCATAAATTTTTAACCAGCGTTTACGAGGCGCGTTCACATGGTAGATATTTTGTTGCTTCCAACCAGCACATGCTCTCGCATGTCCGGGAATACCGCTTTTTAATGGTCGGTTGGCATCAATTTCCGTTTTAGCTTCTCTCCAGTTGGCGGTACTATCGAAGGTGGCTACCAGACATCCTTTGGAGAGTGCTTGGTAACCATTAACCTGATTTGGGTTGGTTGTGCCATTTGAACCAGTATTCATGGCGTTGGCTATTTCATCTTGAGTAAAATAGTAACGATAAAAATCAAGAATCATCTGTCCTGTTGCAACAGCACAATAGACATTCGTTTTCTGAGCGTAGAGCTGAAAACAATCGTGAGGTTTGCAACGCGGTGAATATTTAATTTCCCGGGATGAAAAAAAAGGTAGCATTCTGACATGTGACCTGGACAAATCGAATTGGGTCATGAATTTGGCATTAAGTCCCTCCCTTGCATCTGCGGGTACTCCACCTTCCAATATTTGAGGCGATATACTTCTTGCTTCTTCAAGTTCCTGGTCGCTCTGTTCCCACCGTGCCTTATTTGCAACTGCATTAGGTGCTGCCATAACTTCATAAAACGACCAGGATGTGGCTCCTTCATTCTCATCAGCACCATATGCTTCAATAAAGGATAAATCAGATACATCAAGAATTGCGCTACGCAGTCCGCTTGGTTCGTTCTTAAGGTATACTCGAACGCCAATTTTAGGGTAGCTGTAGCATACTAGTTCGGTTTCACCTATAGTGGCTTCAGGAAAACGCTCTTTTACTTTTACCAATGCAAGCTCAATCGATTTTTTAGGATCCCACCCTCTGGGACCATATTCGATAGTTGGCACTGGTGATGCCAGGGTTTTACTTGCACTCGTTTTGGTGGAACCGATTACTTGTCCATTTTTGAGCACGTCAAACTCATAGAAAAGCTCTTTGCCGTTGAGATCGTACAATACCAGCGGTTCAGCACTGAGTTCAGTAGTCGCCCACCCTTCAAATCCTGGGGAGGCAACAATCCAAGCTTTATTTACCGCAAATATCCCATGCTCACGAGCGCGACTTACGTCTATTGGAGATTCAGGCTTTCTACTTTTGTTAACCATTGTAAATCCTCCTTTTTTATTGTTAATTCTCCTTTCTTAAGATCCCTGTTTTTGGTCATTTTCTAAATAGTAAAAAACCAAATATCAGGGGCTTGAAAAGATTCGAATATCCTGCAAAGAATTTGTTATCAATACATCGGTTTATGAACAGGAAAACCGTTCTTAGGTATTGATATTACTAGGAGCATTCCCTGCAGCTGTTTTAGCTCCTTCAATACGTTGTCCTGGAGCTCTTCAGTCAGTTCCAGATAACTATTGAGGAGCCTGAGCAAGACCATAGCCTCTGTCTGCTATATTAACAGTTGGAGCTAGAGAAGTAGTCACTGCTGCCGAAAGTAATTTGTTTTGCACTACGGTTGCCTTCTTGGGAAGAGATTGGTCACGAACAGCTTCCCACCATAAAGCAGCAAGCCCTGCTACATGGGGACATGCCATACTGGTGCCACTCATTGATGTCAAACCACCACCAATTTTAGCAGAAGAGATTGCAACTCCGGGAGCGGTCAGTTGGGGAAAGGTGTTGGAAAACCATGCAGTTTCAAGTCCATTGTTTCCCTGTTGTACTGCGCCAACGGCAATTACACCGTCTGCAGCAGCCGGTATGGAAACACCAATGGTGTAATCAGGGTTATTATTTCTTTTACTTTCGTTTCCTGATGCAGCCACAACTATGGTTCCTGATCCGAAAGCCCCACGTTGTTTTATCATTAACATTATTGCATCAAACATCCGGATGTTGGATCGATACCCTTCAAGAGCCCTTGATGTGGCAAAATCGACTGGATATCCCTGGTTGTCGACCATGGACTTGACCCAGCCAGGAAAATCAAATCCCAGGGACATGGATATGACTTCAGCTCCCATGCTGACAGCCCACTGCATTCCCTCAAACAACATGGTAGAATCACCCCGACCATCATTACCAAGAACTTTTCCTATAAATGCCTGTTCGACCCCGAGTGCCACACCGATTCGTGTATTATCCAGGGTTCGGCCAAAAAATGTTCCGGCACAATGGGTACCATGTCCCTGTACGTCACCATTGCCATCGCCGGAAAAGTCCTTTTCAACCAAAGATAAATCAGTAAACGCTTTATGACTTGAGTCAATACCGGTATCAAGCACAGCAACACGCACTCCTGCACCTGTGTAGGGTGTAACATCTGCTCCAACTGCGTGAATACCCCAGGCAGGTTCGGACTCCTCACTATCTCCTGTGTCTGCTGGAGTTATCAATTTGGTTGGCATCACTGGCGCTATGGCACTTACCTGTGGATCTCTTGCAAGATCGGTTAATTGATCACTACGTAGCTCCTCAATTTCCAACACTGGTTGCGCTACTGATCTGCTTTCAAATCCGCGTGGAGCAGGACCGTCAAAAGGAAAACTGGTTTGTAACGCATTCAGATCACGTAAAATAGTATATCTTCTCGCCATATATACCCCCTTCCGTAACTTGGCATTTGTTACGTCTAGAAATTACTGTAAAACTTCCCCCATAATAGGGAGAAGAGGTGTGCCTGCTAAGTGGTCTGGAAAACAGATATCTTGTCACTGGTATATCCGATTATGCATAATGCCGCTTTGATAGCTGCTTTTTCTATGACGCAGGTAAAAGAGTTGACTCTATTATAGTTTCCTGTGGACGAAAACATTGTACAACCATATCAATTCATACAATACGCATAGAGGCTACAATTCTGACACTTTTGGTTAATCGATGATACCCTCGGTAACGCTAAACAGCCGACAGATCTCAAGCCGTTGTGTACCTTACCGATACAATGGTTACCTCCCTCATTACTTTACCAGCGATGCAACCATAAATTATAGATAGACATCCTCCGGACCATTAATTTCCTGCTGTCCTCTGAGTTCATTGATACCCATAGGATCGTACTGGCTGAGCTGTCCAAAGTGTAAACCGGTCTTGCTTTCTAACCGATGAATTGGAACCTGATAGGTACGAAAACTACCAAACACGAATTCCAGATCATCAATAAGAAGGGATTGACTTAGCAGATATCCGGTTGCAGAGAGTTGACCCGTGAAGGTATTGATACATGCTACCACCTTCCAATATTCCTTCGGAATAAGGATTTCACGGTATTCAATATCACAGGGACCAAAAACCGGACCGGTAAATACGCTGATCCGCAGGTCGTGGACCTTGGCATTTTCCAGGATATATTCTTCCAGATCAAGCCAATTCCCCTGGTTCAACTGTGCATGTTGAGGATGTGCGTTGGTATAAAAGAAAGTATCGGCTACCGCCTGCGTAGCTTCCTTTCGACTTTCTCCCCACGCTGGATCAAGCCGCCTGACCAAATGGCCTCGGTCAAGGAGATTATGTTTATACAACTCATTGCCCACCTGATATCTTTTGTCCAGACGAGGATCCAATTTCCATGAATCTCGCTTTCGTGGTATCTTAAACAACCGTGCACCGTCAATATTGCAGGCTGTGTACAGTGCTAGTCTGCGCTTTTTATGCATGGCTACCGAAAAATGAAGATAATGGAGCATGTTGTCATCCTGCCCGTCAATTGGTGCCATGATTTCGGCGTCAGCGTGGGGAAGATCAACCGGATGTCCCAAAAAATTGTGATCATAACCTTGCCGCTGTTCCAGTTCCGAGTGGGTAGTTTTTTTCTCTTCTGCAAAGATACCCGGTATGGATATTTTTTTTCTATTGGGCAACTCGGATAATCTGGCCTTGATAGTTTCGCTGGTTATTGCAAAATTGTTTTCTTTGTATGAACCAGCAAAATGAAGTCCTGTGGCCAGACCGTCTGCAAGGTTAATTACCACTGAACCTGAATTACCACCCAAGGTTGTGCAGTCGTGGGTGAGAATAAACCGGTCTTCGCGCACACCTGTTACCTTGCCAGGGCTGAGTCGTTTCACATTATATATATTCTTAAACAACCTGTTCATCACAAAAGGATCATTGCGACCACTATCTCTTGCGGGGAAACCAATCACTGCGATATCATCACCACGTTTTACTTTTCTTGAGGATAATTCTATAGGTTGTGGAATAGGCAAACCTGCGACCCGCTTGAGTCGTACTAAAGCCATGTCAGGATGCGCCTGACCTTCCATTTCAATGTGGACAACATCAGCCACCTCCACTTCATAAGGAGGATTAACTGACTGGTACTCTTCATTAAAATCAATCTGTACTCCAATCGGGATACCAAAAGGGTTGTTGCGGAAAAGGATCCTATCCTTGGCGTTATAAGCAAAAGTGTTGACCACATGGCGGTTTGTGATCATCACATCTTCATCGATCATCCAGCCGGTACCAACATACTCCATAGTGGGGTCATTTATTAATTCTACTCTGCCGACCCGGGGAATGATCTCCTTCAAATACTCCTCTGCAGATGCCAGCCGTTCTGTCATTGTATCCAGCATGGGTGGTTCCCATGTTCCGTCGGTTATAAGTAATGCCGGCCTTCCAGTTATGAGTACCACAGCTTCAATGGAGGAAAACGTGCCGGGGGTACTTTCTCTTCCAGTCAGGAGATGTTCAAGGTTTTCGATATCACTCGATTGGAGTGCTACGCTATCACTCTCTCTTATTAATGTGCTTTCTGTCCTGTTTTGATCGAGCAACTCCTGTAAATTTGCAATTTTGTTTTGTAACTCTTCAACTACAGGGCTATCAGCCAAAAGTGATACCAGGGGTGCATTTTCAAACTGTTTTTTTGCCATAAATGACCTCGTAAAAAGAAAATAGAGAACAGATAAGGTTGTGAGAACAAGGTTTTGGTTGCTTATAAAATAGCAAACCCCGTACCAATTAATCGTAGGGGGAATAATATGCTGAAAATACTACCTACAGAAGGGACTAATCGAATGGTTGTAGAGAAAACAATCCGACGATGGTGGATATGCACCAGTTATGGTGGTGGAAATGAACCGAGCACCAAAAGAAGAGATTATTGTGCAGGCATGATAGTATATTTCTTCATCCTGTATCGGAGGGTATTGCGTGTGATACCAAGCTTGCGAGCAGCCCTGGACTGATTCCAGCCACTTTGTTCCAGGGCTTGTGTTATGAGCAATTTCTCCTGGCCTAAAAGATCAATAAAACTGTCCTGTTTTGTTTTGGAGATTGAACCTGCAGCACGAATTTTTTCTGGCAGCATATGTACGGTAATAGTTCCCTGTTTAGCTTCCAGTACCGTCCGTTCCAATACATTACGCAGTTCACGAATATTCCCTGGCCAGTGATATTTTTTCAGTAACGGAAGCACCCCTTTGCCGAAATAGAGAGGTTCTTTTTGATACTCAAGGCAAAACCGCTTGGTAAAATGCATGGCAAGCTCTTCCAGGTCATCACCTCGTTTTCTGAGTGGAGGTACTGAAAGTGGATACATGTTGAGGCGGTGGTAAAGATCACTACGGAACAGGTCCTCCCGTACCATTTGTTCCAGGTTGCGATTGGTGGCTGCTATAATTTTAACATCAACCTTTTTTGAGACGGAACTCCCCACCGGGGTCACCATTTTTTCCTCTACTGCATGGAGTATTTTTGGTTGCAGATCCAGTGGTAAATCTCCTATTTCATCGAGAAAAAGCGTTCCCTTATCCGCCCGTATAAAAGCTCCCTGACGATTTTCCACAGCACCAGTAAAAGCGCCTCTTGTATGTCCAAAAAGCTCACTTTCCAATAAATCTCGAGGAATGGCAGCACAATTCACCCGAATAAAAGGAGCATTGTTTCGTCCAGAGTGGCGGTGAATTGCTTGAGCAATCAGTTCTTTTCCTGTTCCTGACTCACCAGTCACTAAAACTGTCATACTGGTAGAACCAATCATTTTAATATTCTGGTAGAGCTTTTTCATTCTGCTGGATGAGCCAATCATCCGTTGTTCTGTTTTATGACTCATCAGCACAACTTTTTCTTCGTTGCAGGAATCAGCAAGGGCTTTTGCAACCAGGTTAACCAGATCAGCATTGTCCATGGGTTTTGTCAAATAATCATAAGCCCCCTGTTTCATTGCAGTGACCGCACTTTGAATGGTACCATGTGCTGTAAGAATAATTATCGGTATGTTTTTAAATTTCCTGTTTCTAAAGTCGAGTACATCAAGGCCATCTGCACGTGGCATCTTCAGATCTGTAATTACCACATCTGGCTTTGCTTGCTGCCACAGTGAAATGCCTTCAATACCATCTCTGCCACTGACCACGTTATATCCCTCTTCAGATAATACCAGGTTGAGCAGGTGTAGCATGCGAATTTCATTTTCTATAACCAGCACTTTAGTTTTCATTGTCTTGCTCCTTAACAAATGCTGACACACTGTTATTATCCCGGCTGATATTGGCTAGAGGAAGTAGCGGTAATCGCAGGATCACCAAAGTCCCGATACCTTTGTTATTGATCAGTTTAATAGAGCCATTATGGGCACGCATAATTTGTCTGCAAACGGGGAGGCCGAGTCCAACCCCTTTTTCTTTGGTGGTAAAAAACTTTTTAAACGCCAGTTTGAGGTCTTCTTCAGCAATTCCAGGTCCAGTATCACCAATACAAAACTCCGCCTGCTGCTGATCAATTTCCCTGAAACTGATCGTAATTGTACCTTTATCTTTTATAGCTTCTTCACTGTTTGAGACGCAATTCGTAAGTACTTGACGCAGCTGCTTAATATCTGCATACAAGGTTGGCATACGGTCAGGAAGATCCAGTTCGATGGTTATATCAGGAGAATGTTGTTCACACCCAGTCCATTTATCAACAAAATCCTTGAGTTCAGCACGCACGTTTACTTGATTAAAATGAGGAGTTTTATGACGAGCCAGCCCGAGCAGGTTGTTGATCACCTGGTTGAGGCCATCTACTTCATCAACAACATAGTTGAGCAGCTTCTTCTGCGTTTCCTTGTCCCGTTGTCCCTGCAGGAGATATTGAGCAGAGCTGCGGATGATGGACAGTGGCGTAATCAGTTCATGGGCAAGAGTGGCTGTCATTTCACCTAAAGCTGCCATCTTCTTTGCCTCTACCAGCTTGTTGAAAGTATTCTGCAGTTGCCTGTTACTGCTTTCAAGGAACTCAAAATGCAGTGCATTTTCAACTGCGGTGGATACTTGATGGGCAAGGGTACTAAAAGCTTGTAGATCCTGTTTGGTATATCGGCTGCCATCCTGACGCGGGCCGAGGAACAGCATCCCGGCAAAGAGTGAACCGCCCTGCAGCCCATATGCCAGAGAAAAACCTGCTTCTTTTATTTCCTGAAGTTCACGGGACAAGACCAAATCATTTTCTTCCTTTTTACAAAAGAAAAAACGTTTTCCCTGTCTGAGTAGAGTAACCATACGGCTTTTCGACCAGAGACTGGTACCAAAGCGAAGGTCCTCTGGAAACAGTCGACTGCGTTTTTGCTCTAAAATCATGAGTCCGATTGCAGTGATCTGCAGTTTTTCAGGAAAATCAACAGTCAGCAGCTTTGCCAAGTCCCTAAGATGAACCGAGGTAGCCATACGTCCACTGATATCATCAAACAGAGCGTAGTAATCCGGTCGTTCCTTGAAAATGAACCGATCCACAATATTTTCCACCATTTTTCTCAATCGGCTTCTTATCAGTGTGCAAGCAAGAATAATAAACAGCAGAAATTTAGCGGTTGTATCATACAGGTCTGGGAAAAAAAAGTTTATAATCACCAGTAATAGTGTAGTGAGACCATATAGAATGCCGAGCAGGATGCCAAAGGTAAGCCCACTGTACAGCATACGACTTATTTCAACCTGAAAAAGAAACATAGCTACAGCCAGAAAAAGAAGGGCTGTCCCACATGCAACGGAAAAGGAAAACCGTAGAGGCATCAGAGGATGATCGAGAATCAATAATGGAAGGAGATGCAAAAAAACAAAGGCCAACAGTCCAAACCAAGACAATAAAAAGGTCAGAATAAGCAGTTCTTTGGCTGTAAACACTGGAAATTGAGACATAGCCTTTCCAAAACATGGGGGAATACAGCTACGGTCTTTTTCGTTTGCTACTCACGCTTCTTATAATAGCATAATTATTTCAATAGGTATCTCCGTATTGCAGTATGTGGAATAATGGTTTCATCCAATAAAGAAGCATAGCTGTTTCCTTGCGTTATAGAAATAATTTCAGACGACTGCTTGACCACCAAGTGCCGGATTGATTAAAAATCCATCCGGGCAGCCAGGAGGCAACGTATTGACAACCCATCACCAGGATCAACAATCTCCTCACAACAGAACAATCATGAAAGCGTTTATTAATTAGAGACTGCAACGATATTATTTTGAGAGTGTCTTCACCTATCATATAATTATCTCAATAGAGAGATGTCTTGTCAATACGGGGGATTACGTAAAAATAATTGCGGTTAACCTCTACTATAACAAAATGTAAGAATCTTATAGTGAAACAATACCTTTTTTAATGGCGTAGCGGGTTAACTCGGCTACGGTATCAATGCCAAGTTTCTTTCGAAGATTTTGGCGATGAATTTCAACCGTTCGTTTTGAAATATTGAGTTTATCAGCCATATAACTGTTATTTTTCCCTTCGGCTATAAACTGAAGTACCTCCATTTCTCGTGATGAAAGTTTTTTTTCTTCTGCGCCTGGAGAATTGGTATCGTTGATCGCGGTGTTAACAACAACATTGGTAATTTCAGGACTTACATAGAAATTCCCTTCAGCAACTTGTCGAATGGCATGAGCCAATTCCTCAAAGGCGTTGGTCTTGAGAACATAACCTGAGACTCCTGCTCGAAGCATTCCCATAATATAATGTTTATCTGCATGCATGGAGAGCGTCAAGATCTTCTGCTGCGGCCTCTCTTTTATTATCTGCCGTACTGCCTCAATACCATTTAATCCAGGCATTGAAATATCCATGATAATGATATCTGGAGTATGTTTTAAGGTAAGCTTTACTGCCTTTCTGCCATTTTCTGCAAGGGCAATAACATTCAGGTCTGGCTCCTGGTCAATGGCTTCTTTAAGGCTGTGTAATAGCATTTTATGGTCATCAACGAGTAATATCTGTATATTATCTCTGGTGGATTTCACAGCTGTCTCCTGTTTATATCCATTGGAATAGTGATAGTTATGCGGCAGCCTTGAAACTGTTTACTATTTATGGTTACTTGCCCATCAAGTGCCTCAATTCTTTCCTGCAAACTGACAAGACCAAATCCAGGTGAACTTCGTGGATTTGGGAGATGTTTATCAATAAAGCCCGTGCCGTTATCAGCTACCGAGATAAAAAACAGGTTTTCTTCAGCCCACACGGTCACTACCGCAAGATCGGCACCGGAATGCTTACATACATTTATCAAAAGTTCCCGCGCTGCCCGATAGAGAGTGATATTTGCAGTCTCATCTAATTGCAACAAATTATCTGATAGCAGGAAATTATTGACAATACTTACTTCAATATCATGTTTCTCACTGATATCATCAGCCAGCCATTCCAATGCTGCAATTAATCCAAAATCATAGAGTATTTTGGGGCTCAGCTGAAAAGTAAGGGAGCGTATTTCTCTGACTGCGTTATCGAGACGGCCCTGGATTGAATCAATGAGGTTTTTCTGGTTACTTTCTATCTCCATAGACACCTTTTTTAAATCCAGGACACTTAATGCCAGGTTCTGGGCCACACTATCGTGTAAATCATCGGCAATATTTTTTCTTTCCCGTTCCTCTGTTACAACAAGTTCTGCCGACATCCTTTTGATAAGATGTTTATGAGTATTCACTTCCCTGCGAACTTCCAGCTTTCGTTTTTTTTCAAGATCAAGTGCGTCATACAGCCTTACGTTTTCTATGGATATAATGGCCTGCCCTAATAAAACATCCAGAATTTTTACCATATTTTCAGTCCATGTGCTCATTACGGCATCTTTTTCCAGATACAGTACACCAGCGCAGATTGATTTATTGAAAACGGGTATACATAATACTGATGCTGCTGCCCGATTTGCAATATAGGGTTCAGAAAAAAAGAAACCTGATCTTGAGGTATCTTCCAGGAGTAGCGGTTGCTGAGCCCGCATAACATAATTGATTATTGATGCCGGTAGATCATGAGATTGATTGGTAAAAGCTTTGTTTTGTAGAATTCTTTTAATTTTTGCCCCGGTATCAAGAAAGGCCTTCAGCCATAAATTCTGATTTTCAACCAGAAGTACCGCCACCTTTTCGGCATCAGAGTTTTTCTGCACCAAGGTCACCAGTCTGTTTAGAATGGAGTCAAATGTCGTTTCTTTGGCGATAGTTCGTGCTGCATCTATGGCAAGCAGAATAGTTTTTTCTTCTGCAAGCGTATTCCTTTTTCTTCTTTCCTTTGTCGAGGTAAAAAGACCGATGTTCTTTTTT
>PDWI01007150.1_pt1 | contig 13704 bp, 14 predicted proteins | sample 1430891 | NCBI WGS metagenome assembly PDWI01 (sample SAMN01162508, study PRJNA174530) | Oral metagenome, whole genome shotgun sequencing project. | biome: Marine environment; feature: Marine mammal; material: Swab sample of the gingival sulcus; isolation source: swab sample of gingival sulcus...
AAATAAAGGACACAATCTCAATTTCGATACCCGAATTACTAAAGGCGAAAAAGAAGTGTCAAAACGTAGAGCGAATATTTTCTTTAAACTAAAACAGGGGGAGTTTATTGTTTTTGCAGATGGGAAGGATAGGCGAGTTCAGTTTAAGTTGCAGAAAATTGAGAAAGAGATTCCAAAGACTGAAAACTATTTTTTAAATAAAGACTTTGAATTAAGCTTTAATAAAATCTTTAGGGTTACCCATTTAGGTCGCATTTAGTCTGACTTCATTTATTGTCACTGATTGATATATTGCACAACATTCTAATATTTTAAAGTTCCTGCCTTTGTTGGATAAGGTTTGTTTTAAATTAGGATATGTTTCTTTGAGTGGGGTGTAACCAGACCAACCATCTGCCAATATACTTGGATCATTCTTTATGTGTGTATTAAACAAAGACTTTAGAGACTTGGTACTATAATCTTTTATTACCTTAGCAACCTCTGCCTGATTTACCATCTCTATCCTCAAAAGCAATCACCATCTTCATTTTCTTATCACTTTTACTTCTACCTTGCTTATCTCTTTGTGGTGTAGTACCTATTTCAAATTCATCAACGTGAGCTTGATCTTCTAAGGGATATTTCTTATTACCTTTCATAGCCAGTTACACTTTTTGACGAAATGCCCATTTAGTCTTTTGATTCAAACCAAAACGTTCTAAATCACTCTGTAAATACCTATCTATCAAGCTATTTTAACATTTTAATTCTTTGTATATTTACGCACAACTCACGAAATAATATCTTCATTTACAACTATTTGTGATTTATATGGGTAACCCTAAACTTAACTCTAATTGATTTTTTACTAAATTTAGTTCCATAATTGTCTCTTTATCGTATGTAATATTCAATAACTAGCTGTAGAATTGATTTTTTTTCTATTTTTAAATAACTCATTAAAATTAATGTAGTTATGAAAATACTAACAATTAAAAACATTCCATACCTCACTAAGAAGTAGTTATTTCTATTCATAATTTTATTTAAGTCATCATTCATAATTATACACTTAATTCAAGTTGATTTTTTACTAAATTAAAATAATATTCTTTATTACCTACTAAATGCTCATGAGTTCCACATTCTACTATTCGACCTTTTTTCAATACAATAATCTGATCTGCATTCTTTACTGTTGATAGCCTATGAGCAATTTTCACTACAGTTTTTCCTTTAAAGAAAGAATTCAAGTTTTCATATATTATTTTTTCGTTTTCAGCATCTAAAGCTGAAGTTGCTTCATCAAAAAATATATAATGTGGGTTTTTATATACAGCACGGGCAATAAACACCCGTTGTTTTTGACCACCTGAAAGTCCATTTCCGTTACTACCAACCATTGTTTTAATACCAGAAGGAAGAGAAGATACAAACTCTTCTAAATTAGCAATTTGCAATGCTGCTTTTAGTTGTTTCGTATCAACATCAGTATCTCCCGAAACTATATTTCTTTCTAGAGTATCAGAAAATAAAAAGCCATCTTGCAAAACAATTCCACAGTTTTTTCTCAAATCTTTAGCAGATATATTTATTAGGTCATTTCTATCATAGTTAATATTTCCATTAATTGGATTATAAAATTTTAATAATAATTTCATCAAAGTAGTTTTTCCACTTCCACTCTCACCTACAATTGCAGTAGTTTTTCCTTTTGGGATAATAAAACTAATATTGTTTAGCACGTAAGGAGATCGTGGACCATAATATTGAAACGAAACATTGCTAATTGTTATTCCTTTTGTACTAATCTCTGAATGATAATTGTTTTCATATAAATTAATATGATGGTCTTGAACTTCATTTTCAATGTCTTGAACTTCATATAGACGTTCTAAACTGAGTTTAGCAAATTGCCAAGAACGAAAAAAATCAATTAATTGATTTACAGGGGAATTCATTTGCCCAACAATATATGAAATACTTAATAGAGCTCCAAGAGTAATATTTCCTAATATAACTTCTCGTGCAGCTATAAATATTACTACTATATTTTTAAGTTGATTTATAAAATCGTATCCCATTAATTGAACTTGATCAAGCTTTAATGCTCTTAAATTTGTTTTGAAAAGTTTTACTTGTGAATTTTTCCAGCGAGAAATTCTATACTTCTCCATATTATTTAGTTTAACTTCTTCAATCCCATTAACCAATTCAAAAACAGATTGTTGACTTTCACTTTTGTAATTAAACCTGTAATAATCGATTTTTTCAAGTTTCTTTAAAAAAAATAATGACCATAGAATTGCAAAAAATGTTAAAGAGGAATAAATCAAAAGAATTTTATAATCATAATAAGTTAGTACAAAGAAAAAAACTATAAAATTAAGTGACGAAAAAACTACCATAAGACTTTGAGAGGTTAAAAATTCTTCTATGCGTTCATGGTCTTGGATACGTTGAGAAAAATCACCTAGTTGTCTGGAATCGAAGAAAGAAAATGGTAATAATATGATTTTGTTTAAAAAATCAGAGATAATTGTAATATTAACTTTTGAATTAATAAAAACAAGTACCCAACTTTTAATAATTTCTACAATAGTTGAACTTAAAAACAAAAAAATTTGTGCCAATAAGATGATAAACACAAAATTTAAATTTTTAGAATCTACTCCTATATCAATTAATGCTTTTGTTAAAAACGGAAAAATCAAAGTAAAAAAACTAGTTACTCCTAGACCTAATCCTATAATTGAAATCTCATGCTTATAGGGTTTTAAGAATTTTAATAGAAAAGTTATACTAAATGCTTTCTCTTTGGCAATTTTTTTATTCCAAAAAACTTTAGTTGGATTTAAAAATAAAGCAATTCCCTCTCTTTTTTGCAACCACATTTTTTCAAAATCATTTTGGTTTACAATAATTTTCCCATGTGATGGATCAGCAATTTTGAAACTTACTTTTTTAGTTAAAGGATGTTTCTTTATCCCATAAAGCACTACATAATGAATATTATCCCAAAATAAAATACATGGTAATGGAGCTTTGTTTATTAGTTCATTAATAGTTACCTTAACAGCCATTGTTTCAAACCCCATTTTAATAGCACCTTCCTCAATTCCAAGTAAATTAGAACCATCTTTACCTAAAAAACATTTATCACGCACTTGACGTATAAAATACTTTTTCCCATAGTGGCGTGCTACCATGATTAAACATGCTGGACCGCAATCCATCGTATCATGTTGATAAACAAATTCAAAAGGTTTTATAATATTTAGTACTTTTTTAAGCATGTTAGCTCGACTCATTAACCAATTCCTTTAATGGATTAACACTCCATTCTTCCCAAACATTTGTATATGGATTATAACCACATCGTAAAGGTTTACTATTTTTGTTATTAGCATCTTTCGTATAAGCCCTACAGTCTGAACAATTGTATCGAAATTCACAATCTTGACAAATAGTAATGTCATCTTTTTTGACATTCCATAAAGCTTGATATGATTTTTTTCTAATGACATCTCTAATACGGTTATTCTTAAAATTTCCATATGTTTTCGTCATTTTTGGACAGTTTTTAATATTTCCTGTACTGTCAATAGTTAATTTTTTAAAGAGACAACCATTATAATTTTGATGTAAGTGATGGACTGTCATATCATTAAAATTTAAATGATAAAACGAAATGGTACCACAGCAACCTTTCTCAAAGTCTATTGTATGATGGCTTACTTTTCCAATTTCAATTGGAAAATAGCCTTCTTTTTCAATATAATAATCAACGGACCTATCTATTGTTGCATTATAAATGTGTACATGGCTTAATTGAGCATAGGTTTTAAATAAATAATGCCAATTGTCATTATTTATATCTACTTCGCTTTTTAAATATAATTCAACAAATAACATATTAGCTTTATTCACTACAGAAAGTAATTCATCAATAAATTTAAAGTCCGAATTAGATAAAATTCTAATTTGCAGGTCGTTACACCGTAATTCGTTAATTTGAAAGATTAATGAAGAAAAATCATCTATGTTAAAATTATTTTTATCTACTTCTAAAATAGTATCCCTTAAAGGGATATGTTCATCACTAAAAGTAGTAGAAATTTCAGGAAACTTTTCAATCTCTTCCGTGACATAAGCAAACTCATTTGTAAGCATAAACTCCAAAAAACTAAAAAATGAATCTTTTGAAGCTTCATCAATGCCTCTAACAACTTCTGCTATTTTCTTACGATTAATATTCTCAACTAATTGATAGTATTCATTTGGAATGATTTGTACATCACCACGAGAATAATCAATAATTACACTTCTCTTTGCTCCTTTTACCAGTTTACAGCTAGATGAAACAAAGAATATTTCATTTCTTGAATACTTCATTTTTTAATGTTTTAGGTTCATGCATTTTACAAATAATTCTATTCGGATAATAGCTCCTCATTTCAAGACTTTGACTTTCAGAGTTATATTTATAGAGTTTCAATTCATCTTCTAAATTGGTTACTTGATTATAAAATATTCTTTTAAAGAATAGAGGTAATTTTTCTAATTCTTCTAAATTTAAATTTATTTTATGTAGTGTTTCCATTAATTAAATATTTTGCGATTATTTTATCTAAATTATAATTACACGGTAAGCTTGTCATGGCATACTGTCCAACGGGATTTATTTCTAAAAAAACATATTCATTTTCTTTATTTACAATAAGATCAACAGATCCACAATTTAAATTCAAATGTTTGAAAACTTTTTCCATTTTTTTTTCAATAGCATTAGGTAATTTATAAGTTTCATATTTATTGGGTTTGATATCAGAATATTTTCTAAAATCAACACTGGTTTGACTAATAGATTGAGACATAATAGCCATAGAATAAAAACATCCGTCCAAATAAAAACTTCTAATTTCCATTTTTTTATCAATAGCATTCATAATTAAAGATGGGAAAATATCAATATCTGTCTTTACAAAATCTTTTTTTTCGTATAATTCTGTGTAAGAATAAAAACTATTATTATCAATAACCTCATATATACCTTCAGCAATTGATTTGGTAATAAATCTATCATCTATTGTACTTGGTATTATTTGATTTAGGTTAGAGATGATTTCATATTTAGGCGTCTTAATTCCGTATTTTTTTGCGATATCTAATACTTCTAGCTTATTAAGACCATATCTCCATGGACTTCCTATATTTATTTTACAATTTTCATATACTCTTGATAGAATATATTCTTTTAGAGATAATCCCTCTGATTTTAGAAGACTTTTTCCTCCTTTTATTAATGTAGATAAATCTAGTCCATCAACAATAAATTCTTCCTTCGGTTTATCAAATAGAAAATTTCTCATACTAATTCCTGTACGTCTCCACCAACAACTTTTAGCTTCTAATAAATTATATACTTTATTGGTAATTGTATTTTTAAAATATATTCCATTGTCGTCAATTAGTAAGAACTTAAAATTATCATCATCAGAATTTATTCTTATTACATCTTCTTTATAATATTTCAACCACCAAATTACATCACTGGTAGAAATCTCATTTTCTGTAGAAAAAATTATTATCATTTTAATTATTTTTTAATATTATTAAACTAGTGTTAGTCATGGTCAATAAACCTATCTAGAATCTTTTATTGATGATTGATCAAAATCAGTAGCTGTATTATATTAGATGTGATTAACAACCGTCCATTATTTCATAACTTTTTAAGATTTATCCTTTCAAATAAAACCAATCTTTTAAAATTAAGAACTCTTGTAAGAATTACAGTGGGTATTATTTTACCCACTGTAATTGTGGAATCTAGTCAGAATCTACTCTCTTCCAATCATGATCAGTTCCTGTGCATGATGTACCATTACGTCTTGATCTTGTAACACCACTACCTCCTTTAACATTAAGTCTTTCAGACAATGTTAATTTAGAAGCTTGAAACTCTTTTAAATTGATTTTCTTCATAATTTAAAAATTATAGTTAACAAATTATCAACTTTATCTGTAGGCGTGATTTAATCCTTGTCATCATTTTATGTAGTAATGACAATACTACTTCCGTTGGCCAATGAAATTTTAAGTTCAGTAATTATTTAGTCATTATTACCAGTTCTAATATCTGCGTCTAGACCGTTAGAACGAGTTGTAAATCTTTATAGAATATGTTGAGCCACTACCTCTTTTAACATTCAATCTTTTAGACAATATTAGCTCAGAAATTTGAAACTCTTTCAAATCGATTTTTTTCATGACTTATTTATTTTAAACAACTAATAATTTACTACTGGTTTTATTTGCGGTACTTCAATCATGTCATGATTTACAGTTACTAAAATTTTAAGTGATATAAAATGTGCAATGCGTATCCATAAAGTTTCAATAAATTCTTGTTTCATTGTTTCAGGGAAGTCATCACTTAAATAGTTTAGTGCATTTATTTCGAACATTGATCTACTACATGGTTCCTTGAGTTCATTAAAAATGATTTGATCTATTTCTATAATTTCTTCTTCAATATTATTGTTATCTAATTCATCAATTGATATATAGCTTTGATCTTCAAAATCATTTATGATTTTATAACTTGGTAAAAGAATTAAAATAAAATCCTCGCTCGATTTCTTTAGTTTCCAAAAACTAGTTACTTGTCCTTCCATATATAGATCTCGCTCTATGAGAAATCTATTTTCATTATTGATTACTGAAATTTCTTGTTTTAGAAAATTGTTTGGAAATTTTTCAACAATGGTTTCATTTGTTCTTTTAGTATAATCATATTCCATGTGCGAAGACAATTTTGGTAAATTCAACAAAGTCTCTAGTTTTTTATAATATTCTGGATAGTATTTTATTACATAACTCTCAAGTTTTTTACATACAATTAATTGACGTTTAAAATCTCCCAATAAATGAAGGTATGTTCGTTTATGAGGCACATCATCAAAGCTTCCAAAATTTGTATATTGATTATCTCCAATATCTTCTTTTATATATGAGTTTACTTCTTGTTTCTCTTTTTTTGCCATTTCAAAAAACAATACTTGTTCAAAAAATATGTTGAAATTGAATTGATCTATTTTGTTAAAAATTTTTTCATTTTTGTTAACAAAAGCGAACGACTCTGTACAATATTTTTGGATAAATTCAATATTTCTTCCACCAAAAATACCCATATTATATGCTCTATTATGAATAGATTTATCAAATAAACTCATAGATTTTGGCATATACATTAAATAAGGTCTAATATCTGCCCACATGGCTCTATAATAATCGGAGGTTATTTCTTTATTTTGTACAACTAAATTAGAAGACAATAATTTATTATTAAATTTTTCCCAAACAAAAACATCTCCATCTATATGTAAAAATGGTTCTGTTTGAATCTGATAAGCTTTTATTTTTGCTAATGCCCAAATACCCGGTGGATATTGATTTAATCCATCTAGTACAACATTTACTCTTGTATATGGTAATTGTAATTTTTCAATTAATAATTTATGTCCGAAAGAATCAGTAACTAATTCAACTTTATCATAATATTTGCATAATTGATTCACGCTTAAAATCCAACCTAATAAATGATACTTTCTTGAAAACCATCCACATATTGGAATATCTTGACTATTTGCTGTCCAAAAACTTTGTATAATCTTCATTATTAATATATTATTTATCAAATTGATATTACTATTTTACTTCTATAATCTATTTTTATCAGAGTCGTCTATTTTTCTTCTTGATGATTTAGACTTATTATTTCCAAACGTATAAGTCAATGACAAATCAAGTTTCCTGATATCATTATATAGTTTTGAATTAAAAGTATAGTTTTGATAAACTTCTCTATTTCTATTTCTATTTTGTCTAAAAACATCACTAATAGAGATATTGAGAGTTAATCGTTTCTGTATGAAGGAAAATTTTCCGCCGATTTGTAAATTTGCCCTATTAAAAGTTTTTAGAAAACCTTTTGTTTCAGGGAAATTTTGGAAAAAATTGATATAAACTGTATTTCCTTTTTCTTTATTTAATGTAAATGTATTTCTGGTAGATATATAATATCCAGATCCTGATAAATTTGCTAACGTAATAGTTGGAATTTTCGATTCAGAATTATTATAGTACGCACTAAATCCATTATTGCTATTGAACCATTTAGTAGGACTCCAATTATAATAAATATCTAACCCATATGTATACTGGTCATAAAAATTCTGAGGTCTTGAAATTACTGCATTTGTGTCTTCAGATGTAAGTGTTATAAAATCAATTGCATCTTTTAGAATAGTATGGTAAATGGTAACTTCTAAATTATTATCGAAAATGTATGAAAAATCAATATTATGTGTAATTGATGGAGTTAACAATGGATTCCCTTCATCATAGGAAAAAAAATCTGTATAAGACCTAAATGGGTTAATATCAGAAAAACTAGGTCTATCGATACGTTTTGAATAACCCATTGAAAATGAATGCCTGTCGCTAGGGTCATATGTAACAGTTAGTGAAGGAAATAAATTATTAAATGTATTTTTATTAACTATTCCGTTAGTAATTGAATTTCCTTTAGTTTGTGTGTACTCATATCGCAACCCCAGAATAATATAAAATTCTTCTCCAACTGGTTTTTGATATGAAGAATAAAGTGCATATACATCCTCATCATAAGCGAATACATTACTCTGATTTGAATCTAATATTGGAGTTCCAGAAGTAGTATTAAAATACTGAATATCACTATTGTTCTTAAGAAATGTGAGTTTCCCTCCAAAACCTAATTTAGCATCCTTTATTGGTAATTCTAGATCTATATTTAATGAGTTGACCCTATAATCTGCTTCAGAAAAGTTTAGAGCTGAGTTTGTTCGTAAAATATCCGTCTGATTTCCTCCTTCATAAGCAGATAAAAACAATAAACGATCATCATTATTACTTTTGTCTAAATGATTGTAATTGAATTGTAATATACTTCCAATTGAGTCTAACTTTATATCATAATATAAAGACGCAGATAAATAATTATATTTATTAATATTGTTTGAGGATGCAATTAATGTAGAATCTACTATTTGTGTTTCAAACGGTTTAAAGATTGTAATATTCTGTAATTTATCTTCCGTTTTCCAAACGTTACTATTTAAGATTATGCCTGCCTTATGATTGTTATTAAATTTATATTCAAAATTCAACCCTCCTGAAAGTCCTTTTATTTGCTGTTTAGTACCTGTTTCGCTCTTTCTTTGTTGTAATGGATATGCAAAAGTATTGCTTGACTCTAGTTTTTTTGTTTCACTATCAGCAAATAGATTTACTGAAACTAATATTTTTTCTGTTGAATGATTTAGATATGCTGACGGCATAGCTCCAGAATATGAACGCTGAACATAATTAGATGTAACTGAACCATCAAATTCAGAATTTATATTCTTTTTTAAGATAATATTAACGATTCCACTATTCCCTGAAGCATCATATCTTGCTGGTGGATTTGTTATAATTTCAATTCTATCAATATTCTCCGAACGTAATGATTTTAAATAGGAATCTAAACTTTGAGCATCTAAATTAAGTAAGCGGTCATTTACCATAACGGTCAAAGAACTTTTTCCAATCATTTTAATACCTTCGTTTGTGGGATCTATTTTAGGAGCAAATTTTAAAGCTTCTTTCCCATTAAAACCGTTAGCAGCAACACTATTCTTAAGATTAAAAACTAGTTTACCTGCTTTTCTTTGGATAACTGGTTTTTTACCTATTATAAGAACTTCATCCAACTCATTTTTACTTTCTTGTAAAATGATTACATCTAAATCTGTATTATTTATTTCTAAAACTTCTTTCTCCCAATCATCATAACCAATAAAGCTAATTACAATATTAAAAGGAACTTTAGAATTAACTATAAGTTCAAATTTTCCATCTTCATCCGTTATTACTCCAGTAATTAATTCATTATTAGTGTTTAGTGCAATTACATTAGCATATGCAATAGGCTCACCTTGATTATCTTTAACAGTTCCATAAAAAGTTTGAGAAAAGGAAAAAGAGTTTATGAGTAATAAAATTGTTGAGATGATTATTATTTTCATATCAAATTAAGATTTGATTCAAAAATATATAGGATTATAAGAATTCTGACTACACTAAAGAGTAGTATAAGTAGAAGAAGGAATAACTACACTTTTGAGTAGCAAGACATCTTTTATATATTTTCAATTTGTTTTTTATTTTTATTATAAAAATCTATAACTCCATTATAAGTCATCACTATTGGTATAGCTTCTGAACCTAAATAATTTATAGACTTACCAATTATTGCAGTCTTTACGCCCAAAAGGTTTAGTATTCTTAATAATTTACTATCACATTCTGCAAAAGCTATATTACCTTTATCTTTACAAACAAGGTTCGCTATACAGGCTAACAACCGCTTAAACAAATTAATATTTCGTACCCCTTTTTTTACTGCAAACCGTCCTATATGGTAGATATTATTTATGTTAGGGGTATTAATTGCTAAAAAAGGGTTAATTCCAAAAATTTTTTGAAGAGGTAATACTGTAATGTAGTCCCATTTTAAAATTCTAATAGCACCCAAAATATAGCCTTTATTATCTTTTATTGTAAAAATCTCTGAATTTTTATAATAGCTTAATTCTTCTTCATAAATAGCGTTAACATCACTTTTATAATTTTTTGGAAAATTGTTATCCGAATGATGTTTAAAATTCTCAGCTACCACAAATTCTGCTAAATCAAATAATTGGCTTTTTGGAAGTTTTTCTAAATAATTATTTTCAAGTATCATAATGTTTTTTTTGATACTTTAAATCTATTTAGCTATCCCTTTAGCATAATTACACTAAAGTGTAGTAATTCTCTGATTATAAGAAAACTACACAAAAAGGTAGTCTAAAAATTACTCTTTAGTATAGGTTTTTAAAAAATATTTATATTTGTAAATACAAGGATTACCATAATGGCAGGCATAAATGATTTTTTTACTCTTATTAATAAGGTTGGCAACGTCTCAGAAGAAGACAAAAAGCAAGCCATTAATTATCTAACATCGATAGATGCTTTCGCGAGAACTACTTACAAAAGTCTTTATGTGGTTGATTATGAAAAAAAAGGGTTTGATTATGTTTCAGAAAACCCTTTATTTTTATGTGGTAATACCGCAGAAGAGGTGAAAGAAATGGGATATGCTTTTTATTTTAAACATGTTATGGAGTCTGATTTGAATCTGTTATTAAAAATTAACACGCTTGGGTTTGAGTTCTACGACAGAGTACCGATTAACGAACGAAAAGACTATACGATATCTTACGACTTCCATTTAATTAATAAAGAAGGAAAGAAAACCTTAGTAAATCATAAAATGACGCCTTTATTTATGACCTCTAAAGGAAAATTATGGAAAGCAATTGCTATAGTTTCTATCTCTTCACAAAAAGAATCAGGTAATATTAAAGTAACTAACAAGAAGAATAATAAAGTATTTACTTACGATATAAAAGGTAATTTTTGGAAAGAATCTGAACTAGTTAAATTAACTGTAAGAGAAAAAGAAATCTTACAACATTCTGCTAAAGGTCATACCATAAACGAAATAGCAGAAGCTATTTTTGTTTCTCCGGACACCGTAAAATTTCATAGAAAGAAATTGTTTGACAAACTAGAAGTAGCAAATATTACAGAAGCAATTTCATTTGCCACCAATAACAAACTTATCTAATTATTAATACTAGACAAGTAAAATTCGGGAAATACCTTTGTTTTTTTACCAATAGCTATTTTAAACAATAAATGTGTACACATTGACGCTAATAGCCAAGAAGCTATAGATAATTGAGGAGGAGGCAAAATTTCTTGTTCGTTTTTATACTCTTCAATTATTTTTTCCAACCAATTTTGAGGTTTCATCCAAAATTTCATATAACTAGTAACGTATTCAACAACATCCAGTTCGTTAAAATTGTCATCCTTTTTTATAGAATTTAATGACAAACTATCAGCGGTAATTACAGTAACTAATCCGCCCCACCCCAAATTATACGGATGCAAAACAGGAATATTATTTTCTTGACAAATTTCATCAAATACCAAAGGCACATCAGAAGAAAAATCTAAAGCATTGATAGCTATCTTGTGTCCTTTTACTAATGGACTAATATTGTCTTTTGTAATAAAAAAATTATGGGCGTTAATAATGGCTTCTGGGTTTATTTCTAACAACCTATTTTTAAGCGTTAGTGCTTTATTTAATTTAACATCTTTAGTTGTATAATTTTGTCGATTTAAATTAGATAACTCAATTTGGTCTCCATCTATAATGGTAATGTTTTCAAACCCTAAACGTAAAGCACATTCAGCTATAATACTACCAATACCACACCCCCCCAATAAAATAGGGATGTTTTTTATTATAACTTGCTTTTTATCATCAATATATATTCTATTTCTAATATATCTATCGCCCATAACATTTATGTTTTTAGCACAAGAATACATCTAATTAGTTTATAAACTTTTACACAAAAGGGTAGTTTTTAAATGGTAGAGTTAGTTATACATTTGTGTTATTAATCCCTGTTATGTCATGAATGATTTCTGTAAAATTCTAGAACAGTTAGATGTTATATTAAGAAATATTGAATTAAAATACGAAGACAATACACTTGTTCAAGCCGAAAAAGGAATTAGGAAATCTAAAGAAACACTTAAAAAAATAAGAGATATAATCACTAAAAAAGGATTTAAAACGAACTATGAGGAAATTAGATTTTTTAAAAGTGTGAAGCCTCAAATTTATGGGCGCATTATTTATTATTGTAGACTTATAACTATTGAAAATAAACGACCTAGAAGCGGAATAAAAGAACAAATAAAGTACCTAAAATTTCATATAGAAAAGCTACAAAGCTATTTTAATGAAAATTTAGAATTCTACAATTATTACCGAAGACGTTCCACACATTTAGACGAGCATTACTTTTTAAGGGGAAAAGAAAACTTAAGACTACATCCAGATAATTTTCATTTTTTAACCGATGATGAATTTTCAACTAGTCATGATAGTACAGTGGCTACTATTATTGCCTACGATATGCTAATAGTTTATTTGACAGAAGAAATAGAAAAATTAGAATACAAAAGAACAAAACCTAACAGAAATATCAATCAAAAAATAGGTTGGACAGGTAATAAAATAGATTTAGTAGAGCTTATTTACGCCCTACACAGTAGCGATTGCGTAAACTACGGAAAAGCAGATATAAAAGATATAGCCAAAATAACTGAACGCATTTTCAATTTAGAATTAGGCGACTTTTACCGTGCGTTTTTAGAAATTAGACAGCGTAAAAAGGGACGTACCAAGTTTTTAAATTCGTTAAAAGAAAACCTTATAATTCGGATGAATAAAACGGATGATTAAAACACCCAAGATGGGCATCTTGGGTGTTTTTTCTTCTTATAAGGTACTCATTTTTTTTGCAACCACTTACTATTAAAAATTTAATAACAAAAAACTAACTATCAACAAATTAAACTAAAATTAATGTTTAAAAAAAACGCCCAATACATGTCATCTTGTGAAAAACATTCAAAAATCCACCGCACATTTGTAGCTGAAAGTCAAATCCGTAGAAACTACCATCGGATGCTTTTTAGTTGAAAATGGTAGTTTTTTAT
>PDWI01007151.1_pt1 | contig 13701 bp, 7 predicted proteins | sample 1430891 | NCBI WGS metagenome assembly PDWI01 (sample SAMN01162508, study PRJNA174530) | Oral metagenome, whole genome shotgun sequencing project. | biome: Marine environment; feature: Marine mammal; material: Swab sample of the gingival sulcus; isolation source: swab sample of gingival sulcus...
ATCTGATTTATAATCATCTTGTAAATCACTAGGTACTAAATTATTTTCAATAGCCTTAACAACTTCTTCTTTTGCCCATGAACTCATTTTTGATGTGTCGATTTTGTTTGGTTCATTTGGTGTATTATCTTCTTCACTCTGCTTATTAGTTAATGGATTTTTTAATATTCCAATTTTTCCATCTTTTTCAACAACTCCTAATCCTTCAGAGAAATCATGTGTTTTATCATAAATTAATGGAACAACTTCTTTTCCCATTTTATTAATATAACCCCATTTACCGTCTTTTAAGACAGATGCTAAACCTTCATGAAAATCAGATAATTTATCATATTTACCAAATGCTATTTCTTCATACTCTTTATTAAAATATCCATATTTATCGTTTCTTTTAAATATTGCCATATCTTCTTCAAAAGAACCAATTTCATCATAAATAAATTGAACAACATATCTACCTTTATTATCTACAAAACCATATTTATTATTTTTGTTTGCTCTTGCCTTTCCATCTGAAAATTTATCCACAGAATCATACTCAAAAGCAGTAATTTCATTTCCTTCTTTATCAATAATTGCATATTTGTAATTTTTAAGAACTGCTGCTAATCCTTCGTTGAAAGTAAAATCATTTTCATACTTAAAAGGAATTACAACTTCACCTTTTTTATTAATAGCACCTCTTTTGCCCTCTAAATTTACTGATGCTAAGCCTTCCGAGAAATCAGAAGCATAAATATATTTAAGAGGTATCACTATTTCACCATTTTTATCTACAAAACCGTAATTAAGGTCTTTGTGTACACGATATAATCCATCATTAGGCATTAAAGGTAAAATATATTCTGGCTTAATTACTTCTTTCCCTGTTTTATCAATTAACCCCCATTTTAAGTCTTTCTGCACAGTTATAAGTTCATCTTTCATAGAACCAATACTATCATATTCGATTGGAACGATAATATTCCCTTTTTTATCAATCATTCCAAACTTTCCATCTTTATAAACACTAGAAATACCATCTTCAAAACTACCAACACTTCCATACTCTAAAGCTATTACTTCTTTTCCTTCCTTGTTAATAAATCCAAACTTTTGGTTATTCCCAGCTCCTGCAAGACCTTCCTTAAACTCATATAAATAGTCATATTTACATTCAATAATCTCTTTCCCTTCTTTATTTACAAATCCCATTTTATTGTTTCTTGAAACAAGCGCAATTTCATCCTTAAAATCATAAACATAGTCATATATACAAGGAACTACAATCTTTCCATTTTCATCACTAAATCCAAACTTAGAATCTTTTCTTACCATCACCATGCCATCGTTAAAATTTATACTTTTTATAAATATACTAGTAAGAGGTGTTTTATAACCTTCTTCGATCCATGTTATATCAAATTCTTCTTCTGAATAAACATTAAATCCGCTTATACTTGTTATAACAATTGCTAAAATCAACAAAATACTTAGTTTTTTTCTCATATAATACTCTCCTTTTTTAGTAATAATCCAAGAAATAATTATCAGTTAATCATTTCAATACTATTTTAACAAATTATAATAAAAAGTCAACCATATATAGGAATATGTATAATTTTTTAAAATATAAAGACCTTCACAAATATTATTCATCACCCTGTGAAGGTCTATTTTATTATTATTCAATTAATTTACATATATTAAATTTATAAAATTCCTTGAGCCATCATCGCTTCAGCAACTCTTTCAAATCCCGCAATGTTAGCACCTGCAATTAAGTTATATCCTAAGTTATACTTTTTACAAGCATCAACTGATACTTTATGAATATTAACCATTATATCTTCTAATTGCTTATATACATCTTCAGGTTTTAATCTAGCGTGTGCTGCATTTTGTCCCATTTCGATACAAGAACATGCAACTCCACCAGCGTTAGCTGCCTTAGAAGGTCCAATGATTACGCCATTTTCTACTAAATATTCCACAGCTTCGTTAGTTGTTGGCATATTTGCACCTTCACATAAGTATTTACAGCCATTTGCAACCATCTCTTTAGCATCTTCGATTGTAATTTCATTTTGAGTTGCACATGGAATATAAAGATCAGCTTTAACTCCCCATGGTTTTTTGCCTGGATAGAATTTTGCTTCTGGATATTTTTCTGCATATGGTGAACAAATATTTTTACCAGAACTTCTAAGTTCTAATAAATAATCAACTTTTTCACCAGAAACTCCAGCAGGGTCATGAATATATCCATCAGGTCCAGAAATAGTTACAACTTTAGCTCCTAACTCATTAAGTTTTAAGGCTGTACCCCAAGATACATTACCGAATCCAGAAATTGCAACTTCTAAACCTTTTAGGTCTTTATTAAAATGCTTTAGCATTTCTCTAGCATAAAAAACAATACCAAATCCAGTAGCTTCTGCTCTACCTGAAAGTCCACCATAAGGCAATCCTTTTCCTGTTAAAACACCTTCATATCTATCTACAATTCTTTTATATTGACCAAACATATATCCAATTTCTCTTGCACCAACACCCATGTCCCCAGCAGGTACATCAGTATTTGCACCGATATGTCTATAAAGTTCAGTCATAAAAGCTTGACAGAATCTCATTATTTCAGCATCTGACTTTCCATTTGGATCAAAATCAGAACCACCTTTACCGCCACCGATAGGTAAACCAGTTAAGCTATTTTTAAAAATTTGCTCAAATGCCAAAAATTTGATGATTCCAGGATAAACATTAGGTCCAAATCTTAAACCACCTTTATATGGTCCAATCGCACTATTAAACTGATATCTATAACCTCTGTTTACTCTTGTTTTACCAGCGTCATCAACCCAAGCTACTCTAAAACTTACTCCTCTTTCAGGTTCAATAAGTCTTTCGATAAGACCTGATTCTACATATTCAGGATGTGCTTCTAAAACTGGTTCAATCGTGTTAAGAACTTCCTCAACAGTCTGAATAAATTCAGGCTCACCTGGATTTTTCTTCTTTGCGATTTCAATGTACTGCTCGACTAACCTTGCCATTTTTTCCTCCTTTGACAATAATCATTATTAATTCACAATTATTATATATTTCTAGTGACTTCTTTTGTCTTTTCACAAGAATTATAGCACAGTAAAAAGCATTATACAACACTAAAAATTAAAATTTTATTAAATATTTAGGATGCTTAAATTTCTGCCCTATTGACCTTAAACTTATAAAACCATCAAAAAAAATCGCAAATAAAAAATGCTAGAATAATCTAGCAATATTTTTATCAATACTTATAATTTCCCAACCAAGTCAATGCCCGGTGTTAGAGTTTCAGCTCCTGTATCCCAGTTAGCTGGACAAGCTTGATCACCGTGCTTTGATACATACTGAAGTGCTTTAACCTTTCTAAGAAGTTCTTTAGCATTTCTACCAACATTTCCTGCACTTACTTCATAAGAAACTATCTCTCCTTCTGGGTTAATTACATAAGTTCCTCTTTCAGCTAACCCTGATGATTTATCTAAAGAATGAAACTGAATACATAATCTTGCGGTAGGATCTCCTAACATTGGAAACTCAATACCTTTTATCCTGTCAGAACTATCATGCCAAGCCTTATGAGTAAAATGTGTATCTGTAGAAACACTATAAATTTCACAATCTATTTTTTTAAACTCGTCATACAAGTTACTTAAATCTTCTAATTCTGTAGGGCAAACAAATGTAAAATCTGCTGGATAGAAGAAAAAAACAGTCCATTTACCTTCAATATTCTTTTCTGTTATTTCAATAAATCTATTATTTTGATATGCTTGCACCTTAAATTCTTTTACTTTTTTTCCTATTAATGACATATTATCTCCTTTTCATTAAATCTTATTCCTAAAATAATTTTAATTTAAACTATACTTAATTAGAATACTTTTTATATAAGTTTAATAGAAATAAAATATCAAATTTCGTTATAAATTTATAATATTATTTATTTCTTATAAAGCTAATATATTCAAATATAAGTTTTTCTTGGTAAGCAGCTTTTTTAACATCAATCATATAATTTTTCACTGGTTGTAATTCTTTAGAAATCACTGAATTTAATCCCTTTAATCTCTTTTCACTCAATATTACATTAGAAATAGATTTTTTATAAGATTTTACATCCATATTTAAAAATTCCAATTTATCTTTATATTCTCTTTTTAATATATCAGATATAATAAGTCCTTCTGGATCAAAATCACCAGCATAATATATTTTAGAACCACTCTTTATAATTTTATCCAATAAAGCAAAACCACTAATATTTACAAATCCACTCACACATATTACTGATATATTTTCTTCTTTTATCAACTCACTAAAAACTGAGGGATTTTCTACAACAAATACTTCTTTATTTTTGCAACTGACCTCAGTGAGATTTGATATGCTATCAAGAGTAATATTATAAGCTTCCTTCATTTTATTAAATCCTTGCATTCCACTATGTTCCTCTCCTTTTACAAACCCATCTATATTATAGATTAAAATAGAATTAGAAAGTGAATCTATGCATATATTATATTTGTAAAATAAATATTCTCTTTCATGCTTTTTCTTGTTATTTATATTACTTTCTTTTATTTCATCTTCATTCAAATAAAATAATAAGGCTCTCCTTAAAAGCGTGTATCCCTCTTTATTAAAATCAAAATAATGAGGATCTTTTGTTACCTTAGCAGCAAAAAAAGGCAAGGACTCAAATATATCATTATGAATAGGTAAATTATTTAACGCATCTAAAATATTTTTAATATATATTTTTGCCCCATTTTTATTTTTATTAAACTTTCTTAAAATCAAATAATAATCTGAATTTTTTTGTTCATAAACATACTCCAAATATTTAAATGAAAAAGTATTTTTATATTCAGTAATTAATTCTAAAAAAAACTCTTCCCTAGCATTTGTTATTTTTTCTTTTTCTTCCTTTTTAGACTCTATAAAACCATCATTAAATGCTAAAAGAATATCTTTTAAATTTATTTCTTCAAATTTTGTATTTTTAAGTGCTTTTTCAAAAGATTTAGCTGATATACTAACTGTTTTTTTGTTATGATAACTTTTTTGAAAAAAACCTTCTAAATCCTCTATATCTTGGTCTTTTAATTTTGATAATTTTACTACGCCGCCAATTTTATCTAATGATTTGTATTTTTGTGTTAAACCTTCTAATATCCTATTAAAAACAGGTTTATTAGTAAAATAATCCAAGCATTCATCAATCATATACAGTCCTCTTTATTCTACCATTCCATTCATATGCTATTACAGATATAAATTTCACATTATTAGGTCTAATTAATTGATAAATACTCAATGAATCAATTGTATCTATATCACCCCAAAGACTTTGAGAATTTAAAATAAAATTAAATTCAAAGTCCATCATAACTTTTGCCAACACTCTTATATTATTATTATCAACGCCTGCAAAAGCTTCATCTAATGAAATTATTTTAGGAGCATCATTATTCGCACTAATATATTTTGAAACAACTGCAGAAAAAAGTGGTACATACATAGATATAGCTCTCTCTCCACCAGATAGTTGTCCTATATTATTATCAGTTAATTCTTTTGCTCTTTCACCTGTTTTTTCGTATATTATCTTAAATTGAAACCATTTTCTATAATCTAAAGTATCTTTTATTATTGAAAAAAACGAAAGAGTCCCGTGCTTATCTTCTAATATTCTTCTTGCTTCTCTAACCTTAGACCTGAAGTGCTCACTCAATTTATTTAATTCTTTTTCCTTCATCATATTAGCATCTTTTTTTAATAGATCTATCAATTCCTTAGTATCTAATTGATCATCTGCCTCTGCAACTTTTTCTTTCCATTTTAATCTCAATTTTAAGCCACTTGAAGTATCCATATTCTCCATATTATCATTCATATATTTAACCCATGAATTAGCATGATAAATTTTAGCTCTTATTCTTTTACCAATAGTATCTGCTAAAATATCTTCAAAAAGTTCTTTATCTCGAACTTTAATAAGCTCTTTAATATTTTCAACTTCTTCTTTAAGTTTTAATATCAGTGTGTTAAAACTAACTTTCACGCTTTGAAATCTTGCTTTTATATCAATCCTTTTAAAATTTTCCTCAAATATATGTTCACGACTTATATTAAAATTAATTAAATAATTTTTATTTTCATAAAATATTTTATTTAACTTTTCAATAATATCATCTTTTGTGTAATTAAAACTATTAAAATAATCATTTCTTAAATATTTAATTATTTTTTCTGTTTCATTATTTAGTATTTTCTCATCATCAATAACATACTTTAAGCTTAATTCATCAAAAAATGCCTTTTCAAAAATATCTTTTCTATCCTTAAATATAGGAATATCTATTTTGTTTTTTTCAATTTTTACTTTTAAATTTTTAATATTTAAATTATTTTCACCTAATCTTCTTTGAATTTCTTTCTCTCTTTTCGGTATTTCGTTTAATCTATCAACAATTAAAATTATTCTATTTTCTATATCTTCATATCCAGATAATTTAAGCCTTTCTTTAATATTATCAATCTTATCATTTAATTTTTTTATTTCTAATTCATAATTAGATATCTCATATTTTATTTCATCAATTTCTAATAATAATTCATCAAATATTTCATTAGAAGTTCTTAAATTAGATATATTATTTAAGTAATTAATATGTATAGATTTTAAATCTAAAAGTTTAGCTATATAATCTTCCATTTCATTTAGAGCATTTCTAAAAGACATATAATCACAACTTATCGATAATATACCTGCTTTTGAAATAACTTGAGATTTTAATTCTTTTATATTTTTTTCCTCATCTATAATAATATTTCTCGTTTTTTCAACTTCTGATTTTTTTAATACATATTCACTTTCAGCTCTTAAAAAATCTTTTAATGCAGTATCTAAATCTTCATTGCTAATAAATGAATTTTTCTCATTTAAAAGAATATTCTTCCTCTCGTTTAATTTATTTATAATAGATTCAACCTGAATTATTTTATCACTTAAAACACTAATTACTTTTTCTAGTTTTTTTATTTCTTCTTCTCGTTTTTTCTTCCTCGATTCTATACCAATATAACTAGAAATATATTTTTTAGATATAACACCTGTGAGCACACCTTCATTATAATACCCTTCATCATTAATACTATATATATCATCTGAATTATAGTTAATGCTCCCTAGAACTGACAATATCTTATTTGTTAAAATTATATCATTCACATTATCACTAAGAGTTAAAATACTATCAATACTATTTTTAACATTCTCCTTTGATGTAAATATATATTTATCTACAAGTCCTAACTCTGACTTTATTATTTTTTCTTTATAAGAATCATCAATAACTAAAGCATCTAGTATTCCCATATTATAAAGTGCTTCTTCTACAAAATTCTTGGTCTTTTCAGTTATATTATCCTTAAATTCTATTAATTTATAAAATTCAATATAAGGAATATTTTTACTATCTAATATTTTCCTACTTTCAATAGTTTCATCACTTCTAAATGGGTTTGCTTCCTTCTTATCTTCTATTTCTTTTTTATACTTTTTTTGTATTTTTAATTCTTCTTCTAATATTTTTAATTCATTTTCATTTACTAAAATTTCTTCAACTATTTTTTTATTACATTCTTCATAGGAATTATAAACGATCTCTCTTATATGATTATAATTAGTTTTCTCATTATAATCCTTTATTATTAAATCAACTATTTTATGAAAATCATCATTGATTATAAGTTCTTTATTACTTTTTTCCCACCGGTAAATCAGATCCTTTGTATGAATCTTTTCTTCATCAAATTGTCTTTCGTTTTCAATGAGATTTATTTCTAAATTCTTTAATTCTTTTTCTAAATCATCCAAATCCTTCTGTAATCTATCAATATTTATTTTTTTTTCATCTAACTTAGTTATATTTTCTAATGTATTATTTATCTCATCCTTAAATTTCCTAGATTGATTTATTGTTAGATTAAAATTAAATTCTTCATCTATATTATTAATAAAATCATCCTTAAAAAAATCATGTTCATCAAAAGTTACCACATTAAAAATAGAATCCATATCATCGATACTAGTTTTAATTTCTTTTTCGCTATTATATGTTAAATCTTGATATTTTTTAATGTCATTTTTGTATTTTTCTTCTCTTTTCTCCTTATTAATCAAATTTTTTCTTTTTTCATCTATCTTATTTTTAATTTGTTTTAAACTATCATTTACTTCTACTTCTTTATTTTTTAAATTAAATATATCATCTGATTCTAAAGATATTTTTTCTTCTTCAAGATTTTTCTTTTCAGAATCTAATAATATCGATTCATTCTCTAATTTTTTAATTTCAGATTCTAAATCGCTATATTTTTTTTCGTTTATTTCTAATTCCTCTAAAATATTATTATACTCTCTATAAGAATTATAATAATTATTAGTTTTTTCGCATAAAATCATTTCATTATATTTTTTATAAATATTATTAATTTTATTAGCTGCAACTAAACTCTTATTATATTCCTCTAAATCAGTTTGCAATTTATCCATATTTTCAACTGATTCAGCCATAGGTCTAAGATCATCATCTGTCAAAGGTTGAAGCGACTTACTTAATATTTCATTTAATAATGTAGGTTTAAGTCCTTTTGATAATTTAGGCGTTCTAATTTGTATTAAAAGATCTATTAATTCTTTATATTCCTCTGTTTTTTCAAACCCAAAAATATATTTATTAACATTTGAGATATAATCTTTTTGATTTATAATTAATAGTCCACCTTCACCAATTCTGTTTTCTAATTCTTTTTTAGAAAGAGTAAATTTTTCTTTACCCGACTTATATAAGTACAAGTCTTTTCCTATTCTTCTTCCATCAGTAATGATAAAATACCACGATTCAAGTTGTTTCGATTTTCTGGCCCTAACCCCCATACCAATTGTGATATATTCGTCAGACTTTTCTCTCTTTAATTCTAAATATAAATATCCTGTTCTTTCAGTTCTTTCATCATCTTCTTCTAACAAATAAGTTATCATTTTCCTGTCTTTTGAACCAAAAGGATCTAATCTCTCAGGTCTCATGTTTCCATCCAATAACAGAGGTATAACACTCTGCATAGTTACAGATTTACCAGAACCATTTGATCCTCTTAACAACATATGTCCATTTAAAAATTCAAATTCCTGTTCATCATAATACCAGAAATTAATAAGACCAAATTTATTCATTATCCATTTATTTATAATATTCATTAAACCTCACTTTTTAAAAACTTTTCTGGATATTCTCCAATAATTTTTGCAATTATAGGAAATATTTTGATTTCATCATCCACTTCAATAAATCCTAGACTCTCTAATTCATTTAATATATTATTTTTTAGTTCATTATGCGTCATCATTCTATATGTTTTATTAAACCCTTTAATATATTTTTCCTTTACTATATCTACAATTTTTGAAACTTCATTATTGGTAAGTATTATTAACTCTTCTTTATTTGTTTTTACTTCACCTGATTTAATCATTTTATATAAAATACCATTAAATAATAATACTATATCTGAAATCATATTATTTTTTGGATAAGCTTTACCAAGCAAAGAATACTCCGACAATACCATATAAGCAGATGACCTATTTAAATCTATTCTGATATCTAAATATTTTTGAAAATTTTCTTCTATATTATTTCTTTTATTTTTCAAATAATCAAAATCTTCTTTCATTTCCTTGCACCTGAACATTCCTGGAGAAAACAATAATTTCTTATAAACTCTATTTCTTCTAATCTGTCCTTTTAATTCATCCGAATCCATCCACTCACTGCCTTCAAAATCATTTATATTATTATATTCTCTTATATCTTTAGTAAATGTCCTCATAAAATACTTTGACGCACCAGTGTTTTGATATAAAACTTCTCCAGTATGGTCTGATACAAACGATTCCTCAGAACCATCATCTACATCTAATAATTGATTATCAACTGCAAATTTTAATACTTTTACTAATTTTCTTCTATTTCCAAATAATGTCCAATCAATTTTCTCTTCTTTTATATTTGTTTCAATAAATTCTGTAAGCTCCGATAAAACAAATTGTTCTAATACATCCTTATCTTCTAAAAATATTAATAATTGGCATAAAAAAACATATTCTAATTTGTAATCAAATTCTTTTATTCCCATATAAGATTCTCCATCATATGGAATTTTTTCTAACTTGATTAGAATCGGATTTATTATAATATTACAACCTAATTTTTCAACTATAAAACTTCTATACTCTTCAATTTCATCTTTAATTTTATAATATTTTTTTCTGTCTTTATGTTTTAAAATAAATCTCTCATTTAATAAAATTTCTAAACCATTCATACTATTTCACAAACTCCAACTTAATATCAGGCATTTTTAAAATACCATCATTACAATTGATTTCTATTATTTTATCAGAAATAACTTTAAGTTTAAAAAGTCTTCCATTTTCAGTTTTTGCTTCATATCCCACTGATTCATAAGCTTTTGATATCCAAGTAAGTAGTATTGCTCTAATACTAGGATCTAAGTCGTTAAGATTATTAAAAACAATCTCCCCTTCTTTTTCTAATTCATCAATTATTTTATTTAATCTTTCAATTTTTTTTAATTCTCTTTTTATAACTTTTTCTTTTACTTTATTATTTTCAATAATGCAACTTCTTGTAACTTTATCTCTATATGTTCTAATTCTAGGACTAAGTAATTTAACAAACGGCTCTTCTTCATATACTCCACTGTTAATATCACTAGTCTGTCTTTCTGGTATATTTTTCAAATGTATAATATCTTCTACTCCAAATACAAGAGATGATAATTTATGTGCTTCATTTATATTATCCAGTTTATAAAATATTTTTGAAACTTTTTCATATTCATCTTTTCTATTAATACTAGAACTAATCATCTCACTAATTCTAGATGCATATCTTGTGATTTTTCTTATCATCTCATTTGTTGCTTCATATAAATTCATAACTTCACTATTATAAAATTCATCACCAACAAACCATTCTCTTATACTATTATATTTCCCATAATTTATTTTAATAGACTCTTCTTCGTCGTATTCTTTATCTAATCTTGGAATATTTTTCTCATGAGAAATATATTTATTAATAATTACATCTAAATCGTCTTTATTTATTTTTTTTATGGTACATCCAATAGAATCTGAATATATCTGAAGTGACTTTACAAATTTTCTTAAATATTTGACTACTCTATCTTTGAATAAAATAAAGCCTTTTACTTCTAATAATTCATCCGATTTTATACTATTTAAATCTCTAATATAATCAATATAATTTTGATTTAATCTATTAAAATCATCATTTAAGCTATTCCACCAACCATAAACTTTTTCATCACTAGAATTTTTAATTTCTTGAAATTTTGCTATATCACTATCTAATCTTTCTAAAAGTGTTGACTCTAAAGATGAACCCTCTACTGATAAATTCTCAAGTTTTATTGTTAGTCTTTCAATCTCAATGCTGTATTTAGATAATCTATATCTATATTTTTTATTCTTAAATTCTTCTATAGTTGAAACTTTTCTTGTGTCTTGCATTGTTATTAAATTATTCCAATTTACTAAAACAGATAAATCTTGTTTTAATTGATCTTCTGTATAATCTTCAAAGTAATCATATTTTTTTAAGGCATTATATATCTCTTCTTGATATAAATAATACTTTAATTTTTTATAATTATAAAAAAATTCTCTCAAAATAACTCTATATCTATCAGAATTTTCAACGCTTAAATATTTTGTTTCAACAATTGGTTTTATTATTTTATTTATCTGCACTATTTCCTCTTATAAAGTTTTTTTCATATTATTATAATCCAAACAATAATTTATATATAATTTATCTTGAATTAATCAATACATTATTCAATTTTTTTGCTTTTTACCACAAATATATTTTACCATATACTATGCCAACATAGTATTATATGAATAAATATATATAAAATAAAAATAGAAATATTATATTATATTATGGAAATCATTAAAAATTTAGATAACTACAAATTTTAAAAATTTAAATAAAAAATATAATATTTCACATATTACTGTGAAATATTATACTTATAAGTAACTAATAAAACAAACAAAATAATCATTACTATAATGATTATATAAAAACTATATAAACAATTTAAGAAATGGTGCCCAAGGGCGGAATCGAACCACCGACACAGGGATTTTCAGTCCCTTGCTCTACCGACTGAGCTACTTGGGCAAAAATGGTCGGGGTGGCAGGATTTGAACCCGCGACCCTCTGGTCCCAAACCAGATGCGCTACCAAACTGCGCTACACCCCGATATGGCAGGGGCGAAAGGACTTGAACCCTCGGCACGTGGTTTTGGAGACCACTGCTCTACCAACTGAGCTACGCCCCTATTTAATAATTTATAATTATAAAATATCAATATCTGTCAATATCGTTAATTTTCAAAATAAACCTGCATATGAAGTCTCACATACAGGTTAAATGGTGGACCTTCAGGGACTCGAACCCCGGACCGTCCGGTTATGAGCCGGGCGCTCTAACCAACTGAGCTAAAGGTCCTCAAATGGCGGAGAAGGAGAGATTTGAACTCTCGCACCGCGTTAACGGCCTACACCCTTAGCAGGGGCGCCTCTTCGACCTCTTGAGTACTTCTCCAATGGCGGAGGAAGCAAGATTCGAACTCGCGTGGGCTTGCACCCTAACGGTTTTCAAGACCGCCCCGTTATGACCACTTCGGTATTCCTCCAATATTCAATTAATGGTGGGAGTAACAGGACTTGAACCTGTGACCTCCTGCTTGTAAGGCAGATGCTCTCCCAACTGAGCTATACTCCCATGGTGACCCCTAGGGGAATCGAACCCCTGATACCGCCGTGAAAGGGCGATGTCTTAACCGCTTGACCAAGGGGCCTCTTGGTTGCGGAGGCAGGATTTGAACCTACGACCTCCGGGTTATGAGCCCGACGAGCTGCCACTGCTCCACTCCGCGTTATGGTGATCCATCCGCGACTCGAACGCGGGACACCCTGATTAAAAGTCAGATGCTCTACCGACTGAGCTAATGGACCAAATGGCTGGGGATACAGGATTCGAACCTGTGCATAGTGGAGTCAAAGTCCAGTGCCTTACCGCTTGGCGAATCCCCAACATGGCGCGTCCACAGGGATTCGAACCCCGGACCTACGGCTTAGAAGGCCGTTGCTCTATCCAGCTGAGCTATGAACGCAACTTCTGGAGCGGGTGAAGGGAATTGAACCCTCGCAACTGGCTTGGAAGGCCAGGGCTCTACCACTGAGCTACACCCGCATATCATTGGTGGTGGGAGAAGGATTTGAACCTTCGAAGCAATCTGCAACGGATTTACAGTCCGTCCCCTTTGGCCACTCGGGAATCCCACCAAAATGATGGTGCCGAGGACCGGAATCGAACCGGTACGATCGTTAAGGATCGCAGGATTTTAAGTCCTGTGCGTCTGCCTGTTCCGCCACCTCGGCATATAAATGTACTTTAAAAACTACATAAAAGGTTAAGTATTCGACCTATTAGTATCTATCTGCTTAACATATTACTATGCTTACACTTTAGACCTATCTA
>PDWI01007153.1_pt1 | contig 13698 bp, 13 predicted proteins | sample 1430891 | NCBI WGS metagenome assembly PDWI01 (sample SAMN01162508, study PRJNA174530) | Oral metagenome, whole genome shotgun sequencing project. | biome: Marine environment; feature: Marine mammal; material: Swab sample of the gingival sulcus; isolation source: swab sample of gingival sulcus...
AATTCCACCTGAAGTAACAAGTGCAATCGTCGCTTTTGATAGTTCTTTTATTGCCTTGCCAGGCTCAACATTGTCAAACGTTGGCATAGGTAGTTCTGTTTTAAACTCTTCCCCTTTAAATCTTTTAATTAGCATTTCAACAGCTCTTTTCGATGCATTTTTTTCAACTAAGATTGTTGTTCTCTTTCCTTGCTTAAAGTAACCATCGTTATCTGGGTTTAAGTCCTCGCCTTTAATTAACTTATTTGTAATATAAGCCATCTTTTTTATTGCATTTTTCATATCGGCAGCTGAGTCTTTGGTTTCAACTATATAGGAATTAAGTTTTGCCATTTCAAGACCAGGATTTTCTTTATAGCATCCTCCCACAACAGGAATACTGTATTTTTCAGCGACATGATTTGTTATCTCTGCACAAGCAACTCCGTATCTTCCAGCGTTGAAAGAAGGGCCTACAATAAGAATATCAACGTTATTTTTATCAAATACCTTGTCTATAAATGCAAGTGCATCTTCTTTGTTTTCATTGAAGTAGTTATCTCCACAAATAATTGTACCAACAACTTCAGCATTTTCTAGTTGTTCCGAGAACGGCAAGCAAGGCCCAATTTTTTCATTTGAAAAGGTTGGTTTATATCCTGCCTTTTCTTCTCCTCCAATTTGGCCGAAGAACTGATTAAGATAATATAAAACTTTCTTTTTCATTTTTCCTCCTACTTCTCTTCGATTGTAGCATTATGGTATCCTATTTCTGATGTAGATCCAATGATAGCATTTAGTTCAAGAACCATAGTACCATCTTCTTCGTTATAAGCGCCTGCCCAGCCACCAGCTAGGTTTTCAAGTGCTTTAGGATTTCCTAAAATCTCTTCCGCTTTTTCTAAGTGAACCACATGACTTACATTTCCTGCTGATACAACAGCGATTGCTTTAGGAGATGTGTCTGCTAGAGGTTGACTATCTCCTTCCCAACCGGCACATTCGTCCGTTACAAGAACGGTCTTAATGTTTGCATTTTCAAGTCTTTCACAAATCATAAGTAGGTCTGAATCAGGATTTCCATAACCTTCTTCACTAATTATTACACCATCGGCGCCAATCATTTGGCAAAGTTTTGCAGAGTAATCTGCAGATCTAAATTTTCCAGATAGAGTGGTAAGTTCAGGTACCAATACAACACCTAGGAAGTTTATATCTTTGCCATGTCTATCATATAGATCTAAAATGATAGCGTTATTTTGATGTTGGTAGGTGGTTATTTTATCACAAGCAGCTACGCAGTTTCCGCTAATTACAGCGCCATCAAGTTCTTCGTTAGGGTGTATTAGTGTAGGTAAGATCTGTTGTGAATTCACGCCATATATATAACCATCATGAAGTAGGCCCTGAGATATTAACATTTCAACGTAAGCTACTTTTGGAAGATTTGGATACTTATTTGTTTCATCAAACATATTTCCAATTTCAAAAATTTCATTTTTATCGAATTTTTCAATGTCCTTAGAAATCTGCCCGATTAATTCTGCGCTTTTTAACCCAACTTCACGTACGGTGTATTCGTGTTCGTGAGGGTCAAGCCCATCAACAACAGTAATATCGATTACTATATTTTTAGTTTTAGAAAAAGGCGTCCATTTAGCTCCTTCTCCCCACATATCTATTACGCCTTCTTGAAAGCCCACTATATCGCCTATTGTAACAACAGCTACACCATCCAATACATTTACTACACCTTCTCCTAATTGAGCTACTTCTCCTGTAACTCCTGCAAAATAAGATGCATTGTTATTTACCCTATACCTTGGCTCGATTACATCTTTTACCGGAATGATTCTCTTTTTCTCGTTTGGCATGGCTAGATTAACTTTTATATCTTTTACATTGTGAATCTTTTTTAATTCATCAATTAGCCATTTTTCATCGATTGAGAGTTTGTTTGAATTAATGTCGTTCTTATCACTTAATTCAATATGATCAATCTTTATTTTTCTGAGTTCCAACTTCATTATTTCCTCCTTTTTATAGTGAAATTAGGTAATTCCTTCATAGCATTTTCTGCTAAATTGACATCTAATAGAATATAATCTTCTTCGTTATTGTAATCGGGTTTTCTATTGCCCATGGTTACATCATATTTTTCTATTGAGTTTTCTATAATAGATATGGATTCGTCTTTTTTTGAGTTATTATCACTTATTATAATGGTTCTAATAGGTGAAAATAACATTCTTATACTTGCTGGCAAAGGAGAGGTTTCAAGTGTATAATTTCTATGTATGTAGTCTCTAGTTTTAACTAAAACATCCCTAAAATCACCGTTTACGTTTATGGTATTTTCATAATTATTCATAATATGTTTGTTATTGGTAATTATGATATACATTGTTTTCCTTTCTAATCTAATAGTATTATTGAGAGTTTAATACTAGAAAATTCCTATTCCCATTACAAATATTATTACAAGCGCAATTGGTATAAGTAACATTACGATAGGTTTCCAAATACTAGAAACCGTAATTTTTGTCGCACCGGTATTTAAATCTTCTTGAAATCCCGTGAATTTCCATTTAAATACTGTGTAAAAAGCGAGTACTAGTGCCCCGAGCGGCATCATAATATTTCCAGAAAGATAATCTGCAAAATCAAATATGTTTTTACCAATTATGGTTACATCACTCCATGGGCCTTTCGCTAATACAGAAGGTATTGCAAAGATAAAGATTGCAAAAAGTGATATCCAAACAGATTGTGCACGAGTTTTCTTTCCTAATTCAGAGACCGTAATAGAAATGGGTTCAAGATATCCAAGTCCAGATGAAAGCGCTGCAAATAGAATTAATAAAAAGAATATTGAACCAAATAGCGCGCCAAACGGAATTTGAGCAAACAAGTTAGACATGGTTATAAATAGAAGTTTGCTCCCACTATCAACTTCAAGACCCAATGCAAAGATTGCTGGGAATATAACTAAACCAGCAATAAGTGCTGCTAACAAGTCAAAACCAACAACAGAAAGGCCATCGACTGGTATATCGCTATCTTTTTTCAAATAAGAACCATAAATAAAGGCACCACCACTGGCTATACCAATGGAGAAGAATGCTTGTCCTAATGCGGTTAGCATGACATCAAAATTTATTTTTGAAAAATCAACGCTTAGATACCATTTTAAACCTTTCATTGATCCAGGTAATGTTAGTGATCTTATAGCCAAAAGAACCAGCATAATAAATAGGGCAGGCATCATAAATTTACATGCTTTTTCAAGACCACTATTTAATCCTTTAGCAGATATCAAACCAACAATTATCATACCGATAGCGGTATACATTGTTAGTTGCCAAGGATTTGCCATCAAGTCATTAAAAATTTTCATATACGCTTCAGGATTATTTCCGAGGTTTAATCCACCGGTTACCATTTTAATTAGATAAGCAATAACCCATCCCATTATTTGAAAATAATACGTTAAAATTATAAATGCTGCGAGTACTCCTAGCCATCCAAAAGAAACCCAAGGGCTCCCTTTTTTAGTAAGGTTTCTCATTCCTTGTACTGGATTAGATTGAGTTTTTCGTCCAAGCGCAACTTCCATGTAGAATAGAGGTACGCCTATCAGAATGCAAATTAAGATATAAACCAGTACGAATGCACCACCACCATTTTTTCCCACTAAATATGGGAATCTCCAGATATTGCCTAATCCTATTGAAAAACCCGCTGCGGCCATTATATAACCGAAACGGCTTCCCCATTTACCTCTAGAAGCCATCTTACCTCCTTTACTATATTATAAAACTTTATTAATACAATTTCAATAAAACTTCACAATTAAAGTTACACAAAAGTAAAAAAAGCGAATAATGTGCTATTATGTGTAAATTTATTAATTATTTTTTTTGTTGCATAATAAGACACTATGAAGAATCAAAACACTTTTAAATAGGAGGTTTATTTAATTTGATAATAATTATCATTTAATTATTTTTGTTCATGTTCCCCTTGATGTAGATTAACAATAAATGTTTAAGTATATTTTTAAATATTAAAAAACACTTTCATATGTTAATTTGAAAGTGTCAATTATAATAAAATTACTTAAGTAATTTTTCTATTGTTTCATCAGATATCAGTGATTTTTCGTGAATATAGTTTTCTATTGTTCCCGTATCGGAAGCTTTTGTAAATTCAGGATCTATTGGAATCTTATCAAGCATATCTATATTGTATTTCTTTAGCGTGTTCTCCAGACCACTTGTTCCAAATATATTATATTTTTTGTTGTTATCTGGACATTCAAAATAACTCATATTTTCAATTATTCCATATAGATTCATCTTCATTTTTTCAGCCATGGCGATACTTTTTTTCACGATTAACTGTACCAAGTCTTGCGGTGACGAAACTACGACAAAACCATCCATTGGGAAGTCTTGCATTAGTGTTAAAGGTACATCCCCAGTTCCTGGTGGCATATCTATTAATAAAACATCTAGATTTCCCCAAGCAGTTTCAGTAAAGAATTGTTTAATTGATTGATTGATAAGTGGACTTCGCCATATTACCGCCTCATTTTCATCATCTATGAGTAAATTAATGCTTACTACTCTTATACCAGTAGCAGTTTCAACCGGCATAATACCATCTTCGGTTGCAAAGCTTCTAAGACCGTTTATTCCAAAGAGTTTTGGCTGAGATGGGCCTGTTATATCTGCATCTAAAACACCTACAGAATATCCTCTTTTTCTTATTTCTGATGCAAGTACGGCACATACACTACTTTTACCCACACCACCTTTACCGCTCATTACAGCAATAACCTTATTTACTTTTGAAGCTTTATTTGCTCTAAGTTTAATATCTTTTTTATCTATAGTTGGTAAATCAAAACCCATATTTCCTCCTTATGTGATTATAGTATATAATATTATTAGGTATAATGAAAGTTAAAGAGGTAAATTATTATGGATAAAGTAGAAATATTTACAGATGGTGCTTGTAGAGGAAACCAAGCCGATAATAACTCTGGTGGTTACGGCGCAGTGCTACTTTATAAAGAACATAAAAAAGAAATATATGGAGGATCTAAGAATACAACCAATAATGTTATGGAACTTAAAGGTATGATTGAAGGGCTTAAGGCGCTTACTAGATATGATTTGGATGTTGAAATATATGCTGATAGTGCCTATATAATAAACTGCTTTAAAGAGAAGTGGTATATAAAATGGGAACAAAACGGTTGGCGAAATTCTGCGAAAAAGCCTGTAGAGAATATAGAGGAGTGGAAGGAGCTTCTAGCACTTGTCAGAAAGTGCAATAGCATATCATTTCATAAGATAAAAGGGCATTTAAAAGAAGACAGCAAAGACTATAATAAGTGGTATGAAAAGTTTTGTAATACAGAGTATAAACTGAGTAAAGTTGATTATAATAGACTTATTAGGTATAATAATTTGGCAGATGAATTGGCAAATAAAGGAGCTGATAAATATGATATCGAATAATTTAAAGAATTTATTTTTTCATTCCTTATGGTATGCATTATTGTTATTCGTGTTTTTAAATGGGTACATTAATTATATACTACTGTATTTAAAAGATTGGACTCTTTTATATTTTGTAGTAGTACTTGTTACGTTGTTATATAGCACCATTATCTTTGTGATTTTTATTAAGCCTACTGGTAGAGTTTTGACGGACGTTACATCAAATGGTAGCCTTATATCATTAAATATAGTTGCGCTCACAGGGTCAATTCTTTTGATGATTATGGGTAGGTTAACGATGGAAGTCGTTGCGGCAATTTTTTTTGGTTCTATTGCACAATTAATTATATTGTTGTTGGTTTTGTCTTTAAAGGAAAAATAGGAGGAATTATGTTAAAAGAGTTTAAGGAGTTTTTAAAAAGAGGAAATGTATTAGCTTTTGCTGTAGGTGTTATTATAGCTGGAGCATTTGGGCTTATTGTTAAAAGTTTGGTTGAGGATATTATAATGCCAATCGTTGGTAAAGTACTAGGGGGAGTTAGTTTTGCAGAATTATTCATCTCTTTAGATGGTGTATCATATCCTAACTTAGCTGCAGCGGAAAAAGCTGGGGCCGCAGTAATGAGATATGGTGTTTTCATTAACACAATCGTTAACTTTATCATTATCGCATTTGTCGTATTCTTAATTGTGAAAATGGCTAGTAAACTTGAGAAAAAGCCGGAAGAAGTTACTACCAAGGCTTGTAAGTCATGTACACTTGATATTCCTTTAGCTGCAACAAAGTGTCCACATTGTACTTCAGAGCAATAAAATGAATATCAAAATTGTCTCACCAGATATATCATGTGCAGCTTGTGTTGCTAGAGTTGAGAAGGTTCTGTCCAAAAAAGAGGGTGTTAACTCAGTAAGTGTCAATTTGTTATTAAAAGAGATAAGCGTGGAATATGATGAGAAGATTATAGGCGAAGAAGATATCATAAGTTCACTAGATAAAATTGGCTTTCGATCGAATACCACAAAAGCTATTTCTATCGACATAACAGGCATGGAATGTGCAGCGTGTTCTACAAGACTTGACAAGGTGTTAAATAAAAATGAGTCAATTAAAGAAGCGAGTGTAAATCTGCTTACGAATAAAGCTTCGATAATATATTACGTTGGTAAGATAGATTACAATGGAATCGTTAAAATAATAAACTCTATAGGCTTTGGGGTCTTAGAAAAAGAAGCAAAAGAAAAAAGGGATGATTCCCTTTTTATTGCTATTATATTTACTGCATTACTAATGATAGTGTCTATGGGGTCCATGGTTGGTCTCGATTTAATTACACCTCTTGGAGAAGTGAATTATACACTACTACAGTTTTTGTTAGTAGCTCCTGTCATGTACATTGGCAGAGATTTTTATATTAAGGGTTTTAAAAATCTGTTTATGTTAGATCCAAATATGGATTCACTAGTAGCCGTTGGTACTACTAGCGCATTTCTATTTAGTGTATATAGTTTTGTGCTTATTGTTAATGGAGATACTTCTCAGGTTCATAATTTATATATTGAGAGTGTTGGTACTATTATAACTCTTGTTAAAGTGGGTAAAGCACTTGAGAACAGAGCAAAGAATAAGACGACAGGTGCTATCAAAAAACTAATGGATTTATCCCCAAAAAAGGCAACGAGAATGAAAGGGCTTGCGCTTGAAGAAATCGGTGTTGAATTCATCAAAGCAGGGGATCGGTTGTTAGTAAGACCTGGTGATAGCATACCAGTGGACTCTAAGATACTAAAGGGCACTGCTCATATTGATGAATCCTCTCTTACAGGAGAATCCGTTGCCGTTAAGAAAACGATAGGCGACTATGTATACTCAGGGACAGTTAATACGAATGGTTCTTTAGAAGTAGAGGCTGTTAATGTTGGCGAAGAGATGCTCATATCTAAGATTATAAAATTGGTATGGAAAGCTCAGGAGAGAAAAGCGCCTATTGCAAGAATTGCTGATAAAATATCTGGCGTATTTGTTCCTATAGTAATACTTATTGCACTTGTTGCAGCAGCGATATGGTATTTTGCAAAAGCGGATATCACGTTTAGTTTAGTGGTGTTTGTTTCCGTGCTTGTTATCGCGTGTCCATGTGCGCTCGGTCTTGCAACACCTACGGCTATTATGGTGGGAACAGGACGAGCCGCTAAAGAAGGGATACTTATAAAAGGTGGAGATTCGCTTGAGAGAGCACATGAAATTGATACCCTAGTGCTCGACAAGACGGGCACAATAACGGAGGGTGTTAGTTCCATTAGAAATATTGTAATCGATGAGGTGTACGATAAAGAGTATATTATGAGTCTTGTGTCTTCCGTTGAACACTTGTCAAATCATCCCATTGCTAAAACAATATATAATGAGTATAACGCAACCCTTGAAGTTAAGGATTATACTGAACATGCAGGACTGGGAGTTCAAGGTTTCGTTGATGGCCACACTCTTAGAGTGGGGTCAAACAAAATGTTTGATATAGTTAGCGATTATACAGAAAATAGAATTCACATTGAACTGGATGGCGATGTTGTCGGTTACTTTGTAATTGAAGATAAAATCAAAGATAGCAGTTATCAAGCGATTGAAGATTTTCATAAATTAGGTTTAAAAGTTGTAATGCTTACAGGAGATAAGAGAGAAGTGGCTGATAAGCTTGCTAATGAGCTTACAATAGATAAAGTATATTCTGAACTTATGCCTGATGAAAAAGCGAATATTATCGAAGAAATTAAGACGGATAGTAACGTTGTTGCCATGGTTGGAGATGGTATAAATGACTCTCCAGCATTAGCGGTGTCTGACGTATCTGTTGCGATGGGTAGTGGAACAGATATTGCCATTGATAGCGCTGATATCGTTCTTGTTAATGGGGATTTGAATAAATTAAAAGATGCTATCAAGATAAGTAGAGCTGTTATTGTAAATATAAAACAGAACTTATTTTGGGCGTTTTTCTACAATGTTATTGGTATTCCAATTGCTGCTGGAGTACTCTATATATTTGGAGGACCGCTTTTAAATCCAATGATAGCAGCATTAGCTATGAGTTTTAGCAGTGTTAGTGTTGTAGTCAATGCGCTTAGATTAAGGAGTAAAAAAATATGAAAAAAAAGATAAAAGTTGATTCAATTATGTGTATGGGTTGTGTCAAAAACATAGATAAATTATCTAGAGCATATGAAGGGGTTAATGATGTAAGCATCGAGCTCGATACCAAGATAGTAACACTTGATGTAGAGGATGGCTTTAGCGAAGAAAAATATCTTGAAATGTTAGAAGAAGCAGGGTACTAATAATGAATAATCAAAAATAGGTTCTAAAGAAAGAACCTATTTTTTTATAAAAAGTAAGCTAAGTTTACTTGATATCTAGTATGATAAAACCAGTTTCACTCTCGTTTCCAAGGATTTCTATTTTATCACCAACTTTGACAAACGCTATATCTGGACCGAGTTCTTTTACAGAACCGATATAAACTTTATTATCTTCTTTCGCTTTTAGATAATACATTGTATAACCTTCATAGGTTATTTTTTCTTTTTCCATTATCGTAATCTTTTTCGAAATAGAACTATCGCTTATAAGATTGTCTGTATTATCAAGTTTTAAGTATTTTTTCACAACTTCATTAACACTGCTTCCGATAAAGACATTATTAAACTGTTTTGCATCAACTAGTGCAAACAGTTTAGCAGTTCTAGAGTTGTCTTTAAGTCCTATAAAGTACACCGGTTTATTGTTTAAGTTTAAAATGACAGGGAATGTAGGAGTATAGTTTTTCTCCTGCACTTTACCCTTTGCGCTCTGCATTGCCGCAACCTCTGTTGCTGATGGTAGCGCGTAAAATTTCGTTTCCTTCGTTCTTAAGTTTACAAAGTAAAAACCAAGGTTGGATTCGTCACTTCTAACAGATGTCACACCGGTTGTAAGATATATATCATTTCCAATAGAAATGTAATTATAACCATCTGTTGTTTTTGTTACATTCTTTTGACCAAACACGGAGTTGAAAAATCCATTTTTATATTCGCCATAATAATCTAATTGATTTATTATTAGTTCCGATGGATACACTCTATCAACCCATTTTGGGACTTCGCCAACACTGTATTTCTTGGATTCCCCTGTATTGGCATTTGTAATAATTACCGCTTTGACATCGGTTCCCCTGAAGAAACCAATTTTTTTCGTAAGTACAGGTGTTACATAATATGCGTTATAGCTATCATCTAGTTCAAAGTTTGTAGCACCTAACATATCAAATGGATAGTCAAATCTAATTTTTCTTCTTACATTTCTCATAAGATAATCGCTGTTTGAGTACATAAGCGGTTTTTCAAGTTTTTTTACATTAGCTTCTTGAGTGGCCATATCCACGTATACATAATTTGGTATACCATTCTGAAAATTATAAATATATTTCACTAAGTCCGAGTATTTGAGAGGTGACACCCTAAGTGGTTTTCCATCAATATTTATCTGCGCATAGTTTTCATCAATCTCAAACTGACTGACGAGGTCTGTCATAACGCCCATTTGTTTTGAACCAAGTATGGATGCGGTCTCTCTATCGACTATAGGTATTTGATCCAGCGTTATCTTGGTTACTTCTTTTTCGAATACACCGCCTTCTACATCAATTAGTTTTGAATACCTTTTTGCATGTAAGATTGGCGACGCAAAAAAGGAGAGCACGATTGGTATTATGACAGATAGCACAAGAATGAAAATTGACGTTACAAACACTTTCTTTGTTCTAAATCCACCAAAAATTATATTTGCAATGGTAAACATAATGGTTAGGTAGAATAGGAACGAATAAAACTCAGCACTCATAGGATTTATGGCAGGTAAACTTGTAAAAAAGTAACCAAAGCCTAGTAAAAGAGTAACTATGATTGTGGCAATTGGATTTGACTTCAATTTGCTATTTGCTTTGCTGTGAAGTTTGGAAATCAGTTCATTGATCATTTGCTTTAAATTAATATTCATTTTTCCCTCCCAAAGTAATTATACCATTAGTTGGTTCTTATGGCATCAATAGCAGAGAGTTTCGTTGCTCTTCTTGCTGGCATATAACCAGATATGAGGCCAATTATGATCGAAAACACAAGTGACATGATAACTAGCCATAGTGGAATAACCGATATTTTAAACGCGTCACCGGCATTAAACTGAGATGCGAGTACAGTATTTAAAATTCCTGACACCCCAAAGCTTAGAGCAACGCCGACAATACCACCCAGTAGACCAATCATAGCAGACTCTATTAAGAACATCTCCCTTATATCAGCTACGGACGCACCAATAACCTTCATAACCCCAATTTCTTTTGTCCTCTCATATATACTCATAACCATAGTATTTGTAATTCCTATCGCAGCAACGATTAATGATATTGATCCAATACCGGCTAGCACAGCCTGTACTACACTCAGCGATTCGCTAAACGATTTGGCAAAGTCTACCATACTAAAATTTGTATAATTCATCTTATTGAGCTCTTCTTGGACTTTTTCTACATTTTTAACATCATCAATAATTACTGTGATACTAGAATAACCATTTTGCTTTTCTTTATCATCAGCATACATTTTATTCAATCTTTTCACTTCATTTATGTCCATGTACGTAGTAGGATTTTGGTCAAACGATACAGACTTGTAAATACCAGATAGTTTTAAATTTACATCTTTATCTTTATCTACAACATATAAGAAAATCTTTGATTTGAATGGATCGATTGCATCTGCTTCTTCATTGGTTAGTTGCTCGCCGTTTTCTTTTAAATCATTGGTAAAGCTGCTGGCAAGAAGTATTGTTAGTTTTTGATTGTCTTTGTATACTTTTCCTTTGGTTATTTCTACTTCGGCCTCTCTAAAATAATTGGGATCAATACCAACTATATTTGCGCCACCAGCATAGTTATCCAGTTGAATCGATGCTCTAAACGACAGGTTAATTTTAGGATATACCTTTTTAACATGTTGTATTGCACTAATTTTTTTAATATTTTCTTCCGTGAGCATTACATCTTTGTTAGACTCTTTTGATTCTTTTGGAAAGACAAATATTTCTTTCAGACTACCGGCATCTGCAACGATTTGTTCTTGTTGAAGTTTCATGCCAAGACCCAGTGATATCATAATAATGATGGAAGCAGCGCCGATAACAACACCGAGGACCGTAAGCATTGTTCTCAGTTTTCTGCGCCATAAATTCCGAAATGACATTACTATTAAGTCTAGTTTACTCATTTAATTCGAGCTCCTTATTTTTTTTATTCTTTTTCCTATTTTTTATTCCTCTGTATATCAGGTATAAAACTACCAGTACAACAGCGCCTATAAGATATGGCATGTAATTTGCTTGCGTTTTTTCTTCTTCTGGAGTAACCACTTTTTCCACTATATTTAGTTTGAACTCTTTTGTCTGTTCGTGTGTTTTTTTCCACTCGTCTTCAAATACGATATTTACTTTTCCTTTGAGTTCCCCAACTTTGTCTGAAGAGAGTTTAAAATCAACATATTCCGTTTCACCCTGTTCGATTTTACCAATCCTTATGTCGTTTTCATATGATTTTCCTTCTGAAACAAGTTTTAATTTTACATTTTCAATCGTTGATTTTGATTCATTAAAAAGTCGTAACTGAACATTGAACTCTTCGCCTTCTGGCACTTTATCAGGGACGGTTATTTCACTGATATCTAGTTTTTTTGTAACAGATACTGGTACGGAAATGGTATGTATTTGTTCATATTCTGTTCCATTAACATCTTGGTAAGAGAATTTGATAGGGATTTCATGAACGCCTGACGCAATATTTGGACTTATATATATCGGTATCTTGAGTTCTTCATTTTCCTCTAAATATATTTTTTCTATATAAAACGTATCGGAACTGCCATATGTAGTGATCTCTCTTTTTTCCTTACTTTCCTTGTTTTGCGATGCATTAAAAACGATACTTAGGTTCCTTATCGCATAGTCATCACTGGTGTTTTTTAAATTTAATATTAGCGTGTTTTTTTCACCAGCAACAGGATTTTCCTTTTCAAAGCTGTAGCTTTCAATCATAATCTTTGGCGTATAAGCATAAGCGGCACCTATACTTACAACAAAAATCAACAATATGGATAGAATAATTTTTCTTTTCATTATTTACACCTCATTTTCCTCAATTTTTTCTATTTTACCATCCCTCATATGTATGGTTATGTCCGCAAAACTTGTTATTTCCTCGTCGTGTGTAACAATTATTAACGTTTGTTTTTTTTCTTTCGCAAGGCCAGTAATTATTTCCATTACCTCTTCACTGGTTTTGGTATCTAAATTTCCTGTGGGTTCATCAGCAAAGATTATTTTGGGGTTTCCAACAAATGCTCTAGCGATACTAACTCTTTGTTGTTGACCACCGCTTAGTTCATTTGGCTTGTGATTCATTCGATCTTCTAGACCAACACTTTTTAGTGCCTTGTAGGCCATTTCCATTCTATTTTTTTTGCTTACCCCCTTAAACGTCAGCCCTAATGATACATTTTCGCTAGCGCTTAGTGTGGGAATTAAATTGTAGGACTGAAATACAAAGCCAATGTTTAAGCGTCGAAATGTTGTTATATCATCTTCGTTTAATTCGCTTGTCACGATGTTTCCAATTTTAATACTTCCTTTTGTCGGTTTCTCTAGACCCGCAATTAAGTTTAATAGAGTTGTCTTTCCAGAACCACTCTTACCAAGTATGCAAATTATCTTTCCCTTTGAGACAGAAAGACTCAAATCATCTATGGCGCGAATAATTTCATCGCCCATAACAAATAATTTGGTTAAATTTTTAATTTCTATGTAATTATCCAAAGCACCCCCTGTTATTGTATTAATACAATAATACAATAACATTATATTTATTTTTCGTCAAGTATCAGTGCATAGAAGTTTTATAACAATTATTTTTGCACAAATGTTCAAAATTAGTTAATCGTATTTACTTATGTAAAACAATGCTGTATTTTTATTAGTAAGGAGGAATTCATGATTAATATATTTATGGGATTTGTTAATAAGTTTTTAGGTCAAGCACCTTTGTTAATGGGAACAATTGTTTTTCTTGGATACTTATTACTAAAGAAAAAATGGTATGATGCATTAGCTGGATTTATTAAAGCTTATGTA
>PDWI01007154.1_pt1 | contig 13696 bp, 10 predicted proteins | sample 1430891 | NCBI WGS metagenome assembly PDWI01 (sample SAMN01162508, study PRJNA174530) | Oral metagenome, whole genome shotgun sequencing project. | biome: Marine environment; feature: Marine mammal; material: Swab sample of the gingival sulcus; isolation source: swab sample of gingival sulcus...
GGCAATATTGCCAAAAAGTACTGCCAGACCGCCGTCGCTTGAATAACAGTTCTCAGCATTTCGAATGCATCCTTTTTCCCGGTCCAGATCAAGATTCTGATAGCGACTATCCTGGGAACCCATGACCAGATTAAGACCAGAGTTTCCTGGTGCTGCCTGGTAGAATTTTTCCATGGCCGTGTCATGGCTGGCACGAATCAGGTCGTAGCGATCCAGAATTTTCTGGAGTGTTGGGCTATCTGCCCGGCTTACTTTGGTGTCAAGAAGTCCTGCGCGGTCCAGTTCGCCAAGAATTCCGATAATTCCTCCGGCACGGTGTACGTCTTCGATATGGTAGTCGGCAGATGGTGAGACTTTACAGAGTACTGGCACCTTACGGGAGAGCATATCAATATCACTCATGGTAAAATCCACTTGTGCTTCCCGGGCGATGGCTAGTAGGTGAAGCACTGTATTCGTTGAGCCGCCCATCGCAATATCAAGAGACATTGCATTCATGAATGCCGCTTTGGTGGCGATCGCTCGAGGGAGTACCGAAGAGTCTTCATTGGTGTACCAGGCTTCGGCCATGGTGATGATTTGTTCTGCTCCCTGGGTGAAGAGTTTTTTTCTTTCTGCATGGGTGGCTACGATGGTGCCGTTGCCGGGAAGTGCGAGGCCCAGGGCCTCGTTAAGACAGTTCATTGAGTTGGCTGTAAACATCCCGGAGCAGCTGCCACAGGTTGGACAGGCGCAGCGTTCTACCTGCTCGACTTGTTCGTTGGAAACGGTTTTGTCAGCTCCAAGCACCATCGCGTCGACGAGGTCATATTTTTTATTTCCTTGTTTGCCGGCTTCCATTGGCCCTCCAGAGATGAAGATGGTTGGGATGTTGAGCCGCATTGCTGCCATCAGCATACCGGGGGTAATTTTGTCGCAGTTGGAAATACAAACCAGCGCATCTACGGTATGGGCATTGCACATATATTCGACGCTGTCGGCAATGAGATCCCGTGAAGGCAGGGAATAAAGCATTCCCGCGTGACCCATGGCAATACCATCATCAATGGCAATGGTATTGAATTCGGCGGCAAAATAGCCTTTACTTTCTATGATTTGTTTCACCTCCTGGCCGATTTCGTGAAGATGAACATGGCCTGGAACAAATTGAGTAAAGGAGTTAGCGATGCCGATGATTGGTTTGCCAAAATGGGTTTCTTTCATGCCGTTTGCCCGCCAGAGGCTTCTCGCTCCGGCCATTTTTCTTCCGATGGTTGTTGTTGCACTGCGTAATGGAATTGCCATGAGTTCACCTTTTTACAAAGAAATCTGGTTATAAATTATAGTCAGGTTGAAAGTTTTTGATGAAGAATTGAATATTGGTTTTTCCAATTCGTGGATCTAAACAGGAATAAAATGTAAGATTATTCACAATGCTTTTGAGAGGGCCCTAAAAAATTATTGAAATTTTTATAATTTTATAGACAATATACTATGAATACAAGAGCTATTGCACATATTTTCAGGAGGCTGCGATGAAAAAGACAGAAATTGATTATTGGATAACGGCTCTGCTGGAGTCGTATGAAAATGTATCCGATCTTAATATTACTGTGGGGAAGTCGCTTCAGGTTGAGGCCGCCGGGGTTCTTGCCCCTGTGACGGTGCAGCCACCTGTTGGAACGTTGACACCTTTTCAGGCTGAGGCCTTTGCGCTGGGGCTTATTGGGAATAATCGTCGTTTATTGCGTGATCTTGTAGAAAATGGTTCTTGTGACCTTTCGTATGCGTTGGGTGACAAGGCCCGGTTTCGGGTAAATATTTTTACCCAAAAAGGTCATTTTACGACGGTTTTGAGAAAGCTTGAAGCCGAAGTTCCCAGTATTGAAAAAATGAGATTTCCACCATCGTTTGAAAATATGTCCAATGAACTTAATGGCCTGATATTGTTTACCGGGGCTACAGGTACAGGAAAGACCACATCGCTTGCTGCTCTGTTGAATCGAGTTAATGAGACGAGGCGGGTTCATATTGTCACCCTTGAAGATCCAATAGAATTTGTTCATCCTCAATTGCAGGCAACTATTAACCAGCGAGAGCTGGGGAATGATTTCTCGACGTTTGCCGCTGGAATACGGGCTGCATTGCGTCAGGCTGCCAAGGTGCTTTTGGTTGGTGAGATGCGTGACAGGGAAAGTATGGAAGCTGGTTTGATTGCTGCGGAAACAGGGCATCTGGTTTTTTCGACCCTGCATACTATTGATGCCGGGCAGACCATTAACCGTATCCTGGGGATGTTTGATCAGGAAGAACGGCTTCATGTAAAACACCGTTTGATAGATTCCATTCGCTGGATTGTTGGACAGCGTTTGTTGCCCATGATTGGTGGTGGGCGTGTTGCGGCGATGGAGATTATGCGTACCAGCTTACGGGTTCAGGATTTGATACTTCATGGCGAGACTGATGAGAAAACCTTCTATAGTATTATTAAGGAGGGGAGGGCCTTGGGTATGCATACCTTTGATCAACATATTTTGGAGTTGTTTGCGAGCCAACTTATTACTGAGGAAACGGCACTTACCTATTGCTCGTCTCGAAGTGAAGTGCTTCGAGGGCTTGACAGAATTAAGGCAGCGCGTGGTGAGGCCACGTCTCAGTTGACGGGGCTTGCTATGGATATACCGGAAGAGGATTTTCCTTTTGGATACAAGATGGAGTAAAATGTTTTGTTCACCGCAGGTAACTTTAGTTTTGTGAGGGAGTTATGAATGTTTTTTGTCCGCATTGTTCCTGTCAATTACGCTTTGGTGAAAAGTTTAAAGAGAATTTGTTGCAATTAAAGCCAGGGCAGAAGGCCAAACTTAAATGTACAAAATGTGGTGAGATTTTTTTGTTGGATGTTGCGGCAGTCAAAAAAACCTCTCCGGCAGTGGAGTTAGTTAATTTGGCCGCTGAAGTGAAGCCTCCAGATCCCCCCGATGTGAGTTGGCTGGAAGATGGGCTCTTTAAAGACGCTGAGATTGTTGATGATGTCCCTCTGGCGATGATTCTTGTACCGGAGGAATGTGGTCGTGACGAGGTTGTCAAGGTTATGGCAGGGCTGGGGTATCGGGCTGAAGTGGCCCAGGATGGACGGTGGGCTATGGAAAAAATGGCTTTTGTTGACTATGCTGCGGTCATCCTCCATACCCGTTTTGAGCCGGGTGGTTTCCAGAATGGGGCTTTTTATCGTTATATTCAAAAGATGAACATGTCGAGGCGCCGTTATATCTTTTTTGCCATTATTGGCAAAGAGATGCATACCTTGTATGACCTTGAAGCTCTGGCATATTCGGCAAATCTTGTGGTTAATGATCGTGATGTCAAATATTTTGGAACAATTCTCCGTAAGGCGATTCCTGATTATGAGCATCTCTTTGGGCCGCTTATTGAAGAGTTGCGTATTTTGGGTAAGGCATGAGCGACGTGTTCTTATGAGTATAATGCCTGGATTATGAAGAAAATACTTTACAATGTTCGACAGAAATTGCTGCATCTTACTCGTTCGGTTCTGTTGAAAAAAGATGATTCACCTGAAAAAGATGCGAAAAGAGATTGTGCCGTTTCGTCAAGTCCTTTGCCGCCGGTAAAAGAAACGGCTGTTTTAACGAAAATACCGTCTGCGTCATCCCAAAAGAACAAAAAACACTCCCATTCTGATAAAAAAAAGACCTGGAGTCCTGATGATTTCAAAGTCGTGCCCCAGGAGGGGAGGGCTCGGTTTTATGATTTTGACCTGCCTGTTGTGGTGCTTCATGGCATTGCTGATGAAAAATTTAAATATTGTACACCTATTCAGGAAAAGGCCTTGCCCACAGTGCTTGCAGGTAATGATCTTGTGGGTAGGGCGAACACTGGAACGGGCAAGAGTGCGGTCTTTCTCATTGGAATTTTCAGTCGTCTGCTTGCCGCCCCTTCAGCAAAGAATGATTCTCCTCGGGCCTTGATCTTGGCTCCGACCAGGGAGTTGGTTGTTCAGATTGCAAAGGATGGGGAAAAACTTGGTCGTCATACCGGATTGTCTATCTTGGCGGTGTATGGTGGTGCAGATTATGAACAACAGATGGAATGTTTGCAGCAAGGGCAGGCTGATGTTGTGGTGGCTACCCCTGGACGTCTTTTAGATTTTCTAAACAAGAGGGTTCTCTCGTTTAAAGATATTGCGATGCTGGTGATTGATGAAGCTGATCGTATGCTTGATATGGGTTTTATCCCGGATATGCGTCGTATCATAGCCCGTGTTCCTGCGAAAGAGAAACGGCAGACCTTGTTGTTTTCGGCGACGGTTTCTGAAGATGTGAAACGGCTTGCTGCGCAATGGTGTGTGAAACCCTGCTATGTAGAAATGGAAGAAGAACAGGTTACTGTGGATGCCATTGAGCAGAAAACATATCTCGTTACTACTGAAGAAAAGTATACTGTCCTTTATAATTTGCTTAAAAAGCATTCTGATGAGCGGGTAATGATCTTTGCCAATATGAAGGCGGAGGTGCGTAAACTCAGTGAGCGTTTGAGTCATGACGGTATTGATTGCCTTTTGTTGTCTGGGGATGTGGCTCAGATGCAGCGGGAAAAGCGTTTGGAGAGGTTTCGACGTGGTCAGGTTAAGGTCCTGGTGGCAACAGATGTTGCTGGACGGGGTATCCATATTGAAGGAATTAGTTTTGTGGTTAATTATACCCTGCCCTTTGAGCCGGAAGACTATGTGCATCGTATTGGCAGAACAGGTAGGGCCGGTGCTGTCGGCACTTCGGTGAGTTTTGCCTGTGAAGAAGGCTCTTTTTATCTGCCGGCCATCGAAGAATATATTGAACGTTCTTTGCCGTGTTGTTCACCTGAAGAGGAGTTGTTGGTTCCGGTTCCCCCGTCTCCTGTAAAGAAACAGACCTCTTCAAAAAGACGGCGCCGTCGAAGGTCTTCACCACGATCTTCCGGACGGAAAAAGGCCCGGAACTCTTTTGAAAAAAAGCATAGCTAACAGGAGATGCTGCCGAGTAAAAAAATATTTCTCGTTCAAGAAGGTGTTGCTCTTCCTGGCAGGCTTGGGTATAGTGTAGATTTATATTTATTGAAGGCGTCGTCTTTTTTATTTTTTAAGGCGGCAAAATTATAACGTGGAAGGCTATTCGCCACACAACATTACTTGCGAGCATGGGCCGGGTGGGCTTATGCCGAATCGGATAATATGACTGAAGAATTGAAATCAACCCAGGGGAATGAAGAGCAGCTGAGTTTTGCTGAGCTTTTTGAGATGGAAGAGAACAGCACTGTTGTTGCTGTGGGCGATGTCGCCATTGGTACTATTATTGGTGCCGAAGATGATTTCTTCCTTGTCGATGTCGGTGACAAGGCTGAGAGCTATATCTCAAAAAGTGAATTCCGCCTTGAAGAGGGGCAGGAGGTCAATATTGGTGATACCTTTGAGGTTTTTGTGGAACGCCGTGAAGGTGAAGGTGGTCTGCTGCTTTCCCGTGAGAAGGCCATAGCGATCAAGGTATGGGAAGATATTGCCAAGATTCAGGAAGAGGATGGTACCATTGAAGGTCGCATCGAAAGCCGCGTCAAGGGTGGTATGTCTGTTGATATTGGTGTGCCTGCGTTCTTGCCGTATTCACAGATTGATCTTCGCCCGGTAAAAGATCTTGATGCTCTGATTGGTGATTCCTACGAATTTAAGATCCTCAAGTTCAACAAAAAACGTAATAACGTTGTTATTTCCCGTCGCGCTATTCTGGAAGAAGCCCGTAATAAGCTGCGTGAGGAAATGCGCTCTAAACTTGAAGAAGGACAGATCATCAGTGGCGCAATTACTAATATCACTGATTATGGCTTGTTCATTGATATGGGCGGTATGGACGGGCTTTGTCATATTACCGATCTTTCCTGGGGCCGTGTTTCTCATCCTTCTAAGATGTATAAGGTTGGGCAGGAAGTTGAGGTCAAGGTTCTCAAATACGATAAAGACAATGATCGGGTGTCCTTGGGTATCAAACAGTTGCGTGAAGATCCCTGGGCGACTGTTGTGGAACGTTATCCGGTTGATCAAAAGACCGAGGGCAAGGTTGTTTCTATTACCGACTATGGCGTTTTTGTTGAGTTAGAGGAAGGTGTTGAGGGGCTTATCCATGTCTCTGAGATGACCTGGTCTAAAAAGCCGCGTCATCCCTCTAAAATGGTCTCTGTCGGTGATGAGGTCGAGATCATGGTGCTTAATATCGAACCGACAAGCAAACGCATCTCTTTGGGAATGAAGCAGTTGCAGCAAAACCCATGGGATCTTGTTACCGAGAATTATCCTGTTGGTTCGGTTATTGAAGGGAAGATTAAGAATATTACAGATTTTGGTGTCTTTATTGGTATTGAGGAGGGCATTGATGGTCTGATTCATGTCTCTGATTTGAGCTGGACGGAGCGTATCAAGCATCCTTCTGAGAAATACGCCAAAGGTGAGGTTATTCAGGCCGTTGTCTTGAAGATTGATCGTGATAATGAGCGGTTTTCTTTGGGTGTGAAGCAACTGGTTCCTGATCCATGGCAGGCGGCTTATAATAATTATCCTTCGGGAACTGTTGTTGAAGGTGAGATTACCAATGTGACCGACTTTGGTGTTTTTGTGAAGCTTGAAGAAGGTATTGAAGGTCTTGTTCACGTTTCTGAGATCAGTAAGGATAAGGTCAAAACTCCGGTTGGCATGTACCAAGTTGGCGACACTTTGAAGGCTATTGTTATCAATGTCTCTGCGAAAGATCGGAAGATTGGTCTTTCGGTGAAGACCCTTGAAGGCGATGGCGAGGCGAAAGAGCTTGATTCTTATACCCAGGCTGAGAGTGCAGAGGATAATGCCCCATCTACCCTTGGCGATCTGCTCAAGGCAGCCCAGGAGAGTGGGAATTCTGGGCAGAACGAAAATTAGAGTTTTTGGTAAGAGAAAAGCCTGAAAGGTTTTTTCTTGGAAAAGGTTGTTTTGTGAGTATTAACTTGACGAAACAACCTTTTTTACAAGCAATATTCAAGCAGAGACGACGCTTGGCTGATGTATTCTGTTCAGGTTGTCGTCCGTGCCTATAAAAGACGAAAAAATGCTAAAGAAAGATATTGTTGATGAAGTAAGTAATGAACTCTCGATGCAGAAGCAGGATGTAACTCTGGCGGTTGAGGTGATTTTGGCGACGATGGCAAAGGCTCTTGAAGATGGCCGCCGCATTGAGTTGCGGGGTTTTGGCTCTTTTTCAGTTCGTCAGCGGAAACCGCGTCATACCAAAAATCCCAGAACTGGAAAAATGATGGATATTCCCCAGCGGAATACTCTTCATTTTACAATGAGTAAATCGCTCAAAGAGGCGTTGATTAAAGAAACGGCGTAATATCTCCTTTGCCTTCTCGAAGAATTTCAGGGGAGGTGCCGGTCAAATCAATGAGTGACGATGGGTCTGGGTATACCGGCCCCCCGTCTATGATGATATCCACCCTGTTGCCGATTGCGAGTTCGATTTCAAAGGGCTCGGTTGGCGGCGGGGTGTCTTTTTCTGCTGGCAGGCTGGTATTCACAATGGGGTTTCCCAGGAGGGCGATCAGCTGGCGGCAAATTTCGTTTTCTGTAACTCGTATACCTACGGTTTTTTGTTTGGTAACCATGACTTTTGGAACGAGCTTGGTTCCCGGTAATACAAAGGTGTAGGGGCCAGGAAGGGATTTTTTTAAGAGTCGATACGCAGTGTTTGAGACATGGGCATATTTTGCAATATGGGTCAGGTCTGAACATACGAAGGAAAACGGTTTGTTTTTTGGCCGGCTCTTTAGTTGTATCAGCCGTTTCACGGCTTTAGAGTTGAATATATCACAGCCGATTCCGTACCCGGTGTCGGTGGGATAACATATGATGGCGCCGCTTTGTAATTGTTCGACCACCTGTCTGATACGACGCTGTTGGGGGTTAAAGGGGTTGATTTCCAGTAGCATATTCAGTTCCTTTCATCGGTCAACGCTTGTGGCGTTGTCTTACGCTGTCTTTGTATTGTATATACAAAGACAGCTTCTTATTATGAAAATAATCGTGTAGCAGGTCGCATTGTTGTTGCGTGGAGCTTTTTTCATTGCGCCTGGTCTTTTTGTTTTTTTCTGCCCTGCTCCCATAAAGGAGGGACTATGTTACCAGATAATATTGAAACAGCATTAACTTTTGATGATCTTCTGCTGGTGCCTGCTGCCTCAGAAGTTTTACCCGGTGATGTCTCGCTTGCGACCCAGCTTACCAGTACCATTCGGTTAAACACGCCGCTGGTGAGTTCTGCGATGGATACGGTTACTGAACATCGCACTGCCATTGCGATGGCCAGGGAAGGTGGCCTTGGTATTATTCATAAAAATATGTCTGTTGAGCAGCAGGCTCTGGAAGTGGAAAAGGTGAAAAAGTCGGAGTCGGGTATGATTATAGACCCTATTACCGTCAATAAATACCAGTCTATCCGTGAAGTTCATGAAATTATGAGCGCGTATAAGGTCTCTGGTCTGCCGGTACTTGATGATGGTAAGTTGGTCGGTATTGTTACCAATCGTGATTTGCGTTTTGTTTCTGATACTGATCTGCGTGTTAACGATGTGATGACCTCGAAGAATTTAGTAACCGCGAAGGCCGGAATTAACCTGCAACATTCCAAGGCCCTGCTTCACGAGCACCGTATTGAAAAACTTCTCGTTGTTGATGATGACGGGAATCTTAAAGGGCTTATTACGATTAAGGATCTTGAAAAAATTAAAAAATATCCTTTTGCGGCCAAGGATGGTTTTGGCCGACTTCTGGTAGGCGCGGCTCTTGGTGTTGGTGAGAATATTGAAGAACATGCCGAAAAATTGGTAAATGCCGGTGTTGATGTGGTCGCTGTTGATTCGGCGCACGGGCATTCCCGAGGAGTTATTCGGGCTGTGGAGCAGGTACGTGCCGCCTTTCCTGAACTTCAGATTATTGCTGGAAATATTGCAACAGAAGAAGCTGCTGAGGCACTTATGAAGGCTGGAGCCAATGCGGTCAAGGTTGGTGTTGGGCCTGGTTCAATTTGTACGACCAGGGTTGTGGCAGGGGTTGGTGTCCCCCAAATGACCGCTATTAAAAACTGTGTCAAGGCAGGACGACGCCATGGTGTGCCGGTCATTGCCGATGGCGGTATTAAAAACTCTGGTGATTTAACTAAAGCTATTGGTGCTGGAGCTTCGACGGTCATGTTGGGCAGTCTCTTTGCGGGGACTGACGAAACTCCTGGAGAAACCTTCTTGTATCAGGGACGTACCTATAAGGGGTATCGAGGTATGGGCTCCTTAGGTGCGATGAGTGGTGGTAATGGCTCTGCAGATAGATATTTTCAGTCTGAGATAAGTGTTACGTCAAAGCTTGTTCCAGAAGGCATTGAAGGTAAGGTTCCCTATCGTGGTCCGATCACCAATGTTATTTATCAATTGCTTGGTGGTTTGCGTTCCGGTATGGGGTATGTAGGTGCTGCCACGATCAAAGATCTCCAGGAAAAAGCACAATTTGTGCGTATTTCTGCTGCGGGACTTCGTGAATCCCATGTTCATGATGTCATTATTACCAAAGAAGCTCCGAACTATCGAACAGCATAATTTGTTCTCTGACTTTACCAGGAAGGGTCATTATGAATATTTGTGAAGAGAAGATTGTTATTCTTGATTTTGGTTCCCAGACCACTCAGCTGATCGCACGCAGGATTCGGGAACATAAGGTATACAGTGAGATTCATCCCTTTTCCACTCCACTCGAGAAAATTCGTGATTTACAACCGTCGGGTATTATTTTGTCTGGAGGCCCCTGTTCAGTTTATGATGAGGATGCTCCTCATACCGATCCAGAAATTTTTAATCTAGGCGTTCCGGTTCTTGGGATCTGTTATGGCGCACAGCTCATGGTACAGCAATGTGGCGGTGTTGTGCAAAAGGCAGAGCAGCGTGAGTTTGGTAAGGCTGAACTGACCATAAAAGTTGCAGAAGGTCTTTTTGCTGGATTTGACAGTGGAAAAGAGGCTGGGCATCAGGTGTGGATGAGCCATGGAGATCGTATCGAGCAACTTCCTGAAGGTTTTCAGACTACCGCCACCAGTGCGCATTCTCCGTATGCGGCAATAAAACATGAGACGAAACCCTTTGTTGGGGTTCAGTTTCATCCTGAGGTGGTGCATACTCTCATTGGTGATGCGGTGTTGCAGAATTTCATTTTTGCTATGTGTGGTTGCAGTCCAAGCTGGACAATGAGTTCTTTTATTGCCGCCAATGTGGCTGCAATTCGGGAAAAGGTCAAAGAGAGTCGGGTCATCTGTGCCCTTTCTGGAGGTGTTGATTCCTCGGTGACTGCAGCTATTGTGCATCGTGCCATTGGTGATCAGTTGACCTGCATTTATGTAAATACTGGCCTGATGCGTTCTGGCGAGTCCCAGTCTATTTTGACCTTTTTTAAAGAGAAGACGAAACTCAATGTTATTGATGTTGACGCGACGGATTTCTTTCTTTCAGAACTTGCTGGGGTCGAGGATCCTGAGATAAAGCGGAAACGTATCGGGCTTGGCTTTATCAAGATCTTTGAAGAAGAGGCCAAAAAGATTGGCGAGGTGGCTTATCTGGCTCAAGGTACCTTGTACCCGGATGTTATTGAGTCAGTTTCTTTTCGAGGTGAAGTGCCGATCAAGTCGCATCATAATGTGGGAGGGCTGCCTGAGGTGATGCAGCTTGATCTCATTGAGCCTCTTCGGGAACTGTTTAAGGATGAGGTTCGTGAATTGGGGCTGGAACTGGGGCTTCCTGAAGAGGCTATCTACCGTCAGCCGTTTCCAGGGCCGGGGCTTGGGATTCGTATTTTGGGAGAGGTGACCAGAGAGCGTCTTGAGATGTTGCGTAAGGCCGATGTTATTGTTCTTGATGAGATGCGTAAACATGGTCTGTATCGAGAGGTATGGCAGTCATTTGCAGTCTTATTACCGATTCAGACCGTTGGTGTTATGGGTGATGGCCGTACCTATGAGCATGTTATTGCAGTACGTTCTGTGGATTCCAAGGACGCGATGACCGCTGATTGGTCTCGACTTCCGTATGAGGTTCTTGAAACTATTTCCAGTAGGATTATCAATGAGGTTCGAGGGGTTAATCGGGTGGTCTATGATATTAGCTCGAAGCCTCCGGCCACTATTGAATGGGAATAATGATGATAGAGGCTGCTCTTTCCAGAGTGGCCTCTGTTATGTGGTATTTGCAGGTTATTCTCTGGTAATGAAAAAATAGCCCTATGGCTTTGTGGAGTGGTGAGCATGTTGAAAACGGGGATTTATGTGGATGCGGAAAATATCAGGCTTTGTGGCGGATATGGAATGCGTTATGACGTGTTGGTTGATCTGGCAAATGCCGGTCAGTCCCATATGCTGCGGGCTAATTCCTATCTGGCCGAAGATTATGAACGTACCAAGAGTGACCCGGAATATCGTCAAAAACTTTATCGTTACCACGATGTGTTGCGGCAATGTGGTTTTAAGGTTATCAAGAAGCATGTGAAACATTTCGTCGATGACGAAGGTATTGTCACCACCAAGGCTAATGCCGATATGGATCTGGCCATTGATGCCTTGCTCCAGGCCCGAAACCTTGATCGGGTTATTTTACTCACCGGTGATGGTGATTTTATTCGGCTGGTTCTTGCCCTGCAAAACATGGGATGCCGGGTCGAGGTTATTGGCTTTCGTCATGTCAGTCATGAACTTAAAGAGGTTGCCGATAACTATCTTTCCGGTTTTTTGATTCCAGGGCTTTTGCCTATCCAGGTCGTTAAGGGAGAAGAGCGGCAGCGCGGTTTTCCGATCAACTATAACCCGGAACGGGGTTTTGGTTTTATGCGTTATTTTCGGCTCACTGCAGAAGGATTATTGGCTGAATCCGTCTTTTTTCACTGTTCAAAAGGTGTTGATATCATGGATACTCTTTTTCTTGATTCTTCAAATATCTTTGAGTTTACCATTGTCAGTAATCCTGAGAATGGCAGTAGAACAGAAGCCTGGGATATCCGGTTACTTGATGAATAGATTTTTGTAAGTTTGTTTCGTTGCAACAATGGCTGCTTCGTCCCTTCCACCTACTGATGCTGAACTTTTTGAAGCTTTGGAAGGCTGGTTTGCCAATGCTCGTTCCATGATTGTCGAGCCTCTTGGTAATGGCAATATCAACTGGACATATTTGGTTCGAGGAGCTTGCGGTAATTTCGTCTTACAGCGCATTAATCGTACGGTCTTTCCAGATCCTGAGCGACTCATTGAAAATTTTCATAAGATTCAAACCCATATTTTCAGGCATCACCGAGATTGTGATACCGGTTTTTTATGTCCAACTCTTCGAGAATGTCTTGACGGTGGTTTTTTCTTTCGTTCTTCTTCTCGTCAGTATTGGCGAGTCATGGATTATATTCCCCATGTTATGCCAACTCATCTGCATGGCACCGAGTTGGCCGCCGGGCTTGGCCAGGTATTGGGCCGTTTTCATCGCTTGACTCAAGATTTGGATCCACAAGAGTTGTGTGACCCTTTGCCCGGTTTTCATGTTGCTCCAGGCTATGTTCAAGCTTTTGATATCGCGCTTGGTAAAACAGATAGGGCTGAGTCAGAGGCACTTTTGTGGTGCGTTAGTTTTGTGGAAAAACATCGTCATCTTCTTGGTGTGCTTGAGAAGGCGGCCTCTTTGGGGCATCTTCAGCGGCGGGTTATTCATGGTGATCCCAAGCAGGATAATATTATTTACACCGTTGACGGAATGGCTTGCGGTTTGTTTGATTTTGATACTGCAGGACCGGGACTTTTGCATTATGATTTGGGAGACTGCCTGCGATCTATTGGAAACAGGGCCGGAGAGATGGCCGAGGATCTTGATCAAGTGTTTTTTTCCGTGCCGTATTTTGCGGCTTTCTGGCAGAGGTATTGTGCTGTAATGGCAGATATGCTCAGTTCTTCAGATGTAGAATATCTTTTCGATAGTATTTGTTGCCTGACTATGGAATTGGGCGTAAGGTTTTTAACTGATTATCTCGAAGGTGATATTTATTTTAAAACTTCGAGCAGTACCCAGAACCTGTGGCGGGCTATGGTGCAATTTCACCTGGTTTGCTCTGTATTGCAGCAGGAAAAAGAGATTCGTTTTTTGGCACATAAAGATTTTAGCTTCAATTTCTCATCAAAGTAAGAGCAAAAAGGCCATAAATGGTTGTGTAATTAGATGTCCCTGTAAAAAGATATTTTAAGCATTAAAACCTGGTGGTTTTTTTGTCAGCCTGACCGATGGTCTTACCTGTGAGCGAACCGCTCCCAAAGAGTTTATATTCAGTAGTCTTCCCGGCGCTCTTATGGGCCATGACTTTGGTATAGACCAGGGAAAAATGTTACGGGTTTCAATCAATTCCGTTAGCCTTGGTTGTATTACAAAAGGAACCCATGTGTTATATTTTCAAATAAAAGCGGAAGAGTAACAATGGATTTATTGAGACTGGAGTGATGCTTGCCCTGCAAAAGAGTCAGATCTTTGTAGAAGGTCCTTTACAATACGGGTTTTAATCCTGGTTTCGTTGGTTTTGTCAAAAAACAAGTCTTCTGCTATTTTTTTATTTTTTACATATATCAGTCTGGTGCAGGTCTTTTCAATCATC
>PDWI01007156.1_pt1 | contig 13692 bp, 10 predicted proteins | sample 1430891 | NCBI WGS metagenome assembly PDWI01 (sample SAMN01162508, study PRJNA174530) | Oral metagenome, whole genome shotgun sequencing project. | biome: Marine environment; feature: Marine mammal; material: Swab sample of the gingival sulcus; isolation source: swab sample of gingival sulcus...
AAACACAAGTGTTATTTCCGTTAAGGAGGAAAAATTAAAATGAAAAAACTGTTTATTATCTTTGCTATTCTTTGCCTGGCCGCTCCGGCTATGGCTGCTGACTGGAACTTTTACGGCAGTGCACGTATGGCTACCTGGAGTGTAGACATCGATCCGGATATCAACGGTGTTGACAGTGACAGAGACACCGTTTGGGAACAGCAGGGCAACAGCCGTATCGGCGCGACCGTCAAGTTCAACGACGAAATCGGTGGCGCTTTCGAGATGAACGACAGCTTCGGCAAACGTAAACTCTACGGTACCTATGACTTCGGCGCCGGTCAGCTTCTGCTTGGCCAGACCAACGCCCCCCACGCTTGGTTTCTCTCCAACAGCGTGTACGATGTTGACGGCGACCTGCTCGGCCGCGGTGAATTCTACGCCGGCCGTGAGGAAATGATCCAGTTGAAGTTCGGTGGGTTCAAAATTGCCTTCATCGAGCCCAGCACCGCAACCTCCAATGGTACCTCCGATATCGACACCACCCTGCCCAAAATCGAAGCCGGCTATGAATTCAAATCCGACATATTTTTTGTCAATGCTTTCGGTGGTTACAACTCTTTCACCGATGAAACAGCTGGTGACGACCATGATTACGACTCCTACGTATTCGGCGTTGGCGGCGGCGTGACCTTCGGTCCTGTTTTCGTCAAAGCCGGCGTCCACATGGGTCAGAACCTGGGTAACTACGGTGCCTACAATCCGTCCGGACTGAGTGACGAAGCCACCGTCGTCGGCGGTGATCTGAAAGACAGCGACGGCCTGGGCTACCTGGCAGTCCTCGGTTTCAACGCTTCCGACAGATTCATCATCGAAGCCGGTTACGGACACGAGCAGGCTGAAATCGACGGCGCCGATGATGAAGATGCTGTCGATCAGTACTATCTGAATTGCACCATCAACATCACCCCGGGTTTCTTCGTGGTTCCCGAAGTTGGAATGATCGTTGAGGATCCCGCTGGCCCCGGCGCCGAACCGGACGCTCTTTACTTTGGTGCCAAATGGCAGATCAACTTCTAATTCGAGCGATTTCATCGCCTGATTAGCAAATAGAAATAAAAAACCCGGAGCGTTTGCCCCGGGTTTTTTATTTCTATATTCAACGCGGTCGCCCTAATTTATCTTGGGTGTTACCGCAGGCTATGCTTGATATTCCGATGATAAAAAATCGTATAACGCAGATATCGGGAAAATTGGCCAGTTCTGGCTGGGCACGAATCAACAGATGGAAGGGCTACACCATGGCAATACGGTAAAGCCTCGCAAAAGCCAGAGACAGTTAGACGGAAACTCTCGTTCCTTTGCTGGATCAAGGTTGTTATCGTGACGAGTCGTCATTGCAGGGAGGGCAAAGCGTTTTACAAAGCAGGCACCCCCTCAAGGGATGCAGATTGCCCCGGAAAGCAATTTCGGGGGAAAAGATGCAACGGGGGTAAAACGCCGAGCCAAACCGTGGCGCCCGTGCCTCTGGGGGAGAGCGCCGGCGTAGGGGAAGATCAATATCAATCAACCATCCAGATCAAAGGCGATCAGGTTGGAAATCGAATCGGTAAAAATGATGGCGCCTTCCTTGGTCACCACGGCGATGACCAGTTCGTCCTTACCGTCGCTATCGAAATCGCCGACAACAAAGTCGCTAGCCCGGCCACCGAAGGTCTGCGTGCTCCACTGGGTAACCATCCCCAATCCGTCCCAGGTCATGGATTCGATTCGGGCTTTGGTAAAAAGTCTAAAATTTTTGAGCATGCTCTTGGCCAGTTCTTCGTGCCGCGCCACCAGGATTTCGGTTTTTCCATCCCTGTCAATATCCACGGTCCGAACTCTCAACGGAAAAAACTGCGAGTTTTCCTGCCCCGGATCGGTTTTGGGAAGTTTGAATGAAATCGCATTGCCGCCTGATCGCTCGCCGTCTTCCCATATCATTTTACTTGCAGCGTTATAAATCCGCAAGCGATCCCAATTCGAATAGGCTGCAATCAGATTTTGTCCGGTTTGCATGATATCTCCATATACGACCCCCAGGGCATTGGCCTTGCGGCCCTTGAGGAGCTGCGCGACTGGCACGATACGCCCACCTTGCCAGCTCATTTCCTGGATGGCGCCGAAAAAAATCGATTCATCGTTCATGCGCTGACGTTGTCCCAGCAGAAGGGCTCCCCTTGCGTTGGGTCGGACGACCCGATAAAACCAGTTCTGACCGTCGGTCAAGGTTTTGTACCCACTGCCGTCAAATTCCATAACAAAGGAGTTCACCGACGTCCGGTTGGGCCCCAGACGGTTCACATAAATTTCAGGGATTCCATTGCCGTTGATATCGGCGGCGTCAGCACTGATGAATGTACTGTTTCGCGTTTTGGAGATCTCTGCCGATTTGACCATACGACCGTTGGCCATGGTATAAACCGCCGCCTGCTTGGCGGAAACGACAATCACATCCAGTTGGCCGTCATTGTTCACATCGGCAATGTCCAATCCGGTGATCAGCATTTTGAAATTGCGGCTTTTCCAGAACGTGGGCGCATTGCGGCCGTTGACGACGGTGCGCGTGGCCACCTTGAAAGCCGGATTGGGAGACTGATTGGGTTGTTCGACGACCGGAACCCGGGTTTCGTTTTGCACACCGCCCTCCAGCAGCTTTTCCGGATGCATACGCGGGTCGTGAGCCGGCGCTGCCGGTTGTGCCTGGGCGGCCGGAACCGAGGTGGTTGCCGATCGTACGGCCACACCACGGCCGAAGACCGTGGCATTGATATTGGTAGCAAATTGATTGACCTGGGGAATCACCTCGCCCATTCCGCGGGTCTGCACGAAAAACGGTAGCGGCTCCTGCTGCCCGCTGACATCCAACATGTTGGCATCAATGCTGACACTCTCGCCGAACACGGTCAGACTGCCGGAAAGCACATAATCGGCCTGAAGCTTTCCGCCAATCAACAATGCCCGACTTTCTCCTTCGAAGCCGTCCGCAGCCATAAGGGCCGCCCGGGTCTCATTTTCATTGATCACCTCGACCTTGTCTGGCCAGGCCAGCCTGGAACCGAGCATGTCCATGATCCCTTCCTGTAGAAAAGTCAGGTCTTTTTCGGCATTCATGTCAAATGGCAAAATGGCTACGCGGTATGGGGCCGCGTGGGCGGTGCATATGGCGCCGAAAATAATAAATCCAACCAAAAGTATCCAGTGGCGTTTTATATTTACTTTAGTTTTCAATGGTTTCTCCTGTTTTCGACAGTCCTGGTAAGTCAAGGCATTTATATTGATCGTTCTGTTTCAACCTAACTTTTTCCGAAGTATCTCATTAACCACCTTCGGATTGGCCTTACCCTGGGTCTGTTTCATCACCTGTCCCACAAAAAAGCCCATGAGCTTTTTCTGGCCGCTGCGGTATCGCTTCACCTCATCGGGATGATCGGCCATGAGAGCCTCCACGATGGGATCAATGGCCGAAGTATCCGAGACCTGAACCAAGCCCTGTTCTTCTACAATAACCTTCGCCGGTTTACCGCTGTCGGCCATGGCTTCGAACACCGTTTTGGCAATTTTACCGGAGATCACATCCTTGTCCAGCAGCTTGAGCAATGCTGCCAGATTTTCGGGTGATACCGGCAGGTTTTCGATACCGATCCCCCGGGCGTTGAGCAGGGCCAGCAGGTCACCCATGATCCAGTTGGCCACCGTTTTGGGTTGATCGAAACAGGCCAGGCAAGCCTCGAAATAGTCAGCCAGCTCCCGGCTGCCGGTCAATACCTGCGCATCGTCCGCCGGCAGGCCGAAATCATTCATGTAACGCGCTTTGCGCTGGGCGGGAAGCTCCGGCATCTGCGAGCGCATCTTTTGAACCCACGCGTCGTCGATCACCAGGGGCAACAGATCCGGATCGGGAAAATAGCGGTAGTCATGGGCGTCTTCCTTACCACGCATGGACACGGTCCGGGCTTTATCCGGCTGCCACAGGCGCGTTTCTTGGACCACCTCTCCGCCGTCCGCCAGGACTTCCCGCTGGCGGGCGATTTCATAGTACAGCGCTTTTTCGACATTCTTGAAGGAGTTGAGATTTTTCACCTCGGTGCGGGTACCAAAGACCGTGGAGCCCCTGGGCATGATCGATACGTTGGCATCGCAGCGGAAGCTGCCCTCTTCCATATTGCCATCGCTGATATCCAAGTATCGTAAAATGGCCCGCAATTGACGGAGATAGATACCGGCCGCCTCCGGGCTGCGGATGTCGGGCTCGCTGACGATTTCCATCAAAGGCACACCGGTACGATTCAGATCGACCCGGCTGATCGGCCGGTCCGGATCATGGATCAGCTTTCCGGCGTCTTCTTCCATATGGATACGCGTAATGCCGATACGCAGGGCCTGGCCGGCAACATCGATATCCAAGTGGCCGCCAAGGGCAATGGGCAGTTCGTACTGGGAAATCTGATATCCTTTGGGCAGGTCTGGATAAAAATAGTTCTTGCGTGCAAAACGGCTTTCCGGCTGAACAGTGCAATTTGTCGCCAGCGCCATTTTGATGGTGTAGTCGACCACCTTTTTGTTGAGCACCGGCAACACCCCGGGCATACCCAGGCATACCGGGCAGGTGTGAGTGTTTGGCGGCGCGCCGAAACGGGTGGAACAACTGCAGAATATTTTGGTTTCCGTTTTTAATTGGGCGTGAACTTCCAGGCCGATGACGGGTGTAAATTCCATGGGTTGTCTCGGATATCTTTTCTTTTATACGTTGATTTTTCATTGCATCCCAAAAGCGAATTGGATGCGAATCTACGACCATTGACAGCGCATCACTTAGGTCGCGTCCATCCGGAAATGGCCAATTTGCCTGTTTCTGTACAAACACTAGGTACCACCAACCACAAGGATTGTAAAGATCGGGTTGACGGGCTTTCGGGGCAGGTGGGCCACCCGGAAAAGGGTTAACAGATTTCATTTCCATAACGATCGCCAACGAAACAATAACGCCAAAATCCAAATCCGTTGAAGGCCTGGTCATGGTGCTGACGGCAAAACATCCGGAAACACATGGTCGCTTTCCGAATGTGGGCTGTAAGGAGCATAAAGGCAAGATTACCAGCGACCTGGGGAGAGGAACGACCTTCGAAATATATCTTCCATTGATGTATAAGAACGCCCAGCCGGCACCATTGGCATCACTGCCCGGCTTGCGCGTCCTTGAGCTGTTTGAGTTTGCGCCACAGGGCCGCCCGGCTGATCCCCAAAATCTCCGCGGTTTTGGACTTGTTTCCGCCGCAGGCTTTGAGTACATTGACGATGTAGCGCTTTCCCAGCTCGGCCAGGGTGACGAAATTTTCGTTCGACGGTACACCGGCTTCGGCAGATGTTTCGAGAAATCGCACTGGCAGATGTTCCCGCTCAATCGTATCCCCGCCAGCCATGATGACGGCCCGTTCGATAATATGGGCCAATTCGCGGACGTTGCCCGGAAAGCGGTAATTCAAAAAAATTTCAATTACTTCGGGGGCTATTTTTTCTATGGGTTTGTTGAGATCCTCGCCATATTTCTTCAGGAAAAAACTGCACAGGGGGGGGATGTCGTCCTTTCGCGCCCGCAACGGAGGGATGGCCAGGTTGAAAAAAATCAGCCGGTCATACAGATCCGCATCGAAGCAGCCGTTTTCGACCAGCCGTGCCAGATTGGACTCCGCGGCCACCAGGATGCGTACGTCCAGAGACCCGGTCCGCTCCGCATCAGCCCTGGCGAGATCGATGCGGTCGATGGCGTTGAGCAGTTGCGCCTGCATGGGCCGGGGCAGGGCTTCCACACGATCAAGAAAAAGGCTGCCCACCGGGTCGCCTCCGAAAATGCCCCTTCGGGACAAAAGCGCCTCGCACAGATCGCCGGTTTCGTTGCCGAGCAATTGGCGCACAAATTGCGCGTTACCCAGATCACCGCAGCCGATGGCCAGAAACCGTTGCCGCCGGTGCGTGCTGCGGGCGTGAATGGCCTTGGCAGCCAGTTCCTTGCCCGTGCCGTCCTCTCCCGACAACATGATCGTGAAACCCAACGGTGCGAGCCGGTCGATGGCTTTTCTTAAATCCTGCATGGCCGCCGTCTCGCCGACAATCCTCAACGGCGACAAATCGTCGGCTTGCATGGCTTTTCCGACTGCCGACAAAGGTTTGTCGCCACCAGCGGGATAACGGCCGGGAGCATGAATTTCGATGGTGTTCGGAGACAAGCCGCCCGCAGCGTTGTCCGTGGCGTCCGCCGGCCCCGGTGGACGGATGACAACAACGTTGCCGCCGGTGCTCAGGGCCTTGATGAAACGCCAAAAATCTCCCATTTCGTCTTTTTCGAAATAGATGGTGTTGAGCGACTCGGTGGCCTGCCTGACCTTTTCGTTGCCGTGGCCCGTGAGCAGGACGGTTTTTAAACCGGGTTGGATCTCCTTGAGTTTGGTGATTGTCACCAGCCCGTCCATTTCCGGCATTTGAAAATCGACAATGGCCAAGTCTACGGGCCGCTGCCTGGCGATGGCGACGGCCACCATGCCGCTGGTGGCCGTGTAAGGTTCGAATCCCAGTACGGTGAGGCGTCGGGAGATGGACTGGACCAATTTTTCTTCATCGTCGACCAACAGGATCCGTTTCTTCCGTGGGGTCATTTCCGAATTCCTCCCATGGGGGTGAAGGAATGTCGCATATTTTTAAAAACAAACTATCAAAGTGTTTACAAATTAAACATTATTGTATATGTGTTTCATATAAAGTATGTTTATCGGGCAGTCAATAAAATTAAATTGTACAATGAAACACTTTGACCTACTGATTGTTGACGATGAGCGCCGTTATGCGGACATGCTGGCCCGAAGGCTCAAATTGCGCGGGATGACCTGCAAGGTCTGCTACGACGGTCAGACGGCCATTGATTGTGTACATCAGGATTTTTACCCGATGGTCATTTTGGATCTCCGTCTTCCCGATCTGTACGGAATAGAGGTGCTGAAGCAGATGAAAGCCTGCCGCCCCGAAATCGCAGTCATCATTCTGACCGGGCACGGCAACGCGGAGGACCGGGAGCAGTGCATGGCAGTGGGTGCCCGGGCGTTCATGAACAAACCACTGGATATTGATCAACTGTTGGCCATCATGGACCGAATCGAGGAGCGAGCGCCATGACGGATAGGAAAACCAGTTTTTTGAACGCCCTTTGGCCACGTTTTCAGCAGAACGGCGACGACCGCCTCAGCCATTATCGTACCTTCCAAGATTACCGACAAATCTGGGGTATGGGAATCTTTATCCTGATCTCTACCGCCCTGATCCCGCTGATCGTCATCACGCTTATTTACTATCAGCTCAGCCAGCGGTCCATCGACACCGAATCCCTGTTGCGCACCGAGCGGGTGGCTTCCAATGCACGCCGGGCAGTGACGTTCTTCCTGGAGGAGCGTCTGTCCGCCCTGACGTTCACCGCCAACGAAATGGACTACGACCGTCTGACCGATCCCGGACGGTTGCGGGAGGTGTTGCAGAATCTGAAGCTGGGTTTCGGCGGACTGACCGACCTGAGTGTGATTGCCGATAGTGGCACCCAAGTCGCCTATGCTGGTCCTTTCAATCTGGAGGGAAAAGATTACAGCGATCAATCCTGGTTCCGGGACTGTATGAAGAACAATGCCTGTGTCAGCGAAATTTTTTTCGGGCATCGCGATGTTCCCCATATCGTCGTGGCGGTGAAATCCACCCTGCCGAATGGCCACGGTTTCGTGTTGCGGGCGACACTGGAAACGGAAAGGCTCATCCAAACGCTCTCATCCTATAAAACTGGAGAGCATTCGGATATCTTTCTTGTCAACCACCAGGGGATGCTGCAAACGCCCTCCACATTTTATACAGGCGATGCCGAACACATGACCATTGCCGTGCCACCTTTTGATGAGCGAACCCGCACGAAGATCGACAGCGATGCCGAGGGCCGGCCGATTGTGGTCGGCTACGCCTACATTTCCACCAAAATCGTTCCGACCTCTTTCATCCTCATGGTGGTCAAACAGAAAGCCGGAATGATGAAGGCTTGGCTGGACCTGCGCCGCCAGATCAACTGGTTTTTGTTTCTCAGTGTCCTGGTCCTCGTTGTCGTGGTCACACTGACGTCCTCTTTCATGGTGAACAAAATTTTTCAGGCCGACAGTGAAAAGGCCAAAACCATGGCCATGGCCGAGCAGAATTCCCAGCTGGCGTCCATCGGGCAGCTAGCCGCCGGGGTGGCCCACGAAATCAACAATCCCCTGGCCCTGATTAACGAAACCGCAGGCTACGTGAAGGACCTGTTCGCCCTGAAAAAAGATTACAAGGATGATCCCGAACTGCTGGAAAATATCGAGTCCATCATCGAGGCCGTGGAACGTTGCGGCACCATTACGCGCCAGTTATTGGGATTTGCGCGGCATTTTGATGTTCAGAGCCAGACCATCCATTTGAAAGACATGGTTTCCGATGTGATTAATTTCCATAAAAAAGAGGCCGAATACCGGGATATTGCCATTCATGTCGATATCCCGGATACCCTGCCGCAGATCGAAACCGATCGCGGCAAGTTGCAGCAGATCGTCCTCAATCTGGTCAACAACGCCTTTCAGGCCATCGACAACGGTTGCTTTCTGGATATCCAGGCCCGGTCAGATGGCGACGACCACGTCCGGTTGTCTATCCGGGACAACGGCTGTGGCATTTCCGAAGCGAATCTGAAAAAAATCTTCGATCCCTTTTTTACCACCAAAAAAGAAGGACAGGGCACCGGATTGGGCCTTTCCATCACCTACGGCCTGGTCCAGAAACTTCATGGAAACATAACGGTCGAGAGTCATACCGGTCAAGGCACGACGTTCGTGGTCACCTTGCCCATCAAAGCCAAAGAGGAAACCCACGCATGAAGGTCTTATTGGTCGATGACGAACAAAAGTTTGCCCTGATGTTGTCCAAACGTCTCGAACTTCGAGGGATTCCGTTACAGGTTTTTTTCTCCAGTGAAAAGGCCCTGGCCGAGGTCGAGGCCGGCAGCCGCTTTGATGTGGCGGTGTTGGATGTGAAAATGCCCGGAATCGGTGGGGTTGAATTGAAGCAACGATTGAGCGCCATCGACCCACAGATGAAGTTCGTTTTTCTGACCGGCCACGGATCCGGTACGGATTATGAGGCGGGTGATATTCAAGTGGCAGATTGTCTTCCCAAACCGCTTAAAATCGAACAGTTGATTGAAACCCTGAACCGGTTGGTTCCCGATGCATGAACAAAAACCGGCCACAGATGCCGTAATCGGATTGGCTGCCGTGTTCGAGAACAATACCGCAGGTTGAGGAAAACCAATGAACGATACCAAGGATAGATTCGGATATGAGGGCCTGGCATTTTTCGGCCGAGTCAATGCCTCCATCTCCCACGAGCTGAAAAACGTGATGGCCATCATTTCCGAGACGGCCGGGTTGCTCAGCGATCTCTCCGACATGGCATCGTCGGGGGCCTCGGTTAAACCGGATATGCTGAAAGACTGTACACTAAGCATCGTGGAAGAAATCCAGCGTGGATTTTCCGTTATCCGGCAAATGAACCGCTTTTCCCACAGCATCGACCACCCTGTCGAATCCGTTGATCTCATGGAGATACTGGATTTGTCGGTCAACCTTTCCAGCTATCTGAGCTTTGCCGGCAAGGTCGATGTCCGTCCCTGTGATGGACCGACGCCAATGGTAGAGACCTGTCCGTTCCTTCTTCAGGCGGTTGTCTACCGGACCCTGGCTGATGCATTCAAAATAGTCGGCGCAGGCAGCGAGGTGACGATTTCCATTGTCGGGAACACAGACGAAAAGGGGTGGAAAATCCTTTTTTCGAACTTCGGACCCGGAGAATTCCAGGATTTTCCCGATACCGAACTCGATACCATGGCAGCATCCATCGGTGTTGCCATCAATTGCGACAGCAACGAAAATCGGTTGGAGATTTTCGTGCCGATGACAATCGATACGGATCTTTGAGGGCGCACCGTCAATTAAAAATGTAATCCCTGTTCACGGGACAGAGGCAGCCACGATCCTGTAAATGCTGATCGTTTCGTAAAAAATCACCAGGCATGTCATGCCCGCGCAAACAATATCATATAACTATTTGACAATAATATGTATTCGTATGATCGGCGGTAAAAAGACGATCATTCTCGACTTTTTACGGGTTTGTCAAATGCTGTTCTGTGAAAAATTACCTGAGTTTGTCGAATGATTTGAAGTCTTGTTGCAAAATGTGCTGAGTCGTTACTCGGCAAGCGAATATTTCTTTCAAGGAGAGGAGTCGCACATGTTGGTAAAGGTTTTTCCCTTTTTGGCGTGGTTTAAAAACTACGACAAGACATCGTTCCAGCGAGACGCGCTTTCAGGTCTTACCGTGGCCCTCGTCCTGATTCCACAATCCATGGCCTACGCCCAACTGGCCGGGCTGCCTGCCTATTACGGATTGTACGCCTCGTTTTTGCCGCCCATGATTGCCGCGTTGTTCGGCTCCAGCCGCCAATTGGCCACCGGACCCGTGGCCGTGGTTTCCCTGATGACATCGGCATCCCTTTCGCCGTTGGCCACGGCGGGAAGTCCCGGATACATCGCCTATGCCGTCTTGCTGGCGTTGATGGTCGGTCTTTTCCAGCTCAGCCTGGGTGTTCTGCGGTTGGGGCTGGTGGTAAATTTTTTATCTCATCCGGTGGTCAACGGCTTTACCAACGCTGCGGCGCTGATCATCGCCTCTTCCCAACTTTCCAAAATGTTCGGCGTATACGTGGACACGGCGCAGCATCATTACGAAACCATCTTCCACGTCATCGAGGCGGCGCTCCATTATACCCACTGGCCGACCCTTTTAATGGGCGCGTTCGCCTTCGGCATCATGTACGGTCTCAAGTGGCTGTCGCCCAGAATCCCCAACGTTCTCGTTGCCGTTGTCATTACAACGGCCATCTCGTGGGCCACCCACTTTCAGCACGACACAACCGTTGGCATCGAGGCCATCGAGTCACCCGAAGTGCGCCAACTGATCGAAGGTTTCAACAAGGCCTCCGCGTCCATACAACCGCTTGCCAAAGAGCGCACCCAATTCGGAGAAGAATCCAGCAAGGCCAAAAAACGCCACGACGAAGTTGCCGTTCTGGATGCCGTACACATGCTGGAGGTAACCAACCTGAGTATTTCTCATTTACAGGAGGAAGTTCACGACTACCGGACCAGACTCCGGTTTGTCCTGCTGGCCGGTGTCAAACAGGACGATGGCTCCATGAAATTCTATCCGCAGGATAAGGTTCCGGCCGGCATGCAAAGTGACGGCCGTACCTGGCGCGTCAAGGTCGGTAACCGAGCGCTGGATACCGGCAAGCTCAAAATGACGGGCGGCGGCGCTGTCGTTGGTTCAATTCCCAGAGGACTGCCGAAAATGAGCGTTCCTCCCATCGACATCGGAATTATGCTGCATCTGCTGCCCTATGCCGCGATTATCTCCCTGCTCGGTTTTATGGAAGCGATCTCCATCGCCAAGGCCATGGCCAGCAAAACCGGGCAGCGACTGGATCCCAACCAGGAACTGATCGGGCAGGGGCTTGGCAACATCTTCGGCGCCATCGGCAAAAGCTATCCCACATCAGGTTCGTTTTCCCGTTCGGCGGTCAACCTGCAGGCCCGGGCCGTCTCAGGACTGTCCAGCGTATTTACCAGTCTTGCGGTGGTGATCGTTCTTTTATTTTTTACGCCTTTGCTCTATCATTTACCCCAGGCGGTGTTGGCGGCCGTCATCATGATGGCGGTGATCGGTCTACTCAATGTTTCCGGTTTCATCCATGCCTGGAAGGCCAAGTGGTATGACGGCGCCATCTCCATTATTTCGTTTGTCAGCACCCTGACCTTCGCCCCCCACCTGGATAAGGGGATCATGATCGGTGTGGCCTTGTCCTTGATGGTTTTTCTCTATAAAAGTATGCGTCCCAGGGTCGTTTTCTTGTCCCGCTCGGAGGATGAAGAACTGCGCTGTGCGAGCAGCAACAACCTCGACGAGTGCCCCTATGTGAGTCTTGTCCGCTTCGACGGAACGCTGTTTTTTGCCAACGCCAGCTACTTGGAGGATACGATCACCGAAATGATCCGCACCAAAAAAGGGCTCAACCATATCCTTATTGCCGCCCAGGGCATTAACGATATCGACGCATCGGGTGAAGAAGCCCTGTCCCTGATCGTGGATCGGGTTCGAAGCAACGGCATCGACATCTCCATGTGCGGGGTCAACGAGGCGGTCATGGAGGTGTTCGAACGGACGCACTTTCTGGAGAAAATCGGCCGGGACCATATCTTCCCGAGCCTGGAAAAAGGGCTCGTCGCCGTCCATCGAATCGCTCACGAGAACAATTCGGATGCGAACTGCCCGTTGTTAAACGAATGCAAACTTGTTGAAGCCTAAACAAAGGAGTTATCCATGCCAGTCATCACCGTGTTCAGCGGCAGTTACTGCAACGAGAAACAGATCGTTGAGGAAATCGGTTCGCGTACCGGCTACCGGCAGTTGACGGATCGGGACCTTTTTGCCGAGGCCAGCCGTCTTTCCCATATTCCCGAAAATAAAATCGTGCGCGTTCTTTCCGACAAGGTTTCGGTGTTCAACCGGCTGACCCATGAGCGGGAACGGTCGTTGGCCTACCTGCGGATGGCCCTGGCAGCCTGCCTGGCCGATGACGCGTTGATCATCAGCGGCTTTGTCGGGCAATTGATTCCGGCCGACATCCGCCACGTGCTTCGAATTTGTCTGATTGCGGATATGACCTTTCGTGTGGCCGTAGCGGAAAAGGAATTGAAGGTTTCATCCTCCGAGGCCAACAAGATTGTCCACCGCGACGATGTGCAGGCCGCCGCGTGGGTGCATATGCTCCACGGCGTTTACGATCCGTGGAGTTCATCGCTTTACGACATCTGCCTGCCGACCGACAAGACATCGCTGGAAGACATTGGGATGACCATCGAACAGACCATCGCGAACCCCGTGTTCAAACTTGCCGGTCCATCCGAATCGGCCGTCCACGATTTCATGACCGCCGCCAACGTGGAGCTTGCCCTGGTTAAAAAAGGCCATGACGTTGCGGTGGAAGTCAAGGAAGGGCTGGCCACCCTGACCATTAACAAGCATGTATTGCGACTGAACCGTCTTGAAGCGGAACTCAAGGAAATCGCCCTGAAGGTGCCGGGGGTAACCGCCGTGGAGACCAGGGTCGGGTCGGGGTATTACCAGACCGACGTCTATCGGCGCCATGACTTCGATACCTCGTCGAAGATCCTGCTGGTGGACGACGAGAAAAAATATGTACAAACCCTGTCCAAACGTTTGATGGTGAGAGAACTGGACGCTGCGGTGGCCTACGATGGCGAATCGGCCCTTAGCCTGGTGGACCAGGAAGACGAGCCCGATGTGATGATTCTTGACCTGAGAATGCCGGGAATCAATGGCATCGAAGTGCTTCGCCAGGTAAAAGAGACCCATCCCGCCATTGAGGTGATCGTGTTGACCAGCCAGGGATCGGAAGCCGACAAAAAGACGTGCATGGAACTGGGCGCCTTCGCATTTATGTCGAAATCGGTCAATATCGACGAATTGAGCAAAACCATCAAAGCG
>PDWI01007157.1_pt1 | contig 13690 bp, 13 predicted proteins | sample 1430891 | NCBI WGS metagenome assembly PDWI01 (sample SAMN01162508, study PRJNA174530) | Oral metagenome, whole genome shotgun sequencing project. | biome: Marine environment; feature: Marine mammal; material: Swab sample of the gingival sulcus; isolation source: swab sample of gingival sulcus...
TTTAACTGACTTACGATTAGAGTATGTTGGTGGAGATGATGAGCATTTCTACATTAAAGGAAATTATCAAGTAGATTTTAAAATCCCTAACCCTATGGCATTGAGAGCGGCTTTATAGTCGCCCTCTTTCCATTTTAAAAATTAGAAATTATGGCAGGATGTAATGAAAAATTAAGTAAAAGTTTTGTGCGTAGTTGTTCCTATAAACCAAAGGCTGGGCTTGATAGTACGGTTTTCGTTGTGAATACTGAGGATATTGACAAGTCGGCAACTCAAACCTCTAATGGCGGTGCTAAGATTACCAACTTGGTGCTGAAAGAGGATGCTAAGGTGTATAAATTTGAGGGAGCAGGAAAATTCCCACAGGGAAAAGTTGCTCTAAAAAAAGGTGATAACGGTAATGGTTGGACACATTCGCTTTCTGTGCGTGTGTTGTATTATGGCGTTGAAGAACGTGAAGAGTTGAATAAGTTAATTCGTGACGGTCGCATTACTGCAATCGTTAAGAAAAAAGACGGTGGAGTTAATGGCGAATTGACTTACTCTGTATTAGGTTACGAAAGTGGTATGGCTATTCAATCATCTGAATGGAGTTCAGCAGATAATGACGGTGTTAAGCCTGTTGATTTTGCCACCGAAGAGGGCGAAGAAGAGGCATTAGATGATAGAGTGTTAGTACATACTGACTTGTCAGGTACTGAGAACTTTTTAACTTCAAATTTAGCAAGTTAAGATGTTAACACTTGAAGAATTAAAAACATTAGATGACAGCACCATTTTACGTGGTGCTGACGCTAATGGTAATCCATACTTACCTCAAATGCTACGATTGTACGAGGTAACATTTGGCGGTGCTTGTGGCGGTTGTTCACAAAAGTATTTACAATATATTCATCGATTAAAAGATGAAAGTTTAAAGTTAAAAGACAAAAAGATGAAAGCGAAAAATGAATATTTTGAACTTAAAAAAGGTGTTTTAATTCCTATCGCTGGTACGTCTGAGGCATATTCGGATAAGAATATGACTGATGAAGATGCTATCAAAATTTTGAAAGGGAATAAAAACGCTATTTCTTTATTTGAGAAGTTTCCTGCAAACTGGGAGGAAGTTTTGGAGTCAGGAATTCAGAGCGAAGAGTTAGGGGCTGATGAAAAGAGTCCTCGCCAAAAAGAACTTGAAAGCAAGACAAAGAAAGAGTTAAAAGAATTGTTCCCTGATTTAAAATTATCAGGAAATAAGACGAAAATTATTGAGGCAATTTTAGCACACGATGCAACTACTCCAAAGGTGGACGACACCAAAGAGGGTACTGACTTAGTTAAAAGTGAAGAGTTAGGAGTTCAGGGGTTAGATGATGCAGAAAATCCAAACAAAGATGATGATACTCCAGGAGAAGATAAAGATGTAACAAGTCAAGAAGAAGTACAAGGAAACGAGAATAATACTCCAAAGGTGGACGACACCGAAGAAGAATAGTTTGTATTATGAAATCAGAATTGGTAAAAGACCACGCCTACCGAGAGCGGATTAATTTTAATAAAAGTTTGGGTATTTACCCAAATGGAGAGGATAATTTATATCCTCTTTTAGTTGAGAATTTGATTAGTGCAAGTCCGACTGCTTTGCAATGTTCGGAGTTGTATGCCTCGTTTATGGGGGGTGCTGGTTTTTTACAGGATTTTGATGATGTGGATTTGTCAAGTGGCAATTTGTTCGCTTACACGCCTAACGACTTGCTTATGGACGTGGTGGAAAGTATCGCTAAACATCAGGGCGTTTGGGTGCATATAAATTATAATGCTTTGTATGAGGCTGAGGATTACAGCGTGTTGCCTTATGATTATTGTCGATTGGGTAAAAAAGATGATAAGGATTATCACGGAAAAGTGGTCGTTTCAAAAAGTGGCTGGGGACGTGAATTGAAGAAAGAAAATTTGCAAGTCTTTGACATTTACAATCCACGCAAAGATGTGATACAAACACAAGTAGAAAAGGCTGGCGGTTGGGAAAATTACAAAGGTCAAATATTGTTCTTTTCGTTGCAAAATAGCCGAATATATCCGAAGTCTTTAATTGACGGAGCATATTTATTTGCTGACACAGAGTACCGAATGGGATTGTTTTATAATTCTACTTCAAGACGTGGTTTTGTAGATAATAAACTTGTTAGGCATAAGCCGTTTGCTGATACTGCTGATGAGCGTAATTTTAAGTCAAACTTAAAAGAGTTAATGGGCACAGAGAATGCGAACGCTATTATGACAGTTGAGGACGAATGGGATAGTGATAATCAAGAGGGAAATATTAAGATAGAGGATTTGAAATCGGACACAAAGGCTGACCGATTTGCTCACTTTGAGAGTAGTTCGGCTAATTATATTCGTAAATCTTTTAGAAATATACCACCTCAACTTGTGGATTATGTTAGTGGGAAACTTGGTAATACGTCAGGCGATGATTTAAAAACGGCTCAAGCGATTTACAATGCCTCTACGGCAAGGGATAGGGACAAAATAGAACGGTTATTCGCTGTGTTGTTCAAAAATTATAAGGACGATATTAATCCGAGCGGAAAATGGGAAATTAAGCAATACAAAATCTTGGACGATGGAACGACCTCTTAATGGTTAATGTTCAATGATAAATGGTTAATTATGGAAAATTTATTGATTACAAAAGAGGAGGTTGAGCAGTATTTTCAAATCGCTATCGGTCGAAAAGAGAGCGAGTTTAACAATTTTATTCGTGAGGCACAGCAATTTGAACTTAAAAAGATAATGCCTACGCAGTTGTATTATGATGTGATTGCTAACCCAATGCAATATAATGAGTTGTTGAATGAGGGAGGTTATGAGTGTAATGGTGTTACTTATCATCATTCAGGATTAAAGGCTGTTTTGGCTCAATTTACCTATGCCGTTTATTTGCTAAAAGGGAATATGCAAGATACGTCATACGGAGTGGTAGTTAAGCAAAATAATTTTAGTGACCCTGCGGAATACAAAGAGCGTAGAGATTGGCACACTCGCCATACTCAGCAAGGGAATGAATTGTATGAAGAGGTTAAAAAGTATATTGATTGCAAAGGGCTTATTAAGGGCGGCAGATGCAATGTACAAACCAGTAGAAAATTTAAAACAAGTGTTATAAAATGAACAAAATAACATACGTAAATAAAAGAGATGTTGTCCCTTTGACAGATGAGGAAACCCAAATAACCGCAGGAGATTTGAATATGATAAAAGAGGTTGTTAATGGGATTGTAGATGAAATTATACGGTTAAAGAATGCCCCACGTAAAGGGGTGCAAGATGCCCCAAAAATTTCACTTATGACAAATGAAATGACCGAATATGTAACACCTAATAATGTCAGAACATTAGCCCTTGTAGTGAATGGGGTGGGAACGGTACAGGTTGGTATTTCTGAAAGTGAGATAGGCAGTTTAGGCGAAATAGAAAGCAATGGTATGGCTATAATGCAAATGGGGTTAATCTCAAATGATTTATGGTTACGTTCTGATGCTCCTGTTGAGGTTACACCGATTATATATGTGAAATAAGTTTAATTAATAAATAAGTAAAAATGAAAAAGTATTTGATTATCGTAATGGCGTTGCTGTTCGCCTTAGAATTAACAGCACAAAGAAAGGTTACAATGGATAAGTTGCAAATAACCAAACTTAAAAATGCCGAAACACTTGGTACGGATAGTAAAGGGAATTTGATAAAAAAAACATTTCCTTTGGTTGATTTGACTTCTATTCAAAACGAATTAAGCAATAAATTAGACAAAGGGGGTTATGTGGGGACTGCTCAAGATTTGGTAACACAGTTAAGCGAAATGCTTACAAAAGTTACCACTAACGAGGCAAATTTACAAGATTTAACAACCGTCGTCAACGCTACAAAACAAAGGTTAGACGATTTAGGGATTTCAGATGTAGGAGGTTTGCAAAATGAAATTACACGGTTGGAAAATTTGATAGCGAATGCTGGAAAAGTAAAAACCGTAAACAATACACAGCCTGATAGTAATGGTAATATCTCTGTGGATATTCCTACTAATGTTAGCCAATTAACCAATGACGTAAATTATTTAACTACTGAAACTGATCCAGTGTTTGCTGCTTGGGATAAAGATTATAATGACTTGATTAACAAGCCTACAATTCCGACAGATTATGTTACTGTAAGTCAATTAGAAAGCAAGGCAGATAAGACAAGTGTTTACAGCAAAACAGAATCAGATGATAAATATGGTAGCGTAAAGACAGTTAATGGTATTGCTCCTGATAGTAATGGAAATGTTATTGTTGGTTTGGACAATGTTGCCTACAAGACTATAAAACAATATAATGGGAATTGGGAAATTAAAAATAAAGGGCAAGGTTTTGAATTTGTTTTTGATGCCGTCAGCTGGAAAGATAGATATAACATAAGTCTACACATTAATCAAAACGACTTAGAAAAAAATATTCAAGTTAAAGTAAATGGCGGTGTAGTCGGAGTTGTAAACGGAAAAGATGCTATAACTCATTGGGTTAAATTTGATATTAATCCTAATTTTTTAAAAACAGATTTACCTAATATTGTGAGAATTGAACATTTTGGTAACCCTGAAGATTGGGGTTTTATCTATAACGTGGCGTTGCGAATAAAAAAGCTTGCTGTGAGTAGTGTAAACGGTGTTGAAGCTGATAGTGATGGGAATGTACAGGTTGAAGAAAGTGACCCCTTATTCAGTGCTTGGAGTAAGTCTTATAGTGATTTGACGAATAAGCCAACAATTCCAACCGTACCGAATAATGTAAGTGCATTTACCAATGACGTAAATTATTTAACTAGTGAAGCTGATCCTGCGTTTACTGCTTGGGATAAAGATTATAATGATCTTATAAATAAACCTACTATTCCGACAGATTATGTTACTGTAAGTCAATTAGAAAGCAAGGCAAATAAGACAAGTGTTTATAGCAAAACAGAATCAGATGATAAATATGGTAGAGTAAAGACAGTTAATGGTATTACTCCTGATGATAATGGTAATGTAACTGTTGATACTGAATTCGACACTTCTAATCTAGTACCTTATAGTGGAGCAACAAAAAATATTGACTTGGGACAAAAGTTTTTATTTTTGAACTCTTCTGAGGGGCGATTAGATTTATCCTCAAAAGATATTATTTTTTGGAAGGGAAACAGTAGTGGATTGCCTATCGGAACAAAAATAATAGCAGAAGACTTGTCAGGGACTAATACGCCTGATTCAGATATAAAAACACTTGTAGTTCCTCATAAATCAGGCACTTTAGCTACTTTAAATGATATTAATAATGCAGAATATTTAGCTAGTGAAACTGATCCAGTGTTTGCTGCTTGGGATAAAGATTATAATGATCTTATAAATAAACCTACTATTCCGACAGATTACGCTACTGCAGACCAATTAGAAAGCAAGGCAGATAAGACAAGTGTTTATAGCAAAACAGAATCAGATGATAAATATGGTAGAGTAAAGACAGTTAATGGTATTGCTCCTGATGATAATGGTAATGTAACTATCGACACTGAATTCGACACTTCTAATCTAGTACCTTATAGTGGAGCAACTACTAGTTTGGATTTAGGGTCTAAATCCATTACGGCTAGTAAATATGCGACATCAGAAGATGATTATAAACTTGTTGATTCTAGGAATGATAAGTTAATGTTTTTATACCAAAATAATAGAAATATAGGGATTGGTAAGAATGCAATAAGGGGGGCAGAGGAATCAGGTAATAAGAATGTAGCCGTAGGTTTCAGTTCAGGTTCTTGGTTATCAGGAGACAATAATACAGTGATAGGAGATAGTGCAGGTCAGAGGATAAAGGGTAATAATAATGTTGCTATAGGTACTAAAGCAGGACAGTACTATTCCAACACACATTACACTAATACTATTGCTATTGGTTATAATACTAAAGCCACTAAGTCTAACCAAATAGTATTAGGGAATGCGAGTTCTAAAGAGTTAAAAACTTCTGCTAAAATAATAAGTGGTGGTCTTATACTTGTAGGTCAGAATGGTGTCAAGTATGAAATAGTATTAAACTCCAATAACCAATTAGAAGTTCAACCTTATACAGAAAACTAAAAAAAGAGACTAATGAGAAAATTAATAGTAAAATATTTTGCACTAAGTTATTCGGTGCAAGTCTTCGGAAAAAGAATTTCGTGGCTACGCGCCGCTAATGTAATAGTTCCGTTACTTTGTTTAACAGCATTAGCGTTTTATTTTAACGCATATACGGCTAAAATCATTACAGTACCTCTTTTGGTATTAAGTATATTCTTTGGTTTTGTGTATTTTGTTATTAGACCTGTGCAATGGTACGAACTTGATATCGAACAAAAAGTATTTTTTGGTAGTTATAAAGTCAAAAATTCAGAAACATTTTCTGAATTAAACGAATGGAAATTTCTTAAAAAGAGATACAAAAACAGAGGGCTACTTTTATTGTTTTTAAACCCCTTTATATGTATTCTCACAGCATTAATCATTTTATTCTTTTAGCAATGAAAATTAGTTATGATATAAAACACCTATTTCAAAGCCTTGTGTATGTTTTTGCAGGTATCTATGCTTGGATAGATAGCACAGGGCTAAATCCTAAAATAGTTACCGTATTGGCTATATTGATGGCTCTTGATATGTTTTTAGGTATTTGGAAAGCAAGTGCGTTAAGTCATTTAGATAATCCAACGTCTAAAAAGGCAAAAAAAGGAATTTTTGTCAAATTAGTAATTTTTGTAATTCCTGCAGTATCAGGTCTTATTTGGGGTGCTTTAGGTGATGCTGAAACTGCGATGCGTGTGGTTAATGTTCAACTTGCTGGACTTATGGTTGCTGAAGGTTATAGTAATATAGGTAATGCATATGCTATTTATACTGGTGAAGAAATCAGTGAGTTTGATGCGTTTACTTTTATTTTTAAAAAAACAGCCGAAAATATTCGACAGTTATTAAATAAAATTTTAGGCGATGAAAAGTAGAGGGTACAGAAATAACAATCCATTGAACATTCGCAGAAATCGTACACGGTGGCGTGGGTTGAGAAAAAAACAGACAGATAGGTCATTTTTTCAATTCGTTGAAATGTGTTGGGGTTATCGTGCTGCGATAAAAACATTACGCACTTATCAACGTAGGTATAAATTATTTACTTTACGTGAGATGATTAATAGGTGGGCACCTCCATTTGAGAATGATACGGAGGCTTACATTCATACGGTTAGTAAACGTGCAGATGTAGAAGATGATGTATGTGTGAATATGTTTGACAAAGATGTCGTTTGCCGAATAGTTGAGGCTATGGCGTATGTTGAGAATGGAAGTGCTGGGAACTTTGAAGAAATTTTGAGAGGGTATGATTTGGCTTGATGTTACTTGTTAGTTATTATTATTAAAATCCATTGATTTATTTAATAAATGAAGTAAAAGGTATAAAAAATAAAATCCATAAAGAACAATAATTAAAAAACCTATGAATTGAACAAAAAACATACCTTCTTGACTTATACATATAATGCTTATAAGTATTCCAAGACAGAACAAAAAGGTGTAAAATAAGTGTTTAAATAAACTTTTCATAGCACAAATATACAAAAAATATTTTAATTATGGCAGAACGCATAAAACTTATAGAATTAGACTTTGATATTGATAAACTCAAAAAGAATATGAGTATTATCAATAGAGATGTAGAAATTTTGACTGAAAAACAAAAGTTATTAAAGAAGTCGTCTATTGATTTAGGGATTGAAATTCAAAAGAAAACTGCTTTGATGCAAAAGGCAGAGGATGAGAATAAAACCAACACTGCGAGTTACGTTAAATTAAAGCAAGAGATAGAGAAGTTGCGAAAAGTTAAGAAATTATCTAATGAGGAACGAAAACAACAACTTATTGAAACAAAATCAGCATTAAAAGCAAAACGAAAAGAGGAGCGTTTGGGAATGCAAATGGTAGAGGCTCATACACAAAAAGAGCAAAAAAATATAACCATTGCACGACAAACAAAAGGAAGCATTGACCAAATTTCGGCAGCACTTGCACAAAACAGGGCATTGTACCGAAGTTTGACGCCTGAACAGCGAGAGAATTCTAAAATAGGTAAAGAACTTTTAAAGGTCATTGAACAACAAGATGCCGAATATAAAAAACTCAACAAGCAAATGGGTGTTAATCAGGTAGAAGTTGGGAATTATAAAGAGGAAATGAAAAAGGCTATAAATGAAAGTTTTAATTTACAAAACGCTGCAACTTCATTGCTTGGTCCTTTGGGTAGTTTTGCTCCTTTGGTAATGGTTAATGTTAAAGCCTTAAAAGCGTATGCGTTAGGAAATAAACTTGTAAGAGGTGCTACAAATGGCACAAGTAAGGCTTTAAAATTATTCCGTTTAGCATTGATTAGTACAGGTGTTGGTGCAATTGTTGTTTTGATAGGAACTTTGGTTACTGCATTTATGGGGGTTAAGTCTGCTATGGGACGAAGTAATAAAACAGCAAATAAAGTAAAACGAATATTTGCAGGAATTACAGGTATTTTTAATGCTATTATGAAAGCAGTAGAACCATTGGGCAAATATCTAATAAATGGACTTGCAGATGGTTTTGAAACCGTTGGAAAAATTGCCGATAAGACAATGAAATTACTTTCAAAAGGGTTGTCTTTTATAGGTTGGGAAAGTGGTGCTAAAAGTGTTGATAAGTTTAATAATAGCATAAAACAAGGTGTAAAAGAGGCACAAGATTTAACTGATGCACAGAATAAACTTGAAGAGGCAGAACGAAATGCAGAAAAAACAAAATTAGATTATCAAAAGAGTGCTGAAAAATTTAGACAAATCCGAGATGATGAAAATTTATCTATAAATGAAAGAATAAAAGCAAATGAAAGTTTAGGGAATGTTTTAAAAGAGCAACTAAATGAAGAATTGAAAATTGCACAATTAGCACTTAAAACTGCAAATTTAAGAATACAATCGGAAGGAAAGACGCAAGATGCATTAGACCAACAAGCCGAGGCAATGACAAGAATATCTGATATTCAGGAGCGTATAACAGGGCAAGAAAGTGAACAATTAACAAATCGTGTTTCTTTACAAAAAGAGGCGATTGCCAATGCTCAAAAACGTATAGATGCCGAACTGAAAGCGAGTAAAACAAGAATTGATATTTATATCGCTGAAAATAAAGACAAGGCAAGAACTTTGGACGGATTAATGAAATATGAGGAGGTTGTATTTGGTAAGAAATTAGACCTACTCAAAGATGAGTTAAAACATAAGAAGAAAACACAAGAGGAATACGAACTTGAATTGTTGAATTTAAAACGAGATTTTTCACAACGTCAGGCGGAAATAGTAAGCGAACACGCAAGTAAGGAACTTGATATTTACATCGCTAAAAATAAATCGCAAATAGATAGAGAGGTTGCTTTGACTTCTGATTTGGTAAAGGCTGAGGAAGATAGATTGCAAACTATTTATGATAAAAAGGTTGCAATCCTTGACCAGCAAAAAGGATATTTAGAAGAGCATAATCTTTGGGATTTAGAAAAACAACAAGAATATACTCTTCAAAAATTGCAGTTGCAAGAAGAACATTTGACTGCTGTAAATGAGGTTAAAAATAATTTTAAACAGCAAGAAAAGGAACAGGAGCAGATAGATTATGAAAATGAAAAGGAAACAAAACAGATCCAAGCAGAAGATGAGTTGCTTTCTCTTGTAGAACAATCAGAGGCTAAACATCAAATTAAATTAGATGAATTGGAGCGTAAGCGATTAGCGGAGGTTGAAAATGCAAAGAAGACAGGTGCTGATGTTAGCAAAATAGATGCGAAATACAAAGCACTATCTAAAAAAGCAGAGCAAGAGCATTCAAAGGAAGTCAAGGAGTTAAAGATGAAAGAATTTGAGTTTAAGATGAATATTGCATCTCAAACTTTTGGTAATCTTGTAACTTTATTAGGCAAAGAGAGTGAGGCAGGAAGAGCAGCAGCAATAGCACAGGCTACCATTGACACATATAAGGCTGCAACATCTGCTTATTCAGCAATGGCTGGTATTCCTGTTGTAGGTCCTGCACTTGGAGCAGTTGCAGCAGCGGCGGCAGTTGCATCAGGATTAAAAACAGTTCAACAGATTACCTCAACTAAAAAACCTGACATTCCAAAGGCTGAACACGGAGCAGTATTTCCTATTGGTGGTAATCGTCATAGTGCTGGTGGCACAAAATTTTATGGCGAAGATGGAACTGCATTTGAGGCTGAAAGAGATGAGGTTTTGATTGTGTTAAATCGTGCAGCATCATCTGCATTTGCAGGACTTTCGGAACTCAACCAAAGACACGGAGGGAATGCTTTTACGAGTTCTTATAAATATTTGGCTGGTGGTGGTGTTGTTGGTCGTAAAGGGGTAACAAATATTACTACTTCTACGACTAATAACAATGCTCCTGTTATTGATTATGATTTGTTGGCTCAAAAAATAGCAGAAAGCAACAAGCAATTACCTCACCCTGTTACATTGGTGCAGGATATTATAAGTGAAACCCAATCTTATAATAAGATTGTAGAAGATGCTAATTTTTAAATAAAAATAAAATGAAAAAAAGAGTAATAAAAGAGTATGAGGGTAAACAAATATACCTTGTTGATGCGAGAAAATCAGTTCGTAAAGGAGTACTGTATAAAAATTCATTTTGGCGAACGTTGGACGATACGGAGCATTTTGAGTTTGAGTGCAAAATTCCGTACGGACATAGGGATATTGATTTGAGTACGTTACATATTGATTGTATAACTGGTAAAAAAGAAATCAAATGAGAGTAATGTATGTATTGATAGTTGCTGTGCTTTTTGGTTGTAAATCCTTGCAAGTGGACACCAAAACGGATACTAAAACTGAAATTACAAAGGAAAAAGTATCGAAACTTGCCCAAGTTGAAAGCGTGGGTATTTCGGAATATTGGCAAAAAAATTATTTGAAGTCGTTAGGGCTTGATTATGATTTTACTTTAAAAAGCGTAAATGATAAACCTGCGAAATTAACTGAATTTCGTAATGGCAAACCTTATCGTATTATCATTGCTGAGAATGGCGAATATTCGGAAAATAAGAGCCAAAAGGAGCAATCTAAAAGTGAGGAACGAAAAGATTACAAGGCTGATTTTTTGATGTTGCAAAACGAATTTGAAAAGCAAAATACGGTTATTAATCAGTTGCAAACCAAAATTGAGAAACTGAAAGTTGATAGTATTAAAATAGCCAACAATATCAAATATTTACTGTGGTTTGCTGGACTACTTGCTGTTATTTGGATTGGCGAGCGAACTGGGTTGTTTCGTGTAATTAAAAAATTTTTAAACGGACTTTAAATCCGATTGAAAAATTAAAATAGAATTAAATTTACAAAAATCCCTTTGAGTATTCAGAGGGGTTTTTTACTTCAAATACTCCGAATAATCTTGTGGCAACTCTACATCATTTACTTGTATGTAGTTATAAATCGCTTTGCTTTCGTGCCCTGTAATAAGGGATAATTTTTTGACAGCATCTTCTTTTGATAACTCTTTGCGTAGTTCCAAATAGATTTTAGTTATAAATGTATGGCGGAAATGGTACATTTTAAATTTTGAGTTAATGTTATTTTTCTTTCGGAACTTTGCAAAAAGTTTAGTGTAATAATCTCGTCTATTTGTTTCCTCCACCTCTTTCCAGTTCGAATTTTTGGGTTCAAATAAATAACCTTTTTTACCTTTTATAAATTTTTTCAAATCATTGATGAGTATTCCTGGAATTATTTTTGTTTTTCGAGCCTTTGTTTTAGTTTCAACAAAAATTATATTTTTTTCAAAGTCTATGTTTTCAACCTTTATACGGACATTTTCTATAGGTCGCCAAAACATATAAGAAATGAAGTAAATGTACATTAGTAGCGTTGGATTTTGCTCTTTGAGTAGGTTTTCAATATTTAAAAAATCATCATCAGAATAAATCTCAATAGGCTTGAAAGTAACTTTTTTATTTCTTAATTCCTTGATGAAATTAACTTCAACATAATCTTCATCAGATAAAATGTTGTAAATAGATGATAATACCATTTTTATATTATTTCTATTTTTTGACCCTTTGAATTGGTTGAGATATTTAGATACAACTTTTTTGTTGATGTTTTTTATGTTTGATTTTAAAAGCCCTTGTTTGTTTAAAAACTTTTTGAACTGATTTACTCTGCTTTCATAGTCACTATAAGTCGTTTGTTTTATCTCTGTTTTTTTGATAGTTAAAGCATAATCTAAGCAACTTTCTGCAGAATACTCATTTGCTACTACCTTTATTTTGTGAGGGGAGTAACCTTTTTTTAGAAAATCATTAACAACATCACGAATTATTCTCAAGTGTTGCATACGTTCTTTACGTGTTTTAAATCTACGATTTACACTAAATGTTATAGGCGGTTGCCTTTTCATTTTACCAGTATTAGGGTCTATGAATGAATAATAAACATACCACCTCTTTTTTAGGTCATAATTTTTACCACCGTGATAAATTTTTGCGTCTATGTAGTTTTTAGGCATTTCGCTGTATAACTTGCTGTATGCGTTTTTGTATGCGTTTTTTATATTTTCTAACAAAAAAACCATTGATAAAAGTTGTTTAGTAAACTGATAATCAATGGTTTTATCTTGTAGCGAGGACGAGAATTGAACTCGTGACCTCCGGGTTATGAATCCGACGCTCTAACCAACTGAGCTACCTCGCCAAAAATTGAGATTGCAAAGATAATATACTTTTTTTAAAAAACAAGAAAACTATGAAAAATGAGTCGTATTAAATTACTGTTAATTTAGTTAAGATTGTTTGATTCAATTTTAAGTTTTTGATTTATATATTTTTATATTAATTTCTTTAAATGAATTTTAGGATTATTTTCTTGATATAAAATTTGAAATATAAGCTGTATTTAAATGAAATTCTATACATAGTGGTCTCTTCGGGTGCTAATAATTATAGGTATGGGTGGAAATATAGCTTTTATATTTTAGGGAAAAGATGGAGAGGGTGAAAATTCATAATTTGAGTTGTAGTAGTATTTCTGCTCATTCAATTTCTTGTTAAAGATATAATTTTGGAAATCTTATTATAAATAAAAAAGCAACTTCTACAGAAGTTGCTTTTGTACCTTGGGTGGGAATCGAACCCACACTCTGTTGCCAGAACTGGATTTTGAATCCAGCGCGTCTACCAATTCCGCCACCAAGGCCTTTAAGGAATTGGACTGCAAATGTAATATATTTTTTTTTATGAGCAAGAATTTTTTGTAAATTTTTTAGAAAGAAAATTATACTGTATTTGTGGTTAGAATGTAGCAAGTGATATTTGTCTATTTTAGTAGAGGTTAGGTGATAAGAAAGTATTATTTGTTTTATGTTAGATTGTATGACTTTTTATTTTTAGGTAAATCACTACTGTAAATATTTTTAAAACCTTACGATTATAGCTTATTGAGAATAATTCATAAAAAAAAGACTATCTAAATTAGATAGTCTTTTTTGTTGGCCCACAGGGACTCGAACCCCGAATAACGGCACCAAAAACCGGTGTGTTACCATTACACCATGGGCCAATTGCTTAAT
>PDWI01007158.1_pt1 | contig 13690 bp, 11 predicted proteins | sample 1430891 | NCBI WGS metagenome assembly PDWI01 (sample SAMN01162508, study PRJNA174530) | Oral metagenome, whole genome shotgun sequencing project. | biome: Marine environment; feature: Marine mammal; material: Swab sample of the gingival sulcus; isolation source: swab sample of gingival sulcus...
GATTAGAGCCAATGGATAGAGTAAAAGAGCTGTCTAGCGCTTCTGTTCCTTTTGAATTTGATGTGCACGCAATGATATTTTCAGATGATGCGCCAGCGCTTGAAAATCTATTACACAATACATTTGAAAAGAATAAAGTTAATAAAATAAATCCAAGAAAAGAATTTTTCAGAGTAGACTTAAATGAAATTGCAAATTTAGTTAAAGACAAATTTAATGCGACAACTGAATTTACAATGCTTGCTAAAGCTGAACAGTATAGAGAAACTTTAGAACTCGAAAAACAGGATAAATGATTATAACTAGCATAAAAAGAAAATGGCAAATTATATTTTAACTACATTGATTTAAAGAAATACAATATCGTAGATTAGTAAAATCTTTTATGATTTACTAGAGCAGTAAGCGGAAACAAAAATTTTCAAGAAAATCAAAAAATGTACAATAAAATTCAACTTTTTTACACTTTTATGCAACAAAAGTTGAATAAAATCACAAATAATGTTGACAAAAAGTATGTTTCAAGGTATACTTTAGTAAAGTTGTTAATGTGTGACGACTCGTTAGCAACTATAAATATTAAAGCAATCCTTGAAAGTAGACCGTCCGTTATAGGGGCTGTGTTGAAATCAAGGATTTTTATTTTTAAGGAGAATTTATGAAAACAGCAATTTTAGTTGATGGTGGCTTTTTTCTAAAAAGATATAAATACGCTTTCGGAATAGATAAAACGCCATTAGAAACAGCTAATTTTTTACATAAGTATTGTTATAAACATTTACAAGAAAAAATTTACATCGAAGGACAAGAACCGCAAGTCAAATATAAACACGATATGTATAGAATTTTTTATTATGATTGCTCGCCATTAGACACTACTGTTTTTCATCCTATAAAAGGCAATATAAATTTAAAGAAAACAGATGCGTATTCTTGGAATAATGAATTTTTATCAATACTAAAACAAAAACGAAACTTAGCTATTAGGCTAGGTGAACTTTCGTTAAATAAAACAGGGTATAATTTGAAATCTAAACCGCTAAAAGCTTTAATCAACAGAAATATTTCCATTGATGATTTAACAGAAAAAGACTTTGTGCTTAATATAGAACAAAAAGGTGTTGATATGCGAATAGGGCTCGATGTCGCTTCTTTAGCCTATAAAAAACAAGTAGAAAAAATTGTTTTAATTGCTGGGGATAGTGATTTTGTGCCAGTTGCAAAGTTAGCAAGACGAGAAGGCATTGATTTTATTCTTGACCCATTATATAACAAAATCAAAGATAGCCTTTTTGAACATATAGACGGCTTAAAAACATGGGATAATAGGTTTCAAAAATAACATTTTTATATTAGTAATAGATTAAAAAAACTAATGTAATTAAATAATCAGCGAGCAAGTTTTTTATGATTTACTAGAGCAGTAGGTGAAACAAAAATTTTCAAGAAAATCAAAAAATGTACAATAAAATTCAACTTTTTTACACTTTTATGCAACAAAAGTTGAATAAAATCACAAATAATGTTGTATTTTATATACTTTTATGGTATCATTAGGGCAGATACCGAGTGAAGCGATTCATTTCGTTTCAATTTCTACGAAGCCCACGAAAGTGGGCTTTTGTTATTTAGGAGATATTTTTTCATGAATTATGATAAACCATTTAAAACTTTTGATGAACAAATTGACTATTTAAAAAACGAACACGGTTTAATTATAAAAGACAGAGAAAATGCCCTGTTTCTTCTATCCAGTTTATCTTATTACGACCTTATAAACGGATATAAAGAATGTTTTATGATAAATGATAAATACATAAATGATATGTCTATTAATGATTTATACTATTTTTTAGTACTCGACAGAAATATACAAAGCATTCTATTTAAGTATAGTGTATACGTTGAAAATCGTTTTAAAAACTTACTTGCTTATGTTTTATCTGAAAAATTTGGAGTTGATATGCCTGATTATTTAAACATAAATAACTTTAAACAAACCGAGCGCGCAAATATAAAATTTCAAAGTATAATGAAATCAATAAACCAAAATTTAAATTCAGATTACTTAGATAACCCCACCAAACACTATAAAGAAACAAAAAACCATATCCCTGCTTGGATATTAGTAAAAAATATGACCTTTAACGATTGTATAGACTTATTTTTTATACTGAATAACAATACATCTAAAACCGTATGTTCTTATTTGCTCGATAACAAAATCGATATAAAAGACTCTCATAAAAAACACATGGTTCTTAATGCTTTGATTATAGTCCGAAAATTTAGAAACAAAATAGCACACAATCTCAAATTTATAACATATAGAACACCTAACTCTATATTTTTAAAAAATCTATCAAAAGTATACGGCGGCACACTTATAGAAAGAAAAGATTTTAAAGATAACCGTGGAATGAATGATGTTTACTCTATGTTTTTGTCAATAACCACACTGTTACGCGAGCCTAAACTTATAAATGCATTTCTAATTGATTTTAACAACCAATTGTGTTTAACACCTACTGAAGTAGATAATTTTAATATATGGCAAATGTATTGCGATAAAACAGGCTTACCAATCAATATAAAACAACGCATTGAAAGACACACGAACAAATTAAATCAAAATAATAAAGATTTTAAAAATTTATGTTAAAAATAGGTTGATATATTATAATTTTGATATATAATTTGTACATAGATATGAGCATGTAAGCCTATATTTAGCGTGTGTAACTATTAAACACATAAATTGTCTGTTTTGGCAGTCGTTAGTATAGCGATGCTCATTTTGTTTTTTGAAAAACTGATTTAAAAAATAACAATTAATGCCATTTTATCCGTAATTAACCGCTAAAATTGATACAAAATGTATCAAAAACAGAACTTAACATGATATAAATTATAGATTAAACAAGAAAGGAGAGCACAATGTCTAAACGTAGCAACGGTGAAGCTACTTATCGTCAGAGAAAAAACGGCTTGTGGGAAGGTAGAATAGTGGTTGGTTATAAAGCTGACGGCTCTCCTAATAGATTATCAAGATACGGAAAAACTAAAAAAGAAGTTATTAAAAAAATAAACAAATTGAAATCCGAAGTGGAATCAGGAAAGAAAATCGATAGCGATAAAATGCTTTTCAGTAATTGGAATGATGAAGTTTATCGGCTTTTCAAAAAGGACACCATATCAATATCCACCCAAGAACTCTATGAACAAATCTTTGACACGCATTTTAAAAAATCGATTATTGACGTCCCTCTAAAAGACCTTACTACTCAACAGATACAAGCTTTTTTAAATCAAAAAGGGCTAACTTTATCGCGTGAATCGGTAAAAAGAATGAAAACGTTAATTAATTGGTCGCTTAATAAAGCGATAGAGCAACGCGTGCTGTTATTTAATCCGTGCAAGGGTACTATTATCCCTAAATGCAATACAGAAAACGAGCGCGAAGTGTTGCCATTATCCGATAGTGATTTAAAGCTGTTACATAATTACATCAAACAAAGTGATAAGCAGCAAGAACTGCGAATAATAACTATCACCACCCTACTTTTGAAAACGGGCATGCGTATAGGCGAGTGTTTAGCACTTGGTAAAAGTGATGTCAATCTTAAAAACCAGACAATTACAATCACAAAATCATTAACAAATACAAAACAAGGGCTTATAATTGGTGCGCCAAAAACAAAGAATAGCTATAGAGTTATTCCTTTACCAGTAAGCGTAATTCCTCTACTAAAAAGATGGGAAATTCAGCGAAATAAAAAAAGATTATTATGGGGCGAAATTTGGGAACATGACGACTTGTATTTTTGCACAGATACAGGCAAATTTATTGACGCCCGAAATACTAGGCGGTCTTTTAGACGGCTGCTAACAAGAGCAGGTGTTGAGGACTCCGATAAATACTGTCTGCACTCTTTAAGACATACCGCAGCTACCAAGATGTGGGAACTACATATTGACTCTGCTGTTGCTTCGCAAATACTCGGTCATGATATTACAACAATGTTAAAAGTTTACGTCGCTGTCCAAGATGAATTTAAGAAAAAAGCTATCGCACTACTTGATGAAGCAATATAATCCGTACCCCAACCCGTACCCCAACGGGAACAAAAAACAAGCAAACTCAAAAGAAATACAAAAATAAAAAACCTAGTAAAATCAACGTTTGTAGATGTTTTTCAAAAAATGAAAAATGTTATTTTTTGAACCAGTTGGTCGGGGGTTCGAATCCCTCATGCTGCGCCATAACCTATGCTATGATTATAGTATAGGTTTTTTACTTTTATTAAAATCGTTAGCACTTGTCAAAAGACTTCTTATATGATATTATGGATATAGTTATATAACTTTTATCCCCACCTTACCTAAAACACGTTCTGTGAAAATTCAATGGAGGAGCTATGAATGAAGTTGCGCTCAAAGCGCTGAAACTAACCGAACTACGAGAAATAGCAAAACACGCTGGTTTAAAATCTGTAACTACTTTAAAAAAAGCTGAGTTAATTGAAAAGTTGTTAAGCATACACGCTGAGGAAAAAGAAAAATCAGCGAAAGAGTTAACTTTCAAACAAAAATCTGGCGAATTTAATCCAAAACTCGAAAGCTATCAAGGTTTAGATGAAAAGAAAAAAAATAAATCTGATTTTCAGTCTAAAGACAATGACGAAGTTGAAGGCGTGCTCGATTTAATTGAGCAAGGCTTTGGTTTTTTGCGTTTTAGTAACTTCCTCAGTAGTGAAGAGGACGTTTATGTTTCGCCGTCGCAAATCAGAAAATTCAATCTGCGTACTGGTGACAAGGTACATGGCGTCGCTAGACGTGCCAAAGAAGGCGAGAAATTTAGAGCCTTAATTTACGTTAAAAGCGTCAACGGTATGACACCTATGGCTGCAAAACGCAGGCGAAATTTTGACGATTTAACGCCTATGTATCCTAAACAACAATTAGTACTAGAAGATAATAAAAACGATATGGCAACGCGTATTATCGATTTAATCGCCCCTATAGGAAAAGGACAACGCGGTCTAATTGTCGCCCCACCTAAAGCAGGTAAAACTATTTTACTCAAAAAAATTGCCAAAAGCATTAGAAAGAAATATAAAGAAGTAGAGCTAATTGTATTACTTATCGATGAACGCCCTGAAGAAGTTACCGATATGCGCCGTTCTATCGATGCTGATGTCATTTATTCTACCTTTGATGAAGAACCTAAAAATCATATAAAAGTAGCAGAAATCGTGCTAGAAAGAGCCAAAGGCTTAGTTGAAATGGGCAAGGATGTCGTCATTCTACTAGACTCTATTACGCGCTTAGCACGCGCTTATAATTTAGTCATACCAACTAGCGGTCGTACGCTTTCAGGCGGGCTCGACCCCGCAGCCCTGCACAAGCCTAAACGCTTTTTAGGAGCGGCGCGAAACATTGAAGGCGGCGGTTCCCTAACGATTTTAGCGACAGCCTTAATCGAAACTGGCAGCCGCATGGACGACGTTATCTTTGAAGAATTTAAAGGCACTGGTAATATGGAATTACAGTTATCACGTGAATTATCTGAAAAACGCTTATTCCCTGCAATAGATATCAATAAATCGGGGACGAGGCGTGAGGATTTACTCTTAAACGACGCGGCTATTGATGTAATGTGGAATATTAGACGTGCTTTTTCTAAGAATAATAGCCTTGATGTAACGGAAAGAATTATTAGAGAGTTAAGAAAAACAGAAACTAACAGAAACTTTATTATGCAGTTTAATAAGAAACCGTTATAAATGGAATAAAAAAATCCTCGTTAAGATTCTCACGGGCAAAGCCCTCAGAATGACAACGAGGATTTTTATGTCTATACAATGAGCACTCGCGCCGTGCCTATATTGATTTGGCTGAAAATTTGGCGCCGAGATCTCTCAGTTTAATACTTTTGTCGCGCTTACGGCTTCGCCGTTTATGCAAGCTTCGCTTGCCAAACGCTCATTTTTTGACGATGAGCACTCGCGCCGTGCCTTCGGCACTTCGCTCGTCGCACGGTCGCGCTCAATAAAAAAACACCTTACAACCAATAAAGATGCGAGCACCTTTATTGGCTTTAGGCGTTTTTTTGCTCATCTCTTAGTATCCGCAGTTGCAGCACGAAACAAAATGATTTTGTGATATTTCTATTAATTTTGGTTCGCTTTCGCGGCAGTTGCCTATTACTTTTGGACATCTATTAGCAAAACGGCAAACATCTTCTGGTTCTATTGGCGATGTAATTTCGCCCTCCAATAAAACTCTTTCTTTCTTATGATGAATATCTGGTATAGGAATTGCCGAAAGTAGCGCTTTTGTATAAGGGTGAACAGGATTACTGAACAACTCTTCTGCAGGCGCTTTTTCTATCAAACGACCTAGATACATAACAGCAATATCATCACTAAAGTGATTAACTACTGACAAGTCATGTGTAATAAACATATATGTCAAACCAAGCTCTTCTTGCAAATCATTCATCAAGTTAAGTATCTGCGCTTGTATAGAAACATCTAGCGCCGATACTGGCTCGTCACAAACGATAAACTTAGGATTGAGTGCAAGTGCCCTTGCTATACCAATACGCTGTCTACGACCACCGTCTAATTCATGCGGATACGTATTAAAATAGCGTTCAGATAGACCAACAAGTTCCATTGTTTCCAATACTTTATTAGTCATTTCTGCCTTACTCTTATAAAGCTTATGAATTATCATTGGCTCCATAATCGTTTGACTAACTGTTTTACGTGGGTTTAATGATGAAAATGGATCTTGGAATATCATTTGTAATTCACGCCTTTTAGCACGCATTGCCTTTGGCGATAATTTTGTGATATCTTCGCCTTCAAAAAATACTTCGCCTGCTGTTGGCTCTAACAATCTTAAAATTGCCCTACCCGTTGTCGATTTACCACAACCAGATTCGCCAACTACGCCTAGCGTTTTACCCTTTTCAATAACAAAATTGACATCATCAACCGCATGAAGCATGCCACGCGGCGTTTTAAAATATTTCTTTAAGCCTTTAACTTCTAATAATGGACTAGCCACGCTCTATCACTCCCCCCTCAATAATATTGCTTTCATTATACAAATGGCATTTAACAAGATGTGTTTCATTACGTCTAACCAATTCTGGCTCTACTTGTGAACACTTTTCCATCGCATAATTACAGCGTGGGTGGAAAGGACAGCCCTTAGGCAAATTAATAGGATTAGGCATTAAACCTTTGATAGGCTTTAATTTTGCCGTTCTATCATTCATATTTGGTAATGAATTAAATAAGCCTTCAGTATAAGGGTGTCTCGTATTATCAAAAATATCGACCAAATTGCCCTGCTCTATAATTTCGCCAGCATACACTACGGAAACCATATCGCAAATATCAGCAACAACGCCTAGGTCGTGAGTAATCATTAAGAGAGAAGTGTTATACTCCACTCTAAGTTCTTTCATCATTTCTAAAACCTGAGCCTGAATAGTAACGTCAAGTGCTGTCGTTGGCTCGTCTGCAATTAAAAGGTCTGGCTTACAGGCGAGTGCTATCGCAATGACGACGCGCTGTTTCATACCACCAGAAAACTGGTGTGGATATTCCTTACCCCTAGCAGCAGGAATGCCGACAAGTTCTAGTAATTCATGCGTTTTTTGTAGTGCGTCTTCGTAACTGCCTTCTTCGTGATAATCAATAACCTCTGCTATCTGTTCTTCTACTGTCATAACAGGATTTAACGAAGTCATAGGGTCTTGGAATATCATCGAAACGCGCTTACCACGAATGGAACTCATATCCCTTTCCGACGTTGCAATAATATCAGTAAGCTCAGGCGCACCTTCAGGTTTATCTTTTTCATCCGCCCAGCCGAGTTTAATGTCACCACCGACAATAACTCCTGGTGGGTCAGCAATTAATTTTAAAATTGAAAGTCCAGTCGTCGTCTTGCCCGCACCAGTTTCTCCAACTAAACCATGCGTCTCACCCTTATTCATTTTAATGGAAATGCCATTGAGTGCTTTGACTACACCTTCATCCGTTCTATATTCAACATATAAATCTTTAATGTCAAGTATTGTGTTATTTTTAACTGTATCTGCCATAGTCATTACCTCAATCTAGGGTCAAGCGCATCGCGCAATCCATCGCCAAGTAGATTCAACGCAAGAATGGTAATCATAATTGCAAGTCCAGGGAAAAACGCAAGGTAACTTTGGTTACGAATAAATGTTTTACCCTCTGAAAGCATGCTACCCCATTCAGGCATTGGTGGAGAAATACCAAGACCAAGGAAACTAAGTCCCGCAATCGTTAAAATAATAGTTGCTACTGAAAGCGTCGTTTGAACAATGACAGGAGCAAGTGAATTAGGCACAACGTGTTGAGTAATAATTCTAAAATTCGTAGCGCCAATTGCCTTTGCCGCTTCTATATATTCATTATCTCTAACTGTTAAAACTGAACTTCTAAGTATACGCGCAAAACGCGGTATTGTTGCTATACTAAGTGCAATAATCAAATTCGTTGTACTTTTACCCAATGCCGCAACTATGGTTATGGCAAAGAGTGTTCCTGGTATAGCGAGAAAAACGTCCATTAGTCGCATAATGATATTATCTAAAATACCGCCAAAATAACCTGCAATTGCACCTAGCGTGCCACCGATAATCAAGGCAATCGTAACGGCGGCAAAACCAGCTGTTAACGAAATACGAGAACCGTAGACAACACGCGCAAGCACATCACGACCTTTATCATCTGTTCCAAATGGATACTCAGACGATGGCGCCTTTAAACGATTAGGAATATTCTGCTTTACAATATCATCTTGATAATCATAGATAAAACCAGACGATACAGCTAAAATAAAGAATATAGCAATGATAACTAACCCAAGTACAGCTGTTTTATTTTTAGAGAATTGTTTCCACAATTCAAGCATACGATTTTGTTTTTTGTATTTTACTTTTGGATTTGACATACTCTCCCCTTTCCTTATGAATACTGCGCTTTAATGCGCGGATCAACAAAGGCATAGAGAATGTCAACAATCAAGTTAACAACAGAAAATGCCAAAGTAAAAACAATAATACAACCAAGTACAATCGGTATATCGCGGCCACTAATTGAATCTATCATTAAGCGCCCAATACCAGGTAAACCAAATACGGTTTCAGTTAAAACAGAACCCGCAAGTAATGCACCAATCTGCAAACCCGCAACAGTAATTGTTGGAATAAGTGCATTTTGTAAGGCGTGCTTTTTAATAACATAATTATAAGGTAAGCCCTTACTACGTGCTGTTCTAATGTAGTCCTGTCTAATTACTTCAAGCATAGACGAACGCGTAATACGAGCAATAGATGCCATACTTAAAAAACCTAAAGATATGCCAGGCAAAATAAATGATTTCCAAGTTTCTGCGCCTGACGAAGGTAACCAACCAAGCCTTAAAGCAAACAATAATTGCAATAGTAAGCCTAGCCAAAATACTGGAATAGAAACACCTAAGAGCGCAATAAACATACTGAGCCCGTCTATCCAGGTGTTTTGTTTGACGGCAGCAATAATACCAAGCGGTATTGATAAAACAACAGCGATTAAAATCGCAACTACAGAAAGCTTAACTGTAGTAGGTATACGCGATTTAATTTCATCAGCCACTGATATTTTACTGCGATAAGAAGTACCAAAATCCCCCTGTACTAAATGATACATATAACGACCATACTGCACAATAATTGGGTCATTAAGCCCCAATTCTTCACGCGTCTGCTCAACCGCTTCCGCTGTCGCCTGTGGTCCTAAAATAGTCAATGCCGGATCACCTGGTGCAAATGACAAAATCATAAATACCAAGAATGTTACACCAATAATAACGGGGATTAAATACAATATACGTTTAAGAATGTATTTCCACATAATTTCTCCGTTCTACTCTTCCGATAAAAATGAATTCATTTTAATTGTATTTAATGCAATTTAATTCTAATTAATTCTATTTAATTTTATCTGAATATACAATTTTACCCAGAGTAAGTAATTGTAGCAACTGCTTAACTCTGGGTTTTTAAGAAAAAGGCTATTTGTTTAAAACAGCCTTTTCAATTGTCTATTTACTTCTTATTTCCAAGACCACTCTTCTACAAAGAATGAACCGCTAGTACCAACAAATGTATTTTCAAGGTTTGCTTTATGAGCACTTAAAGTATTATCTTGGAAAAGTGGCATTTGATAACACTCTTCATTTAAGAGAGCAGTTGCTTCTTGTAATACTTTTTCTCTTTCAGCCTGGTCGATAGTCTTAGTTGCTTTTTCAATTAAAGCATCAAGCTCAGGATTAGCTGTACGAGTTTTGTTTGAAGCGTTAATATTCTTAGAGTGATATACACCGTATAAGAATGACATCATTTCATTTGATGAATAACCACCGATGAAACCAGTGAAATTACCAGCAGCAGTTTCTGACAAGTAAGTAGATAAGTCCATAGAAACGATGCTCATATTAATACCTAATTCTTGTAAGTTTGCTTGAATAACTTCTGCTGCACGGCGTTTCATATCGTTTGAGCAAATTACTTCAAGTTGAATTGATGCAGGATCTCCGCCCCATTCAGCTAATAAAGCTTTAGCGCCCTCTACATCATAAGTATCAAAACCTTCAGAATTTTCGCCAAGCATTCCCATTGGAGTCTGTGCTTCCGCTGGTACACCTTGACCATTAAGAGCAACGATAATTACGTCATCTCTATTAATAGCTTTACAAAGTGCTTTACGAACACGCTTGTCGTCAAAAGGCTTAACTTCATTGTTAACTGTTAACCAGTTGTGAGCGATACCAGGAACTTGAATAACTTCAATAGCAGGATTACCTGAAATATTTTCAAGTGTAGCTGAGTCAAGCTCGATAATGTAGTCGATTTCGCCAGCTTCTAAAGCGATAGTTCTTGAGTTACCTTCAGGAATAGTTCTCCAAATTACATTTTTAATTTTAGCAACACCATCTTTGTTGAAGTAATCTTCAAATGCTTCAAAAGTAATTGCCTCGCCATGCTTCCACTCAACGAACTTGTAAGGACCAGATCCAACTGGATTTTGGTTGAAGTCATGACCAGATTCAAGTAATGCCTTAGGAATAATAGCTGTACCGTGGTGAGCTAAGTTATACAAAAGGCTAGCAGATGGACCATCAGTTGTAATCTTAACTGTTAAATCATCTACTTTTTCAATAGTATCAACAGCACTTGCGTGAAGTGATACGTCAGGTGAAACTTTTGCATTTTCGATAGATGCAACAACATCATCAGCAGTCATTGTTTCACCATTATGGAATTTAATTCCATCGTAAATCTTCATAGTCCAAATAGTTTCGTCGCCGTTTTCGTCTTTTTCAACAGAAAACTCTTCTACTAAATCTGGAACTGGGTTTAATTCTTTGTCAAGTTTGAACAAGCCATTAAACGTCAACTTGTTGAGATACTCACCTGCAACAGCACCGTGTCCATATGATGAAAGCGATGGAGTTTCACTGAAAGTTGCGATAACAACAGTATCTTTGTCAACAGCAGGTCCAGCGTTTTTATCATCTTCTGATGGTGCAGCAGTAGTAGCTTCGCCACCATCTGCTTTTGCAGCTGTTGTAGACGGTTGCTTTTCGCCGCCACCAGTTTCTGTGTTTCCGCCACCCGAACAGCCAACTAAAGCTAGCGACATTACGAGCAACATTGCAATTGAGATTGACATTAATTTTTTCATGCTTTTCTCCTTAAAATGTTTGACATATCGGATATTTATGTTAAAATACCCTTGTGCAATCGTTTGCTTAATTATATATTTTTTGCAAAAAAATGTCAATGCTTTAACGAATTTTATCATTTTAATTGATAATTGGGAGGGAAAAATGAAATTAATTAAAAACGCAACAGTCTACACAATGACTGATATTCAGCCAATTTGTACCGATATCTTAATAAAAAATGGAAAGATAGAAAAACTTGGTAACAAAATTGACATAGATAATGCAGAGATTATCGATGCTAGGGGCAAGCTCGTCTTTCCTGGCTTTATCGATGCCCACTCGCACGTTGGTATGTGGGAAGAAGCCGTCGGTTATGAAGGCATAGACATTAATGAAATGACTGACCCTGTCATGCCTCATCTAAGAGCAATAGATGCTATCAATCCACGTGATGAAGCCCTACGCGATGCACTGGAAGGCGGTGTAACAACAGCTTGCACGGGTCCTGGTAGTGCCAATGTTATGGGTGGCATTTTTGCCGTCATTAAATTGCATGGTCATAGAATTGACGATATGGTAATCAACGATTACTACGCAGCGAAATGTGCCTTTGGCGAAAATCCAAAAAGACTGTACGGACAAAAAGATAAAATGCCAATGACGAGAATGGCAATTGCTGGTCTTTTAAGAGAAATGCTAGAAAAAGCAAAACGTTATCACGCAAAAGTAGAAGCGGCAAAAGGCGATATGAGCAAAATGCCAGAATTCGATGCGAAATGTCACGCACTTCTTCCTTTAATGAGAAGAGAAATCCCGCTAAAAGCACATGCGCATAGGGCTGATGATATTTTAACTTCCATTAGGATAGCTAAAGAATTTAATGTGAAGCTAACCTTAGACCACTGCACAGAAGGACATTTAATTGCCGAAGATTTAGCCAAGGAAGGTTTCCCTGCCATTGTTGGTCCAACCTTTGGCGGAAAATCAAAAATTGAATTAACAAACAAAAGCTTTGTCACAGCAGCAGCATTACAACAAGCTGGTATGAAAATTGCCATTATGACAGATAGCCCTGTTATTCCTTTAAGAAATTTACCAATGTGTGCAGCGCTTGCTCACAAAGCGGGTATGGACGAATTTGAAGCATTAAAAGCAATTACTATCAACGCTGCTGAAATTCTCGGCGTTAATAAACGATTAGGCACAATAGAAGTTGGTAAGGATGCCGATTTAGTAATCTGGGACAAGCATCCGTTTGATTTAATGGCGACTGCCGAAAAAGTATTTGTCGACGGCGAATTAGTAGTAGAACAAACTGCTGCAGATTTCAAATAACTGTAGTCAAATAAAAACAGATTCTATGGAGGACTTATGAAAACCAATAGCAAAAAAATCTTAGTTGTATTACTTACTTTTATTCTAGCTTTAAGTGCTTGTCAAAGCACTGCTAGCCAAGCAACAACTAGCGAAAAACAAGATGAAACAAATACAAGCATTGAACAAACAACTGTAGAAAGTACAAAAGCCGACAAAAACAGTCTTACTTTCAAGGATTCACTCGGCACAGAATTTAATTTTGAACAGCCCTTAAGTAAAGTCATTATTCTCAATCGCCAAACAGCAGAAGCAATGAAAATTCTAGGCGCAGAGAATGTGATTATCGCTACAGGTGATAGAACGAATAAATTTAATACTTACTTAGGATTTCAAGATTTACCTGACATGGGAAAAACAAAAGAGCTAAATATAGAAGCAATTATTGAACTAGAACCTGAAGCGGTTTTCACACATACTAACAGAGCAATGGAATTAGAATCGCAACTAGAACCCGCTGGCATAAAAGTAATACGAATTGACAATTATCAACCTGAAAAATACGACGAAGAATTGCGTTTATTAGCTAGCATTTTTGGCAAAGAAGAAAGAGCCG
>PDWI01007159.1_pt1 | contig 13688 bp, 7 predicted proteins | sample 1430891 | NCBI WGS metagenome assembly PDWI01 (sample SAMN01162508, study PRJNA174530) | Oral metagenome, whole genome shotgun sequencing project. | biome: Marine environment; feature: Marine mammal; material: Swab sample of the gingival sulcus; isolation source: swab sample of gingival sulcus...
CACTCATCCATTGCCGTTCGCATGGATTCCGTCACCTTGTCGGCATACATGATGACCCGTCCCTCGGCATTACGCGCTGCCCGGCCAAAGGTCTGAATCAGGGAGCGATTGGAACGTAAAAAACCTTCCTTATCCGCATCCAGAATAGCCACCAGAGAGACTTCAGGCAGATCCAGCCCTTCACGAAGCAGGTTGATACCTACCAGGACATCAAACTCTCCCTGTTGCAATGCCTGAAGAATAGCCACCCGTTCCAGGGTATCAATATCCGAATGCATGTACCGGGCTTCAATACCACGGGCTTGCAAAAATTCTGTTAAATCCTCAGCCATCCGTTTGGTCAGCGTAGTCACCAGAACCCGTTCATCCCGATCCCGACGGGCAAAACATTCTCCCATAAGGTCATCCATTTGTCCGGGTGTAGGACGAACCTCAAGAACCGGGTCAAGCAAGCCTGTGGGACGGATGACCTGCTCTATGACTAACCCCTGCGCCCGTTCCAGTTCCCAAGGGCCGGGTGTTGCCGACACATAGACCGTTTGATTGATTCTGCCCAAAAATTCCTCAAAGCACAACGGACGGTTATCCAAAGCACTAGGCAACCGAAAACCAAAGTCTACTAAGGTCTGTTTTCTGGAACGATCTCCATTAAACATCCCGCCTATCTGGGGAACCGTGATATGCGATTCGTCCACAAAGAGCAAAAAGTCATCCGGGAAATAATCCAGCAGGGTTGCTGGCGGCTCACCGGGCTGACGGTTATCCAGATGCAGGGAATAATTCTCAATCCCGTTACAATAGCCAAGCTCTTCAATCATCTCCAAATCCAGCTGGGTCTTCTGCTCCAGCCGCTGGGCCTCTACCAGACGATTTTCCTCCTGAAAAAAAACAAGCCGTTCCCTGAGTTCTTCACGAATGTCCTTCATGGCCCGGTTCAGATTATCCCTGTCCGAAACATAATGGCTGGCAGGATAGATAACAGTCTTGGCAAGGCGATCTTTCACCTCGCCTGTCAGTGGATTTGTAGAAAAAATGCCGTCAATTTCGTCGCCGAAAAATTCAATTCGCAGGGCTTGCTCATGCTCGTAAGCCGGGATGACTTCCAGCACATCGCCGCGAACCCGAAAGGTTCCCCGATGAAAATCAACATCATTGCGCTCATACTGCACATCCACCAGACGTTCAATAATGGACTCCATGCTCACCTCGTCGCCCTGCTCTACGGGAATGAGCATCCTTGCATAGTATTCAGGCGAACCAAGGCCGTAGATACACGACACCGAGGCCACAATAATCACGTCCCGACGGGTCAGCAGAGCATGGGTAGCGGCATGACGCAGCTTGTCAATGTCATCATTGATGGAAGAATCCTTTTCAATATAAACGTCAGAATGAGGTAAATAGGCTTCGGGCTGATAATAATCGTAATAGCTGACAAAATATTCCACTGCATTACGAGGAAACAGTGCGGAAAATTCCGTATAAAGCTGGGCCGCCAATGTCTTGTTGGGAGCCATAACCAATGTGGGACGATTGCTGGCAGCAATAACCTGTGCCATAGTAAAGGTCTTGCCCGAACCCGTTACCCCAAGAAGTATTTGATCACGCACACCCTGGCCGATGCTGGCAGCCAATTCTTTAATGGCACGGGGCTGATCACCGCGTGGAGAAAAACTGCTCTCCAGCTGGAAGGGAATCGTTGCTTTTACAGACATCATACAGCCTCAGGGGACAAGGGGGGACAGGGGTTGCAGGCATCCTGCCGACCATTTTCCTGTTGTCAGTTCTCGGTAATTCACATAACAGCTCTCTATGTTATTCCATCTTTTCCATAACCCTTGGGATGAAACGCATGAATTCCATTGTCAAAAAGCTGTTAACTATCGGTGTAGCCCTTTCCGGTGAAAAAAATATTGATACCTTGCTGAATCTGATTCTGGACGAAGCCAAGGAACTAACCGGAGCAGATGCAGGAACCTTGTATCTTGTGGACGAGGACGAACAAGTTCTTGTCTTCAACATCCTGCATAACGACACCAATAACGTACATGCCCGACACAAAAACGAAATCGACTTGCCGCCAGTACCGCTCTATCTTCCCGACGGAACGCCCAACCACGCCAATGTGTCGTCTCATGTGGCCCTTTCCGGTGAGCATATCAATATAGGAGATGTGTATAAGGCCGAGAATTTCGATTTTAGCGGCCCCCGCAAATACGACAGCGTAACCGGATACCGATCCAAATCCATGCTGGTTATTCCCATGAAAAATCATCATGGCGAGGTGCTGGGCGTGGTGCAACTTATCAACGCCACCGACCCCAAAAGCCGGGAGATCACCAAATTCAGCGACGAACAGGTTGAAATTCTGGCCTCTCTGGCTTCTCAGGCTGCCGTTGCCCTGAACAACGTCCGCCTCATTCAAAGCCTTGAAGACCTCTTGCAGGCATTCATCAAGGCCATTGCCTCGACCATTGATGCCAAGTCCAAATACACGGGAAATCACGTCCGCAGGGTGGTACAAATCACTATGGATATTGCCGAGGCCATCGACCAATGCGACCGCCCCCCCTTTGACATCGTCAATTTTTCTCCAAGCCAGATGAAAGAATTAAGCCTGTCCGCCTGGCTGCATGACGTGGGTAAAATTATCACCCCTCAATATATTATTGACAAGCAGGCCAAGCTCGAAACCATCTTTGACCGGGCCGAACTTGTAAGCACGCGGTTCAAGGTTATTGAGGCTTCTCTGCGGCTTACCTTTGCCCAAAAAAGAATGGAGGCTCTGGAAAAGGGCGAATCCATCCAGACGTTGCAAGCTCTGGATGCTGCCCGTGATGCCAAAATCGAGGAACTTCATGCAGAGCTTGATCTTATTCTTTCATGCAATCGGTCTATGGAATTTATGCCTGACGAACGCATTGCAAAGGTCAAGGCCATAGGCAACAAAACCTATGTTTGGCAAGGCGAGGAATACCCGTACCTTACCGAGGACGAACTGGACAATCTCTGCATCCAGAAAGGGAATCTTACAGCTGCTGAACGCAAAACCATTGAAGACCATGCCCAGGCAACCTGGGATATACTTTCCCAGCTCCCTTTTCCTAAAAGTATTGCCAATGTGGCCACCTATGCGGCCCAACATCATGAAAAGCTGGATGGAAGTGGCTATACCCAGGGCCTGACAGCAAAGGACATTCATCTGCAAAGCCGTATCCTTGCCATAGCGGACATATTTGAGGCCCTCACCGCGGCAGACCGCCCCTACAAAGACCCCATGCCCGTATCCAAGGCTCTGCAAATTATGGGTTTTATGAAAAAAGACGGCCACCTGGATCCCGATATTCTGGATCTGTTCATCAATGACAAGGTGTTCATGAAATTCGTAATCAACGAGATAGACCCCTCGCAAAATGACGTGGAATAAGGGCCTTTACCAAGTAACCACCCTTTTCAGATTTTCTCCCCATGACCAACGCGTGATTTCCAGGCCATAGACCTCCTGTTTTGCGAGGTCATTGTCTGGTTTCTGACAATTCAATTCTCCCTCAGACAATTTCAAGGGGATGCCCACGTACAACGGCCCCAGAAAAGGACATATAATGGCAAAAAGAACAACAAGCAAAAAACAGAAAAGTTTTGAAGAAACTCTCTGGGATTCAGCCAACAAGCTACGCGGAAGCGTTGAACCTTCCGAATACAAACATGTGGTATTAAGCCTCATTTTCCTGAAATTTGCCTCGGACAAATTTGAAGAGCGCAAACAGGAACTCATTGATGAAGGCCAGGGCAAATATATTGATATGGTTGATTTTTACACCATGAAAAATGTTTTTTATCTGCCCGAGGAAACTCGCTGGAGTTTTATTGAACAACACGCCAAGCAAAATGATATTGCCCTCAAAATTGATACCGCCCTTTTCACCCTTGAAAAAAACAACAAGGCACTCAAAGGAGCGTTGCCGGATAACTACTTTTCCCGTCTTGACCTTGATGTGAGCAAGCTGGCCGCCCTTATTGACACCATTAACAACATCGACACCCTTGCCGACAAGTCTCAGGATATTGTGGGACGGGTCTATGAATATTTTTTAAGCAAGTTTGCTCTGGCGGAAGGTAAGGGCAAGGGAGAATTTTATACCCCCAAAAGCATCGTTAATCTCATTGCGGAAATGATTGAACCGTATAAGGGAAAAATTTATGACCCCTGCTGCGGTAGTGGCGGTATGTTTGTGCAATCGATGAAATTTGTGGAAAATCATCAGGGCAATAAAAAGGATATTTCCATTTACGGACAGGAATATACAGGAGCCACCTATAAACTGGCCAAGATGAACCTTGCCATTCGCGGCATTGCCGCCAATCTTGGAGAAATGGCAGCCAATACCTTTAGCCGCGACCAGCATAAGGATTTGAAGGCCGATTATATTATGGCCAATCCGCCATTCAATCAAAAAGCCTGGCGGGTAGCAGATGAACTCACCGATGATCCCCGCTGGGCAGGCTATGAAGTACCGCCCACAGGTAATGCCAACTATGGCTGGATTTTGCATATGGCCTCAAAGTTATCAGAAAACGGCGTGGCCGGATTTATTCTGGCCAATGGAGCTCTTTCCGGGGACGGCATAGAAAAGGCAATCCGCAAAAAAATGATTGAAAATCATTTGGTTGAAGCGGTGATTATTCTCCCCCGCAATATGTTTTATACAACCGACATCAGCATTACACTCTGGATACTCAACAAAAACAAGAAAGACAGAATTGTTACGCATGGAAATATTTCACGGAATTACCGCAGCCGTGAAGATGAAATCTTGTTTATGGATTTACGAAAAATTGGCGAACCGTTTGAAAAGAAGTTTATTCAGTTTTCAGATGATCATATACAGAAAATAGCCAATACCTATCATCTATGGCAACAAAACGCGGCCGAAAAAAAATACAAAAATATTCCCGAATACTGTTATTCCGCCAATATTGATGAAATCAGAGCCAAAGACTACTCTCTTGTTCCAAGCAAATATATTGAATTTGTAAACCGCGATGAAAACATAGATTTTGATACAAAAATGACTGAATTGCAGACCGAATTTGCCGAACTGCTCAAAGCGGAAGAAACGTCAAAAAATGAACTGCTGCATGTTTTCAAAGAGTTGGGATATGAAATCAAATTATAAAAAACTCGGCTCTTATATTCGAGAGGTTAATATCCGAAATACTGAGGATAAAAAAGATAATCTTTTAGGCGTTTCAACTCAAAAGGTTTTTATCAAATCCATTGCCAATACTGTAGGTACAAATTTTAAAAAATATAAAATTGTCAAAAAAGGACAGTTTACATATGTTCCAGACACATCTCGACGCGGGGATAGAATTGGACTGGCCTTATTAGAAGATCATGAAGAAGCTCTGGTTTCAAATGTCTATACTGTTTTTGAAATAATTGACCACAATCAGCTCTTACCAGAATACTTAATGATGTGGTTTCGCCGCCCCGAATTTGACCGCTATGCTCGATACAAGTCACATGGTAGTGTACGAGAATTATTTGGCTGGGATGAAATGTGTGATGTCGAGCTTCCCATCCCCCACATCGAAAAACAACGGGAAATCGTCAAAGAATATCAAACCATAGTAGATCGAATCAAACTCAACGAAAAACTGAACCAAAAACTGGAAGAAACAGCACAAGCCATCTACAAACAATGGTTTGTGGACTTTGAATTTCCCATCTCCAAAGAATACGCCGCCAAAATCGGCAACCCCGAACTGGAAGGCAAGCCCTATAAGTCCAGCGGAGGCAAAATGGTCTGGAATGAGAAGCTGGAGGAGGAGATTCCTGAGGAGTGGGGTGCGATACCTTTATATAATACTGCCCAGTTTACCAATGGAGGAGCATTTAAAGATAAAGATTTTTCTCGGAATCAAATGGGTCTTCCAATAATTAAAATTGCGGAATTAAAATTAGGCGTAACGAATCAAACATCTTTCACAGAAAAATCTGCCCCAAATAAAATACATATTTCAACAGGGACTATCCTTTATTCTTGGTCGGGAAATCCTCAGACAAGCCTTGAAGTCTTTAAATGGTTGAGAGGTGATGCAATCCTTAACCAACACATATTCAAATTGTCATTTGGCAAATCTCAAAACTCAAAATTTGTTTATTTTCTTCTCAAAGAACTTAAACCGGTATTTATAAAACTTGCAGAAGGAAAACAAACTACCGGTCTTGGGCATATTACCGTTGCAGACATGAAATCACTCTTTATTGCGTATCCAATATCATCTGATTTGAAGTCTTTTGACGAAATAATTTCTCCCATCTATGAAATCGATACGCAACGGCAAAAAGAAAACATTAAGCTGTCAGAAATGATAGAGATGCTTCTTTCCAAAATGACCAAAGCGGAGGCAACCCCATGACCATTGCCGCTGGAACGATCAATTACCAATTAGGAACCGCACCGGTAACTGGATGCGGCTTTTCGTATTCCGAAGAAGAACTCGACGCTACATTATCTGGCTCTGTTGCACAAGTGGTATATGATGACTCTGGCAAAGCAGATATTAAAACATTGCTTGCCGGGCTTGCCGAAACCGATTTTGGAAAAGGAAGGCAAATAGATGATTAGCTCTATTCATATAAAAAATGTAGCGACCTATGATGAATCTGGAGTCAAAATCGATTCACTGAAGAAGATAAACTTTATTTATGGTGCAAATGGAACAGGGAAAACAACTATTACAAATCTATTAAACGATACTACATTACCTCAATTCTCTGAAAGCACAGTTACTTGGGAACATAATATTCCAATGAAGACTCTTGTTTACAACAAGGAGTTTAGAGAGTGTAATTTTGGAAAAGGTCAGATTGATGGTGTATTTACTCTAGGTGAAGCAACGAAGGAAGAGAAAGAAGCCATAACTGCAATGCAGGCAGAGCTTGCACAAATTAAAGCAGATGGCATCCAGAAGAAACAAACTTTAGAGAAGCTAAAGGAGGAAAAAGACAAGACAGATAATGAGTTTCGCGATAGAGCTTGGGCTGAAGTATATAAAAAGTATGAGTCCGTTTTCAAAGAAGCCTTTACTGGTGTCATGAGAAATAAGGAATCTTTTAAGGCAAAGTTGCTTGAACAAGCATCAAAAAACAATGCTCATCTGGAAACTTTCTATGAGCTAAAAAGCAAAGCTGAAACAATTTTTGGTGAAATCCCTGCTACACTTCCTCTGATTAGTCAGATTGAATATTTACGTCTAATAAAAATTGAATCTGATCCAATTTGGGAAAAAAAGATTGTTGGTAAATCCGACATTGAAATTGGTCGTCTAATTGAACAGTTGGGTATCAATGACTGGGTCAATGAAGGACGCTCCTATATTCAAGATAATGATGTATGTCCATTCTGCCAAGGGAGAACAATCTCCGATGATTTGCGAAAACAGCTTGACCGATACTTTGACAAGACTTTTCAGGAAAACATCGACAATGTTAAAGCCCTAAACTCTGACTATAGTCTTGCCTCACAAAATCTCCAAAATTTACTAAGTGAAATAGAAGATAAAGAAAAAGCTAACAGTAATTCAAAACTTAATATCGAATTATTTAGTGCAAAAACTAAAACAACCACATCTCGGCTGCGTATCAATGAAGAACTTATTAGAAATAAAGTAAAGGAACCTAGCCGAAGTATTCCCCTGACAAACTTAAAAAACGAATTAGAAAATCTATCTCTGATGATTGAAGAAGCTAACAAAAAGATAAAAACGCATAACAAACTTGTCACTAATTATGAAACAGAGAAGAGCAATCTTATAAAATCAATATGGCGTTTTCTAGTTGAAGAATACAAAATTTCAACAACTCAATATCAGAATGATATAATAGGAAAACAAAAGGGTATAGATGAGGTTTCAAAGCAAAGAGAAGACCTTTTAACGAAATACAATGAACTGAATGAAAAAATAAAGGAAGCAAATAAAAATGTTACCAGTGTTCAGCCTTCAGTCGATGAGATAAACAAAACACTCAAGGCACATGGGTTTCTAAATTTTGAAATAGTTCCTTCTCAAAGAGATCCAAATCAATATCAAATTCAACGAGAAGACAAATCTATCGCAGAATCAACACTTAGCGAAGGAGAAATTACTTTTATTACATTCTTGTATTTTTTACAAAGAGCCAAGGGAGGTCTTACTGAAGATTCTGTCTCTGAAGAGAGGGTTCTAGTAATTGACGATCCTATATCAAGCCTTGATAGTAATGTGCTTTTCGTTGTAAGCACGCTCATTAAGGAAATCTTGAATTCGGTTAAAAATGGAACGGGAGTAATCAAGCAAGTCTTTCTTTTCACTCATAATGTTTATTTTCATAAAGAAGTTTCGTACATTAGCGGTAAAGCAGAAAAAAATAAAGATACTCACTTTTGGATTCTACGAAAGAAAAACAAAGTAAGTATGATTCAAGCATATTTAATGGAGAACCCAATTCATAATTCATATGAAATGCTCTGGCATGAGCTCAAAAATTCACAACAACATGACAGTATTTCAATACAAAATATAATGCGTAGAATAATTGAGAATTACTTCAAAATATTGGGAAAATATCATTATGATGATTTAGTCCTCAGTTTCAAAGAATCACCAGAAGAACAAGAAATTTGTCGTTCAATGATTTTTTGGATAAATGACGGCTCACATACCATTCCAGATGATTTATATATCCAAGCTCACGATGACTTAAAGGATAAATATTTTGATGTGTTTGAGAAGATTTTTATAAATACCAAGCATCACGAACATTTCAAGATGATGATGGGGATTGAAGAGGAGGCAACCCCATGACCCCATTCCGCCCTCACGAAGACGAAACCACCGAATTCAAGAGCCAGCTTACCGACTCTCTTGAAAAAGAAGTGGTTGCCTTTCTGAACTCGGATAAGGGCGGCGACATCTATATTGGCGTGGCAGATAACGGAAACATTGTTGGCGTAGAAAATCCCGATACACTACAACTTGCTATTATCGACCGCATCAAAAACAATATTTTACCCACCACGCTTGGCTTTTTTGATGTGGTTACGCAGGAGATACAGGAAAAAACAGTCATTCACATTATTGTTACCCGTGGCACGGAAAAACCCTACTATCTCAAAAAAAGCGGCCTCTCTCCGGCTGGTGCCTATATCCGTGTGGGGACAAGTATTCAACAACTGACTCCAGACTTGATTGACAGGCTCTACGCTTCCCGCACACGCAACTCCCTGCGCAATATTCCTTCTCCCCGCAAAAATTTGAGCTTTAACCAGCTTAAAATCTACTATGACGAAAAAAAATTTACAGTAAACGACTCTTTTCTGGAAAATCTTGACCTCTATACTCCAGATGGGGAACTCAATTATGTAGCCTATCTGCTGGCAGATCAAAACAGCGTGTCCATAAAAGTTGCCAAGTACGCGGGAAAAGATAAGGTGGATCTCATTGAAAATGAAGAATATGGCTATTGCTCCCTGCTAAAGGCTACGGATCGGGTTCTTGATAAACTTGCCGTTGAAAACAAGACCTTTACCAAAATTACAGGCGATGCCCGTAGACTGCAAAAGCAGATGATAGATAAAACCGCCCTGCGGGAGGCATTTATCAACGCCATTGTGCATAACGACTACAGTCGTGAGGTTTCTCCTGTGGTGGAAATCTATGCCGACCGCCTGACCATTACATCTTACGGCGGACTGGTTGCTGGTCTGAGCAAAGAAGAATTTTTTGGCGGGCGTTCCATGATTAGAAATCGTGAAATCATGCGTGTCTACAGAGACCTTGATTTGGTGGAACAGCTTGGTTCCGGCATGAACCGGATTTTGCAAAAATATCCCCAGAGTATTTTTCATTTTACTGAACATTTTCTTGAAGTCTGCTTTGCGTTTGAAGAAGGCTACCAACAATCCTTGAATGCGAAAAAGAGGGGCGAAAAAACGCCGGTGAAAATGTCGGAAAAAAGTTCACCGAAAAGTTCACCAAAAAGTTCACCAAAAAGTTCACCGAAAAGTTCCGATCGTATCCTGGAGTTATTTCGCAAGAATGCGAAAACAAGCACAGCGAAAATTGCCGAAGAACTGGGAATTTCAAAGCGTGCCGTAATAAAACAAACGAACAATCTTCAAGAAGCTGGTCGTCTTAAAAGGATTGGCCCTGCCAAAGGCGGCCATTGGGAGGTTCTTGATGAATAAGTTCACAGAGTCTCGCCTGGAACAGGCCATCATCGAACTTCTGGAAGCTGAAGGCTACCCCCATGTTGCCGGACAGGATATTGCAAAAGAGCCGCACGAGGTTCTTATCAAGGAAGATATAAAGACCTATCTGGCAAAACGGTACGCAAAAAATAATATTACAGCCAATGAAATTGATGCGGTTATTCGCATGTTGGAGACTTTTTCCGCATCAGAACTTTATGAAAGCAACAAGGCCATTATGAAAATGGTTACTGATGGTTTTCTGTTAAAACGAGAAGACCGCCGTCAAAAAGACTTGTATATTCAGCTCATTGACTTCTCTGACCTTGCAAAGCATCAAAAGCCAAAACCAACAGAGATTACAACCATAGATGCAGAGGAAACACCTCCCTATAACACCGCCCACAATATTTACAAGGTAGTCAATCAACTTGAAATTACCGGATACGAAAAAAGAATCCCCGACGCTATTCTTTACATCAATGGTCTGCCTCTGGTTGTGTTTGAGTTTAAGAGTGCTGTTCGTGAAGAAGCCACTATCCACGATGCCTATATCCAGCTCACAATCCGCTATCGTCGAGATATACCGGAGTTGTTTAAATACAACGCCTTTTGTGTAATAAGTGATGGAGTCAACAACAAGGCAGGGTCTTTTTTCGCGGATTATGAATTTTTCTATGGCTGGCGCAGAACAGATGCTGCCGACATGTTTTCAAAAGACGGTATTGATTCCCTCTATACGCTGGTAAGTGGCCTTTTCAACATATACCGAATAAGAGATATTATTCGTAATTTTATCTACTTTCCCGATACATCAAAAAAAGATGAAAAAATCCTCTGCCGCTATCCCCAATATTATGCCGCTACAAAACTCTATGAAAATATAAAACAGCACCGCAAACCAGAAGGAGACGGCAAAGGCGGCACCTACTTCGGAGCAACCGGATGTGGAAAAAGCTACACCATGCTTTTTTTGACCCGGCTTTTGATGAAGAGCGTGGATTTTTCCAGTCCCACTATTGTACTGATTACAGATCGAACCGATCTGGATAGCCAGCTTTCCGGCCTGTTTAGCAATGCAAAATCCTATATTGGAGATGACAATATCATCAGCGTGGAAAGCCGTCAGCATCTGCGGGAATTACTGAAAAACCGCAACAGCGGTGGTGTGTTTCTGACCACAATTCATAAATTTACAGAAGATACCGAGCTTTTGACAGATCGCAGCAATGTGATTTGTATTTCTGATGAAGCTCACCGCAGCCAGACCAATCTGGATCAAAGAATTCGGATTACAAAAAATGGCGTAACCCGCTCATACGGCTTTGCCAAATACCTGCACGATTCCCTTCCCAATGCCACCTATGTCGGATTTACCGGAACTCCCATTGACGCCACTCTGGATGTATTTGGTAAGGTGGTTGACGCCTATACCATGACAGAATCTGTCCAGGATGAGATCACCGTGCGGATTGTGTATGAAGGACGGGCGGCAAAGGTTCTGCTGGACAATAGCAAGTTACAGGAAATTGAAGAGTATTATGCCAGATGTGCGGAAAAAGGGGCATCTGATTATCAGATTGAGGAAAGCAAGAAAGCCAATGCCAGGTTAGGTGTTATTCTTGGAGACCCGGACCGAATACGGGCCTTGGCGAAGGATTTTGTTCAGCACTATGAACGCCGGATTACAGAGGGTTCGACAATAAAGGGCAAGGCCATATTTGTCTGCTCCAGCCGACAGATTGCCTATGATTTGTATAAACAGATTATCACCCTGCGGCCTCAGTGGGCCGAGGCAAAAGTCTGTGAAAACCCTGTAGAACTAACTGAAAAAGAGCGCAGGGAAATCAAGCCCCTGGAACGGGTAAAAATGGTGATGACCCGCAGGCAAGATGATCCTGAAGAACTCTACAACATGCTTGGCAATAAAGACTACCGCAAGGAGCTGGACAGACAGTTCAAAAATGAAAAATCGAATTTCAAGATAGCCATTGTGGTGGATATGTGGCTGACTGGTTTTGATGTCCCCTTTCTGGATACCATCTACATTGACAAGCCCATTCAGCGGCACAACCTGATTCAGACCATCTCACGGGTCAACCGCAGATTTGAAGGCAAGGAAAAGGGACTGGTTGTGGACTATATTGGCATCAAACGGCAAATGAATCAGGCTCTGGCGCAATACGCCGCGTCTGACAGCTCCAATTTTGAAGAAATTGAACAGTCTATTGTTGTGGTGAAAGACCATCTGGATTTACTTGGAAAACTTTTTCATACCTTTAACAAAAAACCATATTTTTCAGGTTCTCCCCTTGAGCAGCTTGAATGTCTGAATATGGCAGCCGAGTTTGTTCAGCTTACCCAGAAACAGGAAAAACGCTTTATGTATCTGGTAAAGCGTCTCAAAGCAGCCTATGACATTTCCTCAGGAAGCGGAGTATTCAGCCAGAGCGAACAAGACCATATCCATTTTTATATTGCAGTACGATCCATTGTCTTCAAACTGACACGGGGCAATGCTCCTGATACGGCACAAATGAACGCCCGTGTGCGGGAAATGATACAGGACGCGCTCCAAAGTGACGGCGTGGAAGAAATTTTTGCGCTGGGAAAAGAACAGGGAAAGGAAATTGACCTTTTTGATGCCGATTATCTGGCAAAAATTGAAAAAATCAAATTGCCCAATACAAAAATTAAACTCCTGCAACAACTGCTGGCCAGAGCCATCAATGATCTTAAAAAAGTCAACAAAGTCAAAGGAACAGACTTTTCAAAAAGATTTAAAACCCTTGTGGAAAAATACAACGAACGGAAAGAACAGGATGTGCTGGTCAGTAATGTTCTGGAAGATTTTACCGATGAAATTATTGACCTGTATCACGCACTCAAAAAAGAAAAAGAATCGTTCAGGGAACTTGGTATTAACTTCGAGGAAAAAGCATTTTATGATATTTTACAATCCCTTACCGTAAAATATGATTTTGAGTACCCGGAAGACAAACTGCTTCTACTGGCAAAGGAAGTGAAAAATATTGTTGATGACAAGGCCGGATTGACCGACTGGAACGAACGAGATGACATAAAGGCTGAATTAAAAGTGGAGCTGATTCTTCTCCTTGCCAAATACAACTATCCCCCGGTTGATCGGGACGAGGTGTATAAAGAAATTTTTGAGCAGGCGGAAAACTTTAAAAAATATCAGGATAAGACTCGTCCTTCAGTGTCATTGGGGTACGAGCAGCCATGACCAGCCTGACCTCCCCACCCTCTGACCTGCGTGCCATCCTTCTCGACCGGGACGGCACACTTATACAGGAATGCCACTATCTGTCCGACCCTGAAAAGGTAGAGCTTATTCCCGGCGTTGTGGAACCCATGCAAAGGCTCTGCAAACAGGGCATCCAATTCTTTCTGGTGACCAACCAAAGCGGTATCGGACGGGGCTATTTT
>PDWI01007280.1_pt1 | contig 13685 bp, 12 predicted proteins | sample 1430891 | NCBI WGS metagenome assembly PDWI01 (sample SAMN01162508, study PRJNA174530) | Oral metagenome, whole genome shotgun sequencing project. | biome: Marine environment; feature: Marine mammal; material: Swab sample of the gingival sulcus; isolation source: swab sample of gingival sulcus...
GCTTATGCGAATCGTACCATGTTGGCACATCAAGTGGCGATGGCACATTTAATTACTGCTGCCAATATGAATCTTTTTGCGAAAAATGAATCTTCTCGATTTATGCGTATGAATCCACCCGTTTATATCATTAAACGTTTCTTTGGTTTGATACAAGGTGGCGCTTATGCCTATTCAAAAATTGCTGGTAGTTTTTCGCAAATAACCCCTTTAAAAATAGCTTATCAAGCGCATGATGCCCTTATTCAAAAACTGTTGATCCCGAATACACGTTATATTCAACGTTATCATAATAATATTAGAAATCAATCAATTCAGTATAGCTTAGAGCGTAGCTTCCCTGATTGGCAGGTGAAACAGGTGTTTACAAACCTATCAGGGAAATGCATCACAAAGAGATTTGCTATTGAAATTGCGTTCTTTTTATCCCTATTTAGAGGATCGTACACAAGTCAAATATTCAGTGCGTGGGGCGATAGAAAAATGTAAATATCTACCTCCTAAGTTATCCCGTATTGGTTCAACAGGATTGAGTAAGGATGGTACTTGGTATGCATTGGATACATTGTCTTATTACAAGGTGTTAAGCGTATGGATTCCAACAGAGCCACCTATTAAATTATGTATTTATCGTGAATATCCTATGGCATGGGGTGGAGTCATGGGAAGTCGTCGTTTCTTTTCGCCGTTGGGTTTGGACTTTGATGAGAATCCTCCTTGGGACTTTGCTAAGAAAAAATATGCTGATTGGCTATTTGGTAAGTATCCTGCCATCGATCAGATCAAGCGTTTTTTCTCGGGTAATTATTTAGCAAGGTCTTGGGCACTCACTGAAAAATCACGTCATCAATGGTCTGGAACAGGTTTTATGGACTATGTGGATTTAAAAAAGAAACAGTCAAAAAAGCGTTTTCTAGTGCGTGTTCAACTTTATCGTGGTTCCCGTTTGATAAGTACTGCGTCAGCGATAGGTGTTAGTCAATATCAACCAATACAAGGAGAGTTGCCAAGTCTTTGGTTACCTAGGTGGTCAGTAGGCATGCAAGATGAATTTTTATTTGTTCAGTAAGCTGAGGGGTGAATATGCTATATGACGTTAAATACAAGCTATTGTTTTTCTCATCAAATACAAAAGGAGGGGCTATGTTATATCAGTCTGAACGAGGGCAGGCATTGATTGAAATGTTGATTATTCTACCAATATTTGTTGTTTTATTTTTTATCTTTTCTTTTATGTTATTTCAAGGTGTGCAATATGCTGATGTTTTGAACAAACAACGTGTAGAAACGGTCTATGTCTCTCGTCATTCGAGACTTTCTGATTGTGTTTTGAATCAAAAAGATACGGTTTTTAGTCAATCAACATCAAAACAATGTACATCATCAAACACGCATGCTTTTAGATTGGGGCGATTGGGTTTGTCGAGTTTAATCACAGGTTGGATTCCTTCGTTTGAACAATGGCGAATAACAACCTCAGATGGACAGTGGCAAGGTTTAGGTTCTGCTCGTTTTTTAGGGATTTTCCATCGTTTTAATATGGCGATTATTGTGTCAGATCTATTGCCAAAATCATTGAAAAAAATCCATAAGCGTTTAGAACATCACGCAATGGCGTGGTCTGTACAGGCTAATATCAGTCAGAGTTTGGTGAAATTTCATCGTTTAAAAGTTTCGGGTGTGGATGCAGGTTGGCGTTTTAATCGTCAATTTAATATGGACTGGATTTATGCATGGAAAAGTTTGATTCAATGGTGATTATAGGGGTATGAAAAGTATGGAGTTTTTAGGAAAAATTAAGAAAAATCATGTGATTTTGTTGATCTCTTTGTTGTTGTCTATTGTCGGTAGTGTCTTGATCTATCGTGAGTTTAATACACGTATGAAAGCAGCGATTTTAGATGTGGAGAAAGATCAAGTGAATGTATTAGTGCTGAAACAAGATATGACGGAAGGTATGCGTTTAAACCAAGATAATGTGGGGATTCGTGTTTTCCCACGCCAGTGGCTACCCAGTTATGCTCTGATTCCAAAGCAATTTCATTTATTAGATGGCAAAGTATTAAATAGACCTTTAAGGGCAGGTGATTTATTGGGTACTGTATTTGTGGATAAGCCGTTGCTACGTTTTTCAGAAAAAATACGTGCAGGTTATCGTGCTGTGACCATTGCTGTTGATGACTTGAATTCTGTATCAGGCATGATTTCTCCGGGTGATGTGATTGATTTGTATTTATCTTTTGTGCATGAAGGACAAGCAGTGACGGCACCTGTTTTACAGCAGGTACGTGTTATTGCAACAGGACGTGCAATTGATACGAATCTTGATACGCAACAACAGGGTCGGTATTCCACAGTGACATTAGAACTCAAGCCAGAGGACGCTTTGAAATTGATGTCCTCAAAGCAAGAAGGTCAGATTACGGCTTTATTGAGATCACCTAAAGATAAAGAGGATAACTATAAAGCAGCACAGGGTGATATGGCTAATTTATTAGGAATTCCCGGTGTGAAAAAGGAAAAGATAGGGGTGAAGGTGATTTATGGAAATGATCATTCCTCTGATGAGGTGTTGACGCAAGTAGATGAAAAAACGATTAAGACTTTCTATCCTTTTATTGACTTAAAAGATGGAAATAGTAAACGTGATATGGGTGTAGATCAAGAGCAAACTCAAGGAGAGACAAAATGAAACGTTGGATTTTATGGATAGGTATTTTGTTATTATCATCGCCTGTCTTTGCCAATATGCATTATGTGACATTAGATATGGGGCAGTTAAAAGTGATTAATTCTCAGCCAATTGATCGTATTGCCATTGGTGATGGTCAGGTGATCACAGCCATGACAGATGATAATAAAGAACTGGTTATTTTTGCAAAACAACCCGGTATAACGAATATGACATTATGGCATCAGCAGGGGGGTTATTCTGAATATCGTGTTGAAGTTAAAAGTCGGAAAAAGAAGTTGTTGCATCGGGATATTTTAAGAATTCTACGTAAAATTCCTCATATTAAAGTGACATTTTTAGAGGATAACGTGATGGTGGAAGGTAAAACCTTAGGTTATAAGGATCGTCAGTTTTTAGATCGTATTATGGCACGTTTTCCACAGGTTGTTGATATGACAACGCCAAGTGGTGGTGATGAAATGATTTTGTTAGATGTGCAGGTATTAGAAATTCCTCGTCGGGTTTTATCTCAAATGGGTGTTAAATGGTCAGTCGCCTCTCAAGCAGGCTTAGATTTTAATGAACAGGTCTTATCTTCAGGGGCGCTATTTCACATGAATTCTAATATTTCGGCGTCTTTAAAAATGTTAGAAAATGAAGGTTCAGGTACTTTGTTGGCAAGACCTCAATTAATGGCTAGGAGTGGCTCAAGTGCGTCATTTATGGCAGGAGGTGAGGTACCGTATGTGATGAGTAATGAGAAAGGTGAGCATAAAACCTCCTTTAAGCCTTATGGTGTGAAGTTAAATATTCAACCTGTTGTCAATGAGGACAAGCTGATTAAAGGGAAGATTGATATTGAAGTCAGTAGTGTTGATGTGAGCTTGGCAGTTGAAAGTGGTCCTTCTTTTAAAACACGCAGAACGAGTACTGAGTTTAATGTGGCATCAGGTCAAACATTGATTTTAGCAGGTTTTATTTCTAGAGAAGAACGGCGTGCGATTGATAAAGTACCCGTACTTGGAGATATTCCTGTTTTAGGTGGTTTATTTCGTTCAAAACAGTTTCAAAATCAAGAGACGGAGTTAGCGATTTTGGTCAGACCTATGTTGTTAGAACAAAACTCTCCGAAAACACAGGCACAAATTGCCCGTATTGAGAAAAAATTTGTTGAAAAATCAGGTTATCAAGATATGTATCAAGGTAATATGAATTTGATGGAGTATATTCGTTTAGGGCGTCGTGATTATGATGAGCGTATTTTTCACCCACGTTGGAAGCCAGATATTCATCGACCTTTGTTGCGTGCTTGGTAGGAGGTTGAGATGATTACCTTACAGTTGAATTATGAAACGGGTGACACTCATACGTTACATTTAGATTTCCCAGTGAAAATTGGACGAGAACATACCTCTGATGTGGTGATTTCACATTGGCGTGTATCTAAGTGTCACTGTCAATTATTACAATTACAAGATCAATGCTTTGTTGAGGATCAAGGTGGATTATTAGGTACCTTATTAAATGGTCGTAGGGTGATGGGTCGTCAGTTGTTAAACAAAGGAGATCAGTTAATTATAGGCCCTTGTTTGATTCAAGTGATTGATGTGTTACTTGATGAGCAAACACATCAAGAGACGGATTTATATGATTTAACAGAGATACCCTTGAGTAAAAAAGATGTGCTGTATCCTAAGCAAACGATACCATTGTCGGAACCTCATCATGAATACCATGTCTCAAATATGTCATACCCACATTCACATGTAGATGATGGGACACTTCTCGTGTTAAGAAAAAGATTAAGTGCCTCTCTTAAACAGGCAACGGATTTAAGAAGAAAAAATTTATCCCATGTTTCTAATGATGTATTGAGAGAGGAGATGGGTGAGGTGCTTGTAGGGCTTATTGAATCTGATCAGATGTCTAGTCAGTATCCAGATCGTGATGCTTTAGTACAAACCGTGTTAGATGAAATACTCGGTTTGGGTGTTTTGGAGCCGTTGTTAGCAGATGAAGAAGTGAGTGAGATTATGGTGAATCGTTATGATCAAATTTATATTGAAAAGGCAGGTAAGATTTACCCTACAGGGTGTAAATTTACGAGTGAGGAGGCGTTGCGAGAGGTCGTTAATCGTATTGTAAGTCCATTAGGCAGACGTATTGATGAGAGTTCTCCTATGGTAGATGGTCGTTTACATGATGGTTCTCGTATGAATGCAGTGATTCCACCGATTGCTTTACAAGGAACAAATTTAACCATTCGTAAATTTAAGCATAAAAAATTAAATATTGAAGACTTAATTGACTTTGGCGCTTTGGATCAATATATGGCAAGATTTTTACAGTATTGTGTAAAACATAAGAAAAATATCATTGTATCGGGTGGGACAGGTTCTGGTAAAACAACTTTATTGAATATTTTAAGTAATTTTATTCCTGAGGACGAGCGTTTAATTACGATTGAGGATTCTGCCGAGTTGAAATTAAAACATCAGCATTTGATTAGTTTGGAGGGACGACCTGAGAATGCTGAGGGCAAGGGTATTGTAAGTATTAGAGACTTAGTTAGAAATGCACTTCGTATGCGTCCTGATCGTATTATTGTGGGGGAATGTCGTGGTGGAGAAGCGTTTGATATGATGAGTGCTATGAACAGTGGTCATGAGGGTTCTTTGACCACCTTGCATGCCAATAATCCTCGAGATGCGTTAGTACGTTTAGAAACGATGATTCTGATGTTGGGTATGAATTTACCGTTGAATGCGATTCGTGAGCATATCGCAGGGAGTGTTCATATGATTATTCAGCAAGCAAGACTTCATACGGGGCAACGTGTGGTGACTTCAATTGTGGAGTTATCAGGTTTAGAAAGTGGCGTGATTCAGATTCAAGAACTATTTCGTTACCAAAGTCACCCAAAACCTTGTTTTGTAGGTATGGGTATTTTACCTTCTTTTATTCATTTAGAGACAGATGATGAAGTGGATGCATCGTGGTTTTCTCAATGTAGTTTTGTTGAACATGTGTGAGGATTTCTATGATTTGGCTTGCGATCTTATGTTTGTTCATTGTGTTTTTCTTTTTGATGGGATTCTTGATTCAAAAGGTGCTTCAATCCTTCAAAACATATCGTAGTTATTTTGACCATTCCGTTCAACTAGGTTTGCAAGACTACTTTATGTTTTTAGATACACGACTGTTATGGATTTTATCTTTCGTGAGTTCTGTCATGATTGGTTTGTTATGTCATCTTATTGTTCCATGGATTTTTGGGGTATTGATAGGGCTTGTATGGCTTTTATTACCATTTGTTGTACTGAATTATTTTAAGAAAAAACGGATTTATTTGTTTGACCAAATGTTACCTGACTTTTTGCTGACATTTGCCAGTACATTGCAATCCGGTATGTCCATTCAATTTGCGATTAAACAACTGTCTATGAATAGTGCCTATCCATTGAATATTGAACTAGGTTTAATGCTGAATGAACAGCGATTAGGTGTCTCTTTTGAGGAGAGTTTAGACCACTTATATGATCGAGTTTCTACGGATGCTTGTTGTTTATTTGTGAGTGCGATCAAAATTGCTTACAAAACAGGAGGACAATTATCAGAGACTTTATATAAGATGTCCTCTCTTTTAATGAAAATTCAACAAATACAGGGAAAAATAAATGCCCTTAGTGCGCAAGGAAAAATACAAGCGTGGGTGATGGGATTGTTGCCATTATTTTGTTTGGGTGCTTTGCAAGTTGTTGATCCAAGTGCAAGTCATCTGTTCTTTTACACAACAATAGGTGCAGTGGTCTTGGGTGGCGTGTTTGTATGGGAATGTATCGGTATTTGGTTTATTTTGAAGATGGTCAAAATAGAAGTTTAATCATTAGGGGTTACATGTGATTTATCTGTCTTTAGTTTTAATTTGTATTGCAATTTCTGGCATGATTTATTTGTTTTGGTTGCCAGCCTTAAATGAAGAAGGGGCAGGTCGTTGGTATGATCTATTTGTATTACCCTTTAAAGGGTATAGTCGTTTTTTTATGACATGGTCATATCGTTTTAAAATTGATAACTTGCTTGGGATTACCCAGTATCAGTCGTATAACAGTGTAGAGCAGTTTGTTTTGTATCAAACTATGGGTCTGTTTTTTGGTGTGATTTCGGGTGTTTTTCTTGCGTTGTACTTACAATGTGCTATTACGTCCCTTTGTTGTTTGGCTATTTTTATCGGAGTGATTGGATTTTATGTGCCTTTGATTCGTTTAAAGGATCAGGTTAAACGGGGTCTGAGTGAGGTGGAACGTCATTTTCCATTCTTTTTAGATATGTTAACGCTCTCTTTAGAGTCTGGTCTAGGCTTTCAATCAGCCTTAAAACAATCTGTTGACATGTTTCCTGATAATGGATTAAAAGATGCATTAACTCAATTAGAATCGACCTTACAAGTAGGGGTATCTAAGCAGGAAGCCTTTCAAAAGTTAATGAAACGTTTACCCTTGTCTTGTGTTCAAAAGTGGTCTCAAACCGTATTGCATGCTGATCGTACTGGTATGAGTTTGGGACGTGTTATGCGTTCACTATCATTACAATCTCGTGATAAACGATTTGAAATAGCAGAAAAGAAAGCCATGAAAATCCCCATTAAAATGATGTTTCCTCTGGTATTGTTTTTCTTTCCATGCACTTTTGTGATTTTACTATTTCCTGTCGTGATGAAAATTTTATCCTCAGGGGCTTTATAGGTTGAGTTATGCATATAGACATTGCAGATACATGGATAAAACGATTACGAGGTTTATTGGGGAAACCACTTGACTGGGACAGGGCTTTGATGTTGAAGCCTTGTTCATCGGTGCATACCTTTGGTATGCGATATGCTATAGATATTTATTATTTTAATGAGCAACATGAGTGTGTTCATATGGTGCATGGATTACGCCCTATGAGAGTAAGTGCTTGTTCTAAAGCACACTATGTGATTGAAATAGCGAGTGGGCATTGTTATTCAGATAAAGAGGTAGTGACCTATGTATATCGTTATGGGTATTTGAATCGTCTTTAAATAAGATTGTTGCAAATATACTGCAAATTTATACAGTATTTATAAAAATACTTGATATTTACACTGTAATTATATACAGTATATGTATTGATTTTGAATTTAAACTGTTGATGTGGTTGTCATCTAGTTCCCCAGTGATTTATTGATAGGAGAGATATTATGAAATCTTTTAATTTAACATACCGTGATTTGAACCCATATGCGTTATCTCTTTTGCCTCGTATTCGTCAGTGGACACCTGATTTGAGTTTGTGTGTATTGGCAGTTGCAATACCTTTGAGTTTGATGTTGGGTTCCTTTATCGAAACACCGATTGTTTAATATTGTTCTCTCCATACAATATTAGATAGCGTAAAACTTCGCTCCTTTAGGAATAAGTATCAGGTTAGATAACCTCTTTATTTTAAATGTTTTTATTACCTATATTGCTAATTGATGATTTGTTATGTATGAGGTGATTCTTTCCAGTCAGATGTTGTAGCACCCTAAAAAGGGTATCTGAAAGTACACAAACAAACAGCTTCCAAGGTACATGACCCTTGGAAGCTGTTATTATTTGACTGTTTTGATGATTATGAGGAACGACCTGTGTCCATTTCAATGACATGGTCACAAATGCCCATTGTAGAAGCACGGTGGCTTACCAGAATCATCACTTTTTCTTTTTTTACTTCCATCAGTGCTTTTAAGACCAATGCTTCATTTAAGCTGTCTAAATTGCTAGTCGGCTCATCTAACAAAATAACAGGTGCGTTATATAGGAAAGCACGTGCAATGCCTATACGCTGTTTTTCGCCATCAGATAGATTTTGACCTAATTCACTGACTTTGGTTTGATAACCATTAGGTAAACTCATAATAAAATCATGAATACCTGCTTTTTGAGCTGCTTCAATAATCTCATCTTCACTGGCAGAGCGTTTTGCCATCGCAATATTCTCATAAATAGTTTCATTGAAAATATAGGTGCTTTGTGTAATATAAACGATTTGATCACGTAAACTGCTGGTGTTGATTTCTTTGATGGAGTGACCATTGAGTAGCACGTCACCTGATTGAGGATCAAAGAATCGCATAATTAATTTGAGTAGGGTACTTTTACCTACACCACTGCGACCATGAATGCCGATAATTTCACCTTTCTTAGCTTGAAGATTAAATCCAGATAAGATGTTTTCTTCTTGATATGCAAAGTCAATATTTTGCACATCGATCTGATCTACCTGATCAAGATTGATACCTTCTGTTACTTCTGAAATTGCTGGTTTTTCTTCTAGTAAATCAAGGACACGTTCACCACTTGCTAAGGTTTGCAGAAGATTATTGGATAAGTTACTTAACGCAATAACAGGACCATAGCTAGACATTAACATCACAATCGCGACCAACATACCTTGGAAACTAATGCTATTGGCTTGATACAAACTAATACCTGTCAATAACATAAGGATATTAAATCCGAGAATACAGATTTCATTCCAACGACGAACTTTTCCTTCGTGGTCTTTGATTCGTTTAAAAGCCGTATCGATTTTTTCACTTTGATCTTGTAATTCTGTTAGTCGTTGTTTCTCTTGTCCAAATAACAGCACCTCTTTCATACCACGCATAGAGTCTAGTAAATGATCGGTCATATTGCCTAATAGATGACGATATATACGACCATCTTCACGAGAAGATTTAGATGATACAACGGGTAAAATAACACCAATAGTTAGGTATGCCATAAATGCAATCAAAGCAAACAGAGGGGAAATGAATGCAAAAATTACAATTAAGATAAGAGATGTAATAAAGGCAATGCTAATCGGTGCAATGGTGTGTGCATAAAATACTTCAAGTAGTTCTATATCGGTTGTCAACATAGAGATTAGTTGACCTGCCTGTTTGTTTTCAAGTTTAACAAAGGCTAATTGACGTAAAACTTTAAAGATTTTGTCACGCATAATAGCGAGTAATTTAAAAGCAATATAGTGACCTGATAATTGCTCTGTGTATCGTAAAATGGCACGTAAAAAGGATAGGGCAATCAAACCATAAATAATATAGTTGATGTTGACGGCATCACCCCCTAACACCAGTTGAGATAAACCTAATGCGCCTAACACCATAATAAAGATAGCTGATAGAAAACCGAGTACACCACTGGTGATGGTGGATGCCATAATATGTGCTAATGGTTTAACAAGTTTTAATAACTTCCACATCACCTGAAATCCGTTTCTTTTATTCATGACGTTCTCCTACATGTGTTGTGCGAATGTTCTCGAGTGCTTGTTGTTGTTCAAACATATCAGCATATTGGCCTTTTTGTTGCATTAATTGTGTATGTGTGCCACTTTCTTTGATTTCGCCTTGATCTAACAAGTGAATTTGGTCTGCTAAAGTAGCATTTGATAAACGATGTGAAATCATAATAATGGTTTTATCCTGTTTAAACTGTTGGATAAAGTTGAGAATAATTTCTTCACTTTCTACATCAATATTGCTGGTAGCTTCATCGAAGATATAAAGTTGTGCATCATGTAAAATGGCACGTGCAAGCGCAAGACGTTGAATTTGCCCACCTGATAAGTTAGTGCCTCGGCTTTGAAGTTCAAAGTCTAATCCATTCTGTTCTTCTACAAAATGGCGTAGATTCACTTTTTCTAAAGCGATGAGCATATCTTCATCAGTGGCACTGTCTTTTGCCATACGTAAGTTCTCTCTAATGGTCCCTTTAAAGATATAACTACTATGACTTACAATGGCGATATGTTGATACAGATAACTACGATCAAAATTATTTAAGTTATGACCATTGAATAGAATCTCTCCCTGTTGAGGCACATGTAATCTCATGAGTAAATGGGCTAATGTTGATTTACCACAGCCACTTGGACCTACAAACACGGTCAGTTGTTTTGGTTTAATATTAAGGTTGATATCTTTAATGGCTTGTTTTTCTGAATTATATTCAAAAGATACATGTTCAATATCAATACCAAAGGCATTGTCAAGACCAGTTGCTAGTTCACCCCCTTGTTTTTCGATTGGGGTGTCGAGTAATCGGAAAATATTACGTGCAGAGGCTTCACCATTCATGGCAATGTGGAAGAATGAACCTAATAAACGCAAAGGAATAAAGAATTCGGACGATAATAAAATAAAGATGACAACTCCAGCAATACTCAGTTGATGTGTTTGGAATTCTAATAGGGCAATAATAATGCCTACAGCAGATCCCCCATAAGCCAGTAAATCCATGATGGATACAGAGTTTAGCTGCATTGTGAGAACACGCATGGTAATTTGACGAAAGTTTTCTGCCTCTTCATTCATGATATTGTTTTTGTACTCATCATCTTGGTAAATTTTAGAGGTGGTGAGTCCTTGTAAATTATCTAGGAAACGAGATCCTAAATTGATATAGACACCCCAGTATTTGCCTAATAAACGTTTGGCAATTTTACTAACAATGATAATTGACAGAGGGATTAAAGGCACGCAAATCAGTAATACTAAAGCTGTTTTAAAATTCAGACATACCAACGCTAAAAATAAGGTCAACGGTGCTAATAAACTATAATAAAATTGAGGTACATATCGTGCAAAATAAACTTCTAATTGTTCTACACCTTCTGATGCAGTTTGCATGATGGAAGATGTTTTGAGTGACTGACTTTGACTTAATGGCATCTCAGTGAGTTTGTTATACATCAATGTCCGTAAATGATGTTTTACTTGAGTGCTGGCATGATAGGAGGCCTTTGTTGCCATATGAGCACAGTAAGCTCTTGCACATAAAGCACAGACAAGAATCATTAAACGATACATCATTTGTACTTTAGTGAGTGTTTCATAGTAAGCCCCTTCAATACACAGACCGAATGTGAATGCTGCAATAATGCTGGCTAATAAGCCTAGCCATTGCCACAGTACAACGGTGTGAATCCATCGTTTGCTATTGGGTACGGTTTGATTTAGACGTTTATCAAACATAAGTTAATCCTGTTGGTTATGTTGTGTTAAATTAATCTCTTTAGAATTGGGTAATGTTCTAATCACAAAGAAAAAAACATAATATTTAATCACCATTAAAATAGCGATGATGATTTTAGGGATAGCACCCGGGGAAAAATAAGCACCTGTCAGCATAATGCCTGAAACGGGTAATAAAATAGACCATTTTGTTTTGAGGGTCATTCCTTTCTTCTCATAAAAATCAGCTAAATGTTTCTTATAGAGTGAAGTGCCTATAAACCAGTTGTGTAATCTTTCGGAGCTTTTCCCAAAACAGTAGGCAGCCAGTAGGTAAAACGGAACCGTTGGTAAAATGGGTACAGGAATACCTATAGTACCTAATATAAGTGCTAAAAATCCGATGAAAATATAGAGGTATTTCATATTGTGTTTCTATATAAATTATTCATACAAAGTAAAATCATATCATTCATTGTTTATCTTGTCTCATTTCTTTTGAAATTGAGATTTATTTGTATTTGTATTGCAACCTTCATCTCTATTGCGTATATTGAGCATGATATAAATCATAGTAAAATCCTTTTTGTTGGAGTAATGCTTGGTGTGAACCTTGCTCAATGAGCTCTCCATGATGGATCACCAGAATTTTATCTGCATTTTCAATAGTCGAAAGACGGTGAGCAATCACAATGGCTGTTTTTTCTGCCATCATTTTGTCCATGGCTTTTTGAATGGCTTTTTCTGTCTTATTGTCAATATTACTGGTGGCTTCGTCCAAAATATAAACATCTGGTTGTGCAACTAATGCACGAGCAATCGTGAGTAATTGTTTTTGACCTGCAGAAATATTATCTAGCTCCTCATTTAAAATTGTGTGATAGCCTTTTGGCATTTGACGAATAAACGTGTCTGCCTCAGCTTGAATAGCAGCTTGTATGGCATCTTCATCGCTGGCATTGGTTTGTCCATATTTGAGATTATCTAGAATGGTGCCATTGAACAGCCATGTTTCTTGCAATACCATACCTATTTTAGTACGAATACTGTCTTTAGTGTATTCTGTGATATTAACACCATCAAGTAAAATATCCCCTTGGCTTGCATCATAGAATCTCATGAGTAGATTAATGAGGGTTGTTTTACCACTGCCTGTCGGACCCACGATGGCGACTGTTTCTTTTGGGTTAATATGACAAGAAATATGCTTGAGTACGTATTGATCAGCTTGATAGCCAAATGATAAATCACGTATGTCAATTTGTCCTTTGACAGATGATAGCTCCTTAGATTCATCGTTTACTTCTTCTAGTTCGTCTAATACCTCAAATACCCGATCACTTGCAGCTAATGTAGTTTGTAGAATGTTGGCAATATTGGCTAAACTACCAATGGGTTGTCCTAGGCGTTTTGTATATTGAATCATACTTTGGACATAACCGATAGCGAGTTTGCCTGTGAGTACTTGAGAGAAGCCAACAATAATCACAACGGCATAGGTTAAGTTATTGACAAATAGGGCTGTTGGGAAAATCAAAGATGAAATTTTGCTAGAGGCGATAGACTCTTCACATAAGCGATCATTAATTTTTTTGAAGGCTTCCAATGTGTTTTCACGTTGATTATAGCTGTTGACGATTTCATACCCTGTAAAATACTCCTCAACATAAGCATTGGCAACCCCTAATGTCGCTTGTTTTTGTTTGAAAAATGGTTGTGCCTTTTTTCCTCGCTTAATGGATAAGAAAATGGTGATAGGGACGGATACCAAAATAATCAATGAGAGTGTTATATTCACACTAAACATCATGATGACAATGGATATCACAGCTAATAAACTATACATCGTTTGACTAATGATTTGCCCTAAATTATTACCAAAGACCGTAATATCGTTGGTAATACGACTCATAATTTCACCCGTCTCATTTTGGTCATAATAGGATACTGGCAGGCGTTTTAATTTGTGACGTAAGTCAGCACGTA
>PDWI01007366.1_pt1 | contig 13685 bp, 12 predicted proteins | sample 1430891 | NCBI WGS metagenome assembly PDWI01 (sample SAMN01162508, study PRJNA174530) | Oral metagenome, whole genome shotgun sequencing project. | biome: Marine environment; feature: Marine mammal; material: Swab sample of the gingival sulcus; isolation source: swab sample of gingival sulcus...
AAAAAAGCACTTTTTTTATTCATTATCTTTCAGGTGTTATAATTGATTAGATATCACAAAGATACAATACTTTTCATCAACAATTTTGGCACTTAAGCCCCATTTTATGATTATAGCAAAACCCCAATAAACTATTCAACAGAGTATTTCTATAATATGATGCACCTAAACAAAACTGGTGCTGAACTATTCTCCAAGCAAGTTGCCTCTGACCTTAAGAGGGATCGTGTTTTGTTTTAGTTCAAAAGCTTTTCTTGCTGATTTTAGGAAAATATTTCTGAAAAATTTGCATAGGATAAAATAAAACATTACCTTTGCAGAGCAAAAGAAAAAAGTTCGGGATGTAGCGCAGTCCGGTTAGCGCACCTGCTTTGGGAGCAGGGGGTCCCAGGTTCGAATCCTGGTATCTACTCTCTTTTTTGTTGTATTTATTTTCCTCAGAATTTCTTTAGTATATTATTATCTAGTACAGCTAATCTACAGGTGAGATATAGATGATATATCTGTTAGTGATAATTTCGTTATCTAATTTTAATAAAAAAATATTATCTTAGCACACAGTTTATTTTTTTATCTATTGATGAATCGTTATTTGTTTAATATCGTATGTTTTTGTCCTTTCTTTTGGTCTTATTTTATGCCATCCAAACAATGAGTTTTATGTACTTATTAAAATAAGTTTGAACCAGCGAAAGACTTTATATACTTTCAATTCTAAGAATTTATGAAACGTTTTTTAGTTAGAGTCTCTATTTTCTTCACAATACTAACAGTTTTAGCTGTAGGCTTAGACTTTGCCCTATCATCCTTCTATCGGAAATCTTTGTCACAAGGAGATTTAGATATGGAGACTTGGGAAGACGTTTACAGGGGAGAGATTGATGCTGATGTGTTGGTTTTAGGTTCTTCAAGAGCTTTGATGCATTATTCTCCAAAAATTCTTGCTGATAGCCTTAGCCATTCGGTCTATAATTTAGGCATGGATGGAAGTTATTTTCCTGCTCAGTATCTAGTTTTCAAGAAACAATTAGGGCGTAACTGCCCCCCCCCCAGGGAGTTATCTTAAATGTAGATCTCCATAGCTTCAATTATACCGATAATTCATTTGGTTATCAGCGTTATCTTCCTTATATGCTTTGGGATTTTGAAATAATGAAGTATACTCAAAATGTTGGTTGTTTTGATAAATTGGATTTTATACTTCCTCTAAAACGTTTCTTCTTAATAATACCTAGTCTCAGAAAATATCATTTGCATAGAGGGACAATTAAAAGATACTTTTCATCAAGAAGAGTCCATCTAAAGGAAAGAGGTTATTTTGGACAGGATCGTAAATTTTCTCGCATTAAGCCTAAGAATAAAGCTGCTCTGATAACAAGAGATAGTATATACAGCTTAATATCCATAGAACATATTCATTTGTTTGAGGCATTTATTCAGGAATGTAAGGAGAATAATATCAAGCTTGTTGTAGTATTTAGCCCATTCTATATTGAAGGGCAGGAGATTGAAGTGAATTTTGACGTTATCATGCAGTTCTATCGTGAGCTAATGAAGAAACATGATATTCCATTTTACGACTATAGCAAGATCCCAATAAACTATTCAACAGAGTATTTCTATAATATGATGCACCTAAATAAAACTGGTGCTGAGATGTTCTCTAAGCAACTTGCCTCTGACCTTAAGAGGGATCGTGTTTTGTTTTAGCTCAAAAGCTTTTTTTTGCTGATTTTCACTTCTGTCCTAAATCAAGTGATAGCTAAGCTATTTGCTTTGTGATATATGCTCTAAATGATTAACTTTGTATAAGGGGCGTAAATACGTAAACTTTATAGCTCTGATTTGATAAAATACAAATGTAAAAAGAGGAGAATCAAAGACCTTCGATAAATGGCAAAAAAGGAAAAAGTTAGACCAGCCTACTGGGAAGAACTTCAGAAAGCAAGCGATGTGATGCGTCAAGGGGGTATTATCCTCTATCCAACGGATACTATTTGGGGACTGGGGTGTGATGCTCGTAATCTAGAGGCCGTGGCAAAGATATATAAGCTCAAGCAGAGGGCAGAGGCTAAGTCTATGCTTTGCCTTGTAGATAGTCTTATCGCCTTAGAGCGAATTATTCCAAATGTGCCAGATGTCGCCTATGATATGATTGAGCTTGCTATTCGTCCAATAACGATTATTTATGATAAGGCAGAGGGCGTAGCAGAAAATATCCTTGCTGAAGACGGAAGTCTCGGCGTGCGTTTGACTAAGGAAGACTTTAGTCGAGACCTCTGTCGCTATATGTCTGCTCCTATTGTCTCAACTTCTGCAAATATTAGTGGCGAAAGTAGTCCAAAGTTTTTTGAGGATATTAGTCAGGAAATCATTGATGGTGTTGACTATGTCGTGCAATATCGTCAGAAGGATAGGGCAGTTGCTCCCCCCTCTCAGATTATTAAGCTTTCAGTAGATGGGCAGGTCAAGGTTATTCGCCCTTAAGTAATACTATATTATATAAATGAATAGATACGCAAATCATATTACTAAGTTTTTAGATCGCCTGATCTTTTGGCGAGAACGACATATTAGCGAACGTTACTTTATCCTTTTGTTAAGTTTCTTTATTGGCTTAACAATGTCGCTGATGTCTTGCCTCCTGAAGTGGCTTATTCATCAAATATCTCATTTGCTGCATAATGGTATTGATGATAAGTATTATTTGACCTTGCTTTTGCCTGCAGTGGGGATTTTGCTAAGTGGTCTCTTCGTCCGTTATGTGCTGAAAGATGATATTGGGCATGGTGTTACTAAGGTGCTAAGTTCTATCTCGCAACGCAAAAGCCGTATCAAGTCTCATAATACGTGGTCTTCGGTGTTTGCCTCGGCTTTGACAATTGGCTTTGGTGGTTCTGTAGGAGCGGAGTCGCCTATCGTCTTGACAGGGGCTGCTATTGGTTCTAACTTTGGACGTATCTTCCGCCTCGAGCAACGTAATCTTATGCTGCTCATCGGCTGTGGTGTCGCTGGTGCATTAGGTGGTATCTTCAAAGCTCCTATTACAGGCTTAGTCTTTGTTATTGAAGTCTTGTTGCTTGACTTGACGATGACTTCAGTGTTGCCTTTGTTGATTAGTTCTGTTACAGCAGCAGCAGTCTCCTATATCCTTTCTGGAGGGGAGAGCCTTTTCCATTATACTGCTACAGATCCTTTTCGTGTAGATCATATTCCGATGATGCTTTTCCTTGGTATCATCTGTGGTTTAATGGCATATTTCTTCTCCCAAATGATCTTTTTCCTTGAGGGGAAGTTTAAGGCAATCAAACGATACCGTCGTCGTTTCTTCATTGCAGCGACAGTCTTGGGCTTGCTAATATTTATCTTTCCGCCCCTCTATGGCGAGGGTTATGAAGTTATTGATCAGCTTGTCGGCGGACAGTATGGGCGTATCTTGGAGGGTAGTCTCTTCGAAGCTTATGGCGGTTCTTTCTGGGTTGTGCTAATCTTTATGTTGGGAGCGGTTTTTCTTAAGGCTTTTGCTTCTGCCTCAACAAATTCTGGTGGTGGCTGTGGTGGTCTTTTTGCCCCAACGCTCTTCGTTGGTGGCTTTACAGGATTTCTCTTTAGCTTTATCGTTAATGTCTTGCCTTTGAAGGCTTATCTACCATCTAAGAATTATGTTGTTTTTGGTATGGCAGGGCTAATGGCTGCCGTTATGCACGCTCCTCTAACAGGGGTGTTCTTGATTGCTGAACTGACAGGGGGCTACAACCTCTTCCTTCCGCTGATGCTGGTTTGTATTACTGCCTTTGCGACGATTCGTATCTTCATGCCACATAGCCTTTACTCTCTTCGTCTTGCTGAAGAGGGTAAGCTCCTCTCACACCATAAGGACACGGCAGTGCTGACGCTGATGAATCTTGAACATGTCCTTGAAACGGAATTTGAGGTTGTCCGTCCTGATATGAACTTAGGAGATCTTGTACGTGTGATTTCTATTTCGCCACGTAACTCCTTCCCTGTGGTAAATGATGAGGGCGTATTAGTAGGCGTTGTTGAATTAGATAGTATTCGTAATATTATGTTCCGCCCAGAGCTATACGAAGAGAAATCTGTACGTATGCTAATGGTTTCGGCAAGTCATAAGATTAAGATGAATATGCCGATGACAGAAATTATGCAGATCTTTGACAAGACGCATGCTTGGAAGTTACCTGTTATTGATGAAGCAGGGCGTTATATGGGCTTTATCTCGAAGAGCCAAATCTTTAGTGCTTATCGAGAGGTGCTGAATGCGACCTTTGTTGGCGACTAAGTCCTAAGAAAATCAGGAATATCTACATTTTTCAGTATATTTGTTCCAACTAAATATTTGTTTAACCTCCTTATATTATGTCATAACTATATGGATGAAATTTTGAAAGCTTTTCAAGGTCCAAGTACCATATCCACTATGGTTTTTCTTGCAATCGTTGGCTTAGCAGGTCTTATTGCAGGAAAGCTACGAGTTGGTAGCCTTAAACTTGGTATCGCAGGCGTGCTATTTGTTGGTCTACTTGTCGGACACCTCGGTGCTGAAATTGATCATCATGTCTTACATTTTGCCAAAGAATTTGGTCTTATCCTCTTTGTCTACTCAATAGGAATTGAAATTGGACCTCGTTTCCTCTCTTCACTCCGCAATAATGGTCTTCAACTAAATGTCTTTGCTGCAGCTATCGTTGCCCTTGGCTTAGGCTGTGCCTTTGGGATTAAATATGCCTTCAATTTAGACCTTCAGGTCGTGGCTGGTCTTTTCTCTGGTGCGGTAACAAATACGCCAAGTTTGGGGGCTGGTCAGTCTTTGCTAACAGAGATTACAGGCTCTGAAGCTGCTGCACAAACAGCAGGTATGGCCTATGCTATTGCTTACCCCTTTGGTATTATGGGGATTATTTTGGCAATGGCTTTGATCCGTATAGTCTTTAAGATTAAGGTGAATAAGGAGGTGGACGAGATTAAGGCAGAGAGTGAAAGCACAACAGGGCATATCGAGACTGTGATGGCTACGTTGACAAATCCAAATTTATTTGGTCATACTCTTTCACAATTAACGAAGAGCATTAAGGGAGAGTTTGTGGTCTCTCGCATTATTCGTAATGGGCATAACTTAGTGCCACGAGGTCGTATGGAGCTAAAAGAGAATGATAGCTTTATCTGTCTATGTCATAAAGACGAACTTGAAGAAATCGAACTTGTGATTGGACATGTTGAGGAGCTTAAGAAGATTGAGGTAAATGGTGCTGTAGGTGTCCGTCATATCACAATCACAAATCGTCGTATCGCAGGTAAGGCTCTTAAGGATATTAACCTATCTGCTATGTATCCTGCTAATATCACACGTATCTTCCGTGGGCATAGTGAATTTATCCCTACTTTGGATTCGACACTTGAGTTCGGTGATAAGGTACGTGTCGTTGGGCAACGTGATAAAATGGATGAAGTAGCGGACTTCTTGGGTAACTCTCTTCGTGATCTCTCACACCCTAACATTGCCCCTTTATTTATCGGTATCTTATTAGGTATCATCTTGGGAAGTATTCCTATTATGATTCCGAGCTTGCCAATGCCAGCAAAACTTGGTCTTGCAGGAGGTCCACTTATTGTAGCACTTATCTTGGGGCACTTCGGGCGTATCGGTAAGATGGACTTCTACATGACGCCAAGTGCCAATCATTATATCCGTGAACTTGGTATTATTCTCTTCCTTGCTTGTGTGGGCTTAGGCTCTGGAGGTAAGTTTTGGGATACACTTATTCATGGGGGCTATATGTGGATGCTTTATGCTGCAATTATAACCTTTGTGCCACTCTTTGTAATTGGTGTAATTGCTCGCTTAAGGAAGCTTAACTATCTAACTATTTGTGGCGTCTTAGCTGGTTCTATGACTGACCCTCCTGCCTTGGAGTTTGCAAATAATATTGCTCCTATTCAGGCTCAAGCAACGGCTTACGCAACAGTCTATCCTCTGACGATGTTCTTGCGTATCTTAGGGGCTCAAGTCCTCGTACTGCTCTTGGCGTAGCACTTATAACACACAAAAAAAATGCGTGCTGTCATCGGCACGCATTTTTTTGTGTTTGTTAGATTACTACCAACAGATGGAGAACCCTATGTTGGGGTTGAGAGAAATACCAGAGAAGTTACCCATAGCATCAAGACCAAGAGTTAGGTTGAACAGATGCTTTGTGAAGAAACGGTGCTTATAGCCTAAGCCGTACGCAAAGCCCCATTCTGAAACTTTGCGTACTTGTCCATTCTCATCAGGGTCGTGTCCTCCAAATACATTTAATGCACCACCCATAAGGCTGAAAGTCCCTATTGTATTGCCAGCTTCGTAAGATAGTGAAGGTCCTAATAATAGCTCCTGAACACCAGCACCAAAATAGGCTGCTCCATTCCATAAGCCACGAATACCATAGTTCTTCATAGCCTCTGTAGATATATTTATATCTGTATAAGCAGATACTCCATAGACAGGTCTATTGAATTGGAGTAAGGCACTGCCTCCAAGACCTCCACTGATAAAGCTGTAGCGAGGTCTTTTCTTTTTTATCGTTTCTTTGTTTACTTCTTGAGTCTGCTCTTGTTCTTGAGCGATAGCTCCTAATGTTATTAGGCTAAGAGCTAATGTTAGACATAGTTTTCTCATAAATTATAAATTACTTTAGTTTGAAATATGTAGTTATGTGTTGATTACTTCTTAAAGAGTAAGAGTGCATTGGCATAAAGGATAAAGATAAGAGCTAAGCCGAGGAAGAATATCCAAAGGTTTTGTCCATACTTATCCAAAAGACCAAACCGTGCTACAGCAGAGACTATCAGTAGAACTGAAGCCAAGCGATTAAGTCTAATCATTCGCTTCTCCAATAATGAAAGCTTTAGTCCTGACTCACAAATCAGATAGTAGAGAGTATAGGCTGCTACTCCAATAGCAAAGACATATTTAAGCTCTTCCCATATAACCCAAATAGGTAATGCTCCAAGAATTGTTAGCAATGCCCCAGAGATATAGAGCCATTGATATTTATTACTTTGAGGAGTTTCTGTTTTAGTCTTCATGATGTTCAGCTTTCTTAATGATATAAATCTCTTCGCCCTCTTCTTTCATATAATAGTCTTCACGAGCTATATGTTCTATTAGGGAAGGGGTGTTCTGTAGGTCATGAAACTCTGTTGAGTCTATCCTATAAAGGCTCTCAACCTTCTCAATTTTTTCATTAAGTATGGCAATCTTATTGTCTAAGCGAGACTCCTTAAACTTTCCCCATACGAAGAATACTAAAAGGACTAAGCCACAAGCCCAGTAGAGCGTTTTGCTTGAGAAAAGGTTGCGTCGCTTCTCTTTGTCTGTAAAGTTCTTGAAGAACTCCAGCCTTGAAAGTGAAAATCCTATTTTACTTTCGATTTTATTACTTATACTCTGCTTATCATCTAATTCTTTCATTCTCTATTTGTGTATTAGAATAAGTACGAAATATTTAAGTTATTTTATTAGTCTTTTATAAGCCTCTCTGATTCGATCTTCAATATCATCATTAGACAAAAGGTATTTATCCAATGTTTTGATGTTAGATTCACTGATATGGAGTTGTCCTTCGTTACCTTTATTTCCTCTGTGCTGTCCGATTGAATAGTCTTTATGTCTTTTAACGTCTTCACTGGTCATTATCCAAAAACTAATTTGGTCTCTATAGACTGCAATCCAAATAAATATATCACAACATTGAGGCTTTAGTTGTTGAAAATTCATAAGGAAAGCTTCCTTTGTTCCAAAGGATAAAGCCTTCATATATAGAGGAGCATTGCTGTCTCGATTAACAACACGTGATGCTTTAACCTCAATGCGAATGCCATCAAGATATAAATCATATTGCCCCTTATAATCCTTATCTAAAGTCTTACTTGCTTTTTTTATATTATTCCCCTTATTTAGAACTAATGTTTCTGCAATTTTCTCTCCAAAAGTTCGAGGAGCAGATACTTCAAATAAATAGAGATAAGGATTCTCACTAATATATAAATCTCTTATTTCAATATAGTCTTGGTAAGTTAGATTACCATCTTCAATAAGAGTGCTTATTAGATGCTCGTATCCATTAAAGGGGTATACTGCGTCATCTTCATCTACAGATTCTAATAAAAGCTCTAACTCAGTAACCTCTCCCTTAAATGCTTCTTTAATTTTATTTTTTAATGCAGTAAGTTCCATTCTGTTTTATTATACCTAAATAATTAAGTAAGCTTTCTTCCGAAAAGATAGAATGCTCCTTAAAGTAATCAATATATATGGGGAGTCGTTCTAAGTCTCCTCTTAGTATTTTATGCGTTCCAAATAATGCTTTGAAGAGCCAATTGTAGAAATTGCTATTTAGTAATTTAGCTAAGTTGTTACAAGATATTCCAAGTTCTTTGTTGGGGATTAGTAGGTTTGCACTATTAAGAATATAACACTGCTCTTTATCATAATGGAAACATAGGTTAGAAGAGATAAATTTATATATAATCTTTTCTTCTGCAAGATATAAAGACTCTGCTGCAACCTGTTGATATTGCTTAAGATTATTATGAATAAAGGTAGTTGCATTTTTTAATCCTTTAGGAGTAATGTCGCTTCCCTTATATACAGGAATATAGTCTTCTTGAGGCGTTGATCGGCAAAACTTTTTATTATTCCCTGTAACAATACCTAAAGCCCAACGAGCATTGTTTTGCAAGGTCTTATGGGGTAAATGATATAGATATTCTATTAACTTGGCTTCATCTTCTCTTATCCAATAGTTTATTATTTTATATGGGTTTGTGAGAAAGGAGGTTTGTGTACGGATATTGATAGTGCTATTATCATATATCTTTAGTTCATTTCCTTGTGATGTGCATTTATTTTTGATAATAAAAGCTATAGCACTTGTTACTAATCCCTTAAATGCCTTTTTGTAGTTTCTTATCTGTAGAATCTGATGGCTTAATATATCATTTCTTGCATCTTGATAAGATGATATATTGAATAAAGCATCTTGTACTAAGAATCCTAAAATCCCATCTTTTTTTAAGATTGATCTTGCTGCAAAGTAAAATAATGAGCTGCTATCTAAACTTTTTCCAGTTTTATATTTAGTTGAAAGTCTATCCTTATCGCTCTTACTTAACTTTTTACCCCAAGGAGGATTCGTAAAGATTAAATCGTAATGCTCCTCTTCATTAATTTTATCTGCAATGTCAAGGAAATCGAGATGCTTAATCGTATTTATTGCATCAAACCCCGTCAATTCATAAATACGCTTGCGTGTTATTGTAACAGCATTTATATCAGTGTCAAACCCAAATGCAGCTTCAGGTTTTAAGCCTTTCTTGATTGCTTGAATAAGAAAGTTTCCAGATCCACAGCATGGGTCAAGAAAACGCTTAACCTTACTTAGATCATAGTTTGATAACATCTCGTCAATAATATAATTTGGGGTATAATATATCCCCTCTTTATTGCGAAAAGCTTCTGGTAAAGAAGATTCATATTGAGTCCCAATTGTATCCATTCCTTGGGAAGATGATATGTTCTCAATTGAGAATCCTGTTACCTTATTATCGTCTCTTTTACAACTTTTATTTGCTCTATGTGTTAGTTTCTCTTGTCCAATATGCTGATGAATAAAATAGTCAATACTATCCTTTGCAATATAGCCCTTTGTCTTTTCATGGAGATAGCCTGTTTTTACCCAATTACGAATAGTTGCAGTAGAAACATTTAATTCTAATGCACTTTCTTTTATAGAGAGTTGTTCAATTTCTAAAGGGAAAAGATACTGTTCCATTTTTTAGAAGAGCGAGAGTTTTACGTAGCGTTTGGGGTGCAAGCGAATATCTCTCAATAGCGAATCTGTGCTGCCTGCTAATCTATCTATGCGTTGATAGAGGCTTTTGTCTTTGATGAGCAGACCAAGGCTACCCTTTGAACTGTTAATGTCTTTGGCTACTGCCTTAAGCGTTGCAGAGGTTTCTGTTAGGTTATTGACTAATTCCTCCAGCTTAATCTTCTCCGCTTCTTGCCCAACAATCGTTAGGCTCTTACTTGTTTGAGCTAAATTTCCCATAATCTCTGGCATAGGAACAAGGGAACGATTAAGTTTGACGAGGGTTTGCTCCATCAGTCGAGAGGAACGTTGTAGGTTCTGTAGAGTAGATGCTATATTCTTGTTTGATATTAGAGAGTCAAGGTCATCAAGAGTTTTACTCACCTTTGGTAATATCTCTTGTGCTGCAGGTAGAAGTTCTTTCTGTGCAATCTCAAAAAAGTCCGTTCCGTCCTCATCTGTTGGAATGACATCGCCATCGGTGTAAAATCTTCTAACCTTTTCCTTCGGCATCTTAATGACCAATTCTGTCCCTGTCAGCATATTGGAGCGAATGCTGATACGTGAGCCTTCCTTTATTCTAACTTCAGGGTTAAGGCTAAGCTTTAGCTCAGATATATAGACCTGTTCTTCTTCATCGAACTTCAGTTCTTTATCTTGAACGCTACCAATCTTAAAACCATTGATTTTTACTGGCGTTGCTGTAGAAACGTCTCCTATATTATGGAAATGTACATAATAATAATTCTTAGAGGCAAAGATGTCAACCCCCTTAAGGAAGTTAAGACATACATAGCCTAATATGAGAGCAAGTAGAGTTATAGCCCCTATTTTAACCTCTTTCTCCAGTTTCATCTTAGTTGCGTTTAATAGATAGCTTCGACACGTTCTCCTTTGCTATTGAGCAAGACGATGAAGCAGTCTTTATATTTCTTGCGTAGCTTGTCTCGTAGCTTCTTAACAGAATAAAGCGTACGGTAGTTGCCTGCAGTATAATGGTACAAGCCATTTTCCTTCTTCGAACGATGAATGCTCACGCCTATCTTCTTAAAGCGAGCATCATCTGTGTTAATCCATTTGCCTGTCGCCATAAACTGAACTCTGTACCAACCTTTTTCTCCTTTCTGAAGAGTTGCTTTCGTTGTCTTTGTCGTCTTTGTTTCTTTTACCTGTTTTGAAGAGGTTTTTTGCTTTGTCTTAAGAGATCTTGCTCCAGCTTTATGATGACGTCTGTAGTATTTAGAGAAAGCTTTTGATATTGCTTCTGCTATTTTATTCTGTCCAGAGCGGGTGCAGAGCAAACGTCTATCTTTTGCATTTGAGAGGAAACCCACTTCTGTTAACACTGCTGGTACAGGATTTTCTCTTAATACTTGTAAGTTGCCCTCTTTGACACCACGACTACTTTTGCCAAGTCTTCGATATTCTTGTTCAATAAGGCTTGCTATTTCGAGACTTAAGGCTCTGTTTTGTTGCTGAACACGGTGCTTAGAGCGTCCGCTTATATATCGTATGTTGATATGCTCTTTGTTGTGAGGTAGGATAAAAGTCTCTGTCCCTGATACAGCTGTCGAAGGAGCATGATTAACATGTATGCTGATAAATAGGTCTGCATTGATACGACCAGCAAAGTTAGGACGGTAGTCTAAGGTCTTAAATATATCTCTGCTTCGAGTATAAAGGATACGTACCTCTGGGTGTTGCTTTTTAATGAGAGAGCCAACCTTCATGGCAAGTTTAAGTGTCAAGTCTTTTTCCTTGAAACTTCCATGCTTGGTGCCGTCATTATGACCGCCATGACCGGGGTCGATGACAAGTCTGAAGACATTGTCTTTCTTCGCAAAAGCCTCTGTACTTGTATTTATTGATATTAGCAGTAGGGCTAAGATTAGCCCTAACTTTGATATTATACTTCCTTTATTTATCATCATACTACTTAACTATCTTGTAACATTGTCATAATCATACAAATATAAGAAAAATCAAAGAAAAAGGACTTAAAATGTGTATCTTTGAGCGATATAAATAGAATAATAATAAACGAATAACAAAGACAATGAACTTGAAACAGATTATTTGTTCAGCTGCCGTAGCAACGGCACTAAACTCTGGAGGAAATCTTGTGGCACAAAAGCCAAAGAATATGACGCCAGAGATGTTACTTGAGATGGCACGTGTTGGAGGTGCAAGTCTTTCGCCAGATGGCAAGCAGCTCGTCTACACCATCACTCAGCCTAATATCAAAGAGAATAGTTCTCAGACGGCAATCTATCAGATAGGCTTAGATGGAGAGGCTCGTAAGCAGCTATCAAAGGCTGGTGAGAGTGCCTATAGCCCCAGCTTTATTGAAGGAGGTAAGCGTATTGCCTATATGTCCGTAGTAGATGGAGCTATGCAACTCTTCTCTATGGCAAAGGACGGTACAGACCTTCGTCAGCTAACGGCTATTGAAGGTGGGATCTCGGATTATAAGTTCTCTCCTGATGGCAGTAAAATCCTTTATGTCAGGGAAGTAAAGGCTGGCGAGAGTGTTGCCGATATTTATCCGGATTTACCCAAGGCTACAGGTCGTGTCATCAATGATCTGATGTATAAGCATTGGGACGAATGGGTGGAGACTATCCCTCATGTATTCTTTGCTGAACTTGGCTCTGAGACTATCAAAGAGGGTAAAGATCTCTTGGAGGGTGAGCCTTTCGAAGCTCCGATGAAGCCTTACGTATCTATGGGCGATGTAAACTGGTCAAGCGACAGCCGTTATATTGCTTATGCCTCACGTAAGAAAACAGGTGTAGCCTATTCGATCTCTACGAATAGCGACATCTACCTTTATGACACGAAGGAAGGCACAACGAAGAATCTAACAGAAGGCATGATGGGTTATGATACAGACCCAGTCTTCTCGCCTAATGGTCGCTATATGGCATGGGTAAGTATGGAGCGTGATGGCTATGAAGCTGATTTGCGTCGCCTCTTTATTCTTGACCTGAAGAAGGGGACAAGGACTTGGCTTACAGAGGGTTTTGAATGTGATGTAAATGAACCTAAGTGGTCAGCTGATAGTAAAGAGATTTATTTCTTAGCCTGTGTCAAGGCAGAGACACATCTACATGCTATCAAGCTCCGAAGTAAGAAGATTCGTCAAATAACAGAAGGGCAGTATAACTATACTTCATTTGACTTGGGTAAGAAGTATATTTTAGCATCTCGTCAGTCAATGCAAGTGCCGACAGACCTTTATCGTGTAGACATAAAGACAGGTAAGGCAGAGGCTATCACAAATGAGAATGCTAAGGTCGTGGGCGAACTTGCCGACATCAGCGTAGAGAAGCGTTGGATTAAAACCACTAACGGCGAGCAAATGCTTACTTGGGTCATCTATCCGCCTCACTTTGACAAGACGAAGAAGTACCCAACCCTATTATATTGTCAGGGCGGACCTCAGAGTGCTGTGAGTCAGTTTTTCTCTTTCCGCTGGAACTTCCGCATCATGGCTGAGCAGGGTTATATCATCGTTGCCCCTAACCGCCACGGAGTGCCAAGCTTCGGCAAGGCGTGGAATGAGCAAATCTCTGGCGACTATCCCGGACAAAATATCCAAGATTATCTGACAGCTATTGACGAAGTGGCAAAAGAACCTTTTGTAGATAAAAAGCATCTTGGCTGTGTCGGTGCAAGCTATGGTGGTTTCTCTGCCTACTATTTAGCTGGGCATCATGACAAACGCTTTGCTGCCTTTATTGCTCATGCAGGTATCTTCAATATGGAGATGCAGTACTTGACTACGGAAGAGATGTGGTTTGCCAACTGGGA
>PDWI01007162.1_pt1 | contig 13684 bp, 8 predicted proteins | sample 1430891 | NCBI WGS metagenome assembly PDWI01 (sample SAMN01162508, study PRJNA174530) | Oral metagenome, whole genome shotgun sequencing project. | biome: Marine environment; feature: Marine mammal; material: Swab sample of the gingival sulcus; isolation source: swab sample of gingival sulcus...
GCGGCGTCGCTCGCATCGAGCGCCCCATCGGCCCCGCCGTCGGCCGCGTCGCCGCCCGCGTCGCCAGCGTCGCCGTCGGCCGCGTCGGCGCCCGCGTCGCCAGCGTCGCCGTCGGCCGCGTCGGCGCCCGCGTCGCCAGCGTCGGCGTCGGCCTCAACGCCCGCGTCGCCAGCGTCAACAGCCGCGTCACCGCCGTCGACGCCGCCGTCTCCGAGATCCGGCCCCGCGTCGGGGAGCTGATCGGGAGCGAGCAGATCGGGCGGCCCGTCGGGGATCCCGCTGTCCGGCGCGAAGCGTACCGCCAGCACCTCGCAGCGCTGGTTCGACAGCCCCTGCGGGTCGATCACCCACAGGCACACGATGAAGTCCCCCATCCGATCGTAGCGATGTCGGGTCTGCGGCGAGGCGGTCTCGAGATCCGGCGCACCGTCGCCGAAGCGCCAGCGGTAGCGCAGCAGCCGCCGGTCGGGAGCGGTGCTCGCCGAGCCGTCGAAGACCAGCACCTGCCCAACGAACGCCCGCGCCGGCAGCTGCAGGCGCGCCCTGGGAGGGTTCTTCCCGGCGCCCGAGCTCTCCGAGCAGCCGGCACCGAGGAGCGCCGAGAGGACCACGGTCGGAAGCAGACGAGCGCGTCGCAAAGACCCCATCGCGCTGATCCTCCTCTGCCCAGGGCCCTTGGTCAACTCTTCACCCCCTCTTTGCTCCACCGCGTTGAAAGCCAGGTAGCATTTGCGTGTGGATCAGGTGCCCTGCCGCTTCGGCCCCTTCACGCTGATCGAGCGGCTCAACCGCAGCGCGATGGCCGAGGTCTATGTCGCGAGCCGCCCGGGCGACGAGCCGGTGGTGCTCAAGCGGCTGCTGCCACCGCTGCTGCAGGATCCCGCCTTCCGGCGCCTCTTCGCCCACGAATGCTACCTCGGCGCGCGCCTCGCCGATCCGGCGCTGCCGATCGTCTTCGAGGAGGGGCAGATCGACGGCTGGCCCTACATGCTGCTGTTGCCCGCGGCTGGCTTGCCGCTGGTGCGCCTCCTCGCGGTCGCCCTCAAACACCATCGCCGCGTCAGCGTCCCCACCGCGCTCCAGATCGCCCTGCCGATCTGCCGCGCGCTCGTCGCGCTGCATCACGTCGTCGACGATGAGGGGAGCCCTCTGGAGGCGATCCACATGGACGTGTCCCCGCATAACGTGCTGGTCAACGCCGAGGGAGAGGTGGTGCTGATCGATCTCGGCATCGCGCGCAGCCGGCGGCTGGACGCCGGCTCGGCCAGGCTCCGAGGACGCTCGGCCTACCTCGCCCCCGAGCAGCTCGACGCTCCCGGGACGATCGACGCTCGGGTGGACATCTTCGCCTTCGGCACCCTCCTTCACGAGACCCTCTGCTGCCGGCCGCTCTTCCGCGCCGCGACGGAGGAGCAGACGCTCTATCGCCTGCGGCACGCTCCTGTGCCGAGCCTGCCCGAGGATCTCCCACATCGCGAGCGCCTCGATCCGATCCTGGCGCGCTGCCTCGCCCGCCCTCCAGACGAAAGATACCCGGACACCTGGCAACTCCGCGTCGCCCTCGAGGATCTCGCGGCCGCGATCCAGCTCGACGCCCATCGCGCAAAAATCGTCAGCGAAATAAATACCTTGCACGTGCTAGCCGAGGCAACCGAGGCCGATCCGGTCGCACCCATTCGTGCCAAGAACGCGCGCGCAGGGATCTGCGCATGTTAAGATCGGATCGGAATGAGGCTCATCCGATCCGCGCGTCCGCGGCCCACTCCCATCCTGCTGGCTTCGGCCCTCACGACGCTCGCCTTCGCCGGCTGTAGCCGTCAACGCCCTCCCCTCGACGTCGGCGCGCTCCTCCGTGCCGAGCAGAAGAGCTCGAGCAAGCCCGCCGCACACCGCCCCGCGTCGCTCGCCAGCTCCCAACGGGTCGCCGGCGCCTGGGATCTGGTCGAACGCCGCGACCTCGCTGCGCCCCACCAGCGCAGCGTCTCGGTGCACGAGCTCCAGCTGCGCTGGTTGCAGGGCAGCCTCGTCGGCACCTGGGATCGGGAACGGCGGCTCGAGGCGGCCCCGGGCCAGGTCTACCGCGCGACCGACGCGACCGGCTGTCGCGACCGCCGACGCTTGCTCGTGCAGGGGATCCCTCATGGTAACAGTGTGCGCCTGGAGCGGATCCACACCCTCGACGATCGTCCTCGCTGTGACGCTCGCCAGCCGATCCCCGAGACCTGCCAGCTCCAGCGGCGCGGTCTTCGGCTCTCGCTGCGCTGCGGCGCCACGGAGCTGCTCTTCACGCGCCGACGACAGCAGGCGCTGCCGCTGATGCTGGCGCTCGCCCGCCCGGGGGGCCTGACCGGCGTCTGGACCTGGCATCACCGCAGCGTCGATCCCGAAGGCGACCTCAAGATTGAGCATGAGACCTGGCACCTCTTTCAGAAGGGGCGTCGGGTCGAGGGCTTCTACGACCGCGTCGTGCGCATCCGCTCGCGTGATGGGCGCCCCTTCAGCTGCAACGAGGCGCTGGGCTACGCCAACGCCGCCCGCTTCCGCGTGCGCGGGCTGGTCGTCGGCGGGGAGGTCTACCTCAAGGAGGTCTCCTACACGACCGCGCCGAGCACCTGCGAGACCGGGCGCCGCCGCCTCGACCGCTACATCGGTAAGCTCAGCCAGGGCGGACGGATCCAGCTGCGCTGGCCCAGCGGCGCCCAGCTGCTGCGCCGCCGGCGGTAGCCGCGCGCGGCAGCCATGGGCAGGTGCGGTCGCCATGGCGAAAGCCAGAACCGCTGATGAGAGGTCCGCAAGACCCCTGCCTGGGCGGCGTCGCCTTGACGCTGGTCCGCGGGTTTGGCACCGTTCGCGCGTGATCCACCGCCTCGAGCTCTCGATACGCCCACCCTTCGATGATCCTCGCGGTGAACGCGTCGCGCGCCAAGCCGCCGATTTTCTCGGGCTGCCCGTCAAGCGCTGTCGGACCCGCCGCGTGCTCAAGCTGCGCGGCGCGCTGCCCGACGACGCCCTGGCGGAGCTCCTCGAGGCCCTGCGCGACCCGGTGCTCGAGGACGCCGCCGTGGGCGCCCTCCCCGCCCCCGACTGCGACTTCGCGGTGCGGGTGGGCTTCAAGCCCGGGGTCACCGACAACGTCGGCCGCACGGCGACGGTCTTGATCGCCGACCTCCTCGGCGAGCGCGTGGCCGACCCGCTCGGCGAGCGCGACGAGCGCGTGACCGACCCGCTCGGCGAGCGCGACGAGCGCGTGACCGACCCGGTCGGCGAGCGCGACGAGCGCGTGACCGACCCGCTCGGCGAGCGCGGCGAGCGCGTGGCCGACCCGCTCGGCGAGCGCGACGAGCGCGTGACCGACCCGCTCGGCGAGCGCGGCGAGCGCGTGGCCGAGGACGCCCCCCCGCTGGCGGCCTTCACCGAGACCCTCTACCTGCTCTGGGGCCCGAGCCTGCGCCGAGAGGACGCCGCGCGCCTGGGCTCCGAGCTGCTCGCGAACCCCTTGATCGAGCGCATCGACGTCTTCGCGGCCGCAGAGCTGGCGCAGCTCGCCGAGGATCGGGAGATCCCGCTGGCCGACGTCTCCGGGGTGCCCGAGCCCGAGACGATCCCGCTCCCCGACGACGACGCGGCGCTCACCGCCCTCAGCCGTGAGCGCACCCTCGCCCTCTCGCTGGCCGAGCTCCACGCGATCAAGGCCTACTACGCCCGCGACGACGTGCGCAGCCGCCGCGCCGAGATCGGCTTGCCCGCGGATCCCACCGACGTCGAGCTCGAGGCCCTGGCGCAGACCTGGTCGGAGCACTGCAAGCACAAGATCTTCAACGCTCAGATCGACTACACCGACGAGGGCGGCGAGACCCGACGCATCACCTCGCTCTTCAAGAGCACGATCGTCGCCTCGACCCGCGAGGTCGAAAAGAGCGTCGACTGGCTGGTCTCGGTCTTCGATGACAACGCCGGCGTGGTGCGCCTCGACGACGAGCTGAACCTCGTCTTCAAGGTCGAGACCCACAACAGCCCCAGCGCCCTCGACCCTTACGGCGGCGCCATCACAGGCATCGTCGGCGTCAACCGTGATCCCTTCGGCACGGGTATCGGCGCCGAGCTCCTGACCAACGTCTGGGGCTACTGCCTCGGCTCGCCCTTCTACAGCGAGGCGCTGCCCGAGGGGCTCTTGCACCCGCGACGGATCCGCGACGGCGTCCACCAGGGCGTGATCGACGGCGGCAACCAGAGCGGCGTCCCCTACAGCCGCGGCTTCGAGATCTTCGATGATCGCTTCATCGGCAAGCCGCTGGTCTTCTGCGGCACCGTGGGCCTGATGCCCCGCGAGGTGGCGGGAGGCCCCTCCGAGCGCAAAGAGGTGCAGCCCGGCGACCTGGTGGTGATGGTCGGCGGGCGCATCGGCAAAGACGGGATCCACGGCGCGACCTTCTCCAGCGAGGCGCTCTTCAAGGAGTCGCCGGCGCAGGCGGTGCAGATCGGCGACCCGATCACACAGAAGATGATGACCGACATGCTGCTCGAGGCGCGCGACCGCGGCCTCTACCGCACGCTGACCGACAATGGCGCGGGCGGCCTGAGCTCGTCGATCGGTGAGATGGCCGAGCTCTGCGGGGGCGCGACCCTCGACCTCGAGCAGGCGCCGCTGAAGTACGAAGGCCTAGCCCCCTGGGAGATCCTGCTCTCCGAGGCCCAGGAGCGGATGAGCCTCGCGGTCCCGCCAGAGAAGCTCGACGAGCTGCTGGCGCTCGCGGCGCGGCGTGAGGTCGAGGCCACGGCGATCGGGACCTTCACCGACGATGGCCGCTTCACCCTGCGCCACTCGGGCCGCGTCGTTGGTGAGCTCGAGATGGCGTTTTTGCATCACGGCTGCCCGCGGCTGGAGCTGAAGGCGCGCTGGCCGGGGACCGAGGGGTCGGGCTTGCACGCCGGCGTCGCTCGGCAACTGGCGACCGCAACGACGCAAGAACTTCTGGAGGCTATAACCGAAAGGCTCAACCTCTGCTCGAAGGAAAAGAAGGCCCGCCAATACGATCACGAGGTCAAGGGCCTCTCGGTGATCAAGCCGCTGGTCGGCGTGCATGGCGATATGCCCGCCGACGCGACGGTGATGCGGGTCAGACCTCTCGACCCCCGAGGCGTGCTCCTCGCCGAGGGCATCGCGCCGCGGCTGTCGGATATCGACCCGGGGGCGATGACGCGCTGGGTCGTCGATCTGGCCGTGCGTCGCATCGTCGCCGCCGGGGGGCGCTTGGGGTCCATCGCCGGGCTGGACAACTTCTGCTGGCCCGACCCGGTGGCGTCACCCTCGACGCCGGACGGCCAGCTGAAGCTCGCCGGCCTGGTGCGCTCCTGCGAGGCGCTGGCCGAGATGACCACCGCCCTCTCCTTGCCCCTGATCTCTGGCAAGGACAGCATGAAAAACGACTCGATGCGCGGGGGCGTGACGATCTCGATCCCGCCCACCCTGCTCTTCTCCGCGATGTCCTGGACCGACGACGTGACCCAGACGCGGGATCTCGTCCCGCAGGCGGGCGAGCTGCTCTACCTCCTGGGCGAGACCCGAGACGAGCTCGGCGCGAGCGAGCTGCTGGCGATGCTCGCCGAACGCGAAGGCTGCGGCAAAGAAGGCTGGCTCGGACCCGCCGTGCCCAGCGCAGACCCCGAGGCCTGCAAGAAGGTCTGCACCACGCTGATGGTGGCCAGCGACCAAGGGCTGGTGCGCGCGGCCCACGCACCGCACCTCGGCGGGCTCGGCATGGGCCTCGTCACGCTCTGCTTGGCCGGAGACGTGGGCTGCGAGGTCGACCTCAGCGCCCTAAAGACAGCGGAACACACCCCTAGCCCTACGGCATCTCTGCTCTTTTCAGAGTCCGGCGGACGCCTCCTGGTCTGCGTCGACAGCGTCTCGGCGGACGCCTTCGAGATCTGCTGCACCTCCGCTGGCGTGAGAGCCCAGCGCGTCGGCCGCTTCAGCGAGTCCCGCTCGCTCCGAATCGCGCTTCACGGCGTCGAAGAGGCCAACCTCGCGATCGACAACCTGCGTAAGCGCTACCAGGAGCGGCTCCTTGGCATCTGATACCTCGAACGTCACCGTGGTGCTGCCCACCGGCTTCGGCGTCAACTGCGAGCGCGAGACGGCGGCGGCGTTCACCCACGCCGGGGCGCAGGTCGACGCGCTGCACCTCAACGACTTGATCGCGGATCCCGATCGGCTGCGACGCGCGCGGATCCTCGCCCTCTGCGGAGGGTTCTCCTTCGGCGATCACCTCGGCGCGGGGCGGGTGTTGGCCAACCGACTGCGTCACAAGCTGCGCGACGCGCTCGACGCCTTCGTCGCCGATGGCGGGCTGGTGCTCGGCATCTGCAACGGCTTTCAGACGATGGTCTGCCTCGGCCTGCTGCCCAGCGGTCGCCCCGGCCCACAGCAGCTCAGCCTCAGGGAGAACCGGCACGGGAGCTTCTACGACGGCTGGGTCACCCTCGGCGCTGATGCCGAGTCCCCCTGCGTCTTCACCCGCGGCATCGAGCGGCTCGAGGTGCCGGTGCGCCACGGCGAAGGGCGCCTCGCCGCCCCACCGGAGCTGGTCGAGCAGCTGGAGCGAGAGCACCTCGTCCCGCTTCGCTATCTGGATCCAGAGACGGGCCTGCCAACGGAACGATTCCCTCACGATCCCAACGGATCGGCGCTACAGGCCGCGGGGGTCTGCGATCCGAGCGGTCGCATCTTCGGCCTGATGCCCCACCCCGAGGCCTTCTTACACCCTGAGAATCACCCGAACTGGCGTCGGCGTCGGCTCGCGTCGGGGCATCGCGGCGATGGGGAGGGGCTGCAGATTTTCGTCAACGCGGTCGAGTCGGCCCGAGGCTAACCTCCCGGGGCGGCAAGCCCGCTACCCTTGACTACCGCGGCAGCCGACCTACCCTTTGGAGTGTTTCCGGGGAGTATGGGCGGCCGTGTCGGTATAACACCGTGCGGGGTGGTTCCCATGGTACAACCCTTGGGAAGGTGCGCAGGTTAGATCATCAACCGGTAGGTGGACATATGGAAAAGGCCGAGTTCGACAAGAGGTTCCTAGCGCTCGTCAACCAGACGAACGTGGAGATTACGGCGCCGAACATCGCGTATCACCTCGACATCCCGATCGAAGAGGCGCAGGAGCACCTGCTCTCTCTCGAGCTCAACGGGGTGATCGTCCAAGAAGCCGACGATAAAGGCAACACGACCTACACGATGCCCAATCGAGCCACGCCGGGGACCATGCCTCAGCATCAGCTCGAGCAGCAAGCCGCGTCGGGAGAGGGCAAGCCCCGTCAGGCCGTCGGCGTGATGAACCCAGCCGACCTGCCGCCGGCCCCCGTCCTCTCGGGCAAGAAGCACGCGCCGGCGTCGGGCAAGGCGATCCACGGGTTGCTCTTGAATATCCTCCTGCCGGGGCTCGGCTCGCTGGTCTGCGGCCGGATGATCGGCCTGGCGATCATGGCCGTCTTCCTGCTCGGCGTCGCGTCGTTCTTCTTCATGCCAGGCTTCACCAAGTTCTTTGGCGTGCTGCCGATCATCGGCGCCTGGATCTGGTCGATCGTAGCCGGTGTCCAGCTGATGAACGTCAAGGAGAAGCCCCAGACAGCCTGAGGCGAGGCGGCGATCGGGTAGCCGCCACGCCCCCGTCCTGCCACGCCCTTCCACCCGCGACCGAGACCCCAAACGGGATCCTCGCGGCCAGACCCCCAAAAGGTCAGCGAGCGCGGCGAGCCCGCCAACGGCGCAGGCGGCGGCTGTTGCGGCTGATCCGACGCAGGCGACGACCGCTGCGGGCGTCGCGCTTCATCGTCTTGCGCTGCGGGCGCGTCGGGGTGTGGCCTAGCGTCGGCTTGGCGAGCGCCCCGCCGAGGCTCGCGAGCAGCCCGCCACGCTGGCGGCGGCGCTGCTTGCTGATCACGCGGCGCTCGAGGCTGCTGTTGGGGGCAGCCTTCTGCTGGAGGGAGCGCTTCATCATCCCGTCGACCGCCACGCGCTCGACGGCCATCCGCTCGGTGATGCCCTGCGTCTTGCTGAGCTTGACCACCTTGTTCCAGGCGGCCCGGATGGTGCCGAGCAGCGAGGTCTTGGCCTTGCCGCTGGTCACGGCCTCGCCGTAGAGGTTCTGGACGGCCTCGAGGTTCGAGACGTGGACACCACCGAGGTTGGCCAGGTCGCCGGGGACCACCAGCAGCTTGCTGCGATGCGTGTCGATCAGCTTCGCGCCGCCGGCGGTCTCGGCGAGGTTCGCGCCCTCCACATGGATCCGGCGCTTGCCGCTGTGGGTGCCAGCCTTCAGCGACTGGGTCACGGTCTTCTCGGTCAGCACGTTGCCCAGCGCGTTGTTTCCGACGATGTCGGCCTTGACCTGCGCGATGTCGAGATCTTGGTCGAAGTGCTTGGCCAGCTTGCCGCCCTTGAAGCTCGCGAGGTCCGCCTTCGAGCTGCGCAGCGCCTCGACCTCGGCGAGCCAGGCCTTGACCTGCGCGGGCTTGGCCTTGGCGCCGAGGGGATGGCGGAGCGTGCCGACGACCTTCTGGCCGCCGAGGTTCCAGACCTCTTGGATCGCGACGATGCGGGCGCCGTCCTTGACCGCGGCGAGCCCGAAGGCACGACCGACCTCACCCCAGCCCTGGCAAGCCACGGTGGCGCCGCGGAGCTTCAAGCCCTCTTTGCGAGCAGCGAGACGAGCGGCCATCCAGGTGCCCTCGCCCGTCGAGATCGCGCGGTACTCGATGCCGCCGGTGGGGTCGATCGCGCCGCTCTCGTTGTATCGAACGGCCTTGCCGCTGACGCCAAAGGAGGGCTTTTTGACGCTGCCGTAGCTGGCAGCGAGGACCTTCATCTCCGGGGCCTTGGTGTTGACGTCGCCGGCCTGGATGTCGAGGCCCGGACCCACGTCGCCGCCGCTCCGGCGGTAGCTCTTGGCGAAGGCGCGCATGATCGCGCCCCGGTTGAAGACCGCGGCGGCGGGATCGACAACGTCGCCGACCTTCGCCTTGTACCGGCTCCCAACCTTCACCACTCGGCCCGCGCCGATGCCGCCCTTGGCACCGCGCATCGCGTAGCCGTTGATCGCGTCGCGGGCGATCGCGAGCTTGGTGTCCATCTTCAGCGCGAGAGCGTAGACCTCGTCGGCGTAGACGCCCTTATGCAGCCGCACCCCGCCCTTGTTGGTCTCGCGGCGGCTGCGATCGACGGTCTTTCGCGGGTTGTTGGCGATGCGGTTCTCGGCAAAGCCGATGCGATACCAGGGGAAGGCGACCTGCGTGCCGTCTTCGAGGCTGATCGTGAAGCTGCCCTTGCGGATCATGCTCGGCTCGAGGGCCCGCTTGATCTGAGCCGCGTCGTAACCGAGGGCGCTGGCATGCTGGCGGACGACGTTCTGAGCGTCTCGCTTCTGCTGGGCGGCCTTCTTCTGGCCTGCCTCGATCACCTTCGCGTCGAGCAGCCCAGGGAGCGCCTCGGCGGCGGCCTGCCGTGACGGCAAGGTGGCGAGCAAAAGAGCGACGATCAAGACCAGCTGGCGATAAAGCATGTCCAAACCCTCCGCGATGGTAATTTGCAAGCGTCAGGCCAGCTCGGAGTGGTCCAAATAGATGCTTATTTACAATAACTTATAGAAACCCACGGCGATCCCCTGCCCACCGACCTTCGAAGAGGGAGGGGGCCCGGCCTCCGAGAACAACCGTCCGACGCGACGATGGCTCTTCGACCTGTACAGCCAGGTCATTCATGATAAGGTCTCGCCGCCCGTCGCCTCGCCGGAGGCGACGGCTATCCTTTGGTAACGTAAGCGAGAACGCCCAATGGCCATGTTGAAGAACAAGGGAGCTGGGAGCAAGGGGTCCAAGGCTGGCTCCTCTACGCCAGACTCGAAGCCCACGGAGACGGCAAAGGCGCCGACGGACGAAACGCCGACGGACGAGGCGCCGACGGACGAGGCGCCGATCGAGCTCGGCCGCGCCCCCCTCCATCCGATCAACCGCCGCGCGCTGATCGCCGTGATCCTCGTCGCCGCAGGCATCTACCTGCCGGTGATGGGCAGCTACGGGATGTACGACCCGTGGGAGACCCACTACACCGAGGTCGCGCGACAGTTCATGGAAAACGACGATTGGCTGGCGACCAAGTGGCATAACGGCACGGGGCCGGAGGGCTACGCTGAGCGCAACTTCTGGTCCAAGCCCGTGGGGAGCTTCTGGCTCTCGGGGCTGAGCCTCAAGGTCTTCGGCTTTCAGGACAAGATCACGCTGCGCGGCGCGCGCAAGCTGAAGGGCCACGATCCCGGCAAGTACCTCACCGAGGGCTCCGTCGAGTGGGCGGTGCGGCTGCCGTTCTTCTTATGTGCCCTCTTCGGCATCCTCGGCGTGTTCTGGCTGGTGTCGCGGATCTTCGGTCCCCGAGCCGGGGTGATCGCCGGCGTGGCGCTGGCCACCTCTCCGATGTGGTTCATGATCGGCCGCCAGGCGATGACCGACATGCCCTACGTCGGGCTGATGAGCGGTGGCCTCGCCTTCTTCGCCCTGGGGCTCTTTGGCCGGCGCGCGACCTTCGAGCGCCGCAAGAGCGTCAAGCTCCTGCGTTGGGAGCTCAGCTGGCCCCACGCCAAAGCATACTACGGGTTCATCGCCGCCTTTCTCTTGGTGATGGGCCTGCAGCTCTACGCCGTGATGACGGGCCTCTTGCGGACGCCCCTCCTCAAGAGCGGCGGCCTGGTGATCAGCGCCGCGGTGGTGATGGGGCTCTACGTCATCGGCGCCCTGGTCTTCGTCTGGATGTCGCGCAAGACGACCACGCGCAACGAGCTCTACCTCTACATCTTCTACATGGCGGTGGCGATGGGCGGCTGGTCCAAGGGCCTGATCGGCGCGCTGCAGCCTGGACTGATCATCCTCGTCTACCTGATGTCGAGCCGCGAGTGGCGGATGCTCACCGAGGTGGCCTTGGGCCGCGGCCTGGTGATCGCCTTTTGCATCTTCGCGCCCTGGTATCATGGGATGCTGCTGCGCTTCGGTCGCTCCTGGTGGAACGAGCTCTTCGGCACCGAGCAGTTCCGTCGCCTGACCATCGGCGAGCAAAAGCAAGCCAAGGGCAGCTGGGAGTACTACCTCCAGCAGGTCGGTTATGGCCTCTTTCCATGGATCGCGTTTTTGCCGGCGGCGCTGATCCGCGTGGTCAAGATTGGCTTCGCCCGCCAGCGGGATGGACAAGAGCGCGCCCGGCTCTTCGTCGGCGTCTGGTTCGCAGCGACGCTGCTGCTCTTCACGCTGACGATCACCAAATACCACCACTACATCCTGCCGGCGATCCCGCCAGCGGTGATCTTGATCGCCCTCTTTCTCGACGACCTGCTCGAGAAGCGCATCAACGGCGCCTGGGCCGCGCTGGCCGCAGGTGGAGCCGTCTTTGGGCTGGTGGCGATCGACCTGGTCAAGCAGCCCGCCCATTGGGTCTGGATGTACACCTACCTCTACACCAGCAACTGGGCCCGGGGCGTCCCAGAGGGCACGCCGATCTTGATCTACTCGCTGATCTGCGCCACCTGGCTGCTGCTCGCGTTCTGGCCCAGAGCGCGCAAGCTCGCGGTCTGGGGGTTTGCCGCCGCGGCGATCGTCGTTGGCGGGTATATCCTCAACTGGCACCAGCTCAACTGCGCCCCCCATTGGAGCCAGAAGTACGTCCTCAAGACCTACTACAAGCTGCGAAAGGGACCCGAAGAGGAGCTGGTCGCGTGGCAGTTCAACTGGCGCGGCGAGACCTGGTACACCGGCGCGCAAGTCGTCGTGAGCAAGAGCCTCGACAACAAGAAGATCCGCAAGTGGCTCTCGGAGCGCACGGGCCGACGCTTCTTCTTCATCACCGAGCGCAGCCGCTACGGATCGCTTCGCAGCATGCTCCCCACGGCCAAAGGCAAAAAGACCCTGCGCATCGTCGAAGACGCCAACGTCCACTATGTGCTGGCCGAAGCGTATCTCTGAGGCCCAACTCGTCCGCCCCGACCTCACAGACTCCTCTGCCCCGACCTCTGACTCCTCTGCCTTCTCTCCTCTGACGCCTCTCGCTTACCTGACGAGCGCGTCGAGGTCGAAGCGGCCAGCGTCGATCCGCTTGGCGTCGCCTCCGCGGCCGTCGAGCGAGACGTTGGGGACGTCGATGAAGGGGGCGTCTTCGAAGCGCATGTCGACCAGCAGCTCGAGATCCCACGGATCGGCGAGGCGGAGCATGGTGTAGACGAGGATCTGGTGCGCAGTCGTGCTCGCCGAGCGCCTTGGTCAGGCCAGCGGTGAGCTCCCCCAAGCTGCGCAGCGTCAACGAGCCCTCGGCGCGCGCCGTGGAGGCGTAGAGCTCGGTCTTGGAGAGCTTCGGGCTATAGGACGGCGCGTTCGAGAGCAGATCGTTGATCTGGTCGGTGACGAGATCCGCGGCGACCTTGGTCAAGTCACCGGCGCCGACCTTCCGCGGATCCTTGAAGAGGTCGATCGAGTCGCCCGAGAGCACGCCATCACACTTCCCGCCGCCACAGGGCTCGCCGGAGGCGCCCGCCGGGTCTCGAGCCGGCTCGGCACAGGCCCCTATCACCACGATCACGACAGCAGCCATCAAGCTCGAACGACGGATCCGCTCGCCGAGAACCTCCAGGTCTGCCCAGCCTGCATGCAAGCCCTGGACCACCCACACCGACATGTCTGTACATCGGAGCTCATGCTCTTCCTGAGCTCGCTCGCCCTTGACTGGCCAGACGGTCGACGCCTCCCTGCGCCAGCCCCTCTCCGATCATCAGCGTCGTCCGCTAACACGCGGCGACGATTGATCCGGTTGTCTCGCAGATGGCACACACACGCATCAGAATTCCGAGGGGATGACCTGCCCGCGCGAGTGGTTTCGCCGCCTTGGCGAGGGCGAGTGTTCGGACCAGGCCTTGCACGTTATTGACACGATGCTCGTCCTCTTTGTGCGGCCGCTACGTAACGAAGAGGGACACTCCGACGATGAAGGGATTGTGATGCACTCGCGAAGGCCCGCTCCCCTGCTCTTTTTGGCCCTCGCGCTGGCGATCGCGCTCATGGCGGCTCCCACGGCGCTCGCTGAGTCCCCCTTCGAGGCCCCTGGGCTCGACGAACCCGGCATCACCATCGCCGACGTCGCCGAGCCCGCCGGCGATGCTCCTGTGTTCCGCGTCGAGCTCGCCTTCGGGCTCTCGTCGTTGGTCGTCGATCCGGACATCAACCAGGGTATCGGCGGCGGTATCTACGTGGCCTACGGGCTCCACAGCTGGATCGGCGTCGAGGCGACGGTCTTCGCCTCCCATAACACCTACAAGGGACAGCTTGGCGATACCTCGGCCGCCTTCTCCGGCGGCAACATCTCCCTCGGGCCAATCGTCCAGCTGACCAAGCCCGGCGCCTCCTTCAACGTCACCCTCGACACCGCCCTCGGCTTCTATCACATCGCCCCCACCGTGCAGGAGGGGATCTGGACCCTCGGCGTCTCGATCGGCGCCACCATCGGCTTTCGCCTGACGAGCTGGTTCGGCGTCGGGATCAAGCCCCGCTACCACCTGCACAACCTCGCCAACGTCTCGGGCCCCGAGCTGCTCGATCTCAAGTCCCTGCGCACGGTCGGCGTCGTCGACCGCCTGGAGGTGCCAGCCTATGTCGCGTT
>PDWI01007163.1_pt1 | contig 13683 bp, 13 predicted proteins | sample 1430891 | NCBI WGS metagenome assembly PDWI01 (sample SAMN01162508, study PRJNA174530) | Oral metagenome, whole genome shotgun sequencing project. | biome: Marine environment; feature: Marine mammal; material: Swab sample of the gingival sulcus; isolation source: swab sample of gingival sulcus...
AGGGATGATATTTTGGTGTATAACCATTTTTTCCCACCCGCATAGCAGGTGGTTTTCTGTTTCGAACACTTCGCGTTCTCAACGGACTAAAGTCGTAAATAAAATATACCACTAACATTACTGCTAGTGGTATACTGTTTTACTCAAATGGAATGTTTATCGAAAGTTGACTGTTATGCAACATGAGTTGTCCTTTTGCTATTACATGCTCAATACACAACTCTTTATCGACAATCAAGATATCAGCATCATATTTGGGTTCCAGTTTTCCCTTAAAAGCGCCTAAACCAATTGCTGCTGCCGGATGTATTGTAAAAAAGGGTAGGGCATCTTCAAGAGGCATTTTCAGTTCATTTACCATATATTTTAATTCATCGTGAAGTGCCGATACACTGGCTACGCCAATTTCGATTAACTGTCCGTCTTCATCATAGCTTGAAAAACTTCCATTTCCATCTGAAGAAAGTGTCAGTCGTTTCGATTCTATGCCCTCATCAAGTATTTTTTTGATGACATCACCCGCACGGTTATTTTTCGATATGCCAGTAGTCAAGTCGATATATCCACCATCTTTTAAAAATTCGATCCCTTCTTTTAGCAAGTTGTTGTTTCGGTTGATGTGAGTGGGCTGATAAACGGACTTAGGTATATTGCTTTTTTCAATGCTCTTTAGAATAGGGGACAAGCCTTGTTTTCCATCGCCAACATGTATCACCAAAACACCAGTTTTACCGGATAATTTACCACCAACATAGACGTCGGATGCGAGTCTTGAGAATTCGTCTGTTGTCATTACCGAAGAACGGTGATCAGATATCGCTATTTTAGCGCCTCTGATTTCCTCTATGAAAACCATATCATCCCTCACACTTCCCATCATTGTCTCTAAAGGGTACTGGTAGGAACCCGTCACAGCATAAGCACTGAGACCCAGTTCATTGATCGACTTGGTTTTGGCAATTAAATCGCGAAGTGTGCGAGTAGTGGCATCCGTCCCAAGAAGTCCAAGTACTGTGGTAATGCCATTTTTTATTAATTCACTGCATTTTAGTTCAGGAGCACGCGTTGTGACGCCGCCTTCGCCGCCTCCACCTGTTACGTGAACATGTCTATCAAGTAGGCCAGGCACTGCGTACTTACCGGAACCATCTATTACGTGCACTGTTTTTAAATCGATCTCAATGTGATCGTCGATTAATTCTATTTTATCACCACATATTAAGATATCCTTCGTTCCTTTTTTATAGGGCGTATATACTTCGATATTTTTAATTAGTATCATATATTCCTCCTTGCGTTATATTATGACTCTTTTTTTTCATCGCTAATCTTAGCGATTCCAAAGCCAGTAGCAGCAAGTATAAGGGCAAATACAATGCCAGAATAGTTTAATACAGCATAAGGCAAGTATTTGATTGTCTCAACACCTAGGGTAGAAGCCATGTAAGCGCCCGCTGCTGACCAAGGAATTAAAGGTACTAAAACGGTACCAGAATCCTCCAGTGTACGAGACAAGTTTTTCGCTTGTAAATTTCGCTCTTTATAAAGATCTTTAAACATTTCTCCTGGTAGCAAAATTGATAAATAAGAACTACCAGTTATCAGTGCAACGGTTACACAAGAAGCAATCGTTGATGCGATGATACCCGCTGTTGTTTTTACACGCCCTAATATAGAGTGAAGGACCGTGTCCAACATACCGGTAACGCTCATGATACCAGCGAATCCCATAGCACAAAAGATGAGTACGGTCGTACTAGTTACAGAGGCAACACCACCTCGATTAATAAGTTTTGTAACATCTGCTATTGCTTCACCTTCAAATCCAGTCATCGTAATGTTAAAACCCTTCACTAAAGATACGAAGCCATCAACTGCGCTAAAGCCTTGAAAAATAAGACCTAAAACAATAGAAAATAGACTTGTTCCTAGCATCACGGGAATGGTTGGTAATTTTGCTATTGAACCTATTAATATAAGTAGCACTGGTACAATCAATAGGACGTTCCAGTTAAACATGGTATCTAATTGAGTAAGTAGCGTTTGAACATTTTCCGGTGTATTTAATTGTCCAGAAGCACCAGAACCAATGAAGTAGTACACAATTAATGATAAAATTGTTGCTGGTATTGTAGTGTATAGCATATGTTTAATATGTTCATATAATTCGCTACCCGCAGCAATTGGCGCCAAGTTTGTGGTATCAGAAAGTGGTGATATTTTATCGCCAAAATAAGCACCTGCAACCACAGCGCCTGCTGTAGCTGGAAGCGAAACACCTAGTCCTGTAGCAATTCCAATCAATGCCACACCCATAGTACCAGCTGATCCCCAAGATGTACCTGTTACAACAGATACGATAGCGGTGATAATAAACGCTGTCACTAGTAGATATTGAGGATTTACAATCTGTACACCATAGTAAATGATCATAGGCACAGTTCCAGAAAACATCCAAGAACCAATTAAAAATCCAACACTCCATAAAATAAGTATGGCAGGCATAGCTTGAGCAATTTTATCGGTGATAGCGTCTTGCATTTCTTTCCAAGTGTAGCCATGAAGCCAAGCGATAATTCCAGCAATGAATGCACAAATTACGAGAATTGGTTCAATCCGTAGTTTCATATATCCATAGCCAAAAGCCAACAATAAAAACATAAACAACAAAGGTAAAATCGACACGCCTATACTAATTTGCTTCTTTTCTCTTTTCATAGTATCCTCCTTTAATAAAATTAATTGATTGAATTGATTTAAATCATATTATTCAATATATATATTATTAAAATAATATAACATTTGTGTTAAAAAGACAAGAAAAAATTATTAAATCCTATAAAATTTCTATAGTATAGCATATATAAATGGTAGACTTATTGGTTTTTAAGAATAAATAACAAAATAAAAAAAGAGGACTGCGCCTCTTAGATTCTACTCTTTACAGTTCCTTCTTGCTATATGATATTTTAACATTGACAGCAGGCATTTTACCAAGTAGACCCGATAAATGATTCATTCTATCCATTTCACCTTTAACGATTAATGAAACAACTGAAATGTTTTCATCTGGCATAGGTACACCCATACGTGCTACAACAATATCCTTATGTTGTTCTATAATTGAATTAAACTCACAGTTTATTTCTTTTGGGTTATCTAACACGCAACCAATTACTGCAATTCTTAGCATAAACACCTCCTATATTTTCAATTCTAATACTAATATATCATTAATTAGCACCTTGTCAAATGTTTACTATTCTTAAGTGTAGGTGGTATAATTAACATATGAGATTGACAAAATATTATTTTGATGGCGTAAGTGAAGACGGCGATGTTTTTATCTGCTACTCTGCTACGCTAAGTATTGGGTTTGTAAAAATACCGTATAGTTCGGTCATATATCATCGCAAGAATAGAACGATTGAGAGAAGTAGTTTTACTAGAGATGTTGTGATTAAAGATACTGAGAAAATACAGTGGATTTCTGAAAAGTTAAATGCTAAAGGAAGTTGGGCTTTAGGTGGCGATGCATTTCTTTGTGAGCTTTATAAAGATAAGAACGATCATTTTATTAGATGGCAACTTTTAAACGCATCATCGACAGCAAATGTAACGTTTGAGAAAAAAAGGTATCATTTGAATGGATATGTAGAGAAAATAGAACTCTCGATGCCACTCTTAAAGCTCCCAGTAAAAAGACTTTTATGGGGAAGGTGGATTAGCAGTACATCGGATCGATACATCGTCTGGATTATTTGGGAAGATGAGAATGACAATACGTCTTTAAACAAGCTATGGTCAAATGAGAAAGTTTATTCCGCAAGTGAGTACTCACTGGATAGGATAACGTTTGATAATAAAACGCTTACCATTACTAAGATGGGGGATATAAGAGTTGAAGACGTTAATAAAAGCGTGATAAAAAGTAGATTGCTTAATAAGATGTTACCGTCTTCCTTTAAAAACATAGTGGAAAGAAAGTACTATGGAAAAGGCGTGATAGAGGATGATGTAGGCAGTGTTATCTATGAGGAGGTGATTTGGAAATGACATTATTGAAGAAGATGTTATATGGAGCATTATTTACCGTTCTATTTCCAGCGATATTGTTTTTAATAGCAAGGCATGTAGATGTACCCTTTAGTATTTCACATTCTTATACCTATCGCTATGTATATATAGCTATTATCATCCTAAGCCTATGTATAATGATTGCCGCAATGTTGAGCTTGGTAGTGAAGGGCAAAGGGCTACCTATGAACGCTTTCCCACCAAAAAAACTGGTGACAAGCGGTATCTTTCACTTGATACCACATCCGATTTACTTTAGTTTTTCAATAATTGTCATAGCGACATCCCTTTACTTTCAATCGGATACAGGAATATTTTTAGTAAGTCCATTAGTAGTCTTAAGCACTATGGCCCTTGTATATGGTTATGAAAACATATACTTAAAAAAAGTTTTCGGCCATCTTCCAAAACCGATATTTCGGCCGCTAAGTATACTAAGCTCAGTGCTACAAGTAGTAGGCGTTCACAAAGGATATCGTTTTATTGTAGCCTGGGCAAATAAAAAGGCCAATAGCTGGAAATGTTATAAAATTGGCAGCGTTCGAATAATGAATCACGCGTTGTATTCCGGCGTTGCAGGAGGAGTCTTAGCCGCTCTTATCGTACTACTTACGGATAGTAAATTTAACGTTGTATTAATACTACTAATGCTTTTAGGTATCATAGGGGCTGCTACGATTGGTCAACTTCTAGTGGGTAGTACTAATAAGCTCAATAGACCATTCGGCTATTTTGGTGCAATGATACTATCTACAATTGCAGGGATTGTTTTAATGCTTATCAATAGAGCGTATATTGAACTTACAGCAGCAGTTTGCCTGAGCGCAACGATTGCACAGGCGATAGGTAGGGTAAGATGTCTTATTCAAGGCTGCTGTCATGGTAATGTTACAGATAGCAGGTACTCCATAAAAGTGTCTAATAAACACTCAAGAGTATGTATGCTATCTGACATGTGTAACGTAAACATTCATCCAACACCACTGTATTCTATCATGGGCAATGTAGTGCTATTTATTCTGTTATTGATATTCTGGCAATCAAGTAGCAGTTATAGTCTAATTATAGGCGTGTACTTTATTGGGGCTGGACTAATAAGATTTGTGGAAGAAGCATATAGGGGAGAACCTTTAACAAAGATAATATATAATCTAAGAATATATCAATGGTTTGCTGTATTTATGTATCTTTTTGGATTAGCATTTCTATTTGTACCATCTGCTAAAACGACTATGATAACACTCAACAGTCTAGGCGTTTCGATTATTTACTTTATCGTGTTTTTTATCGTATGTGCTTTTAGCATGAGTGTGGACTTTCCGGACTCTAACATGCCGTTTAGCAAGCTATCGGGTTAAAGTACCGTTGAATCATTCAACTATTATGATGATAAAGCCCTATAAATCATATGCTAAACGCATATATCACTAGAGGAGGTTATATGCTTCAAATAAAAAATCTTACGATACACCTAAAAAAAGACTTAAGAAATATTATAGAAAATTTAAGCTTTCATCTGAACTACGGTGATAAAGTTGCGATAATTGGCAAGGAAGGGAATGGGAAATCTACTTTACTGAAAGCAATTTATGATACTTCGCTTATCGAGAGTTATTCAGAAATAAGTGGGAAAATTAATAAGAAACAAGAAGTGATATCATACCTTCCTCAAAGCTTTTCTAGTGAGGTGCTAAACAAACGTGCTGAGGATCTTTTATGTATTGATGAGTACTTTGATTACAGCACATACTATCACTATATGCATTACTTTAATCTAGACGAAAAAACAATACTAGATAATAAGGCATTTTCAAATTTTTCAGGTGGAGAAAAGATTAAATTTTTCATTATACTTTGTATGCTTAAGAATCCAACGGTATTGCTGTTAGATGAACCGAGTAACGATCTGGATATAATGACATTAAAGGTATTAGAACAATTTATAAAAGACGTAGATATTCCGATTATGTTTATATCTCATGATGAGCATTTACTAAAAAAATGTGCTACCTCTGTTATACATCTAGAGCAATTACCTGAGGGAAGGGCAAGGCATAGAGTATCTAGTTTACGGTATGAAGAATATGTTGCAAATTTAGACAAATCCATAAAGAAGCAAACACAGTTAGCAAAAAAAGAAAAAGAAGAATTTAATAGACAGATGGAAACCTATCACAAAATAAAAGACAAAGTACATCATGAGTTAAATTCGACGAAAAATGGTGCGATGGGAAAACACTTTGAAAAAAACAAAGAAAAGCTAACAAAAGCACCTGTATTAGAAAGTGACATTTATCTTACATTCTCAGAAGAAATTGGTTTTCATAATAAAAAAAGCATCATCGATTTTCATATGGATTTTCTCAAAATAGATAATAGAGTATTATCTAAAAATATACATTTAAATATAAAAGGGCAAGAAAAAATATGTATAATAGGTCAAAATGGTGTAGGTAAGACAACATTACTTGAAGAAGTTGTCGAGGAATTAAAGCAAAGAAATATTCGTTGTTATTATATGCCACAAAACTATGACAACAGTTTGGAATTTGATCAGAACCCCATAGAATTTTTAACAACTGATTTTTCAAAAGAAGAGAATTTAAGAATATGCAACTACTTAGCGTCACTAAATTATTCCAGAGAAGAAATGACAAGAAATATATCGACATTATCTGGTGGTCAAAAGTGTGAGCTCTTCTTTGCAAAGATGATGATTGGTCAATATGACTTTTTGATTTTAGATGAACCTACAAGAAATTTGTCACCAATATCATCACAAAAAGTCAGAACTTCACTAAAAAATTATAGTGGGGGAATTTTAGCAGTATCACACGATGTTGCATTTATTAATGATATATTTGACACTGTGTATCTAATGAGAAAAGAGGGCTTACAGGAGGTAGATATAACTACTTATTTATAGGAATAAATTTGGGGAAATCAATTTTTGAAAATACCAATAGTCTATATAGTTGCAATTGCATTTAAAATGATTGGTGTTCTTTCTAATATAGACTTTTATGCTTGACCCACCTAGTAGAGAAGTTTCATAGAATTAATAATATAGTCTTTAAATGACTATTTTTTTATTTTATCTCTATGTTAAAATAGGTACAAAAAACAAACTTAATAAATTCTTAATAATTTCGTTCAAATTATGTAAAAAATTATTGTTACTATATAGTTGGAGGTAAGGGATGGAAACATATAACATTTTAGTTGCGGAAGATGATAAGGCGATTAGGGACTCATTAGGCATATATCTTAAGAATGAAAACTATGAAGTGTATTACGCTGAAAATGGACTGGAAGCAATAGATGTTTTTAAAAAAGAGCATATTGACCTAGTAGTGATGGATTTGATGATGCCGAAAATGAATGGAAATGAAACAATCATCAAACTCAGAGAAGAAACCTATGTCCCGATCATTATCTTATCAGCTAAAAGCGAAGATTATGATAAGGTTCTTGGACTAAATATAGGTGCGGATGACTATATAACAAAACCATTCAATCCTTTAGAACTTGTCGCGAGAGTAAAATCGAATCTCAGAAGATTTCACAATTACAAGGAGGGAAAAGAAAAAGAGGATGTTATAGAAATTGGGAATATTAGATTGAATTTGAGGTCGAAAACGGTTGAAGTGGATGGGGAAAACATTAACTTAACATCAAGAGAGTACGGGATATTAAAATTATTAATGAAAAATCCCAATAGGATATTTTCAAGTAACGAAATATATGAGAACGTTTGGAATGAACCACCAATCGATTCGAAAACAGTTACCGTACATATAAGAAGAATACGAGAAAAAATAGAGATCAATCCGAATAAGCCACGGTATCTAAAAGTAGCTTGGGGAATAGGATATAAATTTGTAAATAGAGGAGGGTGTAATGAATAAGAATACGTTTCGATATTATCCATCATTTATTTTTACCTTTATTTTGATAGTATCTATTCTAATAACGATAGTAAGCCTACATTTTGTCAAAATAAATTTTTTTGAAAAATTAGAAGATAATTTTTATGAAATCCATTTACAAACCTTAGAAAGCATTAGAAAGTCTCGTTTTGATAAAGGATATTCACAGAAAACAAAGAATGAATTTATAGATTATGTGATAAGTAGGAAGGAAAAGAACACTACAGATTATGTGATATATAGAGATAAAAACAATAAACTTGAATTTAAAGATGATAGGGAACTGAAAAAACTTACTGATGAGTCGAATATACATATTTCAACAAATATTAGCGATATTCAACTGAATGATAAAAACTTTTTACCAAGTAAAAATATGGATCCTTCATGGCTAACCGATAAAAGGTTATGGATAAAAGGTACCTTTGCAAAAGGTAAATTAATGTATGATACAAACCTTCATGAGTTTAGCGGATTACGTCGTAAAATTGGTATGACATTTATTAGCGCTATAAGAAATGATTATAAACATATGACAGAAAAATATTACGAATATAGCGATAAAGGTTATCTTACAGATGATGAAATCGATTATAATAAAGTGGTTTCGCATGATTTTTATTATGCAATCGACTTAGATAACGCAAGTTTAATGAAAATTATAAAAAACAGAGAAATAGCAACAAATTTTATTGCAAAATCTATTTTAACTCCGATAATTGCTGCTATAATAATGATGTTCCTTGTTGTTTTTACTAATTATTATAAAAATAAAGAGCATAAAACATTTGAAGGAATTACGAATATACCAATTGAATTGTACCTTTTCTTTTTACTAGTGCTATATTCTTTCTTTGCAACAAATATTGATTTTTTCACACATAGAGGGATAAAACTTTTTACGGAATATCCAATATCACAATACATTTCAATATTCCTTTTATGTGTTGTTTCAATGGTTTATGCAGGGTACTTCATTATGATAGCGAAGTCGTTATATTATGATGGACTAAAAAGCTTCTTGATTCAACAATCAATTTTTGTAAAAGCGTTTACATTTATTTTAAAAATGATTGGCAAAGTAATAAATGGGGTTATACAATTTTTTGTGGGAATAAGCTTGGTCAATAAAGTGGTATTACTAGGCATCTATTTGTTCGGTTTATTATTGATATATGCTGTTGTTAATGTGGTGTTTGGAAATTCATTCATGTTTGTGCCCTTATCGGTCGTTTTTACTTATATTATGTACCGGCTTAAGAGGTATTTAGATCATATAAATGAAATCGAAAAAGTAACCGAAGAGATATCAATAGGTAATTATAAAGTAAAAGTAGATGAAGAAAATAATATCTTTAAAAAAGTAGCTAAAAACATTAACCATATCACCAAAAGCCTAAGTTTAGCAGTTGATAAAGAGTTAAAATCAGAAAGACTTAAAACAGAGTTGATTACCAATGTAAGTCATGATTTAAAAACTCCTTTAACGTCAATCATTAATTATTCAGGGCTTATCAATGAAGAAAGTACAAAGGATGAAGATATTAAAAAATATGCTAAAGTAATTAACGAAAAATCGAAAAAATTAAAAGTATTAATTGAAAATCTTTTTGAACTCTCGAAAGCGACTAGTAAGAATATAAAACTTAATATACAAAGTATCGATTTTAAAGAAGTGGTAAATCAGATCGCTGGAGAGTGGAGTGATAAATTCAAAGAAAAGAATCTAAATTTAATACTAACCATGCCCAAAAAAGACGTTTGTATTGATTTAGATGGACAACAGACCTCAAGAATTCTCGATAATATTTTTTCCAATATTTATAAATATGCTTTGGATGGTACTAGGGTATATGTGGATTTAGTTTCGAAAGAAAGCACCATATTAGAGGTAAAAAATATTTCTAAGTACCCTTTAAACATTTCTTCAGAGGATTTAATGGAGCGCTTTACTAGGGGAGATGAATCTAGAAATACCGAAGGCTCTGGACTGGGTTTATCAATAGCTAAACAACTAACTACGATTCAAAATGGAACATTTGATATTGAGATACTAGGTGACGTGTTTGTTGTAAAACTAGAGTTTTAAATAGTTAACGTATTGAGTGTTAAGTTGATAAAAAAAGAATTCGTGTGTTACGAATTCTTTTTAACTATCATCGCTTGTTTTATATTATCAGCTGCTTCTTTTCCTTTTAATATTTCCACCAGTTTAAGGGAGAATTCCATGGCTACACCAGGTCCTTTGGCTGTCACTATTTTTTTATCATGTACAATCCTATCATCTACAAAATTTCCCGATTGTATCTCACTTTCAAAGCCTGGGTAACAGGTGAAATTAGTGTCTTTTATAACCCCTGAAGACTCTAGGACTATTGGAGATGCACATATTGAGGCGATATACCTGTTTTCTTCATGTTGCTTCTTAAGCATTTTTTGAACTAATGTACTTTCTTTTAGGTGTTTGGATCCTGGCATACCTCCTGGCGTAATAATAATGTCTGCAGATTCATCTATTTTGTCTGCTAACAGTGCATCTGCAGCAATAATGACATTATGGGCGCCCAATAATTTTTTACTTTCATGAATCGATAGGGTAGTTACTTCAATCCCAGCTCTTCTGAGTACATCAATAGGGGTAATCGCTTCCACTTCTTCAAAACCATTCGCAAGTAATACAAACGCTTTCATATTTCCTCCTTTATAATTCATATGAATAATCATTTCCTTTGCTCGTAAAACCCATCTTTTCTAGATATTTTTTATGCAGTTCATTATTCGTAGTGCATTGAATTACTTCAAAGCCTTCTTTAACAAACATCTCCTTATTGTCGGAATACAAATATTTACCAATCTTAAAATCCCTGTATTCCTTTGTTACAAAGTCCAGTTCAACGTCTAAAACTTTTCCATTTCTTTTCCCTATGAAAACACCAATAGGGGACATATCTTTTAAAATATAAAATGCAAATTTGCTTTGGTCTATGCTAAAGTCACTCTTATTAAAAAACTTAATTAAATCACTTTTATGGAATTGAAGTAAATTTTTAAAATAGGTTGTTTCTTCTTTTATTTCAAGTATACTGAAATAGCTTTTTGAGGTATATATTTTAATTAAGAAATAGATATCTATTAATGCGATTGCAAAGTTCATAAATGCCGTAGGTATACTTTTTATCAGTATGGCATAAATGGTAAATAAAATGGCACCAACAAGATTTATCCATCTAAGTTTCTTTATCGAACTTGAAAGTAATGATATTAGTATCACTAATGATGCAAAATAACCAAAATAATCTAAATAATTCATAATATCTCCTTATATAAAAAAGATAGAGTAGACTCTATCTAAAAAATCTAAATACTGCATGAACAATGCCAACAATATGTAGTTCTGTCGTAATGATTGGTTCAAAAGCTGGGTTTTGAGGCTGTAATCTATAATGGTCTTTTTCTTTGTAAAAATTCTTAACCGTTGCTTCATTATCGATTAAAGCAACGACCATATCACCATTATTAGCATGATTTTGTTCATTTACTAAGACATAATCACCATCATGTATACCTGCATCTATCATACTATCTCCAACAACTTTAAGTAAGAAATTCGTGCCATTTTTTAGCTTATGAGCGGGCATAGGTAAGTAGTCTTCTACATTTTCTTCAGCTAAAATAGGAATCCCTGCTGCTACTTGACCTACGACTGGTATATCGACAGACTCCACTTTAGCATTTTCATCTTCGACAATTTTGATCGCTCTATTCATATGACCCTGTCTTATGATAACGTTTTTATTCTCTAATTTTTTTAAATAGTAGTGAACCGTAGCTGTACTACTTATTTTTAAATCCTTACATATATCACGTATAGTAGGGGGGAAGCCATCCGAATCAATGCGATCTTTTATGTAATCTAAAATAATTTCTTCTTTTTTCGTTAAAAAACTGTTCTTCATTTTATTCACCTCAAATACATTCTAACAAAAAAAAATACAGAAATCAAACAAAAGTTCTAAAAAAAACTTGACATCGAACAAATGTTTGGTATAATCATATTAGAACAAACGTTTGGAGGAATGTATGAAACTAAGAATAGTGAATAAGAAAAGGTTTCTAATAAGTACTAGTATCACGTTACTAACGATAGCAATACTATTATATTTAGTAATGGGAATGCTAATTAATTCATTACAATCAAACCTAGATGATTATGACAAGGTTACTATTGTTGTTAATCAAGGAGATAATTTGTGGAAAATAGCGGAGAGGTATAATGATGGAGAAATTGATATAAGAACGCATATAGATTATATACGATATTTAAATAACTTAACGGATACAGACCATATCGTTGTAGGACAAAAACTTATTATACCTACGACATCTAATAAACTTATTGTTGGAAGTAAATAAAGAGAGCGTGTGGCTCTCTTTTATTCATCCAGTTCAAAATTTTCTATTATATTTTTCTTAACGTTTTTCTTATGTGCTGCATATAATTGAGTAGTGGTAACATTGTCATGATCAAGTAGATTTTGTACATCATATATACTAAAACCTCGTTCAATTAAGGTACTTGCTGCAGTGGCTCTTAATTTATGAGGACTGTAGGCATTTTTTCTTGACGTCTGCATGGATAACGAGGTGTACTTTTTAACAAGTTTTCTGACAGCCCTTTCGGTAATCCTTTTTCCCTGTAGAGATATGAATAGCGCTTCATCAGCAAACATTTTATTTCTCTCCAGTTTTAGATAATCATTGATTGCATTTTCTATGGTCGTATTCATCGGCATAACAGATTCTTTTTCTCTTTTTCTATATATTGTAAATTCTTTTCTATTAAAGTTAAAAGAAGAGAGGTCTAGATTAACTAATTCTTTTAATCTTAGACCATAGGTTACAAAGAGAAGAATAATTGCTTTATCTCTGTACTTTGTTTTTTCCCAATATATTTTTTCTCGATCCGTCAGTCCCTCGCCAGTAGATACTATGTTTAGTAGACTATAGAGTTCGTTTTCTCTAAGCCTTTTGATACTTTCAGGAGATGGTTTAGGAAGTTTAATCGGATTAAAACCTGGGGTAATATCTTTTGATATTTGCTCATTTCGATACATAAATTTAATCATAGAAGCGATAGCACTTTTTTTTCTAGATAAACTTCTGTTATGATTTTCAAAGACTTGAAGTTTTCCTTCGGCTTCTTTAAAGTATCGTTTGCAGTAGTCACCAAGAAAATAGTTCACATCTCTTGCGTGTAGATTGTCCAGCGTGTCGATATTATGTATATCTAATTTTTTTACTTCTGTTAAATAATGAAAGAAGAATCGTATATCTGTAAGATAAGCATGCCTAGAGGTAATTGAGACAGCGGTCTTAAGATAGATAAAGTAATCTGCTAGGTATGATGGTAGATCATTTTCTATTTCTCTAATCTTAACTTCTAATTCATATTCTTTTTCTATTAAATGGTCTGGTTTTGATGTTTTATTGTTTATATTAACCATTTCGTAAACCTCCTATAGAAGAATTCCGAAAATATACATTTAAGGAATAGTTGATAATCTAATTATAACATGCTCTGTTTTTAAGTCAATAAAAAAATAAGGGATTATTCCCCTATCAATTTATGCTTAATAATAAATTCTTCAAGATACTCTAACCATACTGTAGCATTGTG
>PDWI01007164.1_pt1 | contig 13683 bp, 12 predicted proteins | sample 1430891 | NCBI WGS metagenome assembly PDWI01 (sample SAMN01162508, study PRJNA174530) | Oral metagenome, whole genome shotgun sequencing project. | biome: Marine environment; feature: Marine mammal; material: Swab sample of the gingival sulcus; isolation source: swab sample of gingival sulcus...
TCAGAGAAGCCAATGGGTAATTTAGCCAAAGCTCCCTCTTCATTAAAAACGAGTAGAGGAACAAATTTTGAAGGTTTGTCTGGACTTGGTGTGGGTTTGTTAGGTTCTGGATTAGGTTTAGGTGTTGGTTCGGGAGTAGGTCTTTGACAAGCTCCCAATACGACTAACAAAAATGTCAATAGAATAGATGTTAATTGTAATTTTTTCATAATAATTTTTTTGTAGAGTGAATATGTTGTTTTATAGCTTATTATTAAAAATTAAAGTTTTGACTTGCTTTATTCAGATTTAGAAAAGGCTATAGCCATTTTATCTACACCTCCCATTTTGTCAATGGTTGCAGCTATTCCTTTTTCTTTATTTTCATAGGTCCATCGATCTTTATACTGTCCCCAACTTGCTTGATAGCTCCCCGTATATTCAAATCCTTGTGACTTTAAGAAGTCTTTGATTTTTTGATCATCTCCTTTGCATTTGATGTTGGTAAAAGAAACCTCAGCTAAGCGACAAACTACATCCTTTTTATTATCATAATTATCACTATAATAATAGAAGCCTGAAACTTTAAAAGCCGTTTGAGGATATTCTTTTTTAGGATAAGCTTTCATAAAGTAGCCATTTTCTTCATCCTTTTCTAGTATGCAATTAACAGCTCTTTGTGTCTCTTTTTCCCAAATTTTACCTGTTTCATCAAATTTTTCACCAAAAAGAAGGATAGGCATCATTTTGTCATAGTTCTTATTAGTGGGTTCAGGCGTAACATTATTATTAATAGGTAAAAAGACAAATTGAGTGCCGACAGATGGATTAAAGGTAATCTCAAATATGTAGTTATCCATTTTTGCAATGTAGCGACCATCTTTGTCAGCTTGAGCTTTAGGGATGTTGTTAAGTTTAAACCAAGCCTCAACATTATTGTCGTTCAGATACATACTTTCATCTATACTTAAAGAATTGGCAACAATATTTGCAATTTGCTTTCCCTCAGATTTTAATTGATAGCTTACAATTTGGAAATTTGAGTCATTGTCTTTTTTTGAGAAATAAATTAATCTGTTTTCAGTGCTTGACTTAGCAAGAATACGGCCTGTACTTTTTTCGTATTCTGCAATTTTTTCTTTCGTTAGTTGAGCAAAAGGAATAGATAGTAAAGGAAAGTCTTTAGCTTTTGGATGAAATTTTGCTTTTTGAGAAGAAGAGTTGGGATTTAAAGAAAATAGGATTGTAGCATACTTTTCTCCTTGAATGTCAAGGGTTGAGAAAAATAGGAGATATTTATCATTAGAAAAGCTATTCCCCTCATCATCAATAGCTCTATAATTTTCATTTTCAAGATTAGTTTTGGTTTCTTCATTTAATGTTAAGGGCTGAGTATCTTTATTATAAAAAAGATGTAAAGCACAGGTAACCATTACTATCTTCAATTTACCTTTTCCTTTTTGTGTAATAACATAGGAACGTATGGGATTTAGTTTTTTCGGATCATTTGTTTTGTATTGACAAATTAGATCCTCTCCATTAAGTCGCTCTGTTAGGAGTGTACCTCCATATTCTTTTTCCCAAGCAATAATATCTTCTTTAGTACTATAAAATTTAAGTAGAGGCTTAGGAAGAGCATTGAGTTTCCCATCTTTACCAAAAGAAAGGATTGACTTAAATGTAGATTTATTTACAATAGAATCTTTTTGTACTTTATCAGGCTCAATGTGTCTACAACTTCCCAAAAGAGTTATAGAAAAAAGTAGAAAAAATGAAAAACCTAATTCTAAAAGCTGTGTCCGTTTCATAAAAAGTGTACTATAATAGATGATTTTTATATATTAAAAAATGTTACTTATTATTTATTTATCAAAATTATAATATTATTTTGACTTATAGAAATAATATTTGATATAAATTTTTCTTATTTAGAGAAGAGAAAATCTTTAGTTAGACTTTTTTAGAATTGTAATTTGTAAATGCAAGTTTGCCTATTTGAGTTTTAGATAAAGTAAGAAGGTAAATAGAGTGGAGCTTTTTTAATGTTTAGGAATATAAACTTTCTTACCTTTGTTACTATAGAATAGACCTAGTTTTAGCTAGGTTAATAACTGAAAAATATTAATGTTAAGTAGATACAATATGAAGAAAAAATTAATTCTTATTCTCTCCATTATTTTGTCAAGCTCATCTATGGTATGGGCAGATGGTGGAATGTGGTTGATGCAACAGCTTAGTAGCCAGATTGCAAAAATGCAGAAAATGGGGCTTCAATTAGAAGCTTTAGATATGTACAATCCTAACGGAAATTCTATCTCAGATGCCGTAGCAATGTTTGATGGAGGTTGTTCAAGTATAATTGTTTCAAATAAAGGTTTACTTCTTACCAATCATCATTGTGGCTATGATCAAATACAAAAGCATAGTACAGTAGAGCATAATTACTTACAAGATGGTTTTTGGAGTAATTCTTTTGCAGAAGAATTACCTAATCCAGGATTAAAAGTAGAAATCGTAGAGCGTATAGATGATGTAACACCTCAAATAAAGAAGGCTTTAAAGCGTATAAAAGATCCTAATAGTATGCTTTATCTTTCTCCATCTTATTTGACATCGTTAGCAGATCGTATTGTGGGGAAAAAGGCGGTGAAAAATCCAATGTATAAGTATGAAATCAAGGCTTTTTATGGAGGTAATAAATATTATATGTTTACCAAAAAGGTTTTCTCTGATGTTCGTTTAGTTGCAGCTCCTCCAAGTTCAATAGGTAAATTTGGAGCAGATACAGACAATTGGGTTTGGCCTCGTCATGCTGGAGATTTCTCTATTTTTAGACTTTATGTTGATAAAAATGGTAATCCTGCTCCTTATTCTAAAGACAATGTACCTTATGAACCTAAAAAATGGGTGCAAGTAAGTTCAAAAGGAGTGCAAGAAGGAGATTTTGCTTTTATAATGGGCTTCCCCGGAAGAACTTATCGTTTCTTTACTGCTGATGAAGTGCAAGAATGGAGTGAGATTGATAATAATATTCGTATAGAGATGCGAGCAATTCGCCAAAATGTAATGCTTAATGAGATGTTAGCTGACGAACAAACAAACATTATGTATGCAGCGAAATATGCTTCTTCTCAAAATGCTTATAAAAGAGCTCAAGGAGCCAATTGGGCAATTCGTCAAAGAGGTTTAAAATCAATAAAACAAACTCAACAAGAGCAATTATTAGAATGGGCAAAAAATGAAAATAGGGGAGATGTGCTAGAGGCGGTTCAGCGTATATCTAAATCTATCCAAGATAGAGCAGATATGCGTCGTCAACGCTGGTATCTTATGGAAGGCTTATTGCTTGGAGTAGAATTTACATTTGCCCCAGTTCCTCAAGCCAGTTTGTTGAAAAATTGGGAAGATAAAAGTGAAAGAGACAAAGGTCTAGCAACTCTAAAAAAAGCCTTTGAGAAGTTTTATAATAAGGATTACTCTCCTAAGGTAGACGAGAAAATCTCTATCGCTCTTTTAACTCGTTATGTAGAGCGAATAGCAACAAAAGATCAACCCGAGGCTATTCGTCAAGGAATTGAAAAATATGGATCTGCTCAGGCTTATATAAAATCTATTTTTGAGCAATCTATTTATGCGTCTAAAGAACGTTTTGAAGCATTTTTACAAGCTCCACAAAAGGCACAGTTAGAAGAAGACCCAATGACTATTTTTGGACAGTCTGTATTGAATAAATATAGATCTTTAGTGAAAGAATTAGCTGAATTTGATGCACCTCTTGCAGCCGCACAAAAAACGTATATAGCAGCATGGTTAGATATGCAGGGTGAGGCAGACTTGGCAGCAGATGCTAATTTAACACTTCGTTTCACTTATGGAAATATAAAGGGTTACAAACCTCGTAATGGAATTACTTATGCAGCTAAGACAACTCTAGAGGGTGTTATGGAAAAAGAAGATCCGAATAATTGGGAATACATTGTTTCTCCTAAATTAAAAGAACTATATGCTCATAAAGATTATGGTAAATATGCCAATAAAGATGGTTCAATGCCTGTTGACTTTTGTGCAACGACGCATACAACTGGAGGAAATTCAGGGAGTCCTGTTTTTAATTCAGAAGGACAATTAATTGGTTTAAATTTTGACCGTAACTGGGAAGGAGTTGGAGGAGATATAGAGTATCTTCCTAATTATCAAAGAAGTATTATAATGGATATTCGTTATCTTCTTTTTGTAATAGATAAATTCGCAGGATGTACTCGTTTGATTGATGAAATTCAACCTGTTTATTAAAAGACTTATATGGAAAATGAATTTTTAAGAATAGAGGAGGATATTGTTCGTATGCTTAAAACAGTGTATGATCCAGAGATTCCTGTAAATGTGTATGATTTAGGACTTATCTATGGAGTAGAGTTAAAGGAGGATGGTTTGGTTGCGATTACAATGACATTAACAGCACCTAATTGTCCTGCTGCAGATTTTATCCTAGAGGATGTTCGTATAAAAACAGAGAGCGTTAGAGGAGTAGAGCGTTGCGATATTACTTTAACTTTTGAACCTGAATGGGATAGAGATATGATGACAGAAGAAGCCAAATTAGAGCTAGGCTTTCTATAAATTCTTAATATTTATAAAAACTAAATTCAATTTATAAATGCAACAAGTTGGGGATAGGAAATGATTAATTATTTTTTCAGCAGTAAGGGCTCTCGCCCCTTCCTCTGAAATGGATAAATTTTCTTATTTTGTGTCCTTGACCAAAAGTTGCAAAATATGAGTCATTTAAGCGAAAAACAAAGATACACAATCTGCAATAGCACAGACAATAGGTAAAGATAGGTCTGCCTCATAGAGAATTGAAACGGGACTGTGATAAGCATTCTGCTAATTATCGCAGTGATTTAGCTCAACGAAAATATGCCTTTCGTCAGAAAACAAAGAATAAGCATAAACATTTTACCGATGAGCTAAGAGAACGCTCAAAAGAACTATTAAAGGAAGATTTTAGTCCTGAACAAGTTGTTGGTGTTCTGAAAAAGAAGGTAAAGATACAGTTCCTATAGAGCGTTTATATCAGCATATTTGGTCTGATAAAAAGGTAGTGGAGTACTTTATTCTCATTTACGTAGGAATGGAAGAAAGTACAAAAAAGAGGTGTTCAAAAGATAATAGAGGTATCATAAAAGACCGTGTGGATATTGATAAACGCCCTAAAATAGTAGATAAACACACTCTCGCTTTGGCGATTTAGAAGCTGATTTAATCATAGGTAAAAACCATAAACAAACAATAGTAACGATAAATGATAGAGCTTATGGAATGCTTAAAATGAGAAAGGTGGAAGCCAAACAAACTGAGCAAGTATGTGAGGCAATTGTAGAGGAATTACAAGATTGGATATCTTATATTCATACAATAACTTTTGACAATGGTAAGGAATTTGCTATGCATCAATCTATCGCAGACAAACTAAATGTTGATTGCTATTTTGCTAAACCTTATCACTCTTGGCAGAGAGGTGCTAATGAGAACCTTAATGGATTGATTAGACAGTATTTCAGGAAGTTTACTGATTTCACTAAAATAACATAGGAGAAGATTAAGGAAATTGAAATCAAGTTAAATAACAGACCCAGAAAAAGATTTAAGTATGAAACACCTATAATTGTAATGGAAAAATTATTGTTTACTCAAGTGTTGCATTTATAAATTGAATTCAGCAAATAAAAAAGCGAAAAGGTATGTATCATACTCTTTTCGCTTTTTTTATTATAGATAAAAATCCTTATTTATTTTTGCACATCTTCTATAGTCATTAAATTATTAGCTAAAGCATATATTGTGAGTCCACTAGAGCTATGTACTTTTAGTTTCTTTGCAATATTTCGTCTATGTGTAATCACGGTGTGTATTGAAATATTCAAGAATGCTGCAATTTGTTTATTTGTATAGCCTTTTGCAACATATATAACCACATCTTTTTCTCTGGGAGAAAGAATACGTTCATTGTTTTCTTCTTCACCATTTTCTTCTTCTTCTGAGATGATGGAAAGGAGTTGTTTTAGAACAACATCACTAGATTCTTCTAAAGAGATGCTCCCAGAATAATTTTTTAGAAGAGGTGTGTACATATTTCCAAGAGTCATTGCAATAATTTTACAATGGGAAGCTGTTTTCGCATATTCATAAATATTTGCTCCCAGTATTGCAGGGTTAATTAAAATTGCATCAGGAGTAAAGAAGTTTACAGTTGTTAGTATTTGATCAAACTCTGTAGTTGTTGTAACTTTTGTTCTAAATCGATCTGAGTTTTTAAGAATAAGTTCAAGTCCTGTACTTAAAAATATATTAGGTTCAACAATCAGTATTTTATATAACTTTTGCATAATTTATTGTCTTTCTTTTACCCATATTCGTTTCTCTATTTTTAAGCCTTCTCCATCATACGTATAAGAGGAACAAAGATTGTGTCTTCAATGAAATTATGAGAAGAAAGATCTTCTTCTGTTCCAAATATTTCATGAAGCACAGTATTGAGAGCATATCCCGTCCCATCAGGATAATATTTTATGAGAATATTTTTGAGTTCAATAATTTTGTCCTCAATTTTATCGTGTTTTTTGCTAAACTTATCAATATTATAATCCTCTTTCTTTTGATTTTTCTCAATAAGCTCACTCACATAGGGGAAAACAATATTATTTTCATATCCCATATGTTTTTCAACCTCAGTTGTATATTCATCAAAAAATTGAAATATGAGTCGAGTTAAATCTTTAGGTCCTCCTTCAATAGCTTGGTGTAGGTGTCTTCTAAGAAGAGGAAGACGATATTCAATGAAATAGGTATGAGAATTCTTGAGATAATTGATTAAAGCTAATGCAGATAATTCCTTGATCTCATTTTCAGATAATTTTTTGTTAAATCCAACAGTATTAATTACTGCAAGAAGAGTGGGCATATGCACATTGTGATCCTTGCAAACATCTTGTACTGTTTTTTCACCCAAACCAAGAGGAATGCCAAAACGAGTAATTACTAGAAGTAAATCATAGTGTTCGCATATTAGATCGCTCATTAGTGTATTGGGTGTACACTTTGTTATTTTAGATTTTCCCATAATTAGATGTTTCTTTTTGTTAGTACAAAGCTAAGAAAAAGATTTTTTATAAAATACCTATTATTGGGGATAATAAAAAAGGAGAAAAGAGATAAAAATCACTTTTCTCCTTATTAGGAATGAAATAAGATTAAGTTTTACTTAATACCTAATTTTTTTGCAATTGATTTTGGAAGAGCATCTTTATGAACCACAATATTCATTGTACGTCCTGCAACATACTTTTCACTGATATACCAAATACCTTTGTATGCACCAGCTTCTCCCCAAGAGTTTTTAATCATAAAGAATTTACGACCTGCTTGATTCTTAGCAATACCATAAATAACCATACCATGGTCATCTGTTAAAGTGTAGTTGTCAAAACATTTTTGACGGTACTCTTGAGTAGGTTCAATTTCAGGACAATTAGGTGTATTAATTAAACGAAGTATTTCTTGGTGTTTAGCATTACGGCTAAGACCAATCCAGCGAGCTTGGTCAGAACCTGCAGTTTCAATAGCTTTTACATCAGCAAGGACACCAATACCATTTCTGTTAAATCCAACTTCACTAACATCAGCACCCCATGCCATAGGATAGCCTGTTTCAATAGCGTTAAACATAACTTCCATAAGTTCTTTTACTGGAAGATTATAGCTGTTACTCCATCTCCAGTTATCCTCAATTTCAAGAGGGAAAGCTGTATAGAATGGGTGGTGTGAATAACTTGTTATAGAAACATAGTCATCAGCGTTAAATCCAATTTTTTTAGCAAAAGATTTAGGAGTATATTCTTTTCCTTCAAAAGTGAATTTTTCAGGAAGTTTTCCTAAATATGTATCAATAATTCCATTGAAAGCGTCTTTCCAAACAGGAGTAAGACGGTTATTAGGATTTTTTACAATTGCATCAAGGAAACCTTTAGCTCCTTTTTCCATTTCATTGTGAGCATTGCGAGTAGTTCCATAATTAAGCCCTCTCATTTCTTTTTCAGGAACAGCACCATAGTGTTTAAATACATATAATACATCGTAAAAAGAACCTCCTTGAGCAAAATTTAATTTTCCATGAAGACGAACGTATTTTTCAGCTTTGTCTTTATAACTGTGGTTTACCACAAACATATCAGAAAGATCATATTGAGGTTTTCCTTGACGAAGTAATTCTGCTTCAATAAAACCTACAGAAGAGTAAGACCAGCATGTACCCGAATTACCTTGATCTTTGATAGAAGTAATAGGAAGCTCCTTTACAACTGTAAATTTGTTAGTTTCTTCAGAGACACCTTGAGCAAAAAGCCCACAAATAGAAAGCATCCCTACTAAAAAAAGAATTGAAAATTTTTTCATAATAGCTTGTTTTGAATATTATATTTAGTTGTTATTTTTAATTTATAAAATCTAGATCTAAATCTTTTACAAGTCTTTGAATACTTGAATTAGAAAAGATTTTTTTTATCCATTTTTCTTGATTTTCTTTTGCTTCATTTTTTAATTCTTCAATTATATTATTTTTTAAGTTGAAGCTTATTTTTATCGCTTCTTCATTGAAGTAGTTATTAAAGAATGAAGATATTGGAAGAAATAGAGTTTCTAGTTCATTTTTATGATATGAGTTTAAAACTAATATATTTATACTTTTTTCTTGTTCGTTGATTTCTAATTCAGCTGTTTTATAAATGTTCTTAAGAGCAGGTTTGTTAGAAAATATTTCTAAAGTAAGTTTCTCCCAAATATGATAAATGTTATCAATATTAAATGTTATCTTTTTTTTTTACTTCTTTATCAAGTGTTTGAGAAAGAATTTGAGAGGCCTGATTTTTATTTGGATTTCCGTTTTTTTGAATTGTTGGAAGAGGTTCAATTTTCTCCTTTTTTACGGAAGGAACTGTAGTTTTTGTTTTTTCTTCTTGTAAATCTGCTTTTGTATCTTCTTTTTCGTATAAAATATTACTGTATGTTTCTTTTATTATATCCTCGGGTTTTAGATTGGGATTAACTTTTATATTCGTCATAGCTTTTGCAACTGGGGTTTGAATTCTTTCAGAATTGTTTTGTTGCATTTTTTCTTTAGGGCTTTCCGCAGCTACTTTTTGTAAATAAGGATTAGAAGCGTAGTCTGGGATTAACGATAAAAGAGTAATCTCTGCAAGGAGTCTTTTTGAATTGCTATATCTGTATTCTTTACCAAAATTTTGAAGTCTTAACAGGGCATGATATATGATAGATCTTCCAGTTTTTTGTGCAAGTTCTGTATAGTATTGTATTTGAATAGGAGGAAGATTAAGAAGTTTGGCTGTGTTGGGCTCAAAAGCTATAAGTAGATTTCGTAGAAAATCACTAAATCCATCTATTATTACACGAGTGTCAAAACCTCTCTCAATAAAATTATCTAATTTATCTAATACTTTAGCACTATCTTTTTCTAAAACGATAGCTTGAAAAAGAGTATAGAAATCTCCATCTCCAATTATATTAAGACATTCTAAGACCTTATTGTAAGTAATATCATTATTAGAGTAACTGGCAATACGATCAAAGGTAGACAATGCATCACGCATTCCTCCATTCGATTTATTCGCAATTAGGTCTAGGGCTTTGTCTTCTGCTTTAATATTTTCAGAAGAGCAAATTGCTTGTAATTGCTGTTTAATAATATCGTTAGAAATAGCTCGAAAGTCAAAAATTTGACAACGAGATAAGATGGTAGGAAGAATTTTTTGTCTTTCAGTCGTCGCAAGGATAAAGATTACGTGAGCAGGAGGTTCTTCAAGAGTTTTTAGGAAGGCATTGAATGCTGCAGTAGAGAGCATATGTACCTCATCAATAATATATATCTTATATTTTCCTAAGATAGGAGGGTATATGACTTCTTCAACAAGAGAACGGATGTGATCAGCAGAATTGTTTGAGGCTGCATCTAATTCAAAAATGTTAGAAGACGAATGTTGTTCAAACTCTTGGCAACAGGAACAAGTCCCACAAGCCTCAGCATCATTTTTAGGGTTTTCACAGTTTATAGATTTCGCAAAAATACGAGCAGCAGAGGTCTTTCCGACACCTCTGGGACCACAGAAGAGATATGCGTGAGCTATTTTCTTTTGAAGAATAGACTGACGCAAAGTTTCACGAATGGCATTTTGTCCTAATAAACTAGCGAGACTATTAGGACGAAATTTTCTTGCAGATACTATAAACTGTTCACTCATTAGTATTGGGTACTATAGGGACAACTCAAATTTTTAATTGAGTTGTCCCTAATGTTTAAAGAGATTATAATAAATCTAAAGCTTGTTTAAGATCGTTAATAATGTCTTCTGCATCTTCAAGACCAACAGAAAGACGAACAAGTCCTTCAGAGATGTCAGAAGCCTCACGCTCCTCAGGAGTATAAGGAGAGTGTGTCATTGATGCAGGATGCTCAATTAAAGTTTCTGTATCACCAAGACTTACAGCAAGAGAGCAGAGGTGAACATTATTCATTAATTTACGTCCAGCTTCAAGTCCTCCTTTTACTTCAAAAGCAATCATAGCTCCAGGCATTTTCATTTGCTTGTCAGCAAGAGCTTTTTGAGGGAAGTTGTCTAATCCAGGATAAGCGATACTTGTTACATTAGGATGATCTTTTAGGAATTCTGCAACTTTTTGAGCATTTTCACAGTGACGATCCATACGAACATGTAAAGTTTTCAATCCTCGGTTAATTAGGTAAGCTTCAAAAGGACCAAGAACAGAGCCTGTTAAGTCTTTTACTCCAAGGAAGCGAACTTGATCAATATATTCTTGCTTACCAGCAACAAATCCAGCGATAACATCTCCGTGTCCATTGATATATTTAGTTGCAGAATGTACAACAATATCAGCACCTAATTCAATAGGACGACAGATGTAAGGAGTACAGTATGTATTATCTACCATAAGTTGTACGCCTTCTTGACTATGAGCGATTTTAGCAACAGCTTCAATGTCAGTTAAGTACATATTGGGGTTAGCAGGAGTTTCTATATATACAAGTTTCGTGTTAGGACGCATAGCTTTGCGAATGTTTTCAGGATCTCTTGCATCAACAAAAGTAACCTCAACTCCGTAACGAGATAACCCGTGTTCAAAGAAAGAGTAAGTACAGCCATAAAGAGTTTTAGCCGCAACAATATGGTCGCCAGCTTGTACACAAACCCATATAGCAGAAGTGATAGCACCCATTCCAGAAGAAGCACTAATTGCGGCTTCTGCACCTTCTAAGCTAGCTACTTTTTCCTCAACAGCAGTACAAGTAGGATTTCCTAGACGAGAGTATATATATCCTCCTTCTTCCAAAGCAAATCTTCTTCCTCCTTGCTCTGCATTATCAAAGATAAATGTAGAGGTTTGATAAATAGGAGAAGCTAATGTGCCGTGAGCATTTGTTTCAGCACCAACGTGAATGGTGCGAGTTGCAAAACCTGATTTTGCAAGATCTTTAGGAGACATCATAACTTTTTTGTTTTTATAGTTATTAATTAGTTTTATTTGAGTCTACTGCGAAGATACAAAAAAGGCAATAAAAGGAGAAATAATAAAAGGATTTTAAGGATAAATAAAAAGAAAAGTCATTTTGCGAATTGAAGAAAGCTCCTAAAAAAAGGATTTGAAGGCATCGTGATCTTTGTAATCTGTTCTAAGACAGCCCGCCATTGAGTCTACGATAGCACATTCGGCTTTAAAATGTTACTGTTGAGTTTCCCAATTGGCAAAAATGACTTTTTAGTAATTTTATAATACAAATATAAAGATTTTTATTCTTTTGGATAAATAAGATTTTCGTCTGTAGCCTTATTTAACACTTCTTCTAAGAATTTATTTGCTTCAAATCTAGCCATTGGAAGATTATGTAAAAGACAATTGCCACAATCACGAGCTTCAGTTCCCGGAATTTTTTCAGAAAAATCACGAACAAAAGCAAAGGTTTTTTGCATAAGAGGGAGGATGTCTTTAGAAGTTAAATCTCCTTTTAATAAGAGATAGTTTCCCGTTAGACAGCCCATAGGTCCCCAATATACAACTTTGTCTTTCCAATCAGGATCGTTACGAAGATAAGTTGCCGCAAGATGTTCAATCGTATGTAGTTCAGGTATGCCCAGTACAGGCTCTCTATTGGGCTCTTTCATACGAATATCAAAAGTGGTAATAACCACGTCACCCCAACGATCTTGTCGGGATACATAAACTCCTCTTTTAAGATTGATATGATTGAGTTGAAAACTAGGGATTTTTTCCATTATACTATGTTTAATTATTGGTGATCGTTTCTAATATGTGATATATATGTTTAAAAGAATTAGTACATAAAGTTCTATCCTTCCAAAAATTCTTATATTGTTCATAGCTATTGCCTATGCAAGGTAGGTCGCTGATGATACGTATTATAAGAAAGGGATATTGGTATATGTAAGCTGTTTGAGCAATTGCTGCAGATTCCATATCTACCGCCTTTACATTGGGAAAAGTTTTTTGGATAAAAAGGTGCTCTTTAGGGTTAGATAAAAAGCGGTCTCCACAGAGGACAAGTCCCGTTTTAATATGAGGATTTGTCTCTTTTATTTTCTCTATAATTGCTTGGTGAGGTTCATAAAAATGGGGAAATCCTTGTACTTGTCCCCAAGGAATATCTTCTCCACAAGAGACATCATGATAGCCAACTTGTTCTGAAAGTACGATATCTCCTTGTTGAATGTCTTCTCCAAAACCACCACTTACACCTATGTTTAGAATAATATCTGGCGAAAAGGAGCGAATAATTTCACTACAAGTAACGGAAGCGGCAACTTTTCCTATTCCAGAAAGAGCCACGAGTACCTCAGATTTATTTAGTCTCCCGATAGTTCCTTTTACAAAATCATTCTCCCATTTGTGCGGATTTTCTAAAAAAGAAAGAATAGGTTTTTCTTCTTTAGGCATAGCAATGATAATAGCAATTTTATTCATAAAAATAGAGACTTGTTGTTTTTCTATGAGCAACAAAGTTACAATAAAAACATTGTTGCACTTGAAATATTTAATTAATGGACATAAAAAAGCAGGTTAAAACTTACTATTTTAACCTGCTAAAGTATTTAAAAGACGACTTAATTATTAAGATAATAAAGCTGTCCTTTCTAAGAATATTTTAAAGTTTCTACTTTTCGTTGAATTCATAACTGTAAACCAGTCAACAATAGTCCAAATACCACAAGCACCACAAGTAATAAGCTTTAAAATACCTAAGCCAATATCTCCAAGTAGGAAGCGATCTACTCCTAAAGAGCCTAGGAAAAGAGAGAATATTAACATAATTGTTGGATTTTTATACTCTAGAGCCTGTATGTAGGGCAAGTGTTTATCATCTATGTTTTGTAAAATAGAACGTACTTGAAGAAGATCTGAGGGCGTGAAATTTTCTGAAATCGCAAGTGTTAGTAGGTTTACGTTTTGTTCTGTCATAATGCGGATTTTATTTAGTTATTTATTGTAGAGCAAATATACTCTTTTTTAGGAAAAAGAGACCTAACTTATTAAGAAAAGTTAAGTCTCTAATTTTTAAGAATATACTCAAAGAGTAGGGCTTCTTATTTGAATTTAATC
>PDWI01010957.1_pt1 | contig 13683 bp, 10 predicted proteins | sample 1430891 | NCBI WGS metagenome assembly PDWI01 (sample SAMN01162508, study PRJNA174530) | Oral metagenome, whole genome shotgun sequencing project. | biome: Marine environment; feature: Marine mammal; material: Swab sample of the gingival sulcus; isolation source: swab sample of gingival sulcus...
GGGGTGTTGGCCTTCCGGTAAATCTTCATAGAAGTTGCCCTGGGCTGTGGCTTTTCTTTCAGGGGTTTCGGCAGCTGGGGTATAATTTTCAAACATGGGGCACCTCATTATTGTTTGGAAATCCTTTTATAACGAGAAGGATAGTCCTCTTTACGTTATAACCAGATCGCAACCAGATGCAATCTGGTTATATGATTAGTAGCTGATGCGTACAGGGGTGAAGCGTAACTGGCGGGAACGCCAAGAATGAATGCTTATAAATAAAACATTCGGCAGTTGAAAAGGCAGCGATAGGACTCGCGATTATGTGTGCTTATGAAGTCTGGTTTCATAACATTTCTCCCATGATTAAAAGTCAGTCTAAGTATTCATGGGAGAAATGTAAAGTTTATTTTATCTTTTCTCTCTCTTTTTTCTTTGTATAAGAAAAGAGAGGTGTGGCTATTTTTTCAGCCCTTCTGCAATGGAGTCGCAGATATAGTCAATGTTTTTACGGCTTAACCCGGCGGCATTGATGCGTCCGGCACCAACCATATAGATACCTTTTTCTTTTCGTAGCCATGTAACCATTTCCGGCGAAAGGCCGCTAAAGGAGAACATGCCCCGTTGCTGGTTGATATAGGAAAAGTCTTGCTCAACACCTCGGGCGGCAAGCCCATCAACTAAAGCTTTGCGCATCTCCTTGATACGGGTGCGCATGGCGGCAAGTTCCTCCTGCCACAATTTACGTAAGCCGTCATCAGTAAGGATAGTTTTGACAATCAAGGCTCCATGAGCAGGCGGATTAGAAAAATTGACCCGAATAACCACCTTGAGATGGCTTAGTGCCGTGGCCATCTCTTTCTCATTTGCCGTTACCACGGTTAAGGCACCGATACGCTCGGTATAGAGACCGAAATTTTTGGAAAAGGAGTTGGCTACACAAAAACTTATCTTCTGAGCGGCAAATGCGTTTATCCCCGCACGGTCTTCTTCAAGGCCATCGCCAAAACCCTGGTAGGCAAAGTCGATAAAGGGCATCCAGCCCTGCTTCTGTGCAATTGCCGCAACTTCTTGCCACTGTTCAGTAGTGAGGTCAAAACCGCTGGGGTTATGACAGCAGCCATGCAGCAGCACAATATCGCCTGCCGGAATTTTTGCCAGACACTCTTTCATCTGTGCAAAATCGATGCGCTTGTTTGCTGCGTCGTAGTATGGATAGCTATCCACAGCAAAACCCGCTGCGCCAAAAATCCCCTTATGGTTTGCCCAGGTGGGGTCGCTGACCCACAGGGTTGCCTTGGGCAAAAAGCGGTAGAGCAAATCGGCACCAACCCGCAGACCGCCTGTTCCTCCAGGAGTTTGTACCGTTGCTGCCCTGCCAGAGGTTACAACCTCACTTGTTTCGCCAAAAACGAGCTTTTGCACCTCCCGGTCATATTCGGCATCGCCAGAGATCGGCAGATAGACCTTGCTTTTCTCTCTTTCAAGCAAAATCTCCTCCGCCTTATGCACACATTCCATAATGGGAGTAACCCCTGCTTCATCCTTGTAAACTCCAACAGCAAGGTTTACCTTGTTGGGGTTGCTGTCCTCCTTAAACGCTTCGTTCAGGCCAAAAATTGCATCTGCCGGAGCTGCTTCAACTGCTTTCCACATAATTTTGCCTCCAAAATAGTAAAAATTGTTAATATGTAAAAACTATAAAAATAGTTTTATTTATTAAATTTCTTCTCTCATCTCCTTGAGTTTCGCTGCTTCACCCAACACCACAATAACATCACGGGCATAAAACACTTCATCTGCGCCCGGGTTAAAAACCATCTCGCCATTTTGCCGTTTGATGGCAATAATAATAACGCCATAGTTTTTTCGTAAGCCGCTTTCAACAAGGGTTTTACCATGAATGGGAGAGCCTTCCCCTACCGGGGCCTCCTCAAGTTGCAGATCCATATCATTATTGCCCATAGCGTAGTTGAGAAAATCAACAACAGTAGGCTTATAGACAATCTCCGCCATCAATTCTCCACCAAGCTGATGAGGGCAGACCACTCTGTTTGCCCCGGCGCGCAGTAGTTTACTCTCATTGCTCTTATCACTGGCACGGGCAAGAATAAAAATATCTGGCCGGATACCTCTGGCAGAAAGACTGATAAATACGCCATCGGCATCGGAGTTGACCGTGGTTATCAGCCCGGCAGCCTGCTTTAATCCTGCTTCGAGCAGAGCTTCATCGCTGGTTGCATTTTTATGGAGGTAGAGAACCCCTTGCCTGCTAAGTTCCTCAATCAGCTCATCATTGTTTTCGATAACTACCAAGGGAATTCCCGCTGCCTGTAATTCTCTAACTACCACGGTTCCTGTGCGTCCATAGCCGCAGATAATATAATGGTCTTTTAGTGCTGCAATCTTCTTTTCCAACTTTTTTCTCCCCAATATTTTTCGCAATTCTCCTTCTATGAAGATGCTGGCCAGCTGTCCCAGGGTATAACTGAGTAAACTGATCCCCTGAATAATGATGATAATGGTAACCCATCTCCCAGCTTCAGACAGAGGTTTTACCTCTGAAAAACCAACGGTGGAGATGGTAATAAGGGTCATATAGAACGCTTCAAAGGCAGGCATTCCTTCAAAAAAAACATAGCCGCTGGTTCCCATAAAAATGGTTAGTAGCAGCAGAGTAAGAGCGATATAGAGTCGTGAAATATTCATGGTTTTGTAAAAGTCCCTGCTTTTGGCCAATCTTTTTTTGGTCAAAGCGGGTTTTGAGTATGAGAAGAAAGGATATTTCTACCACGATCCCGCCCATTGTGCCAGAAATTAGCAACGAGAGAGTACGAAAATTGTTTGAGCAGAACTTCTTGAAAAAATTGAAACTTTATCTGGTAAATCCGCTAAAAACTTGCAGCCCCGGTTTCTTTGCGATAAAATAAGCGGTTCGTGATTGTAATTGATGCAATTGTCCCGCTTTGGCGAGGTGCTGGAAAACGTTATTTTAAGAGATCCAGAGGATATCTATAACCGCATCTATGTTGTCTCTGCATATTCCGGCATTACCAATGAGCTTTTAGAACATAAGAAAACCGGGCAGCCAGGAATTTATCAGACATTTGTGCTGGGGCAGGATTATGGCCCGGCGATGCTGCGTTTGCAGCAACAGCTTTGCGAAATAAATTCAGGTTTTGCTGATATTGGGCTGAATGTGGAGGAGGCCGATGCCTTTATCTGTAATCGGATCAGCTATAGTGTCGATATTCTTAACAGTATGGATACGGTGCTGGGAACCGGCTACCTCCAGCGTCAGGAGGTGTTGCTGGCGGTGCGGGAGATTCTGGCCTCCATCGGCGAGATTCACTCTGCATTTAATAGTGCTAATATTTTGCAAAACCGTGGGTATAATTCAACCTTCGTTGATTTGAGCGGCTGGAACAGCCGGGAAGAGTATACCATTGACCAGCGTATTGCTGCCGCCTTTGAGGGGATTGATCCACGAGAGACTATTTGTGTGGCAACAGGTTATACCAAGGGAACAGAAGGGATTATGCGGGAGTTTGACCGCGGTTATTCCGAAGTTACCTTTTCCAAAGTGGCGGTACAGATGAGGGCGGCAGAGGCGGTGATTCATAAGGAGTATCACCTCTGTTCTGGCGATCCGGTGGTTATGGGTGAAAATGTGGTTCATCCGGTGGGCAATACCAACTATGATGTTGCCGACCAGCTTGCCGATGTGGGGATGGAGGCGATTCACCCCAAGGCATCCAAGCCGCTGGAGACTGCGGGGATCTCTATCCGTATGAAAAATGCCTTTGATCCGGCTCATGCAGGTACTCTTATCACCAGCGATTATATCTGCCCAAGCTCAAAAACAGAGATTGTTACCGGCTCTGACAAGGTGAGCTGCGTTGAGATACATGATACTAAAATGGTTGGTGAGGTGGGCTTTGATCTGCGCATTATGGAGGTCTTGGCACAACATAACGTAAGCTATATCAATAAAGCCACCAATGCCAATACTATTGATATCATTATTTATGACAAAGACTGCTCTAATGCCCTGTTAGAGCAGCTGGAAGAGAACTTTGAGCAGGTTTCTTCGCAGAAGGTGGCGATTGTTTGTGCCATTGGTTCCAATATTGCCAAGCCGGGAATTATGGCAAAGGCGGCAGATGCACTGGCGCAGGCGCATATCAATATTCTTACTGTATCGCAAACGTCTCGACAAACCAATATGCAGTTTACCGTTGCCAGAGAGCAGTTTGTGCAGGCGCAGCAGGTATTGCATAGGGCTCTCTGCGTAGCATAGAGCCTCTTTATTTGCCTGACAGGAATCGGTCTTTTTAATTTGCTGCCCTGATCGGGTGCCGTATTCTTTTATTTAGCCCATTACAGATGATCTCTATTGAGGTCGGTAATGGGTTTTTTTTGTTGCTATCATTGGGATTTATGGTTGATAGTATTCATGGTTTTTTTATAGCCCAAAAGTGTTTTTGTCTTGAGTTGTTGATAGCGCACTGTTTTTATTGATTTTATAAAAGTGATGGGTATCCTTGTTGTTGTTGTTGTTGTTGTTGTTGTTGTTGTTGTTGTTGTTGTTGTTGTTCGGGAAATCTCTCTAGTCTCTTTTTGTTGATATTCCTTGATTTTTATTGTTACGACTGATATTGTTGCAGATAATTGGTTTTTTTGTGTTCCAGTGGAATTGTTGGTCTCTTCAACTTTCAGGTTTGTGAATATTACAGGCGTTTATTTTACAGGGTTATTTAAAGAAAGGGGGGTGTTTATGTCTATTCGTAAGATGTTTCTGGTCGTTTTCGCTATTTTTACCATCTTGATTCTTGGCTTGGGAGGGATCAACTGGCTCAACAGTCACACAGGAGAAGAGCTTAACAAGATGCAGCATATTCGCTATCTCTCTTATCAGGTAGCAGATGAGGTGCGGCAAAATTCGCAGGACTTAACCCGCCTTGTGCGGCAGTATGTCTCCACCGGGAATCCTCTCTATGAAAAGGAGTATTTTGATGTTCTCAAGGTGCGAGACGGAAAGAAGGCACGGCCAGATGGCAGAAAAATTCCCCTGCTTGAGATAATGAAAGAGCTTGGTTTTTCTGACAAGGAGTTTGCACTGCTTAATGATGCAACAAAGAAATCAAGCAGCTTGGTCGATCTTGAAACCGAGGCGATGAATGCGGTAAAGGGTCTGTTTAGGGGCGCAGATGGCAGTTATGCCAAAGGTGCTGCTCCCGATATGGATTTGGCCAGAAGCCTTGTCTTTGGCGAAAAATACGATAAAAGCGTTGCCGATATTATGGCTCCTATCGGTGCTTTTTTTGTTGAGTTGGATAAACGAACCTCAGGAGAGGTTGATGTCCTGTTGAAAAAGCAGAATTTCTATATGATTATAGGGTTTGGTGCCCTGTTTGCACTGCTTGTCTGCTGGATTATCTGTTTTGTCATTATTTTAAGGAAGGTGGTTATACCGCTTAATCAGCTTGCTGAAGATGTCTCCTTTGTTGGTGCCGGTGATTTAACCCATAAAATTACCATTAAAAGCAAGGATGAAGTGGGGCGGTTGGCAGATTCCTTACGTGAGATGATTGGTAATCTGCATCAAACTGTTGGTGTAATGCTTTCCGGAGTAAAAAGTTTGCAGGAAACTTTCTCCAGCCTTAATAGCATACTTAATGTAATGGGAAAAAATGTTGAGGATACCGGAGAGCGCACCCAGGGAGTGGCAGCTGCTTCCGAGGAGGTGAGTGCTAATATGGGTGCCTTGGATGAATCAACCAAGAATACCGTTTCAAGGATGAATGTAATTGCTGCAGCAACAGAGGAGATGACCAGTACTGTATCTGAAATTGCACAAAATTCTGCCAAGGCGCGCATGGTGGTGGAAGATGCGGTGGGGCGTAGTCATACTGCTTCAGAGAGGGTTGAGACGCTTGGTTCTGCGGCAAACGAGATCAGCAAGGTAACAGAGGTTATTACCGAGATTTCCGAGCAGACCAATCTGCTTGCTCTCAATGCCACTATTGAGGCGGCCAGAGCAGGAGAGGCTGGTAAGGGATTTGCCGTTGTTGCTAATGAGATTAAGGCTCTGGCACAGCAGACTGCCGAGGCAACCCTTGAAATTCGTGATAAGATTACCGGTATTCAGTCTTCTACCAGAGATACGGTTGAGGAGATTGCCGGTATTAGTGAAATTATTTCCAATACCAATGACTTGGTAACCACTATTGCGGCGGCAGTAGAGCAGCAGTCTGCAACGACAAATGAAATTAGTGAAAATGTTCAGCAGACAGTGCTTGCCATGGAAGAGGTGGGTAATAATGTGGAGCAGAGTGCCGGAGTTGTAACCTCTGTTTCGGGAGATATTGCAGAGATAAATGTTGTTATGGAGGATATTGATAATCAGGGTGCGGAGGTTAAAAAAGGTGCAAATGCTGTCGGCAGGGTTGCTGAAGAGCTTTTGCAGGTTGCAGGTAAATTTAAAGTGTAACTTTTTTAAGACCAAGTAATAAAAAAGCCCCGCATATTTTTTATGCGGGGCTTTTTTTTATGGGATAGGCTTATTACTTCTCTTTCCAGTCTGGCCGGATATGCAGCTCGGTGAGCTGTTTTCTGGCAACCGGAGAAGGTGCATCGGTTAGTGGGCAAGTAGCCTTTTGGGTCTTGGGGAAGGCGATAACATTGCGGATGGAATCACTGCCGGTGATAATCATCAGCAGGCGGTCAAGGCCAAAGGCGATACCGCCATGGGGCGGTGCACCCAACTCGAGAGCCTTGAGCAGAAAGCCAAATTTTTCCTGCGCCTCCTCTTCACCAATCCCAAGCATGGTAAAGACCTTATCCTGCACCTCTTTGGTGTGGATACGGATGGAGCCGCCGCCAATCTCGGTGCCGTTTAAAACCAGATCGTATGCTCTTGACAAAACGGCTGCCGGATTGGTTGCCATCTTATCAATATCTTCCTCTTTTGGAGAGGTGAAAGGATGGTGCAGAGCCTGGTAGCGTTGCTCTTTTTCATCATACTCCACCAAAGGGAAATCGGTAACCCAGACAAAGTTGAACTCATCCTTTTTCAGCAGATCAAGGCGGCGGGCAACCTCAAGGCGCAGCTCGCCCAGCACCTGAAAAACAACCTTTTGTTTATCGGCACCAAAAAAGAGCAGATCTCCTTCCTTGGCATCGGTGGCAGTGGCAATTTGTTGCCGTTCTTCTTCGGTGAAAAACTTGGCAATGGGCGACTGCCACTCGCCGCCTTCCTTTATCTTCACCCAGGCCAGCCCCTTTGCACCAAACTGGGTAACCCAGTCGGTGAGCACATCAAGCTCCTTGCGGGTAAAGGTGGCGCAGCCTTTGGCATTGATTGCCCGTACTGCTCCGCCTTCATCGGCAATGGCACGAAACACCTTAAAGCCGCACTGTTTGGCGATGGGGGTTAAGTCAACCAGCTCCATGCCAAAGCGCATATCTGGCCGGTCGGTACCAAAGCGGTTCATCGCTTCATGATAGCTGATACGGGGGATGGGGGTGGCGACTTTTACCCCGATGGTCTGTTCAAAGAGGGTGGCGATCATCTGCTCGTTGATCTCCATAATCTGCTCTTCATCAACAAAACTTAGCTCCATATCTATCTGGGTAAATTCTGGCTGACGATCGGCACGCAGATCCTCATCACGGAAGCATTTAACAATCTGATAGTAGCGATCCATACCCGCCACCATCAGTAACTGCTTAAACAGCTGGGGAGATTGCGGCAGAGCATAAAATTTGCCAGTATTTACCCGGCTTGGCACCAGATAATCCCTTGCCCCTTCTGGGGTGGATTTGGTGAGCATGGGGGTTTCTATCTCCAAGAACCGGTGTTTGTCGAGATAGTTGCGCACAATTTGCACCGCCTTATGGCGCATTATCAAGTTGGCGGCCATCTCTGGACGGCGCAAATCAAGATAGCGGTATTGCAGGCGGATAGTATCGGAGACATCGCTGTCTTCATCTAGCGGAAAAGGCGGTGTTTCACTGGAATTAAGGATGCGCAGCTCATCGACCAGCACTTCAATCTCTCCGGTGGCAAGTTTGGGGTTGGCCATATCACCGGGGCGTTTCTCCACCTTTCCACGCACCGCAAGCACCCATTCAGAGCGAAGCTGATGCGCCTTGGCATGAACTTCGGGGTTGACCTCCGGGTTGAAAACCACCTGGGTAATGCCCTCCCGGTCGCGAAGATCAATAAAAATGACCCCGCCATGATCACGCCGACGTAGTACCCAGCCCATTAAAATAACTTCTTTATCAACGTCTGCCCCGCTCAAGGCGTTGCAGTGGTGTGTCCTGCGTAAATTTCCTAATGATTCCATTTTTTGCCGTATGGTTGTTTTTTCTTGTTAATATTTCTTTGCTTTTTTATATTTTTGACTTCAAAAATATTTTTATATTCTAATAGCACTATTTTTATCGTAAAAATAATGAGTTATTCTTCCGGTAGTTCCTCCGTAAGATCGAGAAAGGCATCCAGCGTCAGCGGAATTTCTCGCTGCTCGGCATCCTTATCCTTCATATTGCGCAACAGACCGCACTCCTTTTGTAACTCATCCTCACCGATAATAACAGCAAAATGGGCATCTTCCCTATTTGCCAGCTTCAGCTGTGCCTTGAGGCTGCGCCCTTCATAATCAAGAGCGACCGAAAAGCCCTCCTGCCGCAGCTGCCAAGCCAGCTCAAAGGCTTTACTGCGCCCTGCTTCTCCCAGCCCTGCCAAAAAGAAATCAACCCCCTTTTGTAGAGAGTATTCATCCTTTTGCTGCAGCAATAAAATAATACGTTCCATCCCCATGGCAAAGCCAATGCCGGGGGTATTTTTTGCACCACCAAGCAGCTCAACCAGACCGTCATAGCGGCCACCGGCGGCAACTGCTGCCTGGGCACCAAGATCTTTGGTGATAAACTCAAAGGTAGTACGGCTATAGTAGTCAAGCCCGCGAACCATAAATTTATTGAGAGTAAAGTCAATTCCCAGCTGCTTTAACCCTTCTTGTACCGCAGCAAAATGGCTGCTGCACTCCTCGCATAGCCAATCCTGTACCGAAGGGGCAGCTGCGATCTGCTCTCGGCAGGTGGGGGCTTTGCAATCAAGGGTGCGCAAGGGGTTGGTAGTGCTACGCCGCTGGCAATCGCTGCAAAGGTGCTCCTTATGCTCACCAATAAAGTCAAGCAGAGCCTTGCGGTATGCCGGGCGGCATTTGGGGCAGCCAAGGGAGTTTATCTCCAGACTGACGTTAATATCAAGAGATTTGAAAAAAAGTGCCGCAAGCGACATCAATTCCACATCCACCAGCGGGCTTTCGCTGCCCAAAACTTCCACATCGAGCTGGTGAAACTGGCGCAGCCGCCCTTTTTGTGGGCGTTCATGGCGAAACATCGGGCCAATGGTAAAAAGCCTTTGCACCGGTTTTTTTACCAAAAGGCCGTTTTCAATCACGGATCGAATTACCGAGGCGGTTCCCTCCGGGCGCAGGGTTTGCTGCTTATCGGTGAAGGTATACATCTCTTTTTCAACAATATCGGTAACATCACCGATAGCTCGGGAAAAAAGGGCGGTCTCTTCCAGCAGAGGCACCCGTATTTCTGTAAAATTGTACTGGGCAAAGAGGGAACGGGCAAACTCTTCCAGTTCCTGCCATAATTCAACCTCTCCGGGGAGAATATCCTTAAATCCTTTTAATGCTGTAAGCTTCACCTGTGTTTCACCTGTGTAAAAGAGCCTGAAAATTTGTTGTGCAATAGAGTGTGATATTGTAAAAAAACGTCAGAGGAACATCTTACTCAAAAACACTCGAATAAAACGCAGTTTTTTACTTTTGTCAAGAAAACGGAAATTAACCTTATCACTCATATTATTTCTATGCATTGGGATATATCAGTGTTAAAGACTAAAATCTCTAATAATGCAAGGAACCCGAAAAGAAGAGATCTATGAAAAAAGAGACGAATCAGCGGGAGGAGACTCCTGTGGTTGACAAAGAAGTCGACCAATCAGAGAAAGAGTGGTGTTCAGAAGAGAGCGTTCGCCATATCCCCAGCAAAGAGCATAAAATAACCTTGGAGATGATTGACAAGGATGCCCTGTTTATCCTCGAAACGCTTAATAAAGCGGGGTTTTCTGGCTATCTGGTCGGTGGCGGGGTGCGGGATCTGTTTTTGGGTAAAAAACCCAAGGATTTTGATATCAGCACCAATGCGCGCCCCGGGCAGATCAGAAAGCTCTTTCCCAGAAGCAACACCATAGGCCGCCGTTTTCGGCTGGTACAGGTCTTTTTTGGCGGGGGTAAGGCTATTGAGGTAAGCACCCTGCGTTCACTGAGTGAGCATGATCTTGATGGTCCGGTGGCGGTGCTGGCACCCAACAACACCTTTGGTACCCTAAGTGAAGATGCCTGCCGGCGTGATCTCACCATCAATTCGCTTTTCTATGAGATAGAAAACCAGACTATTATCGATTATGTGCAGGGCTTTGATGATCTGAAAAAAGGGATTATCCGGGTGGTTGGCGACCCCGAGCGGCGTTTTACCCATGATCCGGTGCGGATGATGCGGGCGGTTCGCCATGCGGCTCGTAATCAGTTTGTTATCGAAGGGCAGACATGGCAGGCAATATTGAACAATGTCGATAAGTTAAGCCTTTGCCCAACTTCCCGGCTGCGTGATGAGTTGTTAAAGGATCTCTATAGTGGTGCTGCCACGCCATGGTTTCGCAAAAGCCTTGAGGCGGGGGTTTTTACCACCCTGCTGCCAATCTATAAAAAACCTCTGGAGAGTGAAGAGGTGTCGCAGACTCTGCTGAAAATCTTTCAGACAATTGACCGGGTGAACAGACAATGTGTGGAGAACAGGGTTCACCGGCAAAAAGATTTTTTCCTGATTGCCCTGATGCTGATTCCTTGGGCGGAACATAACTATCAGCTTTACTCTACCTTTCGTAAAGGGGCGCAGTTATTTAAGTATGCCCGTATTATCAGAGAAGAGCTGGATAATACCATTGGCATCAGCCTTAATCTGCGCCGCTCTCTGCGGCAAGAGGCGACCAACCTGCTAATCAACCTGGCGCAGCTACTTTTCACCAGAAAAACTGCCAAAGAGGGAGCTGTTGCCACCAAGGGGGACTGGCCAAAATGGCTGCAGCGGAAAAGTTATTTTGAAAAGGTCTTTCTCTTTTATCAATTTTATATGGAGGCGACCGCTGGCGAGCTGGTTGTTTTATCGGCAGAAAAGGCAGTGGTTTCGCATAAACAGGAGGCAGGAGCAGAGAAGGGGGAAAGTAGCCCCGCATGTACGAAAGAAGAGGGGCGTGAAGAAAAGGAGAAGCCACACAACAACAAAGGGCGTAGCAAGGCCGCCTTTGCTCCGGGGACAGAGGGCGGGGTCTTTGGTTTTCGCAAGGAGAAAGCCCTGTAAGTCGGTGATGGTATTATTTCCCCTGTTTTTTGCTATCGTGCAGATACTTCTCTTTCAAACTCTCAAAGAGTTTTTTGTTGCGAATTTCTGTTGCTGCGGCCTCTTTATATGCACTGTTAGCAAAGAGCCTGCGGGGTAAGATGGCGTGGGTAAGGTTGTTTGACTGGTTGGAGACCACCAGTCTGTTATAGCCTGCCGCCCTTTTTTTGGTGAAAGGGTATTCGTTGTGCAGATGCACAGTAAGGGCGTATTTATCCCCCCATACCATATAGATATAAAAATTGGGCTTTTTCTCTGGTGTTTGCTGCGGGTCGTAAAGCTCATCCATCTCTTTACCAGTAACCCTTTCTATTTCGGCAACAAATTTCTTAAAAGGGACATCTATATGGGCAAAAGGCGGGCCGGGGCGGACAAATTTCTGCTGATTTTTATTGGCAATAAAGACATAGACCGGAGCCTTGGGATCGTTGTTCTGTAAGGGGTAATGCCCCTCTATACGCCTGTACTCCTCAATGAGATTGTTATAGTACTGGAGATGGCGCAGGCGCAGAATATCGGCATCCTTTTGAAAAAGGGTAAAGCTGGTTGGTGTTGCCAGAAGAGGAGCCGGAGAGAGTAAAAAGAGCGAGCAGAGAAAACATCTTTTTGCTCTTTGTTTGAAAAAGTCGATATTCATAATGGTTTTCCTGAAAAAATACCTGTTTTAACGACGAACACTTCTCCTTTTATACCATAGCCATAGCTGTTGCAGGAAGAAAACAGTACCAGCCACACAGATAATTGCTGCGCCGGAGGTGAGATCAAAGGTGCAGGAGAGCAGCAGCCCGCAGCAGGTAAAGCAGATACCCAGCAGACAGGAGAGCAGCATCATCTGTGCTAAAGACTTGCTGTAGTTCTCGGCAATGGATGGCGGGATGGTAAGCAGGGCAATTACCAGAATAAGGCCGACCACCTGTACTACCAGCACCACGGTTACGGCAACGCACCCTACCAGCAAAAAATAGAGCCGTTTTACCGGAACCCCCTTGGTCTGGGCAAACTCCCCATCGTAGGACATCAATATTATATCCTGAAAAAGAAAGAAGATACCGCTGCCGATAATAACAATTACTCCGGCCATCACCTCAATTTCTGTTTTGGAAACGCTGATAATTGAGCCAAAGAGATAGCTCATTAAATCAACATTATAGCCGGGGGTTATATCAAGAAGTAGTATGCCGCCAGCCATGCCAACTGCCCACATAACCCCGATAATGGTGTCTGAGCGTTCCTTTGCATGAAGAGAAACGGCAGCCATAATCATTGCTGCAAGGAGTGCAAAACCGACTGCCCCCGGCAGCCAGGGAAAGCCAAAATAAAAGGAAAGCCCAATGCCGCCATAGGCAGAGTGGGCCCAATGTGCCGATGATTCCACAGATAATACTGGCAAGAATCCCGGCAGTAAGGGCATTGCGCATAAATTCAAATTGCAGCAGTTCAAACATGAGGAGAAATCTCCTTTTGTAATAAGGGAAGTTGTTCTCGTAGCTGCTCTACAGGGCAATGGATATTGCTGTTCGTTGTTGCATAAAAGGCTTCCAGTAGCTCTCCTGATGAAGAGATATTGTTATGGTAGTGGAGGGTGCGGTTAACGCAGGCCACCGATTTTGCATAGGTGGCAATATCCAGCAGGTCGTGGCTTATAACAAGGATTGTGCATTTTTTATTGATTTCTTGCAGCAGTTTAAGGAAAGCTGTTTGTGCCTGGGTGTCCAGACTTGCTGTTGGTTCGTCGAGAATAAGCAATTCAGGTTCGGCGACCAGGGCACGGGCAATGAGTATTCGCTGTCGTTGTCCGCCGGAGAGTTCGCTTATTTTTCGCTCTGCCAGATTGTCAATATCAAGTGCTGCCAGGGTATTTATCGCCTTTTCTCGCTCTTTTTTCTTGTAGGCAAAAGAAAAAAAGCGGGCAAGACGCTGTTGTGGCCGAAAAAGCCCCATCAGCACCACATCAAGGGCTGTAGCAGGAAAAGAGGTGTTATGATCGATATATTGCGGAACATAGCCAACCACATTTGCCGCATTTTTGGGGTGCTTTCCACAAACTTTTATCTGGCCTTTTTGGGGCTGGAGAAGACCAAGGATCAGCTTGATAAGGGTGGTCTTGCCGCCGCCATTGGGGCCGATCACAGCAAGGAAGTCTCCACGATTTATTGTCAGGTTTACATCTTGCAGCACTACTTGGCTGCCATGGGAAAAACAGATGTTATTGCA
>PDWI01007165.1_pt1 | contig 13682 bp, 12 predicted proteins | sample 1430891 | NCBI WGS metagenome assembly PDWI01 (sample SAMN01162508, study PRJNA174530) | Oral metagenome, whole genome shotgun sequencing project. | biome: Marine environment; feature: Marine mammal; material: Swab sample of the gingival sulcus; isolation source: swab sample of gingival sulcus...
GGCTCGTGAAATGGTAATTTGCCTGTCTTCCAAAGGTTGGCGCATCACTTCCAGCACTTGGCGCTTAAATTCGGGCAATTCGTCCATAAAAAGCACGCCGTTGTGAGCGAGAGAAATTTCTCCGGGTTGAGGATAAGCACCGCCTGTAAATTACAACAGAAAATAATAATATAAATATACCTAAAGATATGATTATAACAGAAGGAAAGGCTAAAAAGAAGCGAAAAATAGACAGTAGTCATTCATTATTTACATTAGATGTTGCTAATTATTGTAAAAGAGTCCGTGAAATAACACTGAAAAGTTCTTCTTTAACAGGAGTGTTAAGATCTAAGTTAAATAGTGACTTAATTCAGTTTGAATCTTCTTTAGAGAGAGATTTTATATATTTACTAGAATTTAATAAAAATGTGAAGTTTTATTTAGAGCAGCCGATTGAAATCGATTATTTTGATAATAAGGGAAAAAAAAGAAAATATGTTCCTGATTTTATGATAGAATATTATGATAAGAAGGTTCAACTTGTTGAAATAAAATATCAAAGTACTCTAGATTCTGAAATTGAAAAACTTCAGCCAAAATTTACTGCTGCAATTAATTTTTGCAAAAGAAATGATTATAATTTTAGGGTGATTACTGAAGAATATATTAGAGGAGAAAAAAGTGTACAGTTAGACAACTTTAAATTTCTTCATAGATATAAAAATTATTTTAGTAATATTAATAAAGAGGAAACCGCTTTTATTTCTCATAATAGAGATGTCACGTATCTTTATCTTAGATTGAAAAAGATAGGTAAATGTACAGTAATGCAATTAGTTAATGAGTGTGCTAGAGATGTTGAGAAGAAAGCTGAATTGATTTTCTTGGTTTGGTTTTTGGTTTCAAATAATTATTTTAAAGTTGATTTTTCAAAAAAGATGAATTTAAATACAGAGGTATGGTTAGTTTGAATTTCGAACCAGGAGTTAAGGTGAGTTATAAAGGAGATCCCGCAATTATTATCAAAATTGTAGATATAAACACTGTCAGTATTCAATTGCTAAATAAAAATATTATTTACACTGTTGGTATAAATGAAATTGATGTTTTTCAAGATAAACCATTATCTAAGTTAAACCCACTTGATGCACTAACAGATAAAGAATGGGAAACAGCTAATTATCGATATGGAGTTATTAAACCAATAATTGAAAATAATCTCACAACAGATCAAATAAAAGAAATTTCATTAAAAGAAAATTTACACTTTACAACACTTTACAGATGGCTTAGAACCTTTAAGAAATCAGGGCAAATTTCGTCTCTTTCAGGGAGGAGAAGAACAGGAGGTAAAAACAAAAGTAGATTGGATGCTATGACTGATACAATAATTAATGATGTAATAGCTTCAGTTTATCTATCTCCGTCAAAGAAATCAATTACAAAGGTTATTAGAGATATAACAATTAAATGCAAAGAATTAGACTTAAAGCCTCCACATCCAAATACAATTAGGAATAGAATTAAAAATATTTCTGAGGAGGAGGTAGTAAGAGCAAGGTATGGTAAAAAAGTGTCAAGAGATAGATTTGAGCCTATAAAAGGAGTTTTTCCCGGAGCGAACTATCCATTGTCAGTAGTGCAAATTGACCATACTCTTGTAGATATTATTTTAGTTGATGAATTATATAGAAAAGCTTTTCGGAGGCCTTATTTGACTTTAGCAATTGATGTATACAGTAGGATGGTTGTAGGACTGCATTTGTCTTTTGATCCTCCAGGAGAGATGGGAACTGGACTATGTATTGCAAATTCAATTCTTACCAAGGATATGCTTCTAGAGAAATACGGCATTCAGGGGGAATGGCCGTGCTGGGGGACTATGGCGACGATTCATTTAGATAACGCTAAAGAATTCAGAGGTAATATGCTAAAGAGAGCCTGTAAGAACTATGGTATTAATATAGAACATCGTCCCGTTGCTACTCCACATTGGGGAGGACACGTTGAAAGATTATTAGGAACTTTCTCAAAAGAGATACATAACCTTGCAGGAACAACTTTCTCAAAAGTTTCTGATAGAGAAAATTATGATTCAAAAGGGAAAGCTTCGTTAACAATAAATGAATTCGAGAAGTGGCTTATTACTTATATTGTGAATGTATACCATAAAAAGGTGCATTCTAGCATTATGATGTCCCCATTGGAAAAGTTTAAAAGAGGAATCTTTGGAGAAAATGGCGAGTATGGAACAGGACTTCCCCCTAAACTTCTCAATGAAAGGAGGGTTAGGCTTGATTTTATGCCATATGTTGAACGGACTGTTCAGGAGTATGGAGTAGTTATAGATCATATTAATTATTATGATGAAATATTAAGAAAATATATTCATTCAAGAGAAGATACCTCTAAATACAGTAAAAAGCAAAAGTTCATTTTTAAAAGAGATCCGAGAGATATTAGTGTCATATACTTTTATGCCCCAGAGATGAACGACTATTTTGAAATTCCGTATCGTGATACGTCTAAACCTCCAATTTCAATATGGGAATATAATGAAGTTGTTAATAAACTACAGAAACAGAATATTAAAGTAAATGAAAATGCAATATTTGAGGCATATCAACAAATGGAGGAAATAGAATTAAAAGCGATACGAGAAACCAAAAAATTAAAACGATTCTCTAGGCTTTCGGATAAGCGGAATAAGGGAATTCATAAGAACTTAAAATCAAAAACTATAAAACCAGAAAAACCTGTTGATAAAATATTGTTAGATATTAAACCTTTTGAAGATATAGACGATGAAGCATTTACATCCTAAGACAAAACAACTAGTTCAAACTAGTTCAGATAAAGAACGAATTAAATCCGTTAAGAAATTTAAATGGATAGGATACACGAAGGCGAAAAAAATACATCAAAAATTGGAAGATTTACGAGATTATCCTCAAAACCTTAGAATGCCAAACTTATTACTTGTAGGGGATTCAAATAATGGGAAAACAGTATTGTTAAATAGATTTGTTGAGCAGAATAAATCTTACGTTGAAGAGGAAACTCAGGAATTAAGGCTTCCGGTACTTATGGTTCAAGCGCCTCCTGAACCTGACGAAAAACGTTTCTATAACGCTATTTTGGAAGGGTTGTTTGCTCCATACAAGCAGTCGGAGAAAATTGAATCAAGGCAGCAGAGAGTGGTACATCTTTTAAATAAGGTGCATCTGAAAATGTTAATTGTAGATGAGATTCATCATATGTTAGCAGGTACAATGTCCAAACAGAGAACATTTTTAAATGTTTTAAAATATTTATGTAATGAACTGAGAATTTCGATGGTTTGCTCAGGTACAAGAGATGCATTCAATGCGATTCAAACGGATCCTCAATTAGCTAATCGGTTTGAACCTAGAGTTCTATCAAAATGGCAAAATGATGAAGAGTATTTAAGGTTATTAGCAAGTTTTGAGAGACTTCTTCCTCTTAAAGAACCTTCATACTTAGTGGAAAGTTCAATTGCGAATAATGTTTTATCAAAGAGCGAGGGATTATTGGGAGAAATATCAAAAATTCTTGAACTTTCGACGATTCTAGCTATAGAGTCGGGAATGGAAAAAATAAATAATAATATTCTTGAAAATATTGATTATGTTCCTCCAAGTGAGAGAAAGAAAATGATATTTAGGTGATTATTATGCGGAATAAAAGCATTTTACCAGGATATGTTCCCCCATTAAAAAATGAACTACTTTCGAGTTGGATGTTTCGTCTTGCTCAAGAGCATAAGATTAAACCTCAGTCTTTTACAAAGTTTTATTTTGATGCTCCTTTTTTTTGGAGTAGAGATGTGGACAAGTCTCTGCCAGCTAGAGTGCTAAAGTCTATTGTAGAAGTTACCCCATTAGATATGTCTGAAGTTAAAGAGCTTCAATTAGATAGTTACAGTGGTGTTGTTTTTGAAGGGGAGCTCATAAGTTGTTTTACCGAGGGTATTTCAAATTTAGGAATATACCATAGGACAAGAAATCGAAAAGGGCTTCTAGTTTGTCCAATGTGTTTAGATAAGGAACCTATCTACAGAAAAGACTGGAGGTTATTATCTTCAATTGTTTGCGTTGAGTGTATGTGTAGGCTTATTGATGAATGTCCAAAGTGTAACTCTCCAATTGTTTTTCAGAGGCTTGAAATTGGAGATAAGGCGAATTTTAAAGCATTACCAATCTATTTGTGCTCAAATTGTATGTTTGATTTAAGAAAGATAAGTACCCCTATAGGTAAAAATTCAATATACTTTGAATATCAGAATTATATTGATAAGACGATTGAAAATGGATTTAATAATAATGTTTCGTATTCCTTCTTATACTTCAAAATTCTTTTTTTACTTTTGAGAAGGGTAAAGACAATTTCTAGAGGAAGGAGAGGGAGAATTAGAGATGCTTTTCTAAAAGAGTTCAATTTGGAGGGAGAAGAATTTTATTCACAGAAGATAATTACGTCTTTAAATTTTAGATTCAAGAATCTACCTATAATTTATTACCTTTTGTCTGACATTGAAAATAAGTTTGTTCCTTTTTGTGAAAAATATAAAATCCGATATTCTGATTTTCATACAGAAATAGGAATACAACCTTTCTGGTTTACAAAAATATTTATGGAATTTTTTTGACCCGATATTCAACTATTTTTCTTGCGGTTTCTCTATAAACTGCTTCTAAGGCTTGTTTTTCTTCTGTATTGTCAGACTTCAATTTTCTTACGTGTTTTATACCTTTTAGTATATGAATGCCAAATTCTCTTTGGTAAAATAAGAAGTTAAGCTCTATAAATGTCCATAATAATCTTCTACTCTTCTGTTTTTTTATTTCTTCTCCTTTTTTTATAAAATCAAGGATGATTATTTCAAGATCTTCATTTGAAATACTTTTTTTACTCATATGGTAAAACATCCCGATTAATCCTGTTTCGAACTCAATTAAATATATAGATATATTTTGATAAAATAATTCAATAATTCTGAAAGATTTTCCATCTATAGATATAGGTTTATTACTGTTTTCTGAAAATAGATTTTGATTAACCTTTAACGTCTCATAATCTCTTGTCAAAATATTGATGACACCATTAAAATATTCAAAATTAGAAAGTTCGGTAATTCTTTCTATTTGAATATCAATATTTTCTCGTATGTTTTTTGAGTCATTGGTAAAGTTGTCTAAATCCCTAACAACTCCTTCGTACTCTTTGTTGTTTGGTATTAAGGTTGTGTTATAGGCATTATCTTGGCGATTTCTTCTTTCAAAATCCACCTTTATACTAGATGAACTAATAATGTTGCTACTAGGTTTTGCTTTAATAGGAGGAGTCGTTGTGGTAGAATCTTGATTTATTTGTAGGTATGAAGATTCTACCTGTGGTGTAGCTTCTCTCTTAACATCTATAGGGGTGTGATTTTTTCTGTCCTCTGTTGAGTTTTTAGGATTTCTAGGAATCAAAATAATTCTATTTATATTGTAGGTTTCATTATGTAAAAATTTAAAAGAATTTATTTCATATGCTAGAAAATAATTCTTTTCTGTTGTTTCTTCGCGCTTTTCCTCTGATTCTATTATGTTTGTTTTTTGAATTCTTTGACCACTTAAACTTACCTCATAGTTGCTAAATCTCCACTGAAAAGAAAGATATTTTCGGACTGATGTATCCTCTTTGATATTCATTATTGCTGACAAAGTTTGAGAACCGATGCTCTTTAAAAAAGTGAGTCCTGTTTTGTTTTTATGAAATAATAATGGTGCGATAATTTCAGCTTCTGCTTTTGATAATTTTTGAGAGTTATATTCAAGTTTTGCAATTCTTTCTTTGGTCTCGCTATCTATGTAAAATGATACACTTGACATAAAAAAACACTCATAAAGTTTTCCTCTTAATGCTAACCTAATTAATTTATCACTTTTCCCTAAAAAATATTTTAATAGTACGTAAGGTGAAATAAGAATATGGTATGCTTGCGATTTTTTCTTTGCATACAGTACTAAATAAGAAAGGGACTCAAAAATATTATCGTCGATGTTTATGTGTTTTTCAAGAGGGAAAGGTTTTCTTGAAAAATAAATCTCTTTATATTTTGTTGTGGAAATATTTTCAGAAGAACCTTGAAGTAAAGAGTTCTTGGCGCAATCGTAGATGCTTCCTATGCTGTACTCTGATAAATAAGAAACAGAAACAATTTGTTCTTTAATCTTCCCTAAATTATAATTAAATGAATCCTCTGTAGGAGTATTCTTACCCTTGAAAAACAATTCTACTTTAAATTGTTTACTTCGATAAACTATTCTTCCTATCCAGACCAATTGCCAATACCGGTATTCATTTTCAGGGAATTTAAGGTAGTGTTTTCTTTTCATTTGCACTTTCTTTTGTACGTAAAAATAGTTTTTTTTCCTAAAAAGTTAAAATTATTAGCTTATATTATATTGATTGTAGTTTCAATAAACGAACGTTTTAAGGGACAAACCCGACTTCAAAAATTAATCTCTTAAAAATAGTTTCTTTTTCCGTTTTATTTAATAGTTTTGTAAATAAACCTTTTATAAAACTATTAATATGCTTGTTGGATATGCTAGAGTTTCAACCTCAGATCAAAACATTTCAAATCAAGTGGAAATTCTTAAAGAAAATGGATGCGAGAAAATTTTCTCAGACATTGCTAGTGGCGTTAGGGAGGATAGAAGAGGTTTGGATGAGATGCTTTCTTTCTTAAGGAAAGGGGATGTGGTAATGGTATACAAGACGGATAGAATCTTTAGGTCTCTAAAAAATATGATTGAGTTGATTGAAACATTTAATAAAAAAAATGTTTTATTTAAGAGCATTACAGAACCTGCATTTGATACAACTTCTGCCAATGGCAAGTTTATAATTCAAATTTTTGGTGCTGTAGCTGAATTTGAAAGAAATTTGATTAGTGAAAGAACAAGGGTTGGATTGAGAGGAGCTAGAAAAAGAAAGAAATTGTTGGGGAGACCTACAGGAGCTACGCAAAAATCTATTGAGAAATATGAGTATGCGAAACATCTTTATGATAACAAGAATATTTCGATAGATAAAGCTTGTCGGCAGGCAGGAATAAGTAAGAGTACTTTCTATAGAATAGATAAAATTTAGAGTTGCTATACGAAGATTTTTTAGTAAGTTTAAAGAGTGTTAACCATGGAGAGTTTGTTCAAAAATTTAAGGATAATAAAATAATAATTTGGGGGGGCTCTAGATTCATTAAATTATTCTCATTTGTTTTGGGAGTAGGATAGTTTAATATTCCTGTTTTTAAATGACTTTGATAAGACAGATATACAAATTATCGTCAGTACACATTGTTAGCTATTATTGCTCATTCATTATCAGCAAATCATCAATAAAAAATGCTCGGTCGAAGTGCAAATGTGCTTGACCGTGTGGAAAGGATATTCATCGAATTTTATTGATTAATTTTTTAAAATTAGAATATATGTTGTTTTCTATATCCTCCGCTGACATCCCTTTACTTGCTGATAGATAATTAATTACTATTTTAACATCTCTAGGTTTTGTTGTTCGATTTCCAATCTGAGTATATGGTGAATCAGTTTCTGTTAGAATCCTATCCAATGGCATTTCAGCAATTAACTTTTGCCCCGACCCACTTTTAACCATAACAGGATTTATTGAGAAATAATATCCATCTTCAAGAATCTCTTTTAAAACTTTAACTCCTCCAGAATACCAGTGAAAAATTGCATTCTTAATTCCATGTTTTTTCAATAATTCAAGTACTTCCTTTTCTGCTCTTCTAGAGTGAAGACTAACAATCTTATTTTTAGATTTTATGCATTCTAATACATATTCAAAGCTACTTATTTGAATTTCCTTAGTGGCAATGCCATCTTTTGAAAAGTCCAAACCAACTTCGCCTATGTAAGATGTTTTATTTACATTTTTTTTGAATCGTTCTAATTCAAACTTATGTTCTCTCACCATTAAAGGGTGTAGACCTAACGCCATTCTAACATATTTATATCCCTTAATATGTGGATACCCCATTTCAAAATGACTAGGTGAATTTGTCATTCCAATTGTAATAATCTGTTTATGCTCGCAATCTCTAACTATTTGAGTTGGATTTTCAAACATATCATAATGGCAGTGTGTGTCAATTATCATAAACCAACCATATTTTTAACTTTTGAGCTTCCTTTTTGTCTAATCCAATCCTTAATCTCAGAGCGTGTTTTATCAATTACTAATGCATAATCCCTTACTTTATCTAATGGCAATGAGCCATTAACCAATAAGTTCCTTTCAATACTTTCAATTGATAAATCAGCCTTTATGTAATCAAAGAAAGCTATTAAATCAATATTTTCTAACTTCTTATCAGCTGTATTAAATATGTCAATTCCATACATTTGATTATCATTGGCAACTTTGTTTAATGCAACACGCCTATATATGCATGGCATACAACGCCCACAATGTTTTGTTCCAGTCCTATTATCCCAATGATAGTTATGACCATTTTTGGCACAAGAACAAGAAAGTTCTATTGTCTTATTTAATAATGTTCGATTCATACAATTTTCAACCATTTCTCCTTTAGTCATCAATTCATAAGGATTCTTAATATGATTAGTAATTCCAACTCTGTTTAGTAAATCATTCAGTAAATTAATAAAATGTGGATGAGCTGTACGTGTACTACAACTACTTCTTCGAGAAGCAGTAAGAGGATGATTGATAGCAATAGTTCCATTTTCAGGTATTAATACATCGATATTATCTAGTATACTATTTGCATATAAAATTCCAATGCCTAAAAATAATATTGAACGACTCCGTGTAGTGATTTCATTCTTATATCCTTCTCCGTCTGTTATGTTTCGTAAAGAAACTTTTATCCTTGCCCATGATAAAAACTTTGAATACTTACTAGATATAGATTTAAAACATTCATCTTGTTCTGACATAACACCTTTAAAATTTCCATCTGAATGTGAGGCTAATAATACTTTCTTATCAACCAAGTTTTCACATTGGTCAATTATACCTATTAATGAGTCAAGTCCACCTGAAAATAAACTAACGATAGATACATCATCAAACGTTCCTTTATTAGTGTTAAATTCTTTTAAATCTTTTTTAGATGGAGAATAATATGAAGAAACACTATGGTGTTCAAATGAAATAGTCCATATATCACCAGTCAAGAAATCGAGAGATTTTTTTAAAATTTCCGAAACACTATTCCATTTTGTTGGATTAAATACCGAAAATGAAACTTCGAGTTCTCTTGACCAACCATTAATTGAGTATTTGTCTCTATCAATTGCATTATCAATACCATATACAATTACACCTATCAAAAAGAAATCAAAAGCGTCGCTTTGGGGTTGACCAATTATTCTAAAAGCTTCCGAGTAATCAACTTTAAGATTACAAAACTGCTTTTTTTCATCTTTAGGCTCAAACTCTAATTTTATGTTAGAAAAATTACCCTCGGATGGTTCTTTATATTCAATATTAACTTTCATATCCTTCAAATGCCTTTAATGTGTCTTCAAAGATGTTTTTTACCATTTCATTACCTTCATCACCGTCCCATTTTATTCTACTTAAGTCTCTATTCCTAGAAATGTTTTTTACTTTTTCAAAAAGAAAGTCTTTTAATTGTTTGTATAGATTTCCGCACATTGATTTTCCTTTGCTTTTAATCAAATGCTCATAAAAATCAATTGATAAATGTTCATACATATAATATGCATAATACTTTATTATTAATTCTTCAATGCCATATTCTTCAATTTTTTCTTTAAAGCTTTCCTCTAATTCTCTAAAATCTTGTGCCTCTGTAACTATTTCTTCAAGTAATTGACGTTCTGCTTCTTTTGCTGCTGTATCATCTATTGTAGAAGCAACACCTGCACAATATTCAAGTAAATGATTGATAACATCGTTTGAAGACTGAGTTTCATCATAATCAAAGCCTGTATTTGCTAAAGCCTGCGAGAAACCTAAAGAATTAATATCACTAAAAAATCCTCCTAATCTCTGAGCAGTTCGTATACCCGATTTCCCCCCAATTTTAGACTGACCTCTTCCTCCCAAATTTGAGCCACCAAGTAGTCTAACGAAATTACCTGCTACTCTGGCAAGTTTCCTATTGGGTATATTACCACTATCACAAGCCCTTGTTATACTATCGCTTAATGGTTTCCAATTTGGGTTTTTTGAAAATCCAGAATACGATTGAGATGTTCCCATATAATTACTTTTTTACTCGTTTAAATTGTTCCAAAAATACATTTATTGAAGGTATCTGGCCATATCTTTTTAGTGCTTCAATAACTGCTGGAGGAACATGTTGACCAATAGCTTTTATTGATTGAATGTATATGTCAATACAATCTTCAACACCTAATTCTATCGAATAATTAAATATGTCATAAAACCTTTTTTCTTCAGGGTTGGCAACTAACTGTTGACTTAATAACGTAAAAAATACCTGTCTTTCCGTCCCGTTCAAAGGTAAAAGCTCTCTTGAAATGATTTCCTTTGTAAGTTTAGTTGGAATATCCTCTTCTAGTCTTAGCAATAGAGATTTAATAAAAGGAGGAATCAATGTGTTTCCATTAATAGAAGATAGCTTATCTCTAGATAACCAGAAATAGTCCCGTAAATCAAATTCAGACAAAGATGGTGAGGCCTTAACCCAATTAATTACTTTATAATTATTCCAGAGTTTATATTTCTCATTGAGTTCACCTTTAGCTCTTGTTTTGTCTTCACAAATTTTTTCAATTTCTTTTAACTCTCCAGGAGCGCCATCTTGTGAAATTTGCCATTTATATAACTCTTCAAAAAGCTTTGATTCTGAATACTCTAATACCATCAATTTTGCCAGAACATCATCTTTGAAATCACTAATATTGGCAACTTTCGCTAACTTCTTCCTTAACATAAAAGTGTTAAGAAATCTCTTAATTTGTCTTGGATTACCATATAAACTCTCTGTTATAATCGAGGATAGCTTTGAAATTAGAGGAACGCTTTTGCTTAGTTGAGAAATCTCTGAAGAATCAAGTACTTCATTAATATGCGAATAATTAAAAACACTGTACCTGTCTTTACTTTTAAATTCTCTAAAAGCGTTTATGACTTTTGAAAATGTATAATCATCTAAATCCCTTTCACAAAACAACAATGTAATATAGGTCTCGACTTCTGAATCAGATAATTTTGGTAGAGTATAGGGAATCTGAATTAGTTTTTCAAGGTAGTCATTAACAATTCTATCATTTCTATTTTCATCAGTAGCATATGATATTGAATTATTATATCTAAACTCGATAGCATGCCTAACTATTCTTGGGTCTGCACCAATAATAAAAGCCGTGTCTTTAACATTTAGAAATAACTTTATAGCCTCCAAATTATCAATTATTCTATCAGGAGTACATCTATCCAAATCATCAACTAGAATTACTAGTTTGTTAATTGTTGACTTCTTGATTAATTCTTCAAAATTATCTCTAAATTTTCGAACAGATGAAATTTCATTTTCCTTTTTAGGTATTTTTACAAATTGCTTCACAAAGCTTTCAGCTTCGCCACTTTTGATTTTATCTAATAATTCTTCTGGCTTTTCAGCAGCATTTGTTAAGCCTTGTACCAACTGAGGAATTAGGCTAGCACCACTAGTCAAACATGCCGTTGCTGCAGGAATTGCAATATTTTTCATACCATAGCCAACAACACGCATCCAGTCAACAGATTTAACCAGTTTACCTATACTCTCTTCAAGTCCTTTTCCAAATCTTTCAGAATCCTCAAATTCTTTTATTATAGACTCTAATAAGGCAGCTTTAGCATCATCGTAGCCTTCAAATATCCATCCATTAAAATACAAACAAACAATCCCAGAACCAGGGTCTTCTATTTCATTTTTTAATGTTTCAAGTATGCTAGATTTACCGCTACCCCAATCACCAAATAAGCCTATGGTAATCGGTAAGAGTGTTTCTTCAGATAGTAATTCCTTTATTAGGTCAGCATGAATATCAAAACCTAAAAAATCTTTATCGGTAACATTATCAGCCCACATTATTTTTTGATATTAAGGTTAATATTTTTGACAATTAGTATGATGGATGAAAATTGCACTCCTTTGTAAATCTTGGTTTGTGGGGTAACTTGTGCTATTTGCGTAGGCTTCCCCAGCTGTCCCGAAGGGTAGAAACGGGTGGGCAAAAACTAACTTTTTCTTGTACCAACCTTCAATCAACAAAGAGCCAATATTTTCTATCCGTTTTTTCAATTTTTATAATTAGGTTACATTGTTGCAATCTCGTTTTTCTTACTTGTAACTAACGAGTATAATAGTCAGTTATGGGCTAAATTAGTTAAAATTTTTGGATTAAGCACGAATCTTAGTAATTATGAGTGGATTCGGACGTAGTCGAATCCACTCATAATTGTGGTTATATATTGTTAGCGTGTCGTTTTTATTCTTTTTCAAATAGTTTCACAATCAAAGTTCCGACTAAAACTGCTAACCCAATTCCAACTAGTGTTTCTCCAATTTTTGATTCTCCACCATTTAATTCTTTCTTATGTTTATTGAATTCAGTTTGGTTTATATATCCTCCTTTAAGAAGTAAATATAAATACTCATTTCTTTCCTCTTTAGTAGCATTATTATTCTTGATTTTATAAAGCAAGAACTTAATTCTTTTATCAGTATTTAATGTATTCTGTTCCATTATGCTTTATTTCTGTTATTAAATTCATCATCAAGAGCTTTAAGAGCTTTTTTTTCTAATATTTCAATGAATTTTTCATGATGACTTATTTTGCCTTCAAGTTCTTTAATTCGTTCATCTGTTTTGTTTTTATGTGAATAATAAATTCCAAGAACTGTGCTAGTTGCAACTACAGTTGATGCAATTATTGTTATTAAAGTCCAAGTCCCCTCCATTAATTAATTTAGTTTATAGTTCGGTATTAGGCTCTTGCTTAAATGCACGCCAACAGTTACATATTCACAAACATATAAAAAAATAATTGAAAGTTTATGTTTCAAGGGCTTACACATGACTAATTCCAAAGGAATTATCCCGCAATAGTTTCAAATTCGATAAGATTCTAAACCTATGAAAGTATTTCTAAAAATTGGGAGATATCATCTTTTAAGGGGGGGGATAAACACATTACGAAAGTGTTATTTAAAACCGTAAATTTACAAAACACAGACAAACACGTAATCATACAAGATAAAGCAGCCTTTATTAGTACAGTAAGAGCCATAGCAGAAGTAAATTTAACATCAATAACCTATTGTAAAGTATATCGTTTTGGAAAAGGAGATGCTTTGGCAGTTTCCAAATCCTCACAGTTAGTGCAAATTTGGAAACTTTTTAAATGTATAAAATGAAAATTAAGCAGAATGAATAGATTACTAAACAAACAAGTATATTTCACTGTACTTTAATCCCGTTATATAATTTTTTGCACTGACTATTGTATTTTTAGCAGAGATAAGTGTTTTTTAGTATTTTCTTATGTAATTGACATGCCTTCCAAAAAAGCGATGACTTCACTAATGGAATCTGCTCCGTAAACTTTCAAATTGTTTACTACGGCAGCCTCTTTGGCGTTGGCTTTCGGAACGA
>PDWI01011981.1_pt1 | contig 13682 bp, 9 predicted proteins | sample 1430891 | NCBI WGS metagenome assembly PDWI01 (sample SAMN01162508, study PRJNA174530) | Oral metagenome, whole genome shotgun sequencing project. | biome: Marine environment; feature: Marine mammal; material: Swab sample of the gingival sulcus; isolation source: swab sample of gingival sulcus...
ACCATCATCAAATTTACCGGTTTCTATTTTAAAATGATTAAATTTATAGGATAAACCAAAGGACAAATAAGACTCATCAGCTTCCTCTAATGTTAAATGATAAGCATAAGACAATTGTCCTCCCATTTGCTTAGTGTTGCCATTGCTGTCATTGTACAATATGGCACCTACACCGGTTTTTTCATTTAAACGGGTATCATACGCTATCACTTGGGTATGTGGAGCGTTTTTTACACCCAGCCATTGCATTACACCACTTATTCTCAGCTTGTGTGCATCTGTAACACCGGCATAAGCAGGTGAGATTACAAACGGGCTCTCCATTAAATACTGGGCATAAGGCGAAAGTTTAAACTCTTGTGCGTTTACGGAAAATGTAAAGGCAATAACTATTATGTATATAATTTTCTTCATCGGGTTACTTTTGCTTTTGATTATTTAGTTATCTCAACAAGGTAAAATTGCCTTTAAACTCCCTGTTATCCTGTTCATTATTCAATTTAATAATATACCAGTAATCTCCTGATGGTAGTAATTTTCCTTTGTAAATACCATCCCATGATTGTTGGATTCCTTCTAAACTGACAATCAATCGTTGGTATCTGTCAAATATCTTCACCGTAATATCCGGATACAATTGAATGTTTTTTGGATACCATGTTTCATTAGTGCCGTCGCCATTTGGCGTAAAGAAATTCGGAATTTCAATATCTTCTACTTCAACTATTTTTTCTTCAATACATCCATTGGCATCTTTTACATAGAAGGTATAAAATCCTGCACCGGAAATGGTAAATACATTATTCGTTCCAAAATCGTTATCCGAAACTTCCGGAGACACATCTTTCTGCGTATTTTTTAGCATTGCATAAAGATAATCCGGTTTCCCATAAGATGCATTAACTGTATATTCTGTAAATTTTGTTGCTGAGTTTACCACATCTATACTTATAGGTGTGTAAGATTCTATCTGTAACGTAATGGGTTCAGCACCACAACCGGTTGTGGTATTAATTACAGTAACTGTATGCTGTCCATCTGCCACATCTTCAAAAACACCGGTGGTAGATTTGGTACTTCCATCTAAGGTATATTCCACCTCATTTGCGTATTGATTAGCTACAGTAGCTATTATCTGGTTGCTATATCCTTCACACGAGAAGCCGGTTGAAGCCTCAAATTGTAAATCAACCAATTCTGTTAGATTAATAATTTCTGTAATATCACAGGTATTTTTACCTTTTACTTTTCTTATTACAATGTTGTATTCTCCTTTAGTAAGATTGGCAAAGGTGGATGAATTTTGGAAAGTATTTCCACCGTCTTTGCTAAAAGACAAGGTATTACCTGCTGTATTTTGGCTTACATTAATTGCTATTTTACCATCTGATCCACCCATACATACTACATCTTCTTTAGTAATGTCATAAGTAATATCTTCGTCAAAGTCTATTGTAGCTTTAGTAGTTGTAGTACAACCATTAGCATCTTTTACGGTAATAACATGTTCGCCTTCTTTGGTTACATTAAAAATGTTTTCCGTTTGATAGCTGGTACCACCATTTATACTATACTGATATGGAGCAGTACCACCTGTACCGGTAATTTCTATGCTGCCACTTAATGCATTTCCGTTACACGGCATGATATTATCTATAACTTTGTTACTGGCTTGCAGCAATGTTGGCTCGCTAATAGTGAAATTCGTTGTTCTAAAACAGCCGTCTTCATTGGTTACTCTGGCAGTATAAGTACCTATATCAAGACCACTAAAGGTATGAGATTTAGCCGATGTTCCTGTTTCGGAAGAAATTACGTTACTGCCTTGTAACAACTCATAAGTAAACGTAGCTGCATCATCATTAACAGAAATAGCTATTTTACCGTTTGCACTGTCTTTACAAAGTGCATCAGAAGGTGTAAAGGTTACGTCTAAGCCCAATACCGTTACTACTCTTTCGGTAATAGTACAACCTATCTTAGTCTGAGTTACGGTATATACTCCGGGGCCGTCAACTGTTATTACTTTTGTGTTTCCAATATTATTGCCATTTTGGTCAACCCACTCATAGGTATTATAACCATCATCACCGCTTATGGTTAAGTTATCATTACAGTATTCTAATGTACTATCATACTGGCAAGAGCTGGTATCAACAAACAAATCCATTGAGCTTGCTGTACCCAATCCACAACCATTTACACCAATAAGGCCGGGCTGTCCGGAAACATTTTGGCCGGAAGTCTCTCCGTCATAATATGAAAATAGAATATTTTCCAATTTATTGGTACATGCATCTGTATAGTCAAAACAATTATTTGAAGCCGTTACCATATATCTTATGTCATGAGATTTATCAGGGTCTGTCTCTCGTCTTACCAAACTGTCGTCTATATCAAAGCGTAATTCTCTGGTAGCACTATTATATGAATACGTTACTCCTGTAGGTAATTCTATAGAACTTTCATCTAAGGTTACATTTATGGGTAAAGTATTTAGAATGTACGTGTTTTGGGCATTGTCCGTCCCAATATTTCTAAAATTAATATCATACCAAACTGTAGCCCCCAACTGAACCGGAGAATTATGTGTTATGACATTGCCATTGGTATCTTCTACACTGGTAACTACTCGTAATACAGGTTCTATAATGTTTACGGAGAAAGTATTTAAAAATGTATAGATGTAGTCGCCACCTACGTTATTTCTTACACGTACGGTAGCACCGGTTTCTCCGTTTCCTATTAGAGAATTACCAGAGTTTAGTGCTGTTAAGTCTAATATTTTTTGATCCCAACCTAAAGTATTGCTACTATTAAGGTTTCTATCCATTACCATAGCTCCTTTATTGGTAATCTTACTATTAAAGAAATTGTTCAATTCGTTTTCTGCGTCATATAATGCAGTAAAATTGCTTTTCCCATCGGCTTTAAAAAGCATTTGGTCTCCGTACCATCCCAAATCGCCTTCTAACGCAACTACACCCACAGTACCTTCTACCGGTCCTGAAGGTGGCGTAGTAAAACCGCTATAATTAAAATCTACTTGCTTGTAAATACCGCTTGTTACCGCAGACAATCCATCAAAAGTGGAAATATATTTTCTGGGTAAGTTGGGGTCTTCATAAACCAATACAAGCGACCAACCGGCAGATGAATTGGCCCCTTCAGTACTGTTTAGGTTTGCAACAAAATAATCCCCGTTAGGATTGGTTATCGATGTAACTAAACTGGTTACATCCTTATAATAAATCATATCATCAAAATTGATATCCGCCGTTACATCCTGGTAGCTGCCCCCGGGAATCTTAAATTTTACCGTTCCGCTTGTCTGGTTTGAAGGAGCTGCAATAGCACCCCAATATAATCCCGCATATATCACCCGGTTACACGGGCCGGTAGTAAATTTAGCACTACTGGAATTAAAGGTGTTAGGGTCATTGTCTATATCCACATAGACCATGTCTATATAATTGTTCTGGGTATCACCATTATAAGGTGTATCCGGACTATCGCCCAAAATAGAGTTTCCTATAATAGTGAGATCTCCATTTATCCCCTGAGTTTCATACCTCTTGGCAAATGGAACTGTAGTTTGTGCTTGTGTTACTAATGGTAGTAACAATAATGCTATCAACAAAAATAAGGTAACATAAATAAAGTTACATTTTTGGGTAGTTTGGGTTGATTTCATACATAATTATTTAGCGATTACACTTTAAAACGCAAAATTTTGCGGTTTATTTTATCATTAAACAATCTGCGGAGAAAGTTTCCTACCCTATGGAAGTATTAAAAAATACAACCTACTGTTTATCAGCTATTAAAGTATTCATTTTTTATGAACTACTACAGTCTTAAACAAAGAAAACACAATATAAAAGAGGATGATTACAGGAATGGACACTACCGAAAGTAAAACTACAACTACAATAGTAAAAATTAAAAAGAGTACCTCTACCCAATTCCTTGCAAAAGAAAAATTATTAAACTTTAGAGCAAACAAAGCTATATTGCTATTCATTAAATAACTAAATATAAGTGTAATAACTATAAGTATATAAACATTTGATACAAGACTTTGTAATATTGAAAAAGGTGCATATTCCAGTACAAGAGGCAATGAAGTTATAAACAAAGCCATTGCCGGAGTAGGAAGGCCAATAAAATAATCTGTTTGCCGAGTATCTATGTTAAATTTGGCCAATCTGTAGGCAGCGGCAAGTGTTAACAAAAGCCCTATGAAGGGTACAAATTGAATCAACTCAAATTTAAAATTATTATTAATTATAGATTGCTCACCGGAAATTGTAACATTTTCAAATAAGGTTGAGACTAACGAATTTTCATTCACAGCCCTAAATAACAATTGATACATTACTACACCGGGCACCACACCACTGGTAACAACATCTGCCAGAGAGTCCAACTGTAACCCCAATTCACTTTTTACATTTAAAACCCTTGCGGCAAACCCGTCAAAAAAATCGAAAAAAATACCCAATAGCACAAAAAATGCCACAGCAAATAAATTGTTGTTCACCGCAAACATAACGGCAATGGTACCCGAAAGTAAATTGAACAAGGTAAGCAGGTTTGGAATATGTTTTTTGATGACGGATAAATTTTTGTAAATTTAACTAATTATCATCAAAAAAAGCCTAAATAACTCTGTTAATAAAATATTGAAAACCGCTTTTATTTTCCTTTTTCATGCGTTATTTTAGCAAGCGAGTAAAAATTCAACCATCTTTAATGGCAGAACAACAAACAACATATACAGAAGATAACATCCGCTCGCTCGATTGGAAAGAACATATAAGAATGCGGCCGGGGATGTATATAGGAAAATTGGGAGACGGTTCTTCGCCTGATGATGGTATCTATATCCTTATCAAAGAGGTAATAGACAATTCCATAGACGAATACGTAATGGGAGCGGGTAAAACCATAGAAATATCCGTACGAGACAGAAGCGTTACTATAAGGGATTACGGTCGTGGAATTCCGTTAGGAAAAGTAGTAGATGTGGTTTCTAAGATGAACACCGGCGGCAAATACGATTCCAGAGCATTTAAAAAATCCGTAGGCCTAAACGGAGTTGGAACTAAAGCTGTAAATGCCTTATCAGAACACTTTAAAGTACAATCTATTAGAGATAACAAAACAAAAATTGTCGAGTTTGAAAAAGGCGAACTAACCGCAGATGAAAAAGAGCAGCAATCCTCCCTAAGAAAAGGCACAAAAGTGAGTTTTACTCCGGATGGCAGTATTTTTAACAATTACAAATTCAGAAATGAATACATTGTAAAAATGCTTAAAAACTATGTTTATCTCAATCCGGGATTGACCATAGTTTTTAACGGCGAAAAATATTTTTCAGAAAACGGCCTTAAAGATTTACTGCAAGAAAATATAAACGAAGAAGACCGACGCTATCCCATTATCCATCTTACCGGAGAGGATATAGAAATAGCCATGACCCACAGCAAAAGCCAATACAGTGAAGAATACCATTCTTTTGTCAATGGCCAGAATACCACTCAGGGCGGTACGCATCAAAGTGCATTTAGGGAGGCTGCGGTAAAAACTATTAGAGATTTTTTCGGGAAAAACTACGATGCATCAGACATTAGAAAATCCATCGTGGCAGCAATTAGCATTAAAGTGATGGAGCCGGTTTTTGAAAGCCAAACCAAAACCAAATTAGGCTCTACGGACATGGGTGGCGGATTGCCTACAGTACGCACCTTTATCAATGATTTTGTAAAAACAAAACTCGATAATTATCTCCACAAAAATCCTGCTACGGCAGAGGCTATTCAAAGAAAAATACTTCAGGCAGAACGGGAGCGTAAAGACTTATCCGGTATTAGAAAATTAGCCAGAGAACGGGCAAAGAAAGCCAGTTTACACAATAAAAAACTCAGGGATTGCCGTGTGCACTTGGGCGATATGAAAAAAGACAACCGGTTAGACAGTACGCTGTTTATTACCGAAGGCGACTCCGCCAGCGGTTCTATTACAAAATCAAGAGATGTAAATACTCAGGCCGTGTTTAGCCTTAGAGGAAAACCGCTCAATTCCTATGGAATGAGTAAAAAAGTAGTCTATGAAAACGAAGAGTTTAACCTGCTTCAAGCAGCTTTAGACATTGAAGATGGTATAGAAAACCTGCGGTATAACAATATCGTAATTGCCACGGATGCAGATGTAGATGGAATGCACATCCGGCTGTTACTCATTACGTTTTTTTTACAGTTTTTTCCGGAAGTTATAAAAGAAGGGCATCTGTATATTTTAGAGACACCATTATTCAGGGTTAGGGATAAAAATCAAACCTTTTATTGCTATTCCGAAGAAGAAAAACAAAATGCCATAAAACAATTAAAAGGCAAACCGGAAATTACCCGTTTTAAAGGTTTAGGAGAAATATCACCCGATGAATTTTCATATTTTATCGGAGATAACATTCGGTTGGATCCGGTAATGCTAGACAAGGAAATGTCCATAGACCAATTATTAAAATTTTATATGGGTAAAAACACCCCCGACCGTCAAAAATTTATTATAAACAATCTAAAAGTAGAACTCGATTTAGTTGAGGATACCTAATGCAAGAAGAAGAAAACCAATCTAACAATAACAATCCGGAAAGCCATTCTGAAGATACCATAACCAGAGTAACAGGCATGTACAAAGACTGGTTTTTGGATTATGCTTCTTATGTAATTTTAGAACGTGCCGTACCGGCCATTGAAGACGGCTTTAAACCCGTACAACGCCGTATTATGCAATCTATGAAAGATTTAGATGACGGCAGGTATAACAAAGTGGCAAACTTGGTAGGCCACACCATGCAATATCACCCGCACGGCGATGCCAGTATAGGTGATGCCATGGTACAGATGGGGCAAAAAGAATTGCTTATAGACATGCAGGGCAACTGGGGGAATATCCTTACCGGAGACGGAGCTGCAGCACCCAGATACATAGAAGCCCGCTTGTCTAAATTTGCTCTGGAAGTTGTCTTTAACCCAAAAACCACCGACTGGCAACTCTCCTATGACGGTAGAAAAAAAGAACCCATACACTTACCGGTAAAATTTCCCATGCTGTTAGCTCAAGGGGCTGAAGGCATAGCCGTAGGGCTGTCCACAAAAATTTTACCACACAATTTTAATGAATTGATTGATGCTTCCATAAAACACCTAAAAGGAAGAAGTTTTAAAATAGTTCCTGATTTTCTTACCGGTGGTATTATGGATATAACCAATTATAACGATGGCAAGCGTGGCGGAAAAGTCCGCATACGGGCAAAGATTTCTCAATTAGACAAGAAAACATTGGTTATTAATGAGATACCTTTTGTTACTACCACATCTTCTTTAATAGATTCCATTTTAAAAGCCAATGATAAAGGCAAAATAAAAGTAAAGCATATAGAGGATAATACGGCAGCAGAAGTGGAAATTTTAATACATCTGCCCAATAATGTTTCACCAGACAAAACCATAGATGCCCTCTATGCTTTTACACATTGTGAACAATCCATCTCACCACTTTGCTGCGTTATCGAAGACAATAAACCCATATTTATCGGGGTCTCCGAAGTGTTAAAAAGATCTACTGACCAAACCGTAGAATTGCTTAAAAAAGAGTTGGAAATTCAGTTAAAAGAACTAGAAGACCAATGGCATTTCGCATCGTTGGAACGTATTTTTATAGAAAACAGAATCTACAGAAATATTGAAGAAGAAGAAACGTGGAAAGGCGTAATTACCGCCATTGACAAGGGTTTAAAACCCCACACCAAACACCTGAAAAGAGCTGTAACCGAAGAGGATATTATCAGGTTGACCGAGATAAGAATCAAAAAAATATCCAAATTTGACATAGATAAGGCCAAACAAAACATTGAAGTCCTTGAAGGAAAAATAGCGGAGGTAAAACATCATTTGGCTCATTTGATTGATTATGCCATAGCCTATTTTAAAAATTTAAAAGAAAAATACGGCAAAGGCAAAGAACGCAAAACAGAAATCAGAATTTTTGAGGATATTGTTGCTGCCAAGGTAGCCATGAAAAATGCAAAACTCTACGTAAACAGAAAAGAAGGCTTTATAGGCACCTCTTTAAAGCGAGATGAATTTGTAGCGGATTGTACGGACATTGCTGATATTATAGTCTTTTTGGAAAACGGTACCATGATGGTTACCAAACTAGATGCCAAAACTTTTGTGGGTAAAAATATAATCCATGTTGCGGTATTTAAGCAAAAAGACAAAAGAACCATTTACAACATGATTTACCGGGATGGTAAAAATAACGTTACTTATATTAAACGCTTTGACGTTACCAGTATTACCAGAGACAGGCCTTATAATCTAGCCGGAAAAAACGACAAATCAAAAGTGCTTTATTTCTCTGCCAATCCTAATGGCGAAGCCGAAGTAGTAACCGTTTACTTACGGGCAATAGGCAACATTAAAAAGCTGAAATGGGATATTAACTTTGCGGATATAGCCATCAAAGGTCGTGGCAGTAAAGGGAATATTGTGAGTAAAAAAGCAGTGAAACGAATAGAAATGAAGGAAAAAGGCATTTCTACCCTAAAACCTCGTAAAATATGGTTTGACGATACTGTACAACGGCTTAATGTAGAAGAACGCGGAGAATTATTGGGCGAATTTACTGCCGAAGACCGGTTGCTTGTTATTACACAATCCGGAATAGTAAAAACCATTAGGCCGGAACTCACCACACATTTTGATGACGATATGATTGTTCTGGAAAAATGGGAGCCTAATAAACCCATTTCCGTTATCCATTATGAAGGCAAAAGGGAACGCTATTATATAAAGCGTTTTTTAATAGAAAATCCCACCGCAGAAGAACTAATTATAAGCGAACACCCCAAATCACAGTTGGAAATTGTTGCCACAAATTATCGGCCTGTGGCAGAGATAGTGTATTCAAAAAGGTTATTGGAAAATGAAACAATAAATCTTGAGCAATTTATTGCAATAAAAGGCATTAAGGCCATTGGAAATCAGCTTACTACCGAAAAAATAAGGCAGGTTAATTTGTTAGAACCCCTACCCTATGAGCCGCCTAACGTAGAAGAGATGGAAGTAGTAGAAAATGAAGGAGAAGAAAATTCTGACAAAGCAGATTTAAATGATAATCCGTTAGACACCAAAGATGAAAAACCATCTTTATCTGAATCTTGGGAATCAGCAGAAAAAAATAAAAAAGTTAAGTCCCCAAAACGTTCCGATAAAAATAAAGAAGATGATGGGCAAACTTCTTTATTTGATTAATACCAATTTTTCTCAGAAAAACACTCAAAAAATCATTATACCAGTTCTGCTTTAAAAATACTCAAAAGATAAAATGATGAATTTTTGTGATAGATAAGGCGTAAAAATTAAGTATAGCCGTAGCTATAGTTTATCTCTACCGCCTTTAAACTCAAATCCATATTACAAACTGAATGCGTTAATGCTCCGGATGAGATATAATCCACCCCACATTCAGCATATTTCCTCAAGGTTTTCTCATTAATTCCTCCTGAGGATTCTGTAAGGCATTTATCGCCTATCATTTCAACCGCTTTTCGGGTATCTTCATAGTTAAAATTATCAATCAATATTCGATATACACCATCTGAACACAATATTTCTCCAATTTCTTTTAAATTTCTGGCTTCTACTATAATTTTTAAATCCTTGTTGGCCGCTTCTAAATATTGTTTTGTTTTAGCAATGGCTTTGGTAATACCACCAGCAAAATCAATATGGTTGTCTTTTAGCATAATCATATCATACAAAGCAAACCGGTGATTTTCACCACCGCCAATTTTTACCGCCCATTTCTCCAAAGCCCTTATGCCTGGCGTGGTTTTTCTGGTGTCTAAAATTTTAGTATGGGTACCTTTCAGCAAATCTACATACCGCCGGGTTTTGGTAGCAATGGCACTCATCCGCTGCATGGCATTGAGCACCAACCGCTCAGCTTTTAATATAGATTGCGATTTTCCGCTCACATAAAACACAATATCTCCGTGTTTTACGGCAGTACCATCTTCAATAAGGGTTTCTACCTTTAAAGCAGGATTTACATATTCAAATACCATTTTTGCAAATTCAACTCCGGCAATTATCCCTTCATCCTTTACCAATAATTTTGCCTTACCATTGGCATCAGCCGGAATACAAGCCAAAGAACTATGATCACCATCGCCAATATCTTCCCTGAGAGCATTTTTAATGATGATATCCAGTTCTTTTTGAAATTGTGCTGATGTAATCATAATGATAGTCTTTAGAGGCAAAAATAAGTTTTATATTTACGCTATGAAATGAACATTAATAAATTTTAAAAATTTCTTTACAAAAGATATTATTTAAAATTTTTAATGTGAGAACGTAGTGGTTACACACGTTCTCAATCTTATAATTAACTAATAATCAATGTAATTATTAAAATTTAAACGTGTGAAGATAAAACTACTCGTCATTGGCAAAACAGACGATAAGAACTTATCAGCATTGATTGCCATTTACCAAAAACGTTTAAAACACTATATTGGTTTTGAACTGAACATTATTCCGGACATAAAGAAAACCAGAAACCTTAGCCCTAACCAACAAAAAGATTTGGAAGGAAAACTTATTTTAAAAAATTTGGCTCCTGCTGACTGGCTTATTTTATTGGATGAAAAAGGAAAACATTATACCTCTGAAGAATTTTCTCTTTATCTGCAAAAAAAGATGAACAGTGGGGTTAGGCAATTAGTTTTTGTAATCGGTGGCCCGTATGGGTTTTCTGAGGAAATTTACAAACAGGCAAAAGGCAAAATTGCCCTGTCAAAAATGACTTTTTCGCACCAAATGGTTAGGTTGTTTTTTGTGGAACAATTATATAGGGGTTTTACCATTTTAAAAAATGAACCCTATCATAACGCTTAAATTATCGACTAAAAGAAAACAGTTCAAGCAACTATACTATGACGTTTGATATACCTAATGGGCAGGATTTTCTATACTCTTTTTACCGTTAGTTAAAGGCTTGGTTTAAATCCCATATCAGATCGTTTACATTTTCAACGCCAATAGATAATCGTATCAGGTTGTGTGTAATGCCTATTTCCTCCCTATGTTTCGGTTCTATACCGGCATGCGTCATAGTGGCCGGGTGTTCCACTAAACTCTCAGTACTACCTAAGCTTACAGCCAATTTAAATAATTTTAGCCGATTCATAAAGGCAAAAGCGGCTTTTTCTCCTCCCGTTATCTCAAATGAAATCATGGCTCCGGAAGCCTTGCATTGTTTTTTGTACAACGAATAAGTCTTACTGTTTCTCTTTATTAACCCCAGATAATTTACTTTTTTTACTGCGGGATGATTTACCAAAAATCCGGCTATTTCCTGAGCATTTTTAGTTTGTTTATCCATCCTTACTTTTAAAGTTTCCAGGCTTCTAAGCAAAAGCCAGGCCGTATTCGGACTAAGTGTGTTACCCAGAAATGTACGTAATGTCTTTACTCTTTTCATCAATTCGGCACAGCCCAGAACCGCTCCGGCGATAAGGTCAGAATGGCCACCGATGTATTTGGTTGCAGAATAGAGCACCAGATCGGCTCCCAATTCCAATGGATGCTGCCATAATGGCCCCAAATAGGTATTGTCCACAGCTAATAACACCTCTTTTTCAGGAGTGCTAAATTTTGTTGCAATGTCTTTAAAACTTTGAATATCAGCCAAATCATTTGTAGGATTTGCCGGAGTTTCCAAATAAATTAAGGCCAACTTATCCGCTTTTCCAGACTGTTCAATTTTTTTAATTACAGCTTCTTTGGGTTCATTGGGATATACGGATAAGGTAGAAATTCCAATTTTGGGGAGAAAATAATTGATAAAATGGTAGGTACCGCCGTAAACAGGATTGCTATATACAAACAAGTCTCCCGGTGATAAAAACTCCAACAATACCGTGCTTATCGCTGCCATACCACTTTCAAAAACCGCACAGTCATCAGATTTATCCCATAAACACAACCTATTTTCCAAAATTTCTATGTTGGGATTATTAATCCGGCTATAGATAAGCCCCAATTCTTCGGTTTGGTTTTTTTCCCTGAGGCCGTATGCCAGCTCAAAAAAGGCTTTGCCCTCTTCGGCAGACTTGTATTCAAAAGTTGAAGTTTGAAATATGGGGCATTTTACTGCTCCTTCTGAAAGTTGCGGTTTATAGCCGTGACTCATCATTAAACTTTCAGGTTTAAATTGCGGTGTCTTCATCAGTTAGTATTTTTACCAAAAATAACGATTAAAGATATTATTTCCAATTAATTATCTAATTTTAGTTATTTATACTACTTAATTGAAATATATTAGTATTATAATCTATATTTTCTTAAATTTGCCTTAACAGAAGAATTTTTCACTGCAAATTATGGATAAGATTGATAAAAAAATATTGCGGTTGTTACAAATAGACAGCAAAAAAACGATAAAAGAGCTGGCAGAGATAATTGGTTTGACCCAAACGCCGGTTTATGAGCGGATAAAAAAATTAGAAAACGAAGGTTTAATAAAATCCTATAAGGCTGTTGTGGACAGGGAAAAGACAGGCTTGAGCCTGTTGGTTTTTTGCAATGTTTCTTTACACAAACACCAATCTAAAATAATTGCTCAATTTGAATCTGATATTCTTAATTTTCCTGAAGTCATAGAATGTTATCACGTAACCGGAATGTATGATTATTTGCTAAAAATTGTTATAAAAGACATGGCCGGTTACCAGGAATTTGTAACAAAAAAACTGGCTTCTTTAGACACGATAAGAAAAGTACAAAGTTCCTTTGTAATGACTGAAGTTAAAGAAAGTGCAGTGTTGCCGGTTTAATACCGGATTGTTTATCTGGCTTTATCTTGAAGCAGATTGTACTTTTAACGAATTACCTGATGAATAATACGGGCTAATTATGGTGCTATTTTCCTAATAACTTTGGCCGGATTGCCGGCTATAAAAACATTGCTTTTAAAAGATTTGGTTACTACAGAACCGGCTCCTACCACTACCCCATCTCCTAAGGTTACGCCCGGTATGATAACAACGCCACCACCTATCCAGCAGTTCTGCCCTATGGCAATGGGCTTACTGTATTCCACCAATGTATTTCTTGTGGCTGCATCCATGGGGTGATTTACAGAATATAGTTGAACATTTGGACCAATGATGGTATTATCTCCAATGGTAATTTTTCCACTGTCTAAAAAGCAATTATTATAATTTATAAATACATTTTTGCCCAAGTGAATATTATAGCCGTAGTCGCAAAAAAACGGTGACTCTATGATGAATTTTTTTTTATGCGACCCCAATAATTCCTTAAACAATATGTGTTTTTCTCTTTCATTATCTGTATTCAGGGAGTTTATTTTTTGGAAAAGGAGTTTGGCTCTTTTTCTATCGGCTATCAATTCAGCATTATTAGGGAGATACGGCTCTCCGGCGAGCATCTTTGCTTTTTCCCGTAACAATTTTAGATTAAAAAAAGCCGTACAACTACTGTTATACGGCTTGTAATTTATCTTACTTATAACGAACTGATACTAAGAAGTAGTTTCTTCACAGGAAACGTTTTCTTTATCTGCATTCCAGCAATGCCATA
>PDWI01013579.1_pt1 | contig 13682 bp, 12 predicted proteins | sample 1430891 | NCBI WGS metagenome assembly PDWI01 (sample SAMN01162508, study PRJNA174530) | Oral metagenome, whole genome shotgun sequencing project. | biome: Marine environment; feature: Marine mammal; material: Swab sample of the gingival sulcus; isolation source: swab sample of gingival sulcus...
ACTCTCTTTTTCATAACTTATTTGTTTGAGGTTTTACTTCTATTCTTTATATGCAGGATACATCTTCATTTCTTTCATCGCAGGAGTGGGGGGATAGGGTACTTTAAATTTTAGCTTTTTCAAATCAGATAAGCTCAAGTCATAGCGTTTTAAGACCAAATAATCCTCACAAATCTCTTTCCACGAATACCTTTCTATCGTATCTGTATGAAAAAGATAGATGGAAATAGTATCAGATTTTATATATGAAAACTTTTCATCCCAATTTAGTCTACTGCTATACGAACAATACTCTTTGGGTTCTATCCCCCTAAATAAAAAATGAAGTGTATCTGGCACTATATTAGGTGCAAATTTTTCATTAAAAGAAAAATAACAATCTATGGTGTACCTACTATTATTTTCAAGATCTAAAGGATATGCAAAGTCTCCAATTTTACATTCGCTACAACAAGTCAAGGAGATTATAAACAGAACTCCCATAATCACTCTCTTTTTCATAACTTATTTGTTTGAGGTTTTACTTCTATTCTTTATAGGCAGGATACATCTTCATTTCTCGCATCGCAGGAGTGGGGGGATATGGAATCTATTTTAACTTTTCCAAATCCTTTAAGCTTAAATCGTAGCGTATTAAAACCTTATACCCACGTCTTATATCCTCCCATCTATAAGTATCAACAGTGTCTTTACTTAGAATAAATATGCTAAGGGTATCACTTTGCAACAACTTATCTTTCCAATCTGCTTTGCTTTCTATTCCTGAATTTTGAGTATTAGGATATACCAGATTCAACCTTGGTTTTTCTAAACTTAATGTTGTATCTGGATAATTATATCCTTCATAAACCTGTATTGTGTCGCTTGTATTATTATGAATCCTAATAAAATTGGTATGCAGTATAATTAACACTCTCTTTTTCATAACTTATTTGTTTAAGATTTCACTTCTATTCTTTACACTGCTTAGATACCTCAATAATTATTAATTAAGCTTTCTCATTACTAAACAGATATTTACAAGACATATTCCAATAACAAATATAACAATATTTCACAAAAAAAGAGCAATATAATAGGGCGTGTCATTTTTTAACACGCCCTATTATATATGATGGTCAGCTTAATGACGGCTAATCAACTAAAGTCATTTCATCAATTAAGCGAGGACACTCGCCATATTCCTCAATAAGCATTAAGATATAGCGGATATCACAGATGATACTACGTTGATACTGAGGTAAGTATTGCAGGTCTCCTGCTACACCTTCCCAGTTTCGGTCAAAGTTAATACCAATGAGTTCGCCTCGTCCATTGAAGACAGGGCTACCAGAGTTACCACCTGTCGTGTGCGTTGTTGCGGTAAAGTCCACAGGCATTCGCCATTCGCCGTTTTTATCTTTTACAGCAAAGCGGTTGTTCTTACCATAAGATTTCTTCTTGTAAATCTCTTTAAGCTTATCAGCCACTTTGAACTCCCAAGATGTTGGGTCTTCTTTCTCCATTACTCCTTTTAGGTAAGTTTGATGTTCATAATCAACACCATCACGAGGGCTATAGCTCTCTATATTACCAAAGGTAAAACGAAGTGTAAAGTTGGCATCAGGCCAAAGATTATCACGACCGTATTGCTTGATCAAACCAGCTACATAGTTTCTGCGAGCAGGAAACTTAACTTTATCAAGAGTTGCAAGTTCTCCAGCTAATTGACGGAACTTATTAAAAATAGAGTTTTTGAATACTCTAACAGGGTCTTTATAACCGCTTTCTACACATACAACTTCACTCGTTGTAAGTTTAAGGACTGCAGAATGGCTGAATATCTCATCAATATAAGCGTTTGCCGAACCATACTTCTCGAGACCATCACGTATAGCTTTCGGCTGTTGTGCTTTTGGCACTTCCTTGCAATAAAGAGTAAGTAAAGCCTTTGATATTTTCTTATCCAGTTCAAGGTCATAACTCTCCAAGAATTTAGCTTTTTGCTCCTCAGACCAACGCTCAATATCTTCAACTTCTAAGAACTCCATTCCCGAGATAATAGCTTCATAAAGGTAGTCTAACTGACGCTTTAAGCTTCGTTCCTTTTGAACTGAAGATTGAATATCCTTAATACTCTCTTGATAAGGCTTTGGATTTAGTCCTTCTTGCTTGCACCAATCAAGAAGACCTTGCATTTGCTTCTCCTTATGTGCCACTAAGCCTCTATTCTTAATCCCCCAGTTTGCTCCGATAGCACGCTTATAACCATTTTGAGAAGAAGCATACTTAGCCGAATATTGAATGTTAGTCTTTGGATTAGCCAACATCTCTTTGAGCATTAATTTCTGACGAACATCACGCACTTGTATGCGAATATCGTTGTCAATCTCTTTCCAAGCCTTTACTTCGTCAGGCAAGAAATAGTGATACGTTCTCCCTGGGAAGCCCATTATCATCGCAAAGTCGCCTTTCTCAATCCCCTTAGTTGAGATATTGAACCAACGCTTTGGCTTGAGAGGGACATTATGCTCGCTGTAGTCTGCAGGATTGCCCTCGGCATCGGCATAGATACGGAAGATAGAGAAGTCGCCCGAATGACGAGGATAAGCCCAGTTGTCGGTATCAGCTCCGAACTTACCAATAGAGCTTGGAGGAGCAGCGACAAAGCGAATATCCGAATAGACTTTCTTCGTAAACATCAGATACTGATTGCCATTGTAGAAAGGTTTAATCTCAACTTCGATACCTTTGCCTAACTTTCCAGCTTTTTGCTTAGCCAGCTCGTTAAGAAACTTAGGCGAGAAATAAGAAAGCTCATTAGCATTAGGCATTGCCTTGATAGAGCTTAGCACATAGTCCGTTACGTCTTCAATTTTATCAATAAAAGTAACCTTCAGACCCTTAGCAGGCAATTCGTCTTGATAAGTCTTTGCCCAATAACCATCTTCAAGGTAGTTGTGCTTCAATGAGCTAAGAGCCTGTATCGCTCCATAGCCACAGTGATGATTCGTTAGCACCAAGCCCTCTTTGGAGATAATCTCCCCAGTACAACCTCTGCCGAAGATAACGACAGCATCTTTGAGCGAAGTTCCATTAGGGTTGTAGAGGTCGTATTCTTTCATCTTGAGACCACGCTTCTTCATCTCCTTGTACTTCTTAGCCAGCTGTGTCAGTAGCCACATTCCTTCATCGGCACGAGCTATCTGCACAGACGAGAGCGTAAAGCAGAGCGTGAGTAATAATAAAAAATTCTTCTTCATAAGCTTTATTAATTGTTTAAGTTTATATCTTTTGATTTCATCTTAGCCATTTGGGCGTTGTAATAACGTTTATCGCCTGTTACCTCTTTGCCAAGCCACTCGGGGCGTGGGAAGTCTTCATCGGGATCATTCAACTCTATCTCTGCCAAGGTAAAGCCTTCAAGCTCTTCCTCAAAGACATCAACCTCCCAAGTAAAGCCTTCCATCGGTACGAGGTATCGCTTCTTTTGGATATAATTATCCTTGCAGAGCTTGAGCAAGCCCAAAGCCTCGGCGTGCGGAATCGGGTATTCCCATTCTTCACGCATCAATCCTCTGATGTCGCTTGCCCCTTTAATCGTTAGGAAAGCCTCGTCATTGCGAGTGCGGATACGTATGGTAGCATCAGGCGAACGCAGATAACCTTGACGGATATCATAAACCCCACTGGCTTCCTTGAGGAAAGCGTCAGACTTGACTAAGAATTTACGTTCTATTTCCATAAGTTATTTGATTGTAACACGTGTTGCACCGAAGCTATACTCCGAGAATGACGCATCTTGATAGCGATACTTTGGGAATTTCTTGCGAATAAGCTTGATAACCTCATTCCTAAGGATACCTTCTCCCTTGCCGTGAATGAAGACGATGCTTCGCTCACGGAACTTGCTATTTGCCTTCAAGACTTCTTCTACCTTGCTTAGTTGATAGAGCAGAATATCACGTCTATCCATTCCTGCTGTCGTATCAAGCAATTCATCTATATGGAGATCAAATTTATAATCGCCATTACGATCTTTCTCCAAAGGTATTTCTTCCCCTTTCTTGGGTTTAGCTTGCTTCGTCTGTGGTCTATTCTCCAAGCCTTTTAATGCCTCAAGCACTAAGCCATTTTTCTTCTTTTGTTGGACGACAGACTGCTCAATAAGAGGGATAATAATTGCTTTATCATCAAAGAGCTTGCTCTCTCTTAGAGCTTTGCGATTGCGGAACTTCTTCAGATCCAACTTAAACTCAAGGTCAAACGTCCCCTTATAAAGCTTTGGATTCTCCGAATAAGCAAGCACTTGGATATTTAGTTCTTCGTATTTCGTCAAGTCCTTACGCTCAATTTCTTCAACAAAAGCCTCTGTCTTTGGCTCAAGATTGCCGTGAGCGATGAGTTGCCATTTCTCTTGTTGCTTACAGCTGACCGTGTAATAGAAAGAGTATTGACATTCATTGACGAGGTACATCTCATAGTCGCTCAGCTCCATTTGGCTTTCATCAAGGGGAAAGAAATAGAGCGACGACGTAACTTCGCCATAAGCCTTGAGCAACTGATGTGGCTTAGGTGGGATAAACTCTTCTTTTTCCTCTTCAAGTGGCGTAAGTGCTACAAAAGGCTTTGCCTCCTCTTGAGGCTCTTTCTTGACCTGCTTTGAGCTTTTGGGCTTATTAACCACTGGCACTTTGTACGAGGGCATAAAAGTGTCATTTTCATCAACAACGACACATTCCCTAATAGGCGTTGGCATCTCAAAGCCGTCTTCGTCCTCTACATAAGCGATATCGCCTTTTATCTTTGTTACTCGTCCACCACCTTTGGCATTAAGGAAGCGAACTAAGCAATTAACTTCTACATTCATCTTTAATAGTCTTTATTTTATGATAATCAAAGATAAGCATTTTCTGTAAAAGATAATTTTATTCTTTCCAAACTCATAATCTTTAATTAACATCGCCCCACCCCGTCAGGCAAGCCTGACACCCCTCCCACGGGAGAGCTTTGCACAAGGAATTTTTTTTATTTACAAAGGCAATCCTAATTCTCCCTTTGAAGGGAGTCCCAGCCTTTGGCTGGGGAGGGATGACCTAATAGATAAATACCTGTTGTTTAAAAAGTTAATTATGCAAAGCTCTACAAAGGGGGGAATGTTATCCGTCTATTTGACAAGCTCAAAGACCGAATGTTCCCTGTTCCGATTTGTAGTATTTGGAGAAGTCTGGAAAGTATTTGGGAAAAGTCAAAAAAGTTTTTGGGAAAACTTTTAGAAATGACTGGGAAAACTCAAATGAGTTTTCGGGAACATTTTTTGACCTTAAAACAAACAAGTGTATCTCCCTAATAAATAACAGGTTACATAAAACCCTCTGCGAGGGTTCCGAAAAGTGATATTTTGCCCCTAAATGATCCTTGCTTATCTTTGATTGATTAGAGTATTTTGAGCATAAGAAAAATGAAAAAGCAAGAAGCACAAGAACTTTGTCTTGACCTTTCAGGACTAAAAATTCATAAAGGTAACATCAAAGCCATTCGCCAAAGCAAGGCACAGAAGAGTGCTGAACAAAAACTAAAAGCATTAGAGGAGGAGGTCTTACTCTTCCTTGAAGAATGGTTTCGAGATAGTCCCTATATGGAGATACAAACCTCTGGATCAACAGGCAAAGCTAAACGTATCAGAGCAAGCAAAGAGGCTATGCTCCGCAGTGCCGAACTCACTTGCCAAGCTCTTGAACTTCAATCAGGCGACACAGCAATCCTTAGCATTAGCCCCAAATACATCGGCGGAATGATGATGATTGTCCGAGCAATGCTCCAAGAGATGAAGCTTATCCTTGCTCCCGTTCAGGCTAATCCGCTCTTAGACTGCCCTATTCATTGGACGAAAAACGCAGACAAGAAATGCTTTATCGCCCTTGTCCCAATGCAAGTTCAGGCAATACTTGCTGAAGCCTCAACAAAAGCTCTTTTCAAGCAGATAGATAAGGTAATCATCGGAGGGGCAAGCCTTAACGCTCAACTCATCAAGGAATTGAAAGACTTTCCCAACGACATCTATTCAACTTACGGAATGACGGAGACACTTTCGCATATCGCTCTAAGACAAGTCAGCGGACAAAAGGTCAGCAGGCACTACTATCCGCTTGAGGGTGTCGTGCTTAGTCTATCCGAAGATGAGAGTCTAAATATCCTTGCTCCGCACATCACTGACGAATGGTTCGAGACGAACGACCTTGTCAAGCTCTACGACGATCATAGCTTTGAAGTCTTAGGGCGTAAAGATAATGTAGTCAATAGCGGAGGTGTGAAGCTACAAATTGAGACCTTAGAGGAAACAATCAAACAGATAATCCCCTGCCCTATCGCTCTTAGCTCCGTGGCTGATGACGAACTTGGGGAAGCCTTGGTTCTACTTATTGGAGAGCTAAAGCCAACAAATAAAAAAGGAGAGGACAATGTCCCCTCCCTGATTGAAAAATTGAAAAATGTCTTACCTCGCTATTCCGCTCCGAAGCATATTATTTACTGTGAGCAACTGCCACTTACACCTAATGGTAAGATTGACCGAATAGCTTGTAAACGCTTGTCTCAAGCTAAGCTTGAGGCTCTTTAGCCTTAGCTTGCCCCTCTTTGCCCTCTGCCTTATTTGGTCTTGGCTTACGGCGACGTTTCTTTTTGAAGATTTTCTTAGCATTCTTCTCTTTCTTGCTCTCTTTTGCTTCTTTCAAAGAAGTTAATCTAAGGCTCAAAGCTTCTACAGATATTTGTATTTCCCAGATACATACGCAGAGCGAAATCGCCAGCAAAACCATTCCCGTGCCGAAGATGATGTCTGCCAAGAAAGTCCATTCCATATAAATAAAAAACATCGCAGCCGTACTGAAGAGCAAACTACCTGCTCCGAAGATTTGCATTGCTCGGATAAGCTTCAGACGAGTAACTAAGTTGTCTATCTGAGCCAGAGTAGTAGGGTCGTTATTTGGGTCTGCATCGTAGCGGTCTTTGAGCTGACGCACCACAGAAGCATAAGACAAAAACCTATTTGTATAGGCTAAGAGAATAAGTGAAATCGCCGAAAAAAGTAAAGACGGCGTTGTCAGTGTTAATTTTATCATTAGTAAAAATTATCTTGTTTAGAGGCTTGAACCTTTGCAAGCCTTTAATCGTTTTGAAATAATATTGAGCAACTGCTGTTTGACGGTATAGAAATCTAATTCTCTTCCAAGTTCGCTTTTCATAGAAGCAACCTGCCCCCCAATGAAACCACAAGGGTTAATCAGCTGAAATGGCGTCAAGTCATTATTCACATTAAGGGCAAGACCATGCATCGTAACGTAACGAGAGCTACGCACACCAATGGCACAAATCTTACGAGCTTTGGTAGGCTCATCAACATCAAGCCAAACACCTGTCGCACCTTTGTTGCGTGTCGCCTTAATCTTGTAGAAATCCAATAGCTCAATGACCGAATCTTCAAGCAAATCAATGTAAGCTTTCAAGCCTAAGTTAAATTGCTCCAAATCCAAAATAGGGTAAGCCGTAATCTGCCCAGGTCCGTGATAAGTTACATCGCCCCCACGCTCTACTTCAAACCATTCGTAGCCTTGCTCTCGCAGATAATCAACGCTGAACAAACGATTCTCTTCCTTGCCGTGCTTGCCAATGGTAAAGACAGGATTATGCTCGCAGAAAAGAATTTGACTCATCGGTTTCTTTCCTTCCTGTTTCTCCTTGATGATTTGATCAAAGAGCTGATGTTGCTTCTCCCAAGCCTCAGCATAGGCAATGCGACCACAGTCTTGATAATTGAATAAATCCTCTTCTTTTTGAAAATCTTGATAAGTCATTGATTGATTATTTTCTATTGTTATCGTTAAGCCATCGTAAGCAACCGCCATACCCTCTGGCAATAGCTGTGAAAGCTCTCTATAAATTGGTGCGTGATGAGAGAGATGCGTCAAGAATGTTTGCTCAGGCTTCTGCGTCATTGCTTCCCAAAGAGCCAAAACATCTTGTATCGTCTGGTGTGAAGGATGAGGGCGAAGCATTCTAAGGGCATTGACTACTAAGACTCTTGTTCCCTCAACTTTTGCCCACTGATCAGGAAGAATTGTCTTCATATCAGTGATGTAAGTAAAGTCTCCTATGCGATAACCCAAAATAGGTAAGCGACCGTGCATTATTTCGATAGGCATAACCGCTTCGCCACAGATAGAGCATTGCTCCAAGTCATCAATAGGATTCAGCGTAAGCTTCGCTGCCCCTGGGTAAGGATTGTCCGAAAAAATATAATGCAAACGCTCCTTAATAGACTGAAGCACCCGACTCTGTCCATAGATAGGCAGGTCACCTCTATTAGTAATAGTACGCAGATCGTCAATACCACCTATATGATCGTAATGCTCGTGAGTGAGCAATACCGCATCAAGATAGTCTAAGCCAATGCGATTTGCTTGCTCACGGAAGTCTGGACTGCAGTCAATCAAAATACGTTTACCCTGATCCGTAATCAAAAGAATAGAAGCCCGCAAACGCTTGTCGTGGCTATCACAACTTCTACAAGTGCCACAGCCACAACCAACCTCGGGAACTCCAGTACTCGTCCCAGAGCCAAGTATTATGATTTTCATCGTCCTACGATATATAGCGAACTTCAGGTTTAAGTTCTACGCCAAACTTTTCCTTTACCGCCTCTTGTATCTCAATGGCAAGTTTGGCAACGTCTTGTCCTGTTGCCCCACCATAATTAACCAATACAAGGGCTTGACGCTCGTAAACGCCCACATTACCTCTGCGGACTCCCTTGAAACCGCATTGATCAATTAGCCAACCAGCCGCGAGCTTGACCTTATCTCCAAAAGGATAATAAGGTGCGTTAGGATAGTCTTTCAGAATAGATTGAGCAAAGTCCTCACTAACGACAGGATTCATAAAGAAACTTCCTGCATTGCCAAGTTCAGCTACATTAGGTAGCTTGCTTTCTCGGATCTTGATAACGGCTGTACGCAAGTTTTCTGGGCTTAAAGCTAAGTCGTGTTCCTTAAAATAGACTTGCAAGTCCTTATAATTCAACTGAACATCAGCTTTCTTGCTCAAACGAAAATGAACGTGTGTAACGATGTAGTCGGCAAATTCAGGCTCTTTGAAGATACTATGTCTGTAGCTGTAGGCACACTCGTGATGAGCAAAGACACGAAGCTCTCCCGTTCTGCGATGAATGGTATGAACATTCTGAATCAAACGCTCAACTTCCTGTCCATAAGCTCCGATATTTTGAATAGCCGACGAACCAACTTGACCGGGGATAAGCGAAAGACTCTCCGCTCCGTAATAACCTCTTTGCGTCATTCCCTCTACAAAGCTATCCCAATTCTGTCCTGCTCCGACAAGAATATCAACAGATTCGTCATCTTCGGCAAGGATTTCTTCGGAAATAAGCTTTGAATGAAGGACTATACCGTGAAAATTGGCGAGGAAGAGTAAATTACTTCCCTCGCCAATATGCAAGTAACGGCACTCTTGAAAGTACTCATCAGAGACGAGCGTTTTCAGATCTTCTAAGCTCTCGTAATGAATAAGCCAATCAGTCTGAGCATCTATCCCAAAGGTATTATACTTTCTAAGAGAAACCTCTTTCTCTATATTCATTTAGATCTTCTCAAGTAACCAAGCATCTTGAAAATCTGGAGCAAAACGAGCCTTGATAGCTTCACGGCTTGCTGTTGCTTCCTCTCTTGTATCGAAGCTCGTGATGATGACACGAAGCATACCAATTTCGTTCTTTGCAAGAACTGCATTGTAGCCCATCTTTGTCATACGTTCCTTCAGAGACTTAGCATTCGTTGGGTTTTGGAAGCTACCAATCACAACGCTAAAACGACGTAGGTTGTTTTGATCTTCCCCCTTATAAGCTGATACTTTTTCTTTGCGGACAGGAGCAGTTGTTTTCACTTCACGAGCATTCTTTGGCACTTCATACTCGATTACTTCTTCTACCACTTCTTGCTTCTTAGTATCTGTCTGAGCAAGTTCTCTTTCCTTAGCAGCTTCATAAGCTTTACGGTACTCACTATGTTTTTTTGAGCCACACGAAGCCAAGCTTAGTGTCATTGCAAGTGCAAGACCTGCGATCATTATCTTTTTCATAAGATTCCTAATTTATTAAATTAAACCTATTATTATATAAAGACAAAGATATAATTTTTTTCTTGAATTGTAACTTATCAAGAGGTGATATAAAATTTATGTATCTTTGTTCCATATAATATTTACTAACATTTTAATGTAATTTAGAACGATGAAATCATTTTTAAGAAAAGTATCGGTACTTATTGTTGCCCTTGCTACGATGATGAACGTTGCCAAAGCAGATAAGGGTATGTGGCTCTTACACGAACTAACCAATGGCAACTGGAAGGAGATGAAGAAGCTTGGCTTTAAGCTCTCTTCGGATCAACTATACAAACTTGACGGCAAGAGTGTAGCTCGTACTGTAGTTATCTTTGGCGGTGGCTGTTCTGGAGTTACAGCTTCTCAAAAGGGATTAATTATGACTAACCACCACTGTGGCTTTAGTTCAATACAGAAAGTATCATCTGTCAATCACGACTACCTAAGAGATGGCTTCGTTTCGCAAAGCTTTGCCGAAGAAATACCTATTGAAGGGCTTTCAGTTAAATACCTAACATCTGTGGTTGATGTTACAGACAAGATTGTTGCAGAAGCTGATACAGCAAAAGACGAGGTAGCTCGTGTCAAGAAAGTCAATGAAGTTAGCGACAGACTTGTTCAAGAAGAAGAGAAACGCCTTAACGATCCGTTCAAGAAAGTGATTATTGAGCCTTTCTATGCTGGCAATAAGTTCTTTATGATTACTTATACTGTCTTCAAAGATATTCGTCTTGTTTTTGCTCCACCAAGTTCGGTTGGTAAGTTTGGTGGCGACACTGACAACTGGATGTGGCCTCGTCATACAGGCGACTTCTCTGTCTTCCGTGTTTATGCTGACAAAGACAACAAGCCTGCTAACTACAGCAAGGACAACGTACCTTACACTCCTGTTTGCAGTGCTGAGGTTTCTACCTCTGGCATCAAGCCTGGAGACTTCTCTATGACGATTGGCTTCCCAGGTTCTACAGAGCGTTACATTCCATCATTTGGTATTGAGAATATGATGAAGAATGAGAATACTCCTCGTATTGAAGTGCGTGGTATCAAGCAAGCTATTTGGAAAAAAGCGATGAATGCTGACCAAGATACTCGCATCAAGTACGCAAGTAAGTATGCTCGCAGTGCAAACTACTGGAAAAACTCTATCGGAATGAATAGAGGTATCAAGAAGCTACACGTAGTGGAACGCAAGCAAGAAGAAGAAGCTCGCTTCCAAACTTGGGCAAATAGCTACTCTAAGTATAAGACAGTCCTTGCTGATATGGAGCAAGCCTACAAGACTTCAGGAGAAGCAAACCGCAAGCTTACTTTCCTTTTTGAGAGCCTTTACAGCGGAACAGAACTTGTAAAGCTAAGCAATATGGCCTTCGCTTTGGCAAACACTCCTGATGAGGCTAAGCAAAAAGAAATAATCTCAGAGCTTAACAAAGTATATAAAGATTACCTCCCTGCCTTGGACAAGAAAGTCCTTCCTGCAATGCTTGAGATTATCCGTAAGCACTTTACAAAGGAAGAAAGAAAAGCTCTTTTTGGCGAAATCGATCAGAAGTACAACGGCGACTTGAAGGCCTATACCGATGCCGTATTCTCAGGTAGTATCATTCCTTATCAAGATAAACTAATCAGTGCCTATATAGAGGGAAATATCAACGGACGTTTGAGGACAGACCCTGCTTTCCCATTGCTCGGAGGCTTCTTTGCCCTATATAGAGACCTCAAAGGACAAATTCAAGATGCAGACCTAATCATCAAGAAGGGTAACCGTCTATACTTTGCAGGACGCAAGGAACAAGACCCTGAGCGTCTAATGCCAAGTGATGCAAACTTCACGATGCGTATGAGCTATGGTAAGATAGGAGGCTATCAACCACAAGATGCCACTCGCTACCGCTATTATACTACGACTAAGGGTATCCTTGAGAAATATGTACCAAAAGATACTGAGTTTGACTTGAAGGCTGACTACTACAAGCTGTTAGTTGATCAAGACTTTGGTCGTTGGCAGGATAAAGACGGCAGTATGCACGTTGCTTTCCTATCAAACAACGACATCACTGGCGGAAACTCTGGTAGCCCTGTCTTCAACAAGAATGGTCGTTTGATTGGACTTGCATTTGACGGCAACTGGGAAGCAATGAGTGGTGATATTGAGTTTGAACCAAATCTACAACGTACTATTTCTGTTGATATTCGCTATGTACTCTTCGTAATTGAGAAATGGGGTAAATGTCCTCGTCTGATTAACGAATTAGTGCTTAAAGATGATGTCAAGCATAAAAAGAGAGGTTTCTTCGCTCGTCTTTTCGGACGTAAGTAAAAGTATAAACTTCACCCAAAAAAGTCTGTGCCATTTTGGTACAGACTTTTTTTTATGCCTCTAATTTCAACAAAAGAATTGGCCAAACTTTCCAAACACTTTTTTCATAAAAATAAACTCATCTACGAAGCCCTTCAAAATGCCTTGCGGGAAAGTTAAAAAAGTTTTCCGGAAAACTTTTAGAAATGTTCGGGAAAACTCAAATGAGTTTTCCCAGTCATTTTTTCGTCTTAAAATGGGGATTTGTATTTCCCTAATAGATAGTCGGTTATATAAACTTGCCTGCAACAGTTCCGATTTGTGGTATTGATTCCTGAGACAAGGGAGAATTTTCTATTTCCCAAACATCATTTTCTTGTCAATTTTCTATAGAGACAAAGCTCAAAAAAGAATCACTATAACAAATATCTTGTTCTTTCTCAAGAAATATCATTGTCTAAAAGGACTGATAAAAAGAAAGGACTTCAGTACAAATTCTTATAGACATTCAGAGCTATCTATCTAATACTTAATAAGCAAGCTAATCCAAGCTTAAAAAGACAGCTTACATAGTGTCCTTTAATTAGAAATTTTAGTTTTCACTAAAAAAAGACTTTGATAAGTTTGACTATGTAGAATTATTTCATTAAATTTGTAGGGAATTTGAGGAGGATCCTCATTTTTAGCTTAAAAGAAATGAGAAATTTCATATTATTATAAATAAAAAATTAGAAAGACAATGATCAAAGTTGGTATCAATGGCTTCGGACGTATCGGACGTTTTGTTTTCCGTGCGGCTATGAAGCGTCAAGACATCGAAATCGTAGGTATTAACGACCTTCAAGATGCAGACTATCTTGCTTATATGCTTAAGTACGATACAATGCACGGTCGTTTCGATGGTACAGTAGAAGTAGTAGATGGTAACCTTGTAGTAAACGGTAAGACTATCCGTGTAACTGCAGAGCGTAACCCAGCTGACCTTAAGTGGGATGCTGTAGGTGCTGAGTACGTTGTAGAATCTACAGGTCTATTCTTGACAAAAGAAAAGGCTCAAGGTCACATCGACGCTGGTGCTAAGTACGTAGTAATGTCAGCTCCAAGTAAGGACGACACTCCTATGTTCGTGTGTGGTGTAAACAACGACAAGTATGTTAAGGGTACACAATTCGTTTCTAACGCTTCTTGTACTACTAACTGTCTTGCTCCTATCGCTAAGGTTCTTAACGAC
>PDWI01007166.1_pt1 | contig 13681 bp, 12 predicted proteins | sample 1430891 | NCBI WGS metagenome assembly PDWI01 (sample SAMN01162508, study PRJNA174530) | Oral metagenome, whole genome shotgun sequencing project. | biome: Marine environment; feature: Marine mammal; material: Swab sample of the gingival sulcus; isolation source: swab sample of gingival sulcus...
GTTCAAAGAAAAAGGAATGAATCGTATAAAAGGCCCTATGTCTTTACCCGGAGGTGAGGATAATAGAGGTTTTATTATTGATAATTTCGAAACTCAAACCTATGTAATGAATACTTACAACAAAAAATACTACAACGATTTTTTTCTGAAATATGGTTTTGAAAAGTATTGGGATTGTTACGGGTATCATGCAAAAATTGGTGATATCAATATAGAACGTTATGAGCGATTGGTTCCTCTAACACAAAAACGTTATGGATATACACTTGACAGGATTAATCTAAAAACTGATGCAGCAGATATTCACGAAATACTGCTAAACTCAGAACCTGAAGAATGGGAAGATTTTATGCCCATGACACGTTCAGAAGTTGATATGGTTGTAAAACAATTAAAGCTATTTGTTGACAATGATTTAATCTTTATTGCAAGATCGAAAGAAGGTCGACCAATAGGTTTTAATGTTACTCTCCCTGACTATAATGAAGTATTAAAAAAATTAAATGGTAAGCTAGGGTTCTTTGGTTTGTTTAAATTCTTACACTACAAGAAAAAGATAAAGAGAATTAGAACCTTTGTTCTTTTTGTTGATCCTGAATATCACAACAAGGGTGTTTCAGCAGGAATTTATATAAATGTTTATAAAAATGCAAAAAGAAAAGGATATATTGAAGGTGAAGGTTCTACAATTTGGGAATATAATACACCAATGATAACAGATATCGAAAAAACAGGTGCTAAAAGAGATACTGTATACCGAATTTATCAATATTACATAAAATAAGTCAAAAATTATTTTAGATTTATAAAAGAACTTTTAACAATGAAAAAGAAAAGAATTTTAATTTTAGGGGCTGGCTTAATGCAGGCCCCTGCTATAAATTCAGCGAAAGAATTAGGCTGTGAAGTTGTTGTTGTTGACGCCAACCCCAAGGCTGTTTCAGCAAAACTTGCAGATAAATTCTATCCTGTTGATTTAAAAGACGTTCCTCAGCTAATAAAATTAGCAAAAACCTTAAAATCAGAAAATGGACTAGATGCCGTATTCACTGCAGCAACGGACTTCTCTGCATCTGTTGCAGCAATCACTGAAGAATTGAAACTACCGGGACATAGCTTAGAAGCAGCTATTAATGCCAATAATAAAATAAAAATGAGGGAATGTTTTGCAAAATACAATGTCCCCTCCCCTAAATTCCAAGAAATATCAAAGTCAAATATTAAAAATGCTATACACATTTTAAAAGAAAACGGAATAAAATTTCCTATAACGGTCAAGCCTGCAGACAATATGGGCGCAAGGGGCTGCCGACTAGTCAATAATGAAAATGAACTGGAAGAAAGCTTAATAGACGCAGTTCAATACTCCGGAACAAGCACAGCCATTGCAGAAGAGTTTATTGTAGGAGAAGAATTTTCCTTAGAGGCTCTTGTTATAAATAAAGAAATTTTTATCACAGCAGTTGCAGATAGACACATATTCTTTCCGCCACACTTTGTAGAAATGGGACACACTATTCCATCGTCATATAATGATGAAGATATATACGAACTTATCAGAGTATTCAAACTTGGTATAAAGGCCTTAGGCTTAAGTAATGGCGCTGCAAAAGGCGATATCTTCTTGCGAAAAGCTGATAAAGCAGGAAAACGAAAGGCCTGCGTAGGTGAGATTGCAGCTCGACTTTCGGGTGGCTATATGTCAGGATGGACCGTTCCATACTCTTCCGGTCTAAACATCACAAAAGAAGCAATAAAAATTGCACTCGGCGAAGTTGAAAATATAGCTAATTTAAAAAATTTTGACTTTACAAAACTAGGCTTTAGTGCAGAAAGAGCTTGGATTTCACTTCCGGGAAAAGTAAAAAAAATATATGGTATCGAAGAGGCAAAAAATACTCCAAATATACGAGATGTATTCATTCGCTCATACGAAAATGACAAAGTTGTTTTTCCTAAAAACAATGTAGAAAAATGCGGAAATGTTTTAAGCTCGGCTAGTTCTTATGCTGATGCTGTAAAGGCAAGTGAAAATGCTGTAAAAAAAATTCTTATACGCTTAGAATCAAATAATAGCGACACCGATAAGTTCTTAAACGATGTAAGAATTTCAACAAAAACACAAAGCAATTATGAGCCTAATTTTTTCAGCTTTCCACTATCATTTAGCAATAATTTTGAAAAGCTACTTGCTGATTCTACACTAAAAGAAAATCAGGATATTATATATCCCTCTTGCTTTGAAGACATTCTAGATACAGTTCGTGATATACACAAACGTTCTATAAGAGAGGCTATAGAGCTAAGTTTTGAAATCGAGAAAAATTTAAAAGAAAAGCTAAAAAACATTCAAGGCAATGAAGAAAAACTAAATAAAGAATCAATTAAAATATGGCTAGATTTTATAAGAGGAAGTGTGCAAGCATTACTTTATTATTTTGATTCACATAACTAATATAACAAAAAATATAAAGCTTACTTTTTATGCCAAGTTACAAGCTTTTTAATAAACTTGCTTGATATTATATTAACATTATCATGCTTTACTTCAATATCAGTTTTAATGCCTGAAAGAGTTTTATTATCAGGTGAAATCTTAAATTTCCAAGTAGGAGTTTTCCCTAATTTTGCAGTTTTTTTTGCAACAATATCAGGTAAGCCCTTAAATTGTCTGTATAGGGGCGGGCCTATTTGATTTATGCATAAATAACCATCATCTATACTTAAATTCAAACGAATTATTCCCCCGCTTAATATAAGAGCCAAAGCCTTAGCATCACGCATAATTTCTATTCGCTTAAGACCATCCTCACCAATCCAAGTTCCCGATAAGCTTGCCAAATCAGTAATAGGCAAGAATTCTTTCTCTAGCTTTTCTTTAACTTCTTCATTAGGAAATTCTTCGATATTTGCCAATTTAACTGACATATCAAAAAGACTTGACACCAAGACTCTAGAGTCTAAAAGAATCAAATTTGAATTACTATAAACCTTATGAATAGTTCTAGTTACATCATCAGATGAATCTTTTAAAATCAATTCAAGCTTTATTCCATTCTTTACAGCAAGAATTTTACCGCTAAAAATATAGTTATATTTTTCTAAAATTTTGTTTTGCGATTTCTCATCTTTCGGTAAAATAGTATCACGCTTATCAATAACTTTATAATCTTTTAATTCTTTGATAAAAGTAAATATAGCATTATTTATTGCAAGATTTGTTTTTCTATTTTGATTATTAGCATCAATCTTAAAAACCACAACTGAAAATTCCGAAAAAATAGAAAAATTAACAAAAACCAAAATGAAACTTAGTATTAGTATTTTTTTTACTTTATTAAAACGATAAAACATCTTAATTATACTTTGCCTCTCTTTGCATCTCACGATGCATATCTCTTTCCTTGATGTCAGCTCTCTTATCATATAACTTTTTGCCTTTACATACACCAAGGAGAACTTTTACCCTTCTATTTTTAAAATAAAACTCCAAAGGCACGAGAGTATAGCCCTTCTCTTCTATTCTTCTTTTCAATCTCTTTATTTCTTCCTTTTTCAGAAGAAGTTTTTTAGGCCGATCAGGATCATGATTAAACACAGAAGAATAAAAGTATTCAGATATATGAAAATTCTTCACCCAAACTTCATTGTTCACAATTTCTGCATAAGAATCAGGAAAAGAAATTCGCCCCTCTCTTAAAGATTTTACCTCAGTGCCTTGTAAAACCAATCCACACTCAATCTTTTCGTCTACAGAGTAATTATAATATGCTTTTTTATTTTTTGCAATAATCTTTACAGATTTATTCTCCATATTTATATTATATCTAAAATATCAAGGCTTGTCAAGAATGTAATAAAATGCTATTATATATTCCTATATAAAGCTCATAGAGGGAGAAACTAATGAAAAAAAAATACAGAAAATATTCTTACACTGCAAAACGAGAACACAAAAATAGAATGATATCTATCATTTTTTTAGTCTTATTTGTTTTTCTAAGCTATACACTTATAACAGCATATTTAATAAAACCATACAAGATATGCTCTAATGCTATGAATCCTGAAATCAGCAATAAACAATTAATTTTAAGTACATCAATATATAATGTAAATAAATCCGCAAAAAGAGGAGAATTAGTTCTTGTTTCACGAGAAAAAAAACACGCCGGTTTTTTAAAAAAAGCAAGTAACGCTATTTTTAGATTTTTTTCGTTACAACTATATGAACCTTTAAGCACTAAAAGTTCGCCTGCAACAAAATTATCAGTGAGACGTATAGTAGCCTTACCCGGAGATACCATTTATATGAAAGACTTCACACTGCACATAAAGACACCCGAGAATCAACATTTTTTAAGTGAATTTGAACTGGCAGAAGTAAACTATGACATAAAATTGGATAGTTTACCAAAAAATTGGAATGAAAAACAAGCTTTTTCAGGATCATATCCTACAATCACACTAAAAGATGATGAATATTTTGTATTATGCGATAATAGAATAATATCTGATGATTCGCGGTTTTGGGGTGCAATAAGTAAATCAGGAGTAATTGGCAAGGTACTTATGTTATACTGGCCATTTAATAAATTTAAAATATACAAGTAAATGAAAAAATCAGGTTTATATTTACATATTCCCTTTTGTAAAAAAAAATGTAGCTACTGTGATTTTTTTTCTGTAAAACACCATAAATTTGAGAACATCCTTAGCGGAAAAGGTGGTAGCATATTTGCAAGACGCCTAGTAAAAGACGTAAGCTATATGAAGCAAAAATACAAGATTGATGAGTGGGACAGCATATACGTAGGAGGCGGTACCCCATCAACCCTGTCCTGTAGTGATATGGAATTTATATTCTCATCAATTTTAAAAGAACAGAAAATAAAACCTATAGAATTTACGGTAGAAATTAATCCGGAAGACTTAACAGCAGACATACTGAAAACACTTTACAGCGTTGATGTAAACAGGATATCAATGGGGATGCAGAGTTTTTCAGATGATGTATTAAAAAAAGCCAACAGAAGAGGTTCAGCAGAAAAAAATATTGCGGCTCTAAATCTTGTAAAAGAATTTAATACGGGAACAATTTCCTGCGATCTAATAGCAGGCTTAAACGGTCAAGATGAAGATATAGTAAGAAATGATATTAAAACTCTTTTGCGTTTTCTGCCGGAGCATATTTCGTTTTATTCACTTTGCACTCATAAAGAACTTAGTGAGGCCGAACAAGACAATATTGATAATTTATGGCTATTAGGAAATGATATTTTGTTAGCTAATAACTATACAGCTTATGAAGTATCTAACTTTGCATATAAAAACATACATAAAAGCATACATAATCAAAAATACTGGAAGCTTCAAGACTATGTAGGTGTAGGACCCGGAGCTTGTGGAAGTATTTTTTATGATAGAAAAGAAGACCTTCCGGCACAATCTTCCAGATTTATGGCTGAAACAGATCTATTCAAGTGGCTTTACTCAAATGATAGAGAATCTGTATATACTTATGAAAAAATCGGAGAAAACGAACTCATAGAAGAATGGATTATGATGGGCTTACGCTTAAGTGAGGGCCTGAACATAGCAGAATTTCAAAAGAGATTTAATAAGAATATAGAACAGCTAATTCCGTCAAGCATAAAAAAATGGACTGAATCAAAATTTTTGACAATAAGTGAAGAAAAAATAAAACTTACAAAAGAAGGGAATTTATTCCTAAACAGTTTTTTAGAAGATGCTTTTTACGAGTTATCTAAAGAATAAATTGAAGAAACAAAAGCTAAAAAAGCTCTCCGGCAGAGAATGCAGGAGAGCTTTCAACTTTATTGCTCAATGCCTAAAACACCGGCAACTCTTTCTAATACCTTTTTTCGATCCAAAGGTTTAACGATATAGTTTTTAGCACCTAGCAAAAGAGACTTTTTAACAAGTTCTTCTTTTCCCAAAGCACTAATCATAATAACCTTTGCATTTTTATCAAATTCCATGATTTGCTCTAAGGCTGTAATACCATCCATTTTAGGCATGGTAATATCCATCGTTACCAAGTCAACGTTAGGACAAAGCTCTTTATATTTTTCAACACCTTCAAAACCATCAGATGCAACACAAACAACTTCATAACCTTCACTACCAAAAATTTGACTTATCTGCTTAGTAACAAAAATAGAGTCATCAACAACCAAGATCTTATAAGGTGTACCATCTGCTTTCTTTCCAACAGGTGGACGATCGTTAATATTTGGAAAATCCTGTTTTGACATCATATATAAAACCTCCTATCTTAAGTTCTATCTCTAACGGCAACATTTATTTCCATCTTGCCGTGTTCAGTTTCTATTGGAACTATCAAAGCTTCAATATTGCTATTTGATATTTTCATGTTATCACCTGAAAATAGAGCCGGAGGAGTTAAATCAAATTTAAATCCTAAATCATGAAGCTTTGTTACAGCTTGAGCAGTAATTAAATTTGCCAACTCAGTAATAGTAGCTCTTGCCAATTCATCAAATTCAGAAAATTCTTCATTGTTCATAACAGAAGCAATTTTCAAAGCTGTATCCATAGTCATATCAAAAATAACACGACCCTCAACATCACCGGCAAGCCCAACAATAGCTGCAACACCCATTACAGGCATACAAGATGATTTTAAATACAAATCACCTCGTTTGATATCGCCACTTATTACTTGAGTAAGTATGTTATAAGCAGCCTCAGTAAACGGATTGATATACTCTACACGCATCAATATCTCCTTAAATTTTTATTTTTATTCTTTTGAAAAAATAACCATATTATTATCAACAGTTCGTAACCAGCCGTCCTTCTTAGGCATAGTTTCATGCTGACCCAATATTACAACACCGGAATCCTTTAATTTATCCCTAAACTCTTCAATTAAAGCCCTCTGAGCATCAGGTTTCATAAAAGAAAGAACATCCCTAGATAGAATAATATCCATATCAGGAACAACATTCTGATGTGTACAATCATGATATTCAAACAATATCATATCCTTAATATCTTTATTAAATGTCAGATTACCATTTGCAGTCTTTGTTATATATTGTTCATATACACCGGCTTGCAATTCAGGAGTTGCAGCAAGCATTGGTGCACTTGAAATAGCCAGTAAGTCAGCATCATTTGCATAAAGTCTAATTCTAGCTCGAGGATATTTTAATTTCAATAAAACAGCCAAACTATAGGCTTCGTGACCCTGAGCACAACCAACAACCCAAGCATTGATAATTGAAGACTCATTTTCTGGTAAAAGCTTATAATAAGAATTAATATAAGCCTCAGACCAAAAAGCTCTATTAAATGGTGAAATAAATGACCCTAAAAATTCATCAGCATCTTTATCTGAATCAATCTGTAAATTACCACCAATTCTTAAGTCTTTCCATTCTAAGAATCTTTGTTGCATCCAATCTTCGTTAACAGAACTAGTATAGAACTTACCCATTGCTGCCAAAGTATCAGATATAAACTTAATATCCAAAGAATCGCCGGATTGTTGCATCGTAGTCTGAACAGTTTCAGTTAGAACCGGTCCTGCAACAAGTTCTTCTTTCTCTTCAATATTTTTCTTTCGCGATGCAAAAATCTTTTCAACGTCTAAAAGAATGTACAAACGACCATCACTTTCAACAACACCATGAATGTATTTAATATTTATATCGCCAAAAATAGGATGTGGAGGCTGTATGTTTGAACTTGCTACACCAACAACCTTGTCAATATTATCAACAACAACACCAAAAGTTTGATCATCAACTGTAATAACAACCATACTTTCTTTCTGATTTTTCTTACGAGTTGGCGTTGGAATATTAAAAAATATTCTAAGATCTATGATAGGAATTATATCACCTCGTAAGTTATAAACACCAAGAACAAAGGGCGATGTATTAGGAACATAGGTAAAGTTACCGGCCTTTTGAATTTCTTTAACCCTCATTATATCAATAGCATAATCTTTACCGGCAAGCGAGAAAGTTACCATTTTAAAATCAATAACAGCTAACTCATTCTGCATTTCCTCTACATCACTTGCACTTGCATTTACATTTGCTTTTAATTTTCTTACTTCTTCCATATTCAACCTTCCTTTAACCGTATAAACCTAAAGCTACCATATAGAAGCTTCTCGCCTTTCACGAGCTTGCATTTCTTGCTGTAGACCAAGTTCAAGCAACTGCGCAACATCAATAATCAATGAAACAGAGCCATCACCCAAAATAGAAGCTCCTGCAATTCCCGGAGAATTAGTAAATTGATCCTTTAGGGGCTTAATTACTACGTCTTCTTCACCGATTAAGCTGTCAACCATCAAGCCAACTTTCTTCTCTTCTGTACCAACTACAACAATGTAATTATAACCATCTTCATCAGTTTCAACTGAGTTAATACCAAATAGTCTGTTTAAACGCAACAAACTGTAAACTTCATCACGCACATTAAAGACTTCATAATTATCAATACGATTAATTTCTTTATGCTTAACTCTAAAACTTTCAATAACAGAAGTTATAGGTATTGAGTAAACTTCTTCACCAACACGAATCAAAAGACCTTTAATAATAGCCAAAGTCAACGGTAACTTGATAATAAATCTGGTTCCAAGTCCCGGTTCTGATTCTACATTAACAGTACCATTTAATTTTTCAATGTGATTTTTTACTACATCCAAGCCCACTCCACGACCTGAAACATTAGAAATTGTTTTACTTGTGGAGAAACCTGCTGCAAAAATTAATTGGAAGGCCTCAACATCTGTAAGATTTTTATTTGGATGGAGTAAACCACGCTCAACAGCTCTTTGCTTTACGGCTTCAACATCAATACCATGACCATCATCACTAATTTCAATAACAATCATATTACCTTCGTTGCTAGCCTTTAAAAGCAAGGTGCCCTGTTCAGACTTACCGGCTTTTTTTCTTTCAGCAGGAGTTTCAATACCATGATCCAAAGAGTTTCTTACACAGTGCATAATTGGATCCAGCAAGTCTTCAACAACTGATTTATCCAATTCTGTGTCTTCACCTTCAATTACTAATTGAATATTTTTATTTAGGTCTTTAGACAAGTCTCTAACTACACGTGGGAATCTACTGAAAATCTGACTGATTGGAACCATTCGGATCTTCATAACACCTTCTTGTAGTTCATCAGCAATTCTACCTAAGTTTTGAGTAGATGACTTAAACTTAGTTACTGCAGCTTTGAAAGAAGAATCAAAATTTCCGAAAGAATCTAAAAGTTCAGTATATTCAGTAAGTAATTCTTGTTTTATAGAATTTATATCATGTCCTTGTTGTATCTTCTCAAGATACTCAGGCATCTTATCTAACAACTTTCTTGTTTGATCTTTGTACAAAGCATTTGAACTTTGGAAATCACCATACAAATCAGAAAACTCAATTGCACTCTGATTCAAGGAGGCCTTGGTAATAACAGTCTCACTAACAAGATTTAGCAAGGAGTCAATTCTTTTTGCATCAACCCTTAATACTGCATTCGCAGAATGTCCGGAATGAGAAGTCTTAGACTTCATATTCTGTTTTTTCAGTTCAGACTTTGCCTTAGCTGCGTTTATATCAGAATTTATACCTGCTGTATCAGTTTCACCGGAAGCAGCAGTAGTAGCTACTTTATCTTCTACAGTTTGTTCAACTTCTGTCTTAACACTCATATCCACCGCCTTTGTTTCATTCTTAGGAGCCTGTTGAGCACTTTCACCTTTCAAAGAAATATGTTCAGCATTTACTGAAAGAGTAACATCATTCATAAAAGCATGTTTTTCTAATTTATCAGCACTCAAATTTGACGAAACAAAATAAATTACATTTTCATGAAATTCATCTTCATATAATTCTTCAAAATCAGGAACTGTTTTTAAAACTGATGAATGCTGTTTCAAAGCTGCAAAAATTTGAATACCACCAACAGTATTCATAAGATTTGATTCATCAAATTCAACATTAACAGCATAAAGCTGTTCATTACTTTGAACAGTCTCCGCAAGCTCTAAAATTTCGTATTCTGAAAAATAATCTGATATATTAATGCTAGAATTATTTGAAACAGGAACTGTTTCTACTTTGCTAATTTTTGGCTTATTAGCCTCAAGAACCTTATTTAAAACACCCGATTTTTTCTTAGTTTTCTTTTTAACTTTTTTCTCAGGAATAAATGACTTAAGTTCTCCAAGAATCCCCGAAACATCATCAGTATATACCGTACCTGAATCACGAGCATCCAACATAAGTTTAATTATATCTATTGACCTTAGTAAGGTATCAACAACTTCACTACTAACAGCAACATTATTGCTTCGAATTTCATCGAGCAAGTCTTCGATGGCATGAGTAAACTCCATTAACTCTGTCATCTCTACAGTTGCAGAACCGCCCTTCAAGGTATGAGCTGCACGAAAGATTTCATCAACAGCATTAGAATCTTCAGGATTTTGCTCAATAACCAAAATATTGCTTTCAAGCACTTCAACCTGCTGTTCAGCCTCACTAAAGAAATCTTTTAAAAGCTCTTCATTATTAATATCTAGATAGTCACTCATAGCTACTATTGTACCCCATTTTCAAGAATAATTCAATAGCAAAATAATTTTTTTGTACATTTTTCGATATTTTGTTGGTATTATAACAAAAAATACAGCTTTATTCTTAATAAAAAATAAAAAAAATATTACTTGTCAAAAATTGCTTCAATTTTCTTTATTTGACCTTGCAATAAAAAGTCACTAATTCCATAATATCGAGGACTTTTACTTATATTGTCATTTCCCACAATACCGCAAAAAATAGTATGATTTTTTTTCTCTGAACGCCTCAGTTTTGACTGCTTTAAATAGCTTTTTTGTGAATACAAAAAGACAGCTTGATAAGTTCCATATTTCCCCGAAACATTTACAAAGACAACATAATAAGCACTTCTTTTATCAGAGGCTTTGAATACTGCATTAATAAAATTCGGTAGTTCCTTAGAAAATAGAATATCTTTGTTAATTTTTATATTTTTATATTCTTCACAATAAGGAGAATTTTTAATAACATATTCAGCGGAATTATAATAGGAATTAGCTTTTAGCCAAAAAGCAAGATAATAAACACCTACAATTAAGATTATAAGTAAAATAGAAATACCGGAAATGATTGAAATTTTTTTTACTAGTTCTTTTTGTTCTTTATTCATAAAGATATCGTCTCCTTCTCTGTATTTCTACTTCTACTTTTTCAATAAGCGGGGTAAAACTATTGGTCAAGATTATAACAAAGGCAATACCGGCCGGTGAAGCACCTTGCCTACAGATAAAAAATGCAAATAAGGCGTTCAAAAAGCCACAAATCATTTTACCTACCTTTGTTTTCGCTGTCGATGAAGATTCTGTCATTACAAATATTGCCGCAAAAAGTACACCGCTTGTTAACAATGCAAACAAAATATCACCTGTAAAGAAAGTACCGCTTATTGCAAGACCTCCAAAGATCCAAATTAAAAGGCCATAACAGACAAGAAAAACTGTCGGAATTAAATAGTCAACGGCCTTAAATGAAAATAACACAATGGAAGAAAGCAAAGTTATTAGATTATATCTGAATGCAGGTATTGGTGAACCATAATTCAAAAATAAGCTGATGTAGCCCTCAGGTAAAGTTACTCCTACACTATGCAAAAAAAGAGCATTCAATGCTGACGTAATAGAAAAGTCCGATTTCAATTTTAAAAGTCCGGCATTCTTCAAAAGAGGAAATATCCCACCGGCATTTTTTATATCTTCAAGATATATGACATTCGAAAAAACTTCAGGTCTGGAAATATACGCCATACAAAGTGCTACCGCTACAGGATTTATCCAATTAGAGCCTGTTCCGCCAAAAACGATCTTAGTTAAAAAGAAACTAAATGCGCTAAGGAAAAATACAAACAGGAAACCTATTTGTGAAGGCATAAAAAAACCTATTAACATAGCTGTAGTAAGAACATCTATATTAAACTTAAATTTATAGCTAAAAGATTTTTGAACGAGTAAATCTACTGCAAAACAAGCAATTATTGAAGATAGTATATTTAATACAGCATAAATATCTCCAAGTAAAAGTAAAACAAGTACTTGCACAGACAAAAGAACAATAATAAATAAGTGAAGAGTAAAAACTGTAGGTCTCGTATACACGAATGGTGGAGACAATAACTTTGATTCTACGTCTGATTTCATTTTGAAGCCTTCCTCTGATATTTTGTTTTCGCATCTGCAATTATAGAAGCTAAAGGAATTCGGGCAGGACATACAGCAGAACAACAAGAACAGCCTTTGCAAATTTCTATGGCATCTAAAATTTCATCCGTAATTTCACCTCGTTCTATATGACGCAATATCTTCTTAGGATCAAGAAAGTGCGGACACGAATTGAAGCAAAGGCCACAGTTAATACAAGCTGAAATTGAATGCGGTTTTATTCTTTCCTTTCCCAAAAAGTGAATTGACTTTATTTTTTTAGTAACAGGCATATCCAAATTGCTAACTGAAATTCCACGAATCAAACCATTTAGTATAATATGTTCAGGCTGAATTTTAAAACCACCACATTCTTCAACCAAACAACCTAGAGGAGTTCCAATCCGTACCTTCAGGACCTTTGTTTCATTTAAAGCATCACCACCAATTAGAACAAAAATACTGGTTAAAGGCTGATCAGTTTTTACTGCCTCATAGGCATAGATTAAAGATGGTATATCTACAAAAAGCATGTCTTCTCTTTGTTTTTTAGAAAAGCGTATCATAGAAGGATAAGCATTAGAAGCTTTAACAAAGCTGATTTCGGCATTAGGCCACAGCTCAGATATTCTTTCTAATTTTTTTAAGCCATCTCTTTTCATTTTATGTATGCAAATTATTTTCTTAGCATCCAGTATCTTTGCCAGCATACAGGCACCTTCAAGAATTTTATCAAGTTCTGAGGATAATAAGACACTATTAAGACCGCAAGAAGGATCATTATCAAAAAAATTTACACAAAGAGTAGACTTATTTGCTTTAACAGCCTTTCTTAAATCATAAGACAAAGAGGATGCTGACGGAAGAGCTGTATTTAAAACACCTGCATCATCAATTATTCTTATTAACTCTTGAGGAGGACTTTCTCTCCACGAATAATTTGGTAGACGCTTTCCTAATATATCAAAGGAACCTTCTAATTTTACAGCAGCAGTATGTAATACTTTTCCATCCGGTAAATCAAATTTTACAAAGTTATACAAAATTCCGGGTACTGAAGAATGGACACTAACTGAATTCGATTTATTGGAACGTATAAGTAGCTGACCTTCTTTTACAGGCTCTCCGGGTGAAACTAATGGATTTGCCAAATAGTTTTCATTGTAAGAAAGAGGAATAAAGACTCGTTGAGGCAAAAAGGCATTCCCTTCATACTCAGCAATTTCTTTTGAATATTCTAAATGTTCTCTACCTCTTTTAAAAACTAAATAATTTGTCATTTATCTTTCACTCTCATAAAAATAATAATAAGGGGTAATAGAGAAGTTAATAAAGCAACAATAAAGGCTGAAAAATTAAAACTGTTCAAAGGAAAAACTTTTTGAGAATAAACTGCTGTAGTGAATTTATGTTGCTTAT
>PDWI01007168.1_pt1 | contig 13681 bp, 4 predicted proteins | sample 1430891 | NCBI WGS metagenome assembly PDWI01 (sample SAMN01162508, study PRJNA174530) | Oral metagenome, whole genome shotgun sequencing project. | biome: Marine environment; feature: Marine mammal; material: Swab sample of the gingival sulcus; isolation source: swab sample of gingival sulcus...
AAAACTTTGGAATTTGTTTTTCAAGCACATCGTCAAGTCAAGATTTTCAGCTACTTGCAACAAATCAAATTTGTGATTTACACTTCACCGGAGATAGTGTATGTTTACCTCTCTACCGCTACGACAAAGAAGGCAACCGCATAGACAACATTACTGATTGGGGGTTAAAACAATTTACCGAACATTACAAAAACGAAAAAATTAGTAAAGAAGAGGTTTTTTACTATACTTATGGCGTATTGTACAATCCTGCATATCGTAAAAAATACGAATTGAATTTAAAACGAGAATTTCCTCGCTTGCCGTTTTACAAAGATTTTTACAAATGGGTAGAGTGGGGTAAAGAACTAATGAGTTTACACATCAATTACGAAACGGTTGAACCTTTTGCCGTAAAAATACACGAAGATGACAAACCCAAAGACAATCCGAAAGCTAAATTACTTCGAGATAAGGAAACTTGCGAAATATTTCTTGATGAAAACACAAGCATAAGAGATATTCCCAAAATTGCATTTGACTACAAATTAGGCAGTCGTAGTGCAATTGATTGGATATTAGACCAATATAAGGAGAAAAAACCGAGAGACAAAACCATAGCCGAACAATTTAACACCTACAAATTTGCGGATTATAAAGATACCGTAATTGATTTAATATGCCGTATAACAACTGTTTCCGTGCGTACAATGGAAATTGCAAATCAAATGGAAGCGGAAGAGTCGTAGAAATAGTCGCATTCAGAAAATACACAAAAAAAATCCGAGTTTTGGCTCGGATTTTTTTTGTCGGCACATTCAGAAAATACGCCAATTTAGTAAAAAGGGAGCGAAAATTTTTCGCTCCCTTAAAAAATCATTTCAAAACACACAAAATTAAGATTTATAAATTGCTTAACTTTGGCGTGAGTATCATTTATACAAAATTCATCTCAGTATTTATTTCTTTATAACTTCGTGAATTTGAGTTTCTCCTTCCGATGTAACTTTAATTAAATAAAATCCTGCGGGATAGTTTGTAATATCTACACTAAACTCTTTATTATTAGGAGTTTTATCAATTAGTTTTGCTCCGGAAACATTAAGAACTTCTATTCTGTTTATATTTTTATCTGCCTTAATAAAGAAAATTCCGTTTGTAGGATTAGGATATATTTTAAGGTCTGATTTTGTAGCTTCGTAAATAGAAGTAACAATACTTATGTAATTTTCTCCGAGAAGATTTAATTTATACTTATCGGCAGCATATTCTATTATACCTGTGATGATGTATTTTTTATCTACTTCGGGAGTGTATTCATATATTTTTTTACCTATAACTACAACACCGCTTTCGTCATCTGCGTTCCATTCCTTATTTTCGTCTGCTTCTGTTTTGCAAACAGCATTTTCTACCTTAACAATAACACCTTCGTATTTTTCATCGTTTGCATCTTTTGTGGAAACATCTATTGCTTCAGGTAGGCTCTTTTCAGCTTCTACAACAGTGTAAGAAGAAACAGTATTAATTTCTGTATTCTTATTATTTTCATTTACTACTCCAACTATTAGAAGACTGTTACCGGATTTTGGTTTATTTGTTCCGTCTGAAACCCAAACTCCTGTCCATTCTCCTTTTCCGTCCTGAATGTAGTAGCCTTCTGCTGTTGTTGCCGTAACAACTCCGGAAGTCTTTATTTTCTTTCCTTTATAGTCAGAATCTCCGCTTTCCGATAATGTTTTTTGTATATCTGCTATCTTAGCTTCTATAGTCATATCTTTTTCGGAAATATCATTTGCATTACGAGGCAGAATTTTATATTTTGCAGAATGTAAAACAACACCTGTTACAGTATATTTTCCACCTTTTAAAGCTACTTGCTTGTATAAATTATCATCTATTGATATATCTCCGCTACCGTCATTCAATATCCATTCGCCGTCTGCATTTGTTCCATTAGTACAAAGAGCATTTTCAATTTTTACTAATACACCTTCATATTTTTCGTCGTTTGCAGAAGAAGTATTGCTTAGAAGTACAGGTTCGGGTAAAGTTTGTCCTTCGGCTATTACTTTGAAAGCAGAAACTGCTTTTATTTCTGTATTTTTCTCATTCTCGCTTACTAATCCAGTTATTAACAGACTATTACCTACTTTAGGCTTATTTGTTCTGTCTGATATCCAAATACCTTTCCATTCTCCTTTTCCGTCCTGAATGTAGTAGCCGTCGGCTGCTGTTGCAGTAACAACGCCCGATGTTTTTACATTATCTCCGTTAAGAGGTGATACTCCGTCTTCGGATTCTGTCTTCTGTATTTTACAGATTGGTGTTGCGGGCTGTTCAGGTGGCGGAAGAATATTAAATGTTATTTTATATTGCATTGTGGAAGTATTATCTTCTGCCGTAACATCTATTATTGATACATTGTTAGGAGTAGTAAGAGCTGTTGCGTCTGTCTTCTTAACGGTTGCTGTATTTGCAGCAGTTACGGTAACATCAGGTACTAAAGTTGAACCATAAGGTAAGTTTACTGTATAATCGGTAATTTCTCCGCTAAATTCCGGTACTAATACACCTTCGCTCACTGCCATAGCAGTTAATTTTGCATCGTGGTCTAATAAATCATTTGCTGTTATATCCCATTTTTCGGGAAGTTCGGGTGTTCCTTGGTCTGTGAAAGTGATAACTTTCCCGCAATCTTCGGAAGGATTAGCGTTAGAAATTATCATACCGAAATCGATACTAAAACCTTTATTTGTTTTTCCGCAAGGTGCAGGTGATGGAGGAGGCCAAGCATCAGTAAATACAACTCTAAGTCTTACTTTACCCGGGCAGGCATCTGCAGGTACATTGAAATCTTTTTCCACTCCTGTTGTCTGAAATTCGGGAGTAGCTTTACGAATTGTTCCTAAACTGAAAATGGTTTCTGTATTTGTATCGAAAATACCGTCAGCGTTCCAGTCGGCATAAGCATTGGCGAAGCACCATTGTAATCCGTCTCTTGTGGGCGAGCCCGGAGCTACATTATCACCGAAGGCTTTAAATTTAAACTTAAATGTTTTTCCGGCTGTTACTTTAAATGGAGTTTTAGAATAATCTACATAATTATCTCCATCAGTATCAGGTCCTGTAGCAACATAATTTAATTCTTCATCTGCTCCTGTTGTAGTAACATACTCTAAATAACGTATGGCACGAGCTACATCAGCACCGGTCTTGTTCGGGTCTAATTCAGTCTTGCAGTACTTAACTTTTTCTTCTTCCGGAACATCATAATAATCCTGACGTTCTACTTTTGTCCAAACAATAGGAGAAACGGTAGATAAATCAACTGAAGCAGAACGTACTCCAACATAAGGTTCTTCAAAATCATCGTCTCCGTTTACGGCTTCATTATTTTCAAAATAAATTTTTCCTGCGAAGTATGTCCATGTATTGGTACGTCCAATCTCTTTTAATGTTCCTTTTTCACCGTTTTTATAAAAAATCTCGAAATGGTCAACATTTACTTCATCATTAAAAATCATACCGTAATCTTGACGTTCGGGAGTTTTGGAAGTAAGAGCGGGAACTTCCCACTGTATTTTAACGGATAATTTGGCGGTAGTTTCTTCTTTAACTTCTATCTTAATATTTTCGGGAGTCGGAACTTTTAATTTTTTACTTCCTTTCAGTTCAATTTCGCCTACAAAAATCTGATAATTATCAGCTTGTCCTTTTACTCTAAGTCCTATGTTTTTGATTACAGAACCTACGGGAATATCAGTCAAAGGAATAGATTTTACATTCCATGCTTTTTCAGTGGTATTACCAACGGCATATTCTTTCCATGTTCCGTCCACATTAAGGATTAAATAAAGATTTGTAGCTGTTCCTTCGGGCTTTATGCTAACATTTTCTTTATCAACCATTTTGAATGCTATTTCTGCTGTTATGGCATCTTCTACATTTAATAGAGAGCGATAAAGAATTATGTCGGTATTTTCTCCGGCTTTTTTACCTGACAATTCTAAACAAGAACCTCCGATGTAAGAATCTTCATAAGAGTAACGGGGCTGAATGGCAGTGGAAACATCTTTAGTTCCGGCATTATAAACTAACCATCTGTAGGTGGGTTGAATGTCTTGTGCGCCGAGATTGTACCATTCGTCAAAACTTTTTTTACCTTTATAATTCCAAAATTTACCGTTACCTGTATTAAAATATGTTCTGAATGGAAGATTTCCTTTAAGTGTGGAACGTTCTGCAAAATATGTTGCAAGTCCGTGAAAATTAGTCATTGCATTAACAGCTATGTTACCGTTTTCATCTACTTCGTCTTCAATTCTTATTCCTGTGCTTATTACTTGAGGAGCATTAGCGGGGTTTCTGTTACCTCCTGAGATAAATCTCTCTAATCTCTCTTGGTAATTTTCCTGAAAAGCAACGGCATTAGCACCTTTTCCGTAAGAGTAAATTCTGAAGTGGTCGTGTTCTCCCCATAGACACATATTCATTTTAGGCGAATTGTACATTTGGTTCCAAGCTCTGTTAAGAGTAACAATCCATGCTCCTGCAAAAAGTCCTTCTACTGCTTTTGGGTCTAAAGATTCTGCAACAGAAACTGATTCTGAAAGCGCACCTGTGAAATCGCCTCCCCAATAATTTAACATTAAAGCGTCAGAAACTCTCTTTCCGTTTTTCCATAAATTGCCCGGCTGTGTTCCCAGAGAACTGTGATTGTTGTAATATCCAACATGGAAATTATTAAATCCTTTTTCTTTGGCAAGTTCGTACAACTTTATGTGAAAATCTTGTAAAGTAGGACTAACTTGGTTGTTTCCTTCAACATTATAGTTAATTCCGTCTTGTCCCAAAAACATTAATAAGTTAATAAGAGGTTCGGCATAAACATATTCACCACCTTTCTTTTGTGTAAGTTTATTGAATACTGTGGTAGAACCTACTCCTGTATCAAAAAACATTAATCCGCTAAGCATATCTGTACCGTGCTTATGTGCGGCACTTGCATAGGCTCCCGAATTTTTGAACCAACCGTGATTCCAAGCTCCGTGCAAAGAAGTATAGGGCCACATGGTAAATGTTTCATCGTTCCAAGATGCTGATGGGAAACCACCATTATCTTTTCCGTTTCCGGTAGGTACGTTTAGCCATAAACGGCGTGAAGGCTCTATATTAGGATTAAGTTGTGAGGCTTTGTCCACAATTATATCTGCGGGACGTACATGCGAACGCAGAAATTCCAAATCAATACCGAGGTCGTTAAGTTCTTCTTTTGTAGGATATTTACGACCATTTTCAAGAGCTTCTTTAAATATATCAAGCAACTTAAAATGGTCGCCTAATTTGTCAAGCTCATAAATTTCGGTCGAAGTCGAAGGTAAGGCTCCGTCTTGAGCAAATACTTGCATTGTATTTATTGAAATAAATAATGCAATGAAATAAAAAAGTTTTTTCATTTTTTAAAATTTAAGTTAAACAATTTTGTTAATGGATTAGTTATTAACTAATTTATACTTTAGTGATTTAGCTTTTCAGAAATTTATACGTTCCACCGCCGTCTTTACACGAACATCGCCGATTGTAGAGACAATGCAGGTCTTGTTTCTACATGAATATCGGCATTAGAGATACGAAAAATTAAAATCTGAAACCAATTTCACTTTAGTATAATTTCTTATTATATTTCTTTTATTTTCAAGTTTTTATTACATTTAAAGAAAGAGTTTTGTTCATATTTACAACCTTTGGGAATAATTACTTCTGTTAATTCCGGACAATTTTCTACCGCAAAATTTCCTATTTTTGATGCGGTTGGCGGGAATATCAGTTTTTTTAATTTCTTTAAATCGACAATGACATTTTTTCCGAATATTGTTCCGGTTTTCAATACAATTTCTTCTGTTTGTTCAAGTGGAAAGATTATACTCTTATCCGACTTTTTATAAATAACACCTCCCGAAGATTCAAAGATATTATTGTTTTTAACAACATATATAGCTTTTAAATTACGTCCGTAAGCATGACTTACAAGTCCACTTCCGTTTTCTTTAATATTACCGAGCGAACTGATATTGTCATTAAAAACTATTTCTTCAACATTTTCAGGAATTACTTCAAGCGGGTCAAAAGAAGAAAGTTTGAAATTTTTGTAGCTGTATGGAACAAAAACTCGTTTTGGAGCATCTTTTTTAATTTTAACAATGGCGAGTTCTGAATTTTTGTAACCTATTACAAAATCATCATTTTCATATAAAGCAATATGTAATATTTGCGGTTCAAATTTATTTTTATGCTCATTTATTTTCTCAAGTTTATAATCTCTGTTATTTGTGGCATCACTGACCCACCATGAGCCATCTGTATTTACATAATTCCATGCATGTCCTCCGTATCTTCTTCCGTTTACGATAATATATCCGCCTACTATAAAAGCGGGAATTTTCTGCGTATAACACATTACTTTCGTCAGGTTGGCAAAACCCTGACAAATGCCTTTTCTGTTTTTAAATACGGCATAAGCACTATTATCACTATTTTTATATTCTATGTTTTTAACCAGCCATCTGAAGATGCGTCTGTATTTTTCTTCTTGTGTTTTTGCTCCTTTTACTATTTTGTCTGTTTCTTTTTTTATTTCTTCAAGTTGGTCTGTTGTTACTTCATTTTTCCCTAAAATAATTGCTTTGGCAGGTTCTATTGTTTCTACCAGCTTTTTTGCTCTCTCGGAAGGAGAGCCGTTAAGTTCTACTGTATTATCATTCTTTGAGTACGATATATTTGCATCTGATGAGGTAGGGAAATTTAATGTATTTAAGATTTCGTTAAGTCTTTTTTCTTTCGGATTTTCAACTTCACTAAAAGTCCTGACCGCACGTACTTTATAGCTGTTTACTTTACTTTCGCTACCGGACTTTCCGGTGGAAAAGTTGAGAAAATTTGCAGTTTCTTTATTGTTTTCGGTACTGCTCCAATAATTATCGGAATTTGAAAGCAAGTCTGCTCCGGCTTTATGCAAGCCTTTATTTATATGAAAACGATTTTGCCGTAAAATAGTTAATTCATCAATAGAGGGCAAATACCAATCTGTACCTAAACTTGCAACCCATGTTTTTGCCGGACTGCCGGTCATTAATATTGTGTTGTATGTTCCGTTCCAACTACGTGTTGCATTGGTAGTTGTAGCTGAATTTTGCCATTTTTCCGTTGTCTCGTTTTTTGAAACTATTAAACCGTGTTGTTTTCCGTTTTTATCTAAATAAATATAACATACAATACCGCCGAATATCTCTTGTCCTAAGTAGAATTTGTTTTCCAAATCATTGCCTTGTGAAGTTAGTGCATCTGCGGTTTTGGCATGTAAGGCATAAGGTACGCTTAGCAGTTGGCTTGTGCCTGTAATACTGTAATCTGTTCCGCCTTTGGTGTCGGTTTCTGTTTTTACAAAGTATTTACCTTTAGCCCAGTCAATGTCAGCAAAATTTCCGCTTACTACTGTTCCGCTTCCTATTTCTATACTCAGCAAACCGTTTGCATTGGTAACAGGCGTTTGTGTTTCCGTATAAACGGCTGTGCCGTCTGCCGAATCTTGCAGAATACTTATTTGTATTCCTACTTTGCTGTTACTTACCAATTTATTATCGCTATCACGAATCACTGCCTGATAACTTATTTTTTCGGGTGATTGAGCGAAAATTAATGTTACAATTAACAAATGAGCTAATGTGATAATTGTTTTTTTCATTTAGTGTAATTTTTGTGCCTCAGTCTTTGGTTTGGCTATTGGTGATTAATGAACTTTTAAACTTTTAATTTTTTACTGAAAATGAGTGAAAATTTATTTAGCTAAAACAATTTTGGAAGCGCAATATAAGTAAATTTTAGTCATTTTTAAAAAATAGAAAAAGTTTAAAATTGTAATATTTAATGTGTATAAAAATGGAGAGCATTTTTGTTTAAATACGATTTGCTGACGGTATTTATACTAATTTAATTTTTGTGTGTTCTCAAATATTTATTTTACGGATTTGATGTATTATAAAAGTTCGTTAAATTGCGGATTAAAATATTAATATCAAGATATTATATAAAATGTTTGTTTATCGAGTAATTATTGAGCTATATGCTGATTTTTAATTATTTTAAATGTTTTTACTTCTTTATCGGACTGAATTATTTTCACAAAATAATATGATGAAACATAATTACTCATATTAATTTGAGTTTTTGTTTTTGTTAATTTTTTTCTTTGTAAAAGTCTTCCTTGTATATCGTATAATTGATATGATAAATTTGACATATCAAATTCTTCTATACTTAATGTAAGAAAATCTGTTGTTGGATTGGGATAAGCCTTAATCGACAGCTTAATTAATTTGGCTTTTTCTATCTCTGTTACTGTTAAAATTTTGTAAGGCTGTTGTATGCCTTGAAATATCGTTCCGTCTTTTCCACTGTTAGTGGCGTAAACCATCTGTCCTAGGGTGTAACTTGCAGAACCTCCTGTTCCTGTTACATTTCCACCTGCGGTGTTTATGCTTTCCTGTGCTTGTAAGCCTGTAAGACCCAAGCATAACAAAACGAATACTAATTTTAATAGTTTGTGATTCATCAGCTGTTATTTTTTTGTGTTTTTTATTATGTAGAGAAGTTGCATTCAAACTATAATTCTATATTAAATGCAACATTTTCTACATAATTGGTTGTGTTTATCCGTTGTGCTGTTTATCTATTTTAAATTGTTAATTATTAACAATTAATTAAAAGTTTCCTTTGTCTTTTACGTCCCACCATAAGCGAGTCGCCTGACCGTCATATCCGTCGTTTCCGCTTGTATCTTCGGCGCGTAGTGCAGGTATTGCGGAGTTTACAACATCGTCTAAACTTACAGAACCGGAGGTCTGGAAAGTCATACGTCTGATAAAACCGCCTGTCGGAATGGAATTGTCGCCTGCATCGTAAACTACAGGTATCATTTTGGGATAGCCTGTCCTGCGAAATTCCGACCAAGCCTCAAGAGAACAAGGAAATATCGCAATATATTTTTGTGTTATTATTTGTTCCAATTTCTGCTCGTCAGTGTATTTATTATCCCAACGAACTCCTATATTACAAAGGTCTTTGGAGTAATTATTACTGTTGTTCCAAATATCAACATAAGGAACATTTTTCACATCTTTTTGTCCTAAATAAGAATTACCTTCGACGCCATTATCTCTAAGGCTTCGTTTTATTCCGGCCTCGTAATATTTTTTAGCTGACATGCTTCCGCAATTCCAATTTCTTAATTTTGCTTCGGCACATAGGAACATGGCTTCGCAAGCCTTTATTAATGAAATGTTTCTAACGCCGAAATAATCGGAGTTCAGTTTTGAGAACATAAGATAAGCATCTTGTCTTACTTTTTTGTTATATACCGCCGAACCTGACCTTATTCCTGCATATATTGTTTCGCCTTGTTCAAAAACTTTTTCGCCGTTTTGGTTTACAAAACCTTCTTTCACCGGACTAAACCATTTCTTGAGCATCGGGCTGTTTTGTCTTTTCAGTATATTCTCAAATGTTGCATTTAAGCTCGTATCGTCCCAAATAGTGCTGATTACGTATAAGGGGTGTTTGCCTCCTCCTAAATCTAATTCTATATCCGGATCGTTTTCTTCGAGAATGCCGTCTTTATATGCTGCTTCTGCTTCTTTCTTAGCCAATTCGGGAGCAACTTTTACCATTCTCATAGCTAAACGCAGGCGTATGGTATTTGCAAATTTAATCCAATTGTTTATATTTCCTTTTCCTATTCTGTCTATTTCGCCTAATCGTTGAAGTGCTTCGGTTGTAAGCTCCATATCTTTAAGTTTCTGTTGTGATGCGGTAAGCTCTTTCAATACTGTTTTATATACTACACTTACGGAGTCGTATTTTACGGGTGGGTCGGTTTGCAGATTGCGATATGCAAAATATGGTAATGGTCCGTAAACATCTACTACTTGTGAAGCACAGTAATTGAAAATAATATTTGCTATCTCACCAAGTTCCGTAATTTTTAATTTTTCGGCAGAATTTATTACGGGAACTACACTTCTTGTTACCCACAACAGGCTGGTAAGAGGTCCTGATTCAAAACTAGGGTTGATGTAATAAGTGGAAGATAGTCTGCCTTCTAAGCTGTTTGCCACACACATATAACCGGAATAGTTGTCTATATGAAGATTAAATTGATACTGATACTTATGTTCGCGAGAATCATGTACCAAATACATGGCATCTTTCAGCATTCCGCTTGCTACGGCAACATCATTTACGCTGTCGGAAGAACCCTGAATTAAATTTATTTCATTATCTCCCACTTCATCGGTACAGGACGACATGAAAAAAGAAGTTGTCAGTAAAACAACGGTTATTATCTTTAAATATGATTTCATTTATTTAGTGTTTAATGATTAGTTATTAATGATTAAAAATTAGCTTTTAGGTTAATACCGAAAGAACGACACGAAGGCATATTGAAAATATCTATTCCACCTAAAGCATTTTGTGTTGAAAGTGAAATATCAGGGTCGATAGGTGCTTTATTATAAAGGAACATTAAATTCCTTGCAATAAGTGAAAGGTCTAAATTTTTGCCTGCACCTAATAAATTTGAGAATGTATAACCTAATGAAAGTTCTCTTATTCTGAAATTGGTGGCATCATATACATATTCGGTAGGGAAAATATTGTTTCCTACGGTATAGTAATATTGATAAGCTCCGGCAAGATGTCCATCAGGCATAACGGTGGCAGGAACGGTTTCTCCGTTTACGGTTGTTGTCAATCCCGACGTACGAGCATCTGCTGTTCTCTGCGAAACTCCGGCTGCATCTAAATATGCTTCCGTAAATGAAACAACCTTACCTCCTATTCTACCATCTATCAAACAATATAATCTTACACCTTTATATTTAAAAGTATTGCTCCAACCAAGTGTGTAATCAGAGTTCATATTTCCTAAATATACATTATGTCCGCCTTTGGCATCTAAAGTTGGTGTTCCGTCAGCCGACAGTTTGATGTCTCCTTCCTTATAGTCGGTAATTCCTTTATCTTTGAGTTTTTCTATGTCAAATTTCTTTAAACGAGTGAAATCTTTGGCATACATATCGCCGTAAGAACCGCCCTCAATGAATTTAACTCTTAAATTGTCTGATGTTCCTATTCCTATGTAAATATCTTTTCTGTTTTGAAAAGTTTTCAATATTTCGTTATCGTTGTAAGAGAAATTAACGCCTGTTTTCCAATAAAAATCAGGTATCGGTATCATATTGTAGTTGATTGTAAATTCTACTCCTTTGTTTCGTACTTTACCTGTATTGATTGGTTTTATTGAACCTATGGAGCTTGTAATCGGTAGGTACTGATTAAACATTGTGGTGGAATAGAGAGTTATATCGAAATTCAGTTTTTCGTCGAACATGGCGACATCTAAACCATATTCTAAAGAACGTACTGTTTCGGGTAACGGGTGGTCGAAACCTGTATATTTGGCTGATTCTACTCGTCCCGTTGCGGGGTCGTATTTCTGTTGAGAATAAAGTACGTTGGGAATGGAGTTTCCTACTTCACTGTACGAAATTCTCATTTTAACTCTGTTAAATACAGTTGGTAGTGTAACTAATTCGTTTATAAGTGCGTTTGCTCCTACGGAATAGTAACCGTAATAATCTTTTATTCCTGCGGTTTTGAATTGTGTGAATGCTCTTGACCAGTCAACACGGTAGCTGGCATCTAAAAATATTTTATCTCTAAATCCTATTTGTGTAGTGGCAAATAAGGCTCTCTGCCAATTGGTGAATTTATTGTATTGGCGTTGGGTGTAGTAAGAAACATTGGGATAGAATACATTTATTGTTGTCGGTAATTGTTCTTCATCGGTATAATAGGCATAAGCCGATGGTCCGAAGTTGCGCATCCAGAAATGGTCGCCGTCTTGTTTTTCAAAACTTCCTCCTGAAGTAATAGAAAAATCAAAATCTTCAATTTTGGTTTTATAGGTGATTAGAAGGTCGGAAAAATAATCAAATTTTTTGTTTCTTGTTTCTCCGTAAGTTCCTCTGTCTATGTACTGACCGCTTGGGTCAACCAATGTTGCATGTACTTTATTTGTTCCAAATTCTTTAGTTGTGTTATAGTTGAAGCGATACTGGAAATTAAATTTTTGCCAGTCGTAAGATAAAGCAAATGTTCCGTATATCCTATTTGTTTTATATTCGCCCAAATTTCTGTTAGTAAGCCAGTAGGGATTGTTCGCTCCCGGTACTCCTTTGCCTTGAAACCAATTTTGTCGCATTCCTCTCAGTACAAAATCTTCTTTATAATATTCGAGTTTTCCTATACCTCCTTTGTAAACCGGAACAATTTTTATCGGATTGGCAAACCATTCTCCGTCTTTTTCGTAATTGTTTTTGTAGTAACCCATATCAATATTACGCGGAGCTAAATACAGATTGAAAATCGGATTGTAGAAAGTTCCTCCTCCTGCTCTGTTATTTATTCTTTGATTTACGTAATTAACAGAAATCTTTAATTTCAGATTATTTTTTTTCAGGAAAGAATAATTTTGTCTCAGTGAAAATATGTCTCTGTTAAATTTATTTCCGGGAATTATTCCCTTAGATGCTGTATTTGCGTAAGAGAAATACGACTGAACTTTTTTTGTTCCTCCGCTGAAAGATATTGAATTGGTAAAATTAGTTCCTACATTGAAAAAATCTTTAATATCATTTCCGGAAGTTCTTGAGATGCCTTCTTTATTGTATTGCTCATTTTGTTCCGATATTTTTATTCCCCAAGAGTTTGCACTTAAACCGCCGTTTACGAGGTCTGCGCCGAAAACGTTTTGAAGTTCCGGCAAAATAAGCGGGCTGTCAAACATAACACCGCTGGAAACATTTATTTTTGTTTTTCCTTCCGCACCTTGTTTTGTTTTTATCATAACTACACCGTTAGCCGCTTCACTTCCGTAGAGAGCGGCGGCATTTGCACCTTTCAGCACTGTTATGGAAGCTATATCGTCCGGATTTATACTTGAAAGTGCATCACTTCCTTCGGAGGCTGCTGCATAAGCCATTTTGTAACCTCCCGATTTAGCGTCGAATTGTCCTGAAACATTGTTAGATAAAGGAATACCGTCTACTACTATCAACGGACTGTTGTTTCCTTCAATGGAGCTGTTGCCTCGCAGAAGTATTTTTGACGCACTTCCTGCTCCTCCGGCATTCGGTGTGATAACAAGTCCGGCAGATTTTCCTTGCAATGAATTTATGAAGTTGGCATCTTTGGCTCTTGTTAATTCTTTACCGGTTATTGTTTGTGTTGCGTAGGTAAGTGATTTGGCTTTTCGTTTAATACCCATTGCCGTAACCACTACTTCGTTCATAACTTTTACATCTAAAGATAATGAAATATTAATTTTAGTCCGATTGTTTACGGCTACTTTTTGGCTTGTATAGCCTATGAACGAAAAGACAAGTGTGGAATTTGTTTTTGCTTTAATGCTGTATTTACCGTCAAGGTCTGTAACCGTTCCGGTAGTTGTTCCTTCCACAAATACTGAAACTCCGGGCATTAATAAGTTTTTTTCGTCTCTTACTTCTCCCGTAATCGTTATGGATTTTTGGTTGGAATTAAAAGCACTTTTATCAAACAAATTAATGCTGTTGTTTTTTAT